>Ga0299915_10003532_pt1 | contig 11307 bp, 9 predicted proteins | sample RVTome_13_FD_200263 | JGI IMG/M metagenome (GOLD analysis project Ga0299915, IMG submission 200263) | Soil microbial communities from uranium-contaminated site in the Upper Colorado River Basin, Wyoming, United States - RVT92D227 (version 2) ... | reverse complement strand
ATATTTTATATGGAGTTCCAACACAGTTTATGATTATCTTATTTCTATTGGATGGAATGCACATCGTCAATATCAAGGAGGTACTCCTTCTGGTTCAACACAGGGAGTTATTAATTGTATAAACTATGGTATGCTAATTGCAAATCATAGAGACCATGGAGCAGCCCAAAACGATGGTTATTCATACACTGGATGGTCATATCCTCAATTTACCACTAATGATATTTTAAATAATATTAACAATGGTGAAATGTGGCCTGTTATGTTCAGTTTAAACTGTGACAGTGGATGGTTTGATGGGGAAACAGACCAAAATAGTGGAAACTATGAGTCAATAGGCGAAGTAGGTTTAAGAGTTGCAAACAAAGGTTTTGTTGCAGTAATTTGTTCAACAAGAGTTAGTTATAGCGGATATAATGATGAGTTTTGCAGAGGACTTTACGATGGGATATTTGAAGATTTTGATCCAGATTACCCAAATGGTGGATCAGCAAATCCTTATGACACAGCTGTTTATAGAATATCACAAATTATGAATTATGGAAAATTCTGGATGTATGATAAATACATAGCTCCAGGTGGATGCCCACCTTATCCATGGACACCTTCTGAATCAGTCTCAAGAGCCACTTTTGAAATGTTCCATGATCATGGAGATCCTACTATGGAGATATGGACAGCATATCCCAAAAATTTAATTGTGAATCACACAGAAAATTTACCACTCGGCTCAAATTCTGTTACAGTAAATGTTACAAATATATATGGAAGCCCACTTGCTGAGGCACTAGTTTGTTTAAGTCAACCAGATGGAATTTATGTTAAAGGACTGACAGATGAAACTGGATCTATTACATTTGATATTGAACCAACAACTGGTGAAGATATCACAGTAGTTGTAACCAAACACAATTATCTGCCTTATTCAGGGAGTATTTCTGTAGAAGCTGGAGACCCACCTTTGACACCATCTAAACCTAATGGCCAGATTGCCGGAAAAGTCGGATTAGAATATGAATATTCAACTGTTACAACAGATCCTAATGAAGACCAGATCTATTACATGTTCAATTGGGATGACGGAACATATTCAGATTGGATTGGACCATTTAACTCTGGTCAAACAGGAACAGAAAGTCACATATGGAATGAAATAGGTAACTATGAAATTAGTGCAAAAGCAAAGGATGCATTTGGTGCAGAAAGCCTATGGTCTGAATCTTTGATTGTTACCATTGATAACAGCCCACCGACGATCCAAAGTATTACAGGACAAACAGATGGCAAAACTGGAGTAGAATACACATATGTAGCAGAAGGAGTAGTTGATCCAGAAGATCATAGTATCTATGCTTATTGGGATTGGGGGGACAATAATAACTCAGGATGGATGGGTCCATATTATTCTGGTGAAGAAATTAATGCTACACATATTTGGACAGCTGATGGAAATTTCACAATTAAAGTTAAACTAAAAGATTCTTATGGAGCGGAAAGCGATTGGGTAAGCTTAGAAATTACAATGCCAAGAAATAGACAAGCATCTAATTTACTACATTTATTCCTCGAGAGAATTTCCAGCCGTTATAAAATAATTAGCTTGCTAATACAAACAATCATAAACAAAATTTAGTGTTTAAAAAAAACCATAAAAATACGCACCAAGATAAATATTAAATTAATTTTTCTTTTTTATTTTAAAATTTTACTAAGTATTTCTTCAGCAGCAGAATATGGATCTAGCTCTTTTTTTGATATTCTATCTATGAGTTTTTCAACTTTTTCTTTAAACATTGACTCATCAAAAATAAAATTCATAAGACGTTTTCTGATGATTTCGACTAGTTCAGCCTCATAACGCTTTTTTCTTTGAGGCTCAAAAAGCTTGGTTTTTTTCAAATATTCTTTATGCTTTTCTATTTCGTTAACAAGTTCAGTTATCCCTTTATTTTCTTTGGCTATTGTTTTAACAATAGGTATTTTTCTATCTTTACCTATACAAGAAATATCAACCAGACTTTCAAGTTCAGCAACTACTTGTTCAATACCAGGTCTATCAGCTTTATTGACAACAAATATACCCGGAATTTCCATAATACCTGCTTTTATGGTTTGGATAGAATCACCAAGACCAGGTACAAGAACAACTAGTGTTGTATCAGCTATTTTTATCACATCAACCTCAGCTTGACCAACACCTACTGTTTCAACTATTACAATATCTTTACCTGATGCATCTAGAATCTCAACAGCATCATAAACAGCACTAGCTAGACCTCCTAACATACCACGAGTTCCCATACTACGGATGAAAACGCCGCTATCGGTAGCAAGTTCAGTCATTCTAATTCTATCACCAAGTAGAGCACCGCCAGTAAATGGACTAGTTGGATCAATTGCAATAATACCAACCTTTTTTCCTTGCTTTCTATACGCTTTTGCAAGTTCATAAATAAGGGTGCTTTTACCACTGCCCATAACACCTGTTACACCAATAATGTAGGCTTTACCACTATTTTTATGAATGACTCTCATTTCATCAGCAAGTCCACGAGAATTATTTTCAGCAGCAGTAATAAGTTTAGCAACAGATCTAGGATCACCTTTCAACACCCTTGATGTAAGGTCGCTCATTTTTTCACATTCTTTTTAATAAATTCAACAATATCTTCACATGGTGTACCCGGACCAAAAATACCACAAACACCAATTTTTTTTAAAGTAGGAGCATCTTCCTTTGGAATTATACCTCCACCAAGAACCAAAACATCACTCATTCCTTTTTCTTTTAAAAGTTTAGTAACATCATTAAATAAAGTCATATGCGCACCAGATAACAGACTAAGGCCGATAACATCCACATCTTCTTGAACGGCAGTTTCAACAATCATCTGAGCTGTCTGATGCAACCCGGTATAAATTACTTCCATACCTGCGTCACGAAGTGCACGAGCAACAACTTTTGCACCACGATCATGACCATCCAGACCAGGTTTTGCAATCAATACACGAATCTTTTTTTCCATAAATCATCAAACCTCTTTTATTTTAATAAATCGCAGGTTCTTTGTATTCACCAAAAACCTCACGAAGAACATTACAAGTTTCACCCAAAGTAGCATAACTATGAACACAACCAAGAATATAAGGCATCAGGTTTTCTTGACCCTCTGCTGCTTTTCTTAGTTTATTTAAATTTTTTTCAAATTTAAGTTTATCTCTGTCCTTACGAATTTTCTTTAAACGATTAATCTGGCGTTCCTCTCCTTTTTCATCCATTTTCAGAATAGATATCTCAACTGGCTCATCCATTTTATATTTATTCACACCAACAATAACACGTTTATTTTCATCAATTTCTTTTTGATATTTATATGATGCCTCAGCAATTTCTCGCTGGAAGAAACCTTTTTCAATTGCAGGTATAACACCACCTAATCTTTCTACTTGATCAAAATATTTGTATGTTTCTTCTTCCATCTTGTCAGTAAGCCACTCGATATAATATGAACCACCTAATGGATCAGCAGTACTTGTTACCCCACTTTCTTCAGCTATAACCTGTTGGGTCCTAAGAGCAATACGAACTGCTTTTTCTGATGGTAAAGCAAGTGCTTCATCCATAGAATTAGTATGCAAAGATTGCGTACCACCTAAAATCGCAGCTAATGCTTGGATAGTCACACGAGAAATGTTTATTTCTGGTTGCTGAGCAGTTAGACTACAGCCAGCTGTCTGCGTATGAAAACGCATTAATAAAGATCTTTGTTTTTTTGCACCTAATTTTTTAAGTTCTTTTGCCCAAATTCTCCTGGCAGCACGATATTTAGCTATTTCCTCAAAAAAATCATTATGAGCATTAAAAAAGAAACTAAGGCGAGGCGCAAAATCATCAATTTTAAGTCCACGTTTCACAGCCCAGCGGACATACTCTAAACCATCACCTAGCGTAAAAGCTAGTTCTTGCACAGCTGTAGACCCAGCCTCTCTTATATGATATCCACTGATACTAATTGTATTCCAACGTGGAATTTCCTTAAAGCCAAACTCAAATGTATCAACAATCAAACGCATACTTGGTGCTGGTGGGAAAATAAAACTTTTTTGAGCAATGTACTCCTTCAAAATATCATTTTGAATTGTCCCACCAATAATATTACGATTAATACCACGATTCTCAGCATTTGCAATATAAAAAGCCCAAACAATAGCAGCAGGTCCGTTGATGGTCATAGATGTTGTAATCTTATCAACAGGTATACCATTAAATAAAATCTCCATATCTTTCAAAGAAGATATTGCAACACCACATTTTCCAAACTCACCACGTGCAAGAGGATGATCTGTATCATAACCATATAAAGTTGGATAATCAAAAGCAACACTTAGACCTGTTTCACCATGGCTCAGTAAATATTTATAACGTTTATTAGTCTCCTCAGCACTACCAAAACCAGAAAACTGTCGCATGGTCCACAACCGACCGCGATACATGGATGCATGAACACCACGTAAAAAAGGATATTCCCCCGGAAAATCCATGTCTTTTATATAATCTAATTGAGAAATATCATTTGGCGTATAGATATTTTTTATCTGGATTCCAGATAAATTTTCAAATCCAGCTTTAAGTTCAGGATTTTCTTTTATAAGTTTCAAATAACAATTTTTCTCCCACTCATCTTTTTTTTGTTTAATTTTTTCTAGTTCTTTTTCTTCAAACATAAAAAATCCTTCTATCTAAAAATCGATTCCCTTTCTACAATTAACCCCTTTTTGATAAGGGTGTTTTATCTCAAGCATTTCAGTTATAAGATCTGATATTTTTATTATTTCTTGATGAGCATATCTTCCTGTTAATATCAGTTCAAGTTTTTCTGGTTTTGCTTTAATTAAATCTAACACTTCTTCTAATTTTATAAGTTTATAATCAACTGCAACATTTATTTCATCGAGAATAATTAAATCATATTTTCCACTTTTTATCGTATCTTTTGCAAAAGCAAGACCTTTTTGTGCTAAATCAATATCAATCTTCTCAGGTTTTTCCTTATTTACAAACTCATCTCGCCCAAATTGAGAAATAGTAAAATTTGGTAGGTTTTTTACAGCATCAATTTCACTGTATACTCTACCTTTCATAAACTGAATCATATGAACTTTAAGCCCCGCACCAACCGCTCGTAAACCTAAACCCAAAGCCGCTGTTGTTTTTCCCTTTCCAAATCCTGTATATACATGAACAAATCCTTTTTCTAGTTGCATAGTTGCTCCCCTTTAATTAAATAGGTTATTATATTTCTTTCTCCCAGTATATAGAAAGTTTTATGACTGTTAATTTTATTCCAACCAACCATGAAATTAGAATTAAATGATCAACAAAAAATGATACAGAAGATGGTTCGAGAGTTCGCTGAAAAAGAAATTGCACCTGTTGCAGCTGAACTTGATAAAAAAGCAGAATACCCAACAAAGATTCTTCAAAAGATGGCTAAACTTGGTCTTTTAGGAATAATTATTCCAGCCGAGTATGGCGGGGCAGGTCTTGATACAATAAGTTATGCAACAGTAATAGAAGAGATATCTAAAAAGTGTGCTTCAACTGGAGTTATTACTTCAGTTCATAATTCCCTTACTGCCTGGCCGATAATAAAATATGGTACAGATGAACAAAAAAAGAAATATCTACCGATTCTTGCAAAGGGAGAAAAAATCGGGGCTTTTGCTGGAACTGAACCAAATGCCGGTTCTGATTTAGGTGCAATGAAAACAACAGCGGTTTTAAAAGAAAATAAATACATAATTAATGGAGATAAAACCTTTATTACAAGTGGTCCTGAAGCAGGCATTATCATTATTTTTGCTGTTACTGATAAAAACACAGGTACAAAAGGTATTAGTGCATTTATTATTGAAAGCAGTTTTAAAGGATATAAAGTCGGTAGCATTTTTGAAAAACTTGGGATAAATGCATCTAAAACATCAGAGTTGATCTTTGAAAATATGGAAGTTCCAAAGGAAAATCTTCTTGGTAAAGAAGGTGAAGGTTTTAAAATTGCTTTAAGTACTTTAGATGGTGGAAGAATCGGTATTGCTTCCCAAGCAGTAGGTATTGCACAGGCTGCTCTTGAAGAAAGTATTGAATACTCTAAACAAAGGCAACAGTTTGGTAGACCAATTGCGCAGTTTCAGGCAATACAATGGATGATTGCTGATATGGCTACAAAAATAGAAGCAGCTAGATTCTTAGTTTATAATGCAGCTTATAAAAAAGATATTCATGAACGGTATTCAAAAGAAGCTGCTATGGCTAAACTATTTGCATCTGAAGTAGCAGTTGAATCAGTAATAAAAGCCGTTCAAATACACGGTGGATATGGTTATACAAAAGAGTACACTGTTGAAAGATTGTTCAGAGACGCAAAAATAACTGAGATTTATGAGGGAACTTCTGAAGTTCAACGTATGGTTATTGCTGGAAGTCTCCTAAAATAATACATTTAGGTGGGTAATAATGGAGGAGTTTAACTACGAAAAAGATTATAAAAACTGGAAATGGGACATACCAGAAAAATATAATATAGGTTATGATTGCGTTGATAAACATACAAAAACAAATAAAAAAAATAAGATAGCTTTATATTGGGAGGATTTTGAAGGCAACACAGAAAAATTTACTTATAATGATATGAAATGCCTCACTAATAAATTTGGAAATGCTTTAAAAAATATTGGTTTTAAAAAAGGTGATAGGTTCCTAATAAGACTGCCAAACACACCTCAATTTCATATCTCTTTTCTTGGCGGTGTTAAAATTGGAGCAATTCCAATACCCTCGAGTGTTATGTTTCGAGCACATGAAATAGAATATAGAATAAAGGATAGTAATTCAAAGGCTGTTATTACTACATCACGATTTGTTAAAGAGGTTGATGAGATAAAAAATAACTGCAAATCTTTGGAACATATTATAATTACAGATGAAGCTTATGATGACAAGCTTTCATTTGATGATTTAATAAGAGATTCATCAACAAATTTAGAAATAGAGAAAACAAGTAAAAAAGATATGGCTTTTTTCTGTTACACATCAGGTACAACTGGTAATCCCAAAGGTGCAGTTCATTTACATCAATGGGTTACCGGTAATGATCCTAGCGTGATTTATTGGCAGAATATAAAAGATTCTGACCTGCTCGCCCATACAGGTGATTTAAACTGGATTTTCCCGCTTGGTAATGGTTTTTTATATCCCTGGCGATGGGGTATTTCCACATTTGTTTATAATGGTAAATTTAATGCTGATAATTGGTTTAAGTTATTAGAAAAATATAAAATAACTAATCTAGCATCTGTACCAACTGCATATCGATTGTTCCTTGCAGTAAAAGATGCTGAGAAAAAATATGATCTTTCGTCTTTACGCCATTGTATATCAGCAGGTGAACCTTTAAACCCAAAAGTTATCAGCGAGTGGAAGCGACGATTTTGTCTTGATATATTTGATGGGATAGGTATGACAGAAATTATGGTATATGTTTCAAATATGAAAGGTATGAATATAAAACCTGGCTCTTGTGGCAAACCTCAACCTGGCCATATATGTTCTCTTGTTGATGAAAATGGTAACCCTGTTGAAAATGGTGAATCAGGTATTCTTGCGATAAAAAAAACAGATCCAGGGCTTTTCAAAGAATATTGGAATAAACCAGAAAAAACCATAGAGAGCTTCGTTGGTGATTGGTTTTTAAGTGGAGATGTGCTTTATCAAGATGAAGAAGGATATTATTGGTTCAGTGGCAGAAATGATGATCTTATAAAAGCAAGTGGCTATCGTATTTCTCCTTTTGAAGTGGAATCAGCTATTATATCTCATCCTGATGTACTTGAGTGTGCTGTTGTTGGTAGTCCTGATCTAGTTCGTGGAACGATTATTAAAGCATTTGTAGTTCTTCATGATAAGAAGAAAGCATCAGATAATCTTGTAAAGGAAATCCAGGAGCATACAAAGAAGGTAGCAGCTCCATATAAATATCCTAGGGAAATTGAATTTGTTGAAGATCTACCTAAAACCCAAAGTGGTAAAATAAAAAGAAAACAGTTAAGAGAAATGGAAATGGAAATCAAAGGTGCAAAAAAATGAATATAATTGTTTGTGCAAAACAAGTTGTTGACGTATCTGAAATAAAGATTGACTCAAATACAAAAAAACCTATTTTACAGGGTATACCACAAAAAATAAGTGATATTGACAAAAACGCATTAGAAGAAGCAATTAAAATAAAAGAAAAACACGGTGGAAAAATAACAGTTATAACAGCGGGTCCGTCTAATGCCAAAGAAAGAATTAAAGAGCTACTGGCGATGGGAGCAGATGAAGGGATATTGATTACCCTTCCAGAAAAATCAGATTATCATGTTACCTCAAATTTACTTGCTTGTGCTATAAAAAAAATTGGCAAATATGATATAATTTTATGTGGTGAAGCAAGTATTGATATGTTTTCAGGCCAAATTGGACCAAGACTTGCAGGGATATTAAATATTCCACAGATAACATATGCACAGAAAATAAATGCGGAAAAAGAAAAAATAACAGCAGATAGAAACATGGGAGAGCTTGCAATAACAACTGAATCGACGTATCCTGTGTTAGTTACAGTTACAAAAGAAATAAATGAACCTCGTCTACCTAGTCTTATGCAGATACTGGGTGCTGCCAGTAAACCTATTAATGAGTGGAGTGCTGATTCTCTTGTTAGTGCTTTGACTCCGCTAGTAGAGACTATTGAACTAAAGGGAGTTCCTATGACTAGAAAGAACATTATCTTTAAGGATGATATTGATCAATCAGTTGGTAAACTTGTTGAGAGTCTAACTAAGGAAGGAGTTTTGAGGTGAATTAAATGGTACTAGTTTACTCTGACGATAAAAAATTAACATTTGAACTATTAAATAAAGGAAAAGAGCTAACAAAAGAACTTGGAAAAAAACTAGTAGCTGTTGCTATAGGAAAAGATGCCGATGCTGTTGCAAAAGAATATATTGCTCATGGCGCAGATAATGTTTTTATCATAGAAACTGAAATGGAACATTTTAAAGCAGAGGAATACGCTGGATTTTTTGTAAAAACAATAAAAGAAACAAATTCTGAAACAATTTTAATTGGTTCAAACAAAAACGGAAAAGAACTTGCGTCTCGTCTTGCTGGAATACTAAATGCAGGGTGCATAATTGATTGTATAAATCTGCATGTTAAAAACAAAAAACTCATGGTTGAACGTATAGTTTACAGCGGTAATGCAATTGCCCAAGAACAGTTTAACTCAAAACCAGAGATTGTAACAATCCCACCAAAAGTTTTTAATCCACTGCCTGCCGACCCTCATCATAAAGGTGATATTATAAAAAAGAAATTTGATGCTGAAAAATCAAGTTCAAAAATAATAAAAATTCAGGAAATGAATGCAGGGGATGTAAATGTTGAAGAAGCAGAAATAATCGTTTCTTGTGGAAGAGGATTTAAAAATAAAGATGATATAAAACTGGTTAGTGAACTTGCAGATGCTTTAAAAGGAAAAACCGTGGGTTGCAGTAGACCTATTGCTGCTGATCTAAAATGGTTATCAGAAGATCATTGGATAGGATTATCAGGCCACAAGGTTAAACCAAAGCTGTATATTGCTGCTGGTATTTCTGGTCAGATTCAACATATTGCTGGTATGCGAGATTCAGGAATCATCGTTGCAATAAATAAGGATCCTGAAGCATTGATTTTTAAATCTGCTGATTATGGAATAGTAGGAGATCTTTACGAAGTTTTACCAAAACTTACCTATGCTGTAAAAGAAAAATTAAAGTAAAGCCTTTTATTTTTATTAAAGTTAATTTGGGGGAAAGAAAAATATTAGCAGAAAAGATAATATAAAATTAATTAATGAAATACCTGTTGAAAAACTTTCTGATTTTATTTTGATGCATTTAAGGAATATGTGGACAGTAGATGGTCTTTATTTCCTTGAAATAGAAGAAAAATATGGAACAAAGGTATCAACAGAAATTGATACAAAGGTTTGGGAAGTAATGGGAAAAATCGAGGCGCGTAAAATAAAAGAACTTTTTAGTATAACTGGTTCTGATATTGCTTCTTTTATAAAAGTTCTAAATTACTCCGGCTGGGCTTTGGATCTTGAAGACAAAGAAATTATTATTGAAGGAAAAAAAGCAATTATTAGAAATACTAAATGCCGCGTTCAAAACACAAGAAAACAAAAAGGACTTGGAGAATTCGGCTGTAAACCTGTCAGACTTGGTTTTTTAAAAGCATTTGCGATGGAGTTCAATCAGAATATTATTGTAAACTGTAAAGTTTGTCCACCAGATAAACATCCAGATAATTTATGGTGTGAGTGGGAGTTTACACTGAGATAATCTAAAACAATTAATAATTTTTTAAGGATGAGTTTCCTCAGGTCCAAAACTTAGGAAATTCAAAGGATCATTTTGATTGACATACTCAGTTGCAATCCACCCACTTGTTTTGACAGTGTTTAGCACATGAACTTCATCCACGGTACAGTTTTGGAAGAAATTTGGTATCTTGCTTGACCCTGTTGATTGTCGACTTGCACCAATTATAAAATCCCATGGTTTATAATACCAAAGCACGGTTGGATGACAAGGGCTAACTTCTCCCTGTAATATGCCATTAACATATAGACTACCAATATTATCTGTATCGTCATAGGTCAATGTAAGTAAATACCATTGATTTAATGAGATGGAGAAATTCTCTGTAACATCATACTGCTGAGAATCATCTCGTTCAAACGTTGCATCCAGACTATCATCAGGATAAATATGAAAACCATATGTATGTCCATCTGCATTTCCCCAATAATCAAATGATGCTTTTGAAATAACATACATGCTTTTACCAGATTCAAGTGGTTTATACCAACCACTTACTGTAATATTGATTGGACATAAAGAACTATTATCCGATGTGCTAACACAATCATCAATTCCATCAAACTGTAGACATTCTGCAACTTTTCCTTCCACTAAGTTTGATGAACTCATTGAACCATGGGCTATCGCATCATTATTATTTGCTGTACTATCAAAAATATTTCCTGTAGGATTATTGTTTAAATGCCATACTGCACTAAAATAGGTATTCCATACCTTTTCGGGAAATTGTTGGTTACTACTGCTAGAATTACCATAATACATATAAAATTCTGTATCCTGACTACTATTTAGAATAGGGACTTTCACCCAAGCAACAAGCTTACCTGAAGAACC
>Ga0299915_10003531_pt1 | contig 11308 bp, 5 predicted proteins | sample RVTome_13_FD_200263 | JGI IMG/M metagenome (GOLD analysis project Ga0299915, IMG submission 200263) | Soil microbial communities from uranium-contaminated site in the Upper Colorado River Basin, Wyoming, United States - RVT92D227 (version 2) ... | reverse complement strand
CAGAAGGCTTGCAGTTTGGTCTTGTCGTATCCTTCTCTTTCGTATTCCAGCGCTTGCATTATCATTTCTATCTGGTCTATCTGTCTGACCAGATTTGCATCCTCGGTTTCCTGTCGTCGATATTCGTCGGCAAGAAGAATGTATTTTTCCTTAATGGTCTCAGGCAGAACAGAGAAAATTGAGTTGATCGCTTTCTCTTCTCTGTCTTTTACCTCATCTATCCCGATTTTCTTCTTGTCAAAGTAGTCGTAATCTCCAGTCAAGGCTTCATGTACATCATGTAGGAGGGCCATTCGAATGATTTTCTCCGTGTTAAGACCTTTTGAGTCACTCAAGCACATGGCCAAGATGGCGCTTCTGAAGGAGTGATCCGCAACTGATTCGGGTTGTTTCACTTTGACCCAGCTCGCCCATCCTTTTCTACTAATTCTCTTGAGACTTCCGACGCTTTTGCAGAAATCCACAATTTCCTGAATCATAAGGAAAACCTTCAAAATCCTATTTCCGTGCTTACAAACGCAAGGTCATTACGATACAGAAATACATTATGGAAATCGATATTTACACCTTGAGATCAACTTAATCAGCGCAGATTGATATGGGAGACAAACCAACGCGCGCAGCCGAGCTGAAACGGAGTCTGGGTCTATTTGATGCTACGGCAATAAGCGTCGGTGCAATCGTTGGTGCTGGCATATTCGTTGTCACAGGAATAACTGCCGGGTATGCGGGATCGGCTCTCATTATCTCGATGCTCATCGCGGCTCTCATATCTTCTTTCACTGCACTGAGCTTTGCTGAATTGACGGCATGGTTGCCAAAAGAGGGAAGCGTGTACGAGTTTGGACGCGAATTGATCTCACCTTTCACAGGGTTTCTGTCGGGCTGGATGTGGATGCTAAGCAACACTTTCTCAGGGGCTGCTGTGTCTCTGGGATTTGCCAACTACTTTGCGAACTGGATACCAACGGTGCCTCCACAGGTGGTTGCGGCTTGTCTGTGCATAGGTTTCACGGCGTTGAACTTCATAGGAATCCGGGAATCAGCTGTGCTGAACAATCTGCTTGTCACCGCAAAACTTGCTATTCTTGCGTTCTTCTGTATTTTCGGCCTCTTACACACGAACGCGGCAAATTTCACACCATTCTCGCCTTTCGGGACAGGCGTGTTCACAGGGGCATTTTACATCTTCTTCGCATATGGCGGATTTGGAAGAGTAGCTGTAGTCGCAGAAGAAGTCAAAGATGCGAAAAGGAACGTACCTAAGGCCATACTCTTGTCACTCGCCGTGTCCACGATATTCTATGTGATTGTCGGCGTGGTCGCAGTTGGACTCGTGGGAGCCCCGACGCTCGCAGCATCCAGTTCGCCCTTGTCAGATGCGATAAACGTCACGGGGAGCTCCATTGCAGTACGGATTGTTTCATTAGGTGGATTACTTGCAACCGCCAGCGTGCTGTTGACGTCAATCTTGGGAGTCTCGAGAATGGCTTTTGCGATGGGCAGAGGAAAGGATTTGCCTCAAAGGTTCACTCTCCTCCATACTAAGTTCAAGACTCCTTACTATGCGATTTGGATAACTGGAATCATCATGGCACTGCTTGCTCTGTTCTTTGACTTGTCAAGTGTCATAGCCGTCAGTACTTTTGCAATGCTGTTCTATTATGCTTCCGCGAACATTTCCACTCTTCGGTTAAAAGCCGAGCGAAGGAAATATCCGAGAATCGTACCTATTCTGGGAACAGCAACTTGCATATCGCTTCTCGTTTTCATAGTGTTTGCTTCAGTGCAATCGTGGCTGATCGGTATCGCAAGCTTATTAGCGGGAGCAATCTACTACGTCACAAAACAAAGAATCAAGAAGAACAGCAGATCATAATAAGGGAACCTGTCATGTGGGATCCGCTGCTACTCATCGTATTCGGCTTCTTTATCGGCATCTTAGCTTCAATGACAGGCGTAGGAGGCGGCGTCTTCATCGTGCCGATCCTCACTTTCTTCTATGACTTTTCTCCACTCGCCAGCGCAACAGGAACAAGCCTTACAGCGATCATCTTCACGGCGATAGCCTCAACCATAAACTACGCAAGACAGAAGAGAATCTACTACAAAACGGGGCTACTCCTCGCGGTCACGGCAGCCCCTGGAGCCTACTTCGGCGGCTGGGTTGCTAGAATCACCAATGAACAGGTACTCGGTGTCGTTTTCGGCACCTTCCTTATTCTCGTGGCAGCCCGCATGATATTCAGTCTAACGAGGAGAAGAACTACTGACAAGACGATTTCAGCCAAAACAGATACGGAACTGATCAGGTCTGGCAGAATAATCGTCATCGGCGTTGCGTTGGGCTTCTTTGGCGGCTTTGCATCTGGACTGCTCGGTATAGGCGGAGGAACCCTCATCGTACCGATAATGACTTTCGCGTTGGGAATGCCGATTCACCTAGCAACAGCTACTTCAATGTTCACGATGATTTTCACTGCAACGTCTGGAGTCGCACAATACTATCAAGCAGGCCTCGTAAACCTGCCAATCGCCTTGCTTTTCGCCGCCGGAACCGTCATTGGAGCACAAGTGGGAGCCTTCACATCCGGAAAGATCTCAGGCAAAAACCTGACTATACTTTTTAGCATAATGCTCATAGTCGCTGGAGCAAACATGATCATCAAGTATGCCTAAAACGCGCGATCTTTTCAAATGCGGACTGAATGTATTCTCTAACCATGGGAGCAAAACGACTTCAACTCGCGCGTCAGAGCAGGAATTTCGAGACCAGAAGCAGAACAGAGATAAAACTATAGGTTTGAGTAACCAGCATTATCCAACGTGGATTATTGGCAGATAAAGTGACGATTTCGTCCGCAATTGAACTCTGTTCCCCATTTTGCACGAACTTCTTGGAAAGAATGTATAGCGTTCTGAAATTCTTGAGCACGATCAAGACTGCGACAGGGATGCTGAGTAAGAATAACGCCAAAATTAGATGACCATCGTACATGAATTTCAACAAGAATGATGTGACCGTAAGAATGGCGCCCGCTGACAAGAAGACAATGCCGAGAAATGAAGCTTTGACAAGACCCAGATGAACTGTCAATGTTTCAACGTTCATGGCCTTGTCTCCAAAATAGTCCCTTGTCTCCGTGGGAATGATTACTCCGTAGACGGTCAAAGTCAGCCCAGCTAGAGACATTAGAAACAGGGGCTCAACAGTGGAAGTGAACGAGAAGTAGGCAAACAACACTGGAAACACTGCGAGCACAAGAAAAAGCGAAGCTGGAGCCAGCCATGAACGAGACTTCAGCCTAAGAGGCGTCGCAGAATAAGCCCAGCCCAAGAAGATTCCGAGCCCCCACAGGATGAACAGGATAGGTTTTCCTCGGGTAACCGTAAAAACGGAAACCAGAACAAAAGCGCACACGAATTCTACAATGAACGCGAGTCTCAATCGACTGCGCCCAAAAGACTCCTCAGCCGAGACGAGCAGTTTCCTTCTTTCGTCTTTCATGTCAAGCTCATAGTCGTAATAGGTGTTCATCTGAGCTCCTATAACGGAGCTCAAATTGATTGTGCTGAAGGACAGAACAAGTAGAATTATCAGACTAGTGAGGTCGATTGTTCGATTTGCTCCCCATGCAAGCCCTAGGACTAGCGAACCCAGATTTGGGAGGATAAATTCTGCCCTAGAAACGGCGCCTAACTGTTTCAGTCTTTCAAACATGTCTCTTTCTGCCGAGCTATAAGCTCGGGACGTTTAAAAACATACTGCGCTCACGGGTGCATTGGTGCCGATCAGCGGGCACGTCCAAACGCCGCGGCAAGCCGGATTATGTCAAAAATGTCGATGATGCCATTACCATCCAAATCGGCCAAGGCGTTCCAATTGGGGTCACCGAGTGAAGAACCGTAGGCATGGGACGCCAGTATAGCGTCACTTATATCGACAATGCCATCCAAGTTTATATCTCCTGGAATCACATTTGAAAGTTTGAAAACTCCGTCAACAGTTTGGCAAAGCAAAGGGTTGCCGCTTGGATCCCCTGCCTTGCAGGCCGTCAAATTAAGCCCGGAAGTGCCGATATCCTTTATTCTGAAGGCTATAGATGCCAGTGTGTGGTTTCCCTTTATGGGAGCGTAGCCGTGGGCTAAGGCCGTTTTTAGGTCCATGAATGCATAGGCATAGACCAAGTATCCGCCTGTGTTGTTGATCTTTTGCATTATTTGCCAAATGTTGTCGGATTCGTTCTGCGGTGTGACTTCATGGAACATGATTTCAGTCATGCTAACGACCTCGAGTATCGCCGGGTCCCAAGTCAGGTTGAACTGTAGCCCAACCACACCTGGATGATATCTATTGCTGTCCATTTTCACTGAAATATCGAAAACGCTTCCGACATCCAGAGAATTGTTCTCCACTTCGGATGGGTCAACATAAACGGTCAGCGGGGGCGTCGGTGGAGGAGTGTTGTTGAAATATCCATCGCTGACGTCGCGTGGGATTTCTATGGCGTTTGGATCTCCGAGTTTTACCAGGTCGAACCTCAGCGCACACTCACCCGTGCCTACAACTTCGAATTCGATGATTGCCATGGTGTGATTTCCTGTGATGGGGGCGTAACCTCCGTCAATGGCTTCCCAAAGGTCCTGCCATGTATACGCATAATCCAAATAACCACCTGTGTTGTTGATTCGATGCATTATTGCCCAGATGTTGCCCCACTCTGAAGGAGGGGTCACATTGTGAAACATAACTTCCTCAAAAACTCTAACGCTGAGCAACGCTGGGTCGTAGGAGAATCGGAACTGTGCGCCTGCAAGTCCAGGGTATGTTGGAATGTTGTCGACGTTGATTGAAACGTTGAACAATGTGCCTGAGACAAGCAAGTAGTTTGCCAGCAACGGTGGATCAACGTAGACTCTCACGGTCCCGGAGGCCGCCGAGCAGGCAACTCTTAGAGCACCCGCCACAGACAGAATCAAGAGCGTAATCAGTAATAACGTGTTTGTCTTCTTCAACTAGTTCACTTCCTTCAACTTCACAGGTCTTGTGAGGTTTGCGTTGAAAATTCCAGGTAATCTCCCCTCGTTCCCGTGCATGCTAGTATTCCTCCCCGAAATGGATTGCGAATTGAATCATGTCAAATATGTCGATGAGGCCATCTTGGTTGACATCGCAGAAAACTTGGTATTCTGGCTCGCTGGAGCTTGCGCCAAATGCATTCGACGCCAAGATGCAGTCGAAGATGTCTACTCTTCCGTCGCCGTTCGCGTCTCCGATGATTCTAACGTTCACAGTACCGTCGACCAGTTCATTATTGGCCGGGTTGGTTTCGCCTGGAACTATACTTGCCTCTGCCTTTATGGTATAGTTGTGACTTGCCGGAACGAAGATTGTTACCCATAGGAAATTCAGGTTCAGAGTCTCATTCGGTTGAAGGTAGACATATTCTGTTGCTGCCAGATTGTCGTCATAATACAGTGATACGCTGAAATGGCATGGGGCATCTCCAAGATTAGCAGCAGTAACACTCGCGTTGACAATCCATCCTTGATATATATCAGTCGGTGAGACCGAGAGGCCCGTGACAGCAACATCGCGCGTGCCAGAAGGGATAGTAATTGACAACCAGTCTAACATGTTGTCTGCGAGACGCAAATTATCTTCTCGACCGATTGAGTAATCTCTCAGCGAATCTTCGTCAGCGAAACCCAAGACTTTTCCAGACGACAAATCTGAAACAGCCAACATTATTCCGCCTACAGGATCCCTCACCAAATCCTGAGCACCATCAGTAACGTACATCACAGCAATAGGAGCACTTAGGTACACAGAAGACACACGTTAGGTCACCGGATGCGAGGTGATGTCGATCGTTATTCCGCTCACGCCTCCGCCGGTCCAAGTTATGCCCGCGAATCCGGTCAAATCACTGTATATGTACAGGTGGTCATCACCTATTACAAGCAGACCGCCTCCTCCAAACACGAAGCCTTGGATCGCTGTCAGCTCATCCGCCGTGTACGGAGCGCTCGCTTGTGGGATTATGAATACGGCGTATCTTGCTAACGTGGCAGGCGTGATAGGCGTAATATCGTTGGTCTCGACAACGTAACCCTTCTCGACTAGGCTTCTCACCCATGTGCTATAGCTCCCGACATAGTCTGTCCCGTGAGTTTGATCAAAAGCGATGTACGTGATTGGTCGTACGTCGACGTTCTCGGATGCGACGTTGTTTGCCGTGTAACCTTCTCCAGGCACTGGTTGAGCGTAAGCCGTCACGTTGTACACTGCTGTGAGCACTGGAGTCCATGAAAAGCTAAGTGAAAAAGCCTGTCCGGTTGTCAGTTCGGATATCGTGGTCTCGTCCACAATGCTTCCGTTGATCAGCAACTGCAGCTCAACGTCAGTCTCGTTGCTCAGTCCTCTGTTTCTAACGGTTGCGTTCAACAAAGAGAGGGAACCTGGCTCAACGAAGCCTGGGACACCTAGCGTAACCAGGAGATCGTGGTCGTATTTCGGGCCCATCCAGTCAATCAAGTTAGTAAACATTATCCTGTTATCTTCATAATTGAGGTCAGCGGCAAAGTCGTCTGACATGCAGAGAACCGTTCCATCGGTTTCTGCTCCCGCGATCAACATGTGCGTGTTACTCCGGTCGTTCGCGATCCAGTATCCCGGAGACGTTGCTCGTAAAGAGTTGAAGGGACCTGATGCATAAATGCAGTTCACACCGTTCATTATGGGGTGGGAATGGTCGAAGTTGCTTGAACTTCCATAGTCTCCAAACATGCCGGTGTATTGTATGCCGTATTCGCCTAAGATATGCATGGCGGACGGTGCGAGCTCGTCTCCGACGGCGACGAAGCCTTTTCCTGAACGGATGAAATCCTTGGTCGCCTCAATCTCTGATGGGCCCCAAGGGACCTCGTACCAGTCTTCTCCCACTATTATGATGTCGTAGTCTGCTAGCAGCCCCGGCGTAAGTGGGGAGTAGATGTTGCCCACGATTTGGCCTATTTTTTCATACAAGGTTTCTAGGTCGTCGTTGTGCAATGATTCGCCGTGAGTCTTCACGAACCCTATGACCGCGGCGTATGAGACCCGCAGAAGAGTTGATTTAACGTTGTCGAACGTGTCGTCTTCGCCCGTCAGGGGAGGCGCGTAAGCGGTCACGTTGTAGGTTCCCATCGGTGGTGTCCAAAGATGCGAAAGCGTTGCTGACTCGCCTGAAGGTAATGATGGCACGGTGAGGTTGGTCAACCGCAAATCGTTTGAGAGCAGAAGTAGTTGCACATCGGTCTCGTCGTTCAAGCCCGCGTTCGTTACGGTGGCGTTGACCATTAAGCTCTGGCCAGGATCAACGTGAAACGGACACTGCAGAGAAACTTCGAGTCCGTGCTGGGGTTTTTCGTAGCGTGACCATCTTATCGCGTTGTAGAACAGTTGGAGGTGATGGTGATAGTACGGTGGTATTATCTCCAGTATCGGAGAGATGAAGATCACCCCTCGGTAAGCCACTATTGCGCTCTCTTTGTAGTGTCCGAGCGCGAGGTACTTGCCGCCCTTCAACTCGTTCGAGTCCCACTGTCCATCAGGCGGAAGAGTCGTCGCGACTGAAGGAAACACAATAGGATCTGGAACGTCGGCGAAAACGGGATGCGTCGTGTTTTGCAGATGCATGAGGTCTGTATACGTGTATCCCCACGTGACGGTTTCGTCCAGACCGAAGAGTGGGGCCAGCTTGTTGTTGTTTGGAACCCCGTAGTAGAATGTCCCAGATGTGCCTATCAATCCGTGGCCTTCGTGGACGTACCGCGTTACAGCAGCGATCTCAGAGTCTTCGAACTGCCAACCAGAATACGGATCGGACGCACATGAGACGATCAAGACATCTGCCTGTGTCGCTGCAATGTCCTCGTAGGTGATACCTGCCTTGTTCAGCGACGTGTAGTCGATGTAGACCATAGTGTCGCCAAACAGGTACCACTCGGAACTAAGTATCTGCCAGTTAGCAATTATATCGCTAATTACGTTGCCAGCAGAGTGCAGCACCACTGCGGTCACTGCGGACCCGACGAAAATGATCTTCGAAAGCATATTATTCTCCAAGCTTGTCTCACCTAGCACTGGGATTACGTAGAATGTGACGTTGTACGACCCTTCTGCTGACGGAAACCATGTTAGGGTGGCTTCAACAGAAGTTTGGCCCGGCAAAACGCCTATCACCGTTGAATCAACAACCGTATCATTAGCAAGAAGCTGCAAGCTCACGTCGGTTTCGTCGTTCCCAAAATTCAGCACTGTGACATTCACAGAGGCCGACGTTCCAGGTTTCACATAGGGCGGCGTTGCCCAACTATAGGCAATCAATTCATGGGTCGGCGGGGACAGTTCAACCGCCTTCCGCGCATTCACCCTTCCATATCCATAATGGTCATCAAATCCTTCGGGACCGAAATCATCAGCGGCATATCGCAACCACATTCTCACCCAATTTCGTGTTCTGTTTGGATATTGGCTCCACGCAAGAGCGGCTACACCCGCGACGTGTGGACATGCCATTGACGTACCGCTCGCAGACATATAACCTCCAGCAACGGTGGAGTATATGTTCACCCCTGGTGCTGCAAGTTCGATCCAATCGCCCCAGTTTGAAAAATAAGCTGGATTGTCATTTTCATCTGTTGCCGCTACAGAAATCACCTCGTCGTAGCCAGCCGGATAGAGTTTTACATTCGTGGCAGCATTTCCTGCCGCCGCGACCAAGAGGACGCCCGCGTCATACGCATATTTCACTGCTTCATGGACAAGTTCGCTGTCGCCCCATCCGCCTATGCTCATGCTTATTATTTTGGCTCCGCAATCCGTCGCGTGTATGATTCCATTGGCAACCCAGTCAACATAGCCCCATCCGCTGTAATCAAGGACTTTCTCAGCCATAACCCTTGCTTGTGCTAGTCCAGCTATCCCCACGCTGTTGTTCAGGACGGCTGCAATTATGCCTGCGCAATGGGTCCCATGTCCGTAATCATCTATGGGGTCGGTATCATTATTCGCCCAGTCACGACCCAAAGCGACGTAGTTCGCGGCAAGGTCGGGGTGAGAGTAGTAGATGCCCGTGTCCACAACTGCCACGAGAATCGAAGGGTCACCTATCGTCGTGTTCCAGGCCCAGTCCGCCTCTATCTTTTGAGGACCCCACTGCATGCTCCAATACGGGTCATCTGGAGCATATTGGACCTGAACCTTCATATTAGGTTCTATATAGGTTGCCAGTTCAGAGGCATGAACTTCTTGAGAGAAACCTGCAACCGATACCAGCAAAAGCTCAAAGACCAATGCTCTTACTTTTCCTCGCATCAAGACCTCATCGACAATCCGGGCTTGGTACCGACCCGCTATATTCTCAAGTTCAGAGATTTTCGCGGGATTCTCAGAATCGATTCCAACCACAAGCCTAGTCTTGTTGCCATCCACATATGCGAAATCATTGGACTGATTGGTATAGGCGAGGTCTAATGCACTGTTAGGAGTCATCAAAGCATCACTATAATCTTCCGCGGTTTCCCCCTGCCTCGCAGACGGACCAGTAGCTCCGTTCAGCAGGCTCGATTCCAAATTCCTACTGTCGTTACCTTCTTTGAGAAGATTGCCAATCGCAGAGACCGGCTTTGCAACATACACCCCGCCGAACACACTCAAAAGAAGCAGTATTATAGTCAATGCACCAAAAAGTTTCTTCATAATCTCCACTTATCCCCCAAGTGCAACATACAAAGTATGATTGGAAGCGGAATAAAAGACTTCTGGAACCGTGTTCCGTAGACTCAACAGCCGACGCTTCTTCACAAGAAAATATCAAATGCAAACATTTGCGTGTTCTCACGACCCAGGAGAGAAAGCGCGCGTCTCTTCCCCAGTTGTGATCCGAACCACATACCGCCATATGCGAATGTTGGATGTCAGATTTATTGGTTGCATAGCAAGAGCGTTTAGGTTGACATCAAAGCGCGAGAGCTACGGAACAAAACTCTAGCAAACACCGACAAAACCAATCCACTTCACCATTGCTCCACTCTGAAGATACTTCTATCCAACATAGAAAAAGCCAATAAAACCCCACAAAGGCACGACTGAAGACCCAGTAGAAGACCCTTCTCCAAGACTCCGCACGAAAAAACCTAGGGGGGAGGGGGGTAGGCTGCTAATCGCTGAATGGTAACGGTCAAGACAACGAACACGTTATGGCTACTGCTGCTTCCTCTTCAACATATTCTCCATAAACGGACGCAATTTCGCGTTTTCGGCTTTAATCTTCTCTTTGCCCAAAGCCTTCATCTGCCCAGCGATCTCACGAACAACCTCAGCAAACTTGATACCCTCAGCCGCCGAAACATACTCAACCCGCAAACGCTCAGGACTCATACCCAGCTTCTGCAACATCGGCGCCAACGCATCCATCCGCGCCTTCATCTTGTAGTTCCCACTGATATAGTGACAATCATACGGCAAATGGCAGGCACCAACCATAACCATGCCGGCCCCTAACCTAAACGCTTCAAAAATAAAATCGCGGTCCACGCGTCCTGAACACATGACCCTGATCGGCCGAATCACAGGCGGATACTCAAAACGACTCGTCCCCGCAAGGTCAGCACCAGCATAACTGCACCAGTTACACAAAAACGCCAAAATCTTACCCTCAGGGTCCGTCTCCAAAGCCGCACGAATCTGCGCCACAATCTGCGCATCAGTAAAATGCTTCTGAGTAACCGCATCAGCAGGACACTCAGCAACACAAGTGCCACAACCATGACACATCGCACTCTCAGTCACAGCCACCTGACCCTCAGGCGCACGAATAGCACCGTAAGGGCAAGCCTTAGCACACAAACCACATTTCACCTTAGTGTTGCGGCACTTCGCAGGGTCAACGACCGCCACGATCGGCTGAATCCTATAAGTAGGCTTCGAAAGAATAGTCGCCGCACGAGCCGCAGTGCCCATACCCTGAGAAACACTATAAGGAACATCCTTCGGCCCCTGACAACCCCCAGCAACAAAAACACCGTCCGAAGGCGTATCAATCGGCTTCAGCTTCGGATGACTCTCCATGAAAAACCCGTCACTACCACGGCTGATATTGAAAACCCGGGCAACCTCCTCTGAACCCTGACAGGGAACCGCAGCCGTCGCGAGCACAACCATATCACTCTGAACCTGAACCAGCTCACCGTTCTCCTTCTCGGCACAAACCACCAGCTTCTTCGTCACAGGATCCTCAATCACGTTCTTGTTCGTCAGCTT
>Ga0299915_10003530_pt1 | contig 11310 bp, 10 predicted proteins | sample RVTome_13_FD_200263 | JGI IMG/M metagenome (GOLD analysis project Ga0299915, IMG submission 200263) | Soil microbial communities from uranium-contaminated site in the Upper Colorado River Basin, Wyoming, United States - RVT92D227 (version 2) ... | reverse complement strand
CCTCTCTCTCTTAGCCAAAGAGGCGATCGAAAAGGCATCGAAGGGGGAACCAATTCAGATCGAACCTGGAGAGTATGAGGTTATTTTAGAACCCTACGCCGTTAGCGAACTTCTGTCCTTTTTGGGCCACCTCGGCTTTCATTCATTGGCCGTTCAGGAGGGGAGAAGCTTCTTCTGTAATGAATTTGGCAAAAAGATGGTGGACGAAAAGGTAACGATCTATGATGACGGACTCGACCCGGAAGGCTTGCAGGTCCCATTTGACTTCGAAGGCGTACCAAAGCAGAAGGTGACCTTCTTTGAAGGAGGAGTTGCAAAAGAGGTGACCTACGATTCCTTTACAGCAGGGAAAGAGAAAAAGGGGTCTACTGGGCATGGCCTTATCGCACCCAATACCGCAGGTCCTATTCCCATCAACCTCTTCATGAAGGGAGGAGATTCCTCCTTGGATGAGATGATCCGTTCCGTTCGAAAGGGAATCTACGTAACCCGATTCCATTACACCAATGTGGTCGAACCTATGAGGGCCGTCATTACCGGTATGACACGAGATGGGACTTTTTTGATTGAAGAGGGTGAGATCAAAAGACCGATCAAAAATCTGAGGTTCACAGAATCGATCCTAAAGGCCCTTTTCCGAGTGAGCGCCATCTCAAAAGATAGAAGGGTCTGCTCTGAAGGGACCGTTTATTCAAGGCGCTTTGTGACAGGCACGGTTGCCCCAGCCATTAAAGTAGATGGATTTAACTTTTCAGGGGTATCGGTGTTATAGTGAGCTAAAGTGATCTAAAGTTATTACTCAGAGCATATTATAGTTTGCATTGCAGCCGAACCGTCATTGCGAGCGCAGCGAAGCAATCCCATGAGATTGCCACGTCGCTAACGCTCCTCGCAATGACCTCTTTAGGTCTTTCGAAGCAAACTATTTCATGCTCCCTTTAATAAAAATGATGGACAATAAAGAAATTTCAAAACTACTATTGGCAAAAAATAACTTTAATCACTTTAGTTCACTTTAGTCACTTGTAACTTTAGACACTCTTTAAAGAGGCAAGGAATGAAGTATCTTATCCAGAACATTCTTGACATAGCGAAGCTGAAAAAGGTGCCATACGCCGACATTCGGATTGTACGCCGTCAGAACGAAGAGATTGAAGTGAAGAATGGCAAGGTGGAGGCTTTGACCAGCGATGAGGATTTCGGCTTCGGCATCAGGGTTCTCTTCAAGGGTGCGTGGGGATTTGCATGCAGTTCAAAAGTGACGAAGCGAGAGATGGAGACAGTCTTTGGAAGGGCATTGAAGATTGCCAAAGCAAGTTCAAAGGTGAAAGGACAAGAGATCATTTTCCCGCCCTCTCCTCCGAGGGTGGATGAATATAAGACCCCAATCTCTATCGACCCATTTGATGTAGCCACCGAGAAAAAAATTGATCTTCTCCTCAAGGCCGATGAGATCATCCGCAAGAATAAGAAGGTGAAAATTTCGGAGGCCTTTTTGGGATCTTATAAAACAGAGAAGACATTTGCCTCCACCGAAGGTTCCTATATCGACCAGGAGATTGTGGAATGTGGGGCAGGCATTGCAGCCACGGCAATTGAAGGGGGAGAAGTTCAGGTTCGGTCCTATCCCAGCTCTTTCCGGGGAAATTTTGCAACGAAGGGATATGAATGGATTGAAGAGTTAGCACTCGAGAATCATGCCCAAAGGGTGGCCGACGAAGCAGAACAACTTCTCTCAGCAAAACCCTGTCCGTCTAAGATAACAACCCTCATATTGGATGGTTCCCAATTAGCCCTTCAGATTCACGAATCGATTGGCCATCCCATTGAACTGGATCGGATTCTTGGGACAGAGGCGAGTTATGCAGGGACCAGTTTCCTACGACCCGAGATGGTTGGCCATCTTAAATATGGGTCCGAAATGGTAAATATTATGGCGGATGCTACGTTTCCTGGGGGGTTGGGAACCTTCGGTTACGATGACGAAGGAATAGAGGCCAAGAGATTTCCGATTATCTCCCAGGGGATCTTAGTCAATCTATTGACGTCAAGAGAGACTTCTCACTACTTAGGAAAGGAAAGTAATGGGACGATGAGGGCGGATGGTTGGAACCGGATTCCTCTGATCCGGATGACAAATATCAGCATCGAACCGGGAGAATGGACGTTAGAGGGGATGATCGCTGATACAGAAGAGGGACTTTTATTAAGCACCAATCGAAGTTGGTCGATTGATGACAAAAGGATCAACTTCCAGTTCGGGACTGAGATTGGATGGGAGATTAAAGGGGGAAAGCTTGGAGATATTGTGAAGAATCCTACCTACACCGGAATTACTCTTAAGTTTTGGAATTCCTGCGATGCCATTGGGAGTCGAGATCACTGGCAGATGTGGGGAACACCCAACTGTGGAAAAGGAGAGCCGGGCCAGGTGGCCCATGTGGGACACGGTGCAGCGCCAGCGAGGTTCAGAGGGGTCCAAGTAGGAGTGATGAAATAATCAAACCGCATAGCGCAAAGCGCATAGAGCATAGCGAGGAAGAATCATTCAAATTAACTTTACCCTATTTCTTTTTTTAAATCCGCAATCCGCATTCTGGAGCTTATTTGACCATCTTTTTCATTTTATCAATTTGACCCCTTATCCGCTCTGCTCTTTCGCTCCGGGGATCCACCTTTAGGTATTCTTCCCAGGCATTGATGGCTCCCTTAATATCCTGTTTGTCATGGAGGAGAACGATGCCGATGTTGTATCGACTATTGATGTGCTTGGGATCGCTCTGGGCTGCTCTTTTGAATTCTTCAAGGGCCCGATCAAATTCTCCTACCTTTCTAAACATGATCCCCATATCTGTTCTCACATCTGGATTGTCAGGTTTTATGGCAAGGTATTGGCTATAGGCCTCAATGGCCTCTCGGGGCTGATCGCTATCGAAATAGAGATCTCCCAGCTCGACCCAGGCAGGTAGATTCTTTGGGTCTTTCTTGACAATGTCCTTTAGTGTCTGGATCTTCAACGAAAGGTCTGCCGGAGAAGGGCCTGGCGGAGTAGGCATTGGAGCCATCTGCGGAGACGTTTGGGGTTTTTGCATTATTGCAGCCTTTTCTCCTCCTCCTTTTACTTTCAGGATCGCAATCGTTGCCCCGGAGACAAATCCGACCACAAATGCAATCACAATAGCAAGAATGGCTGTCTCTTTTTTCATTTTGTTCTCCTCCTCGCAAAAAATTTTATCCCAATTAAGTCGATTAATCAAATGACTTGAGTCACCTATACCTCTGTACTACTATCAGGCAAATTCTTGAAATTTTATTAAGAAAATTATTCATTAAGGGTAAAAGTTAAATGTTTTCCTTTGGTTGTGACATTGGTGAGTCGTATCCTCTGCACGATATATCTTTGCATGTTTTATTTTTTATCTCACGCCCGCTTCGCTCGAGAACACAGAGGACCCATAGAGGAGTCCCTTATTTTTCATCGAATCGGGAGGTACCGATTCGATGAAGGCACTCAGCGCCGTAAGCGCATCAAGACTTCAAATCCAATATTTTGCTAAGGGCATGAGGCTTATGGAGAATCGGTATCTCCCCGATTCTCCATAAACATATATTTTCCTCAATTGCCTCTGTATCTCTGCGAACTCTGCGTGAGACATCTTTTTATTCGGTTGCGGCTACGCTGCGCTATGTAAGTGTAAGGCATTACCTAAAAGAAACGCCTATCCAAATTTCTTTTCCTCTTCCTTCCCAAAAGAAAAATCCCTTGGCTTTTTTGTTCTACATGTGGTAAATTTTTATCTATTCCTTCTGGAGGTAGGATGATGAAATGTTATGTCTGTGCAAAGCAAGGAATCGATAAGGAGGCTGTGGCCATCTGCATTGTCTGCGGAATGGGACTCTGTCTGGGGCATGCATTTAAGGAAGAATTATTGGTGAGGGATGTGATCGATTGGGGTTTTGGAGAGGAACGGATCAAGTATCCTCATACCTTACCCAGGTTTATCTGTGCAGAATGTAAATTGGCCATTGAGCAAAGGAAAAAGGTGGAAAGGAAATAAGCCAACTGGGAGTTAGGAGTTCGGAGTTAAGAATCAATAAGTTAAAGACTAAGTAAGGGTATGTTTTTTCAAAAAAAGGCCTTCGTTTTGGGTAATGGAGGAGTAAGAAAAAATGTTTTTCTTATGAGATGATCAATTAGTGATGGACTCGTAAAAAGTCCGATCTGGTCCATCATTGTCATTCCCGTGCTTGCGCGCCGTAGCGCTTCAGCGCGCAGGCGTGAAAATGGGAATCCAGTGAATTCAAATAGTCCTGGACTCCGGCTTTCACCGGAGTGACGGTTTTTTAAGTTTTTAAGGGACCATAAATAATAACGCCATGAAGAAAAAGATTCTGGTAGTTGATGATGAGGAGGGACTGAGGCTCCTCTATGAAGAGGTGCTGAAGGAAGAGGGATATGAGGTTCTTACTGCCCGGAATGGAAGGGAAGCCATCCAGCAATTGGAAGCGGGGAAACCTGATCTGATTATCTTGGACATTGTTATGCCTGTGATGGATGGGATGGAGGCCCTCGGCCGTATTGTCGGAAAGGATCGAAAGATCCCTATCATCCTCAATACCTCTTATGGCGGGTATCAGCAGGACTTCATGAGCTGGGCAGCGGACGCGTATCTGACAAAGTCAGCAGATTTCAGTGAGTTAAAAAATAAGGTGAGAGAACTCTTAAGGCAAAGGTAAGACAAGGTGATGAAAGTCCTGGCCATGGTCTTAGCAGGTGGTCGAGGGGAGAGGCTCTATCCCCTTACTAGGGATCGGGCCAAACCAGCAGTGGCTTTCGGCGGGATTTATCGCATCATCGACTTCACCCTCTCCAATTGTATCAATTCTGACATTCGCCGTATCTACATCATCACCCAATACAAATCGGTTTCTCTTCATCGCCACATCCAATTGGGGTGGAACATCCTTTCATCTCCACTGGGCGAATTCATCGAGATCATTCCAGCACAACAGAGGATCGATGAACACTGGTATCAGGGGACAGCCGATGCGTTTTTTCAAAACATCTATACCTTGCAACAAGAGAGGCCTGACCTTGTTCTTATTCTCTCCGGTGATCACATCTATAAGATGGACTATCGGAAGATGATCGCCTTCCACTTGGAGAAAAAAGCTGATCTTACCGTTGCAGCGATCCGAATGAGGCGAGAGGAGTCTCGCGAGTTCGGTGTGATTGAGGTCGACAGGGATTGGCGAATTATAGGATTTGAAGAGAAGCCTGAAGATCCGAAGACCGTTCCAGGAGACCCGGAAGGGATCTTGGCCTCCATGGGGGTCTATGTTTTTAATATAGAGCTATTGGTAAAGCGTTTGATCGAAGATGCTCGATCTGATTCGACCCATGATTTTGGCAGGGATATCATTCCTTCGATGATCGAAAAAGATCAAGTCTTTGCGTTCGATTTTAGACAGGGAGATCAAGGTGGAGTGGGATATTGGAGGGATGTGGGTACGATCGATGCCTACTTCGAGGCGAACATGGATCTGGTCTCTGTCACCCCGCAACTCAACCTCTACGATTCTCAATGGCCCATCCTGACCTACCAATCCCCTAATCCACCTGCCAAAACGGTCTGGGCAGAAGATGCGAGAGTGGGGACAGCCCTCAACTCCATCATCTCGAACGGATGCATCATCAGTGGAGGGAGTGTCAAGAGGTCGATCCTATCACCGAGAGTGACGATTCATAGCCATGCTGAGATCGAAGATTGCATTCTTCTGGAGGGGGTTGACGTCGGAAGATATGCAAAGATCCGAAGGACGATCATCGATAAGGAGGCTCAGATCCCACAAGGAATGGAAATCGGTTACAATCTGGATGAGGATGCAAGGCGTTTCACAGTGACGGGATCAGGTATTGTTGTGGTTCCGAAAGGGATCAGGCTGTAAAGAGAGTATTAATTTTTTCCAATTTTAGGGCGAAATTTGTCATCTCCTTGTCACCTTAGACTTTTTTATTTGATAGGTGATTTAAAAAAGCACAAATAAAACAAACCATTAGAATGATTCTATCGATTTGGCACCATAAATGCAGATGATTACCATGAAATGAAGAATAGTCCTGCTGAAATAGAAAATGAGCTTACTAGACTTGCTTCGGTGTTAAACAGCGATCAGGACGAGGAACTTGAATCGAAAGGGAGAACCCCTATTCAAGAGCATGATATCTCCTTTTCTTCGTCTTTCCTGATTGAGATGGTTAATTTTATCAAAAAAACTCTCAGTTCTATCAATAATATCAACCTTCTTTCAATCAATAAGTATGAAGATCTAGAATTTAGGAAGTATGCTCGCAAGAGTATTGCTCTAGATATTAAAAATATCGATTCGGTGCTAAACGCCCTCTTAAACTACATCAACATCAACACTCCTATACTTAAACAGAATACTATCCACCTTATTATCGATGACATTCTTGAAATGAGTGACAAACAAATTCAAGAAAAGAATTTAAAAATCGTAAGAAAATTTGAAAAAGACCTTCCCGAAACATACATTCATGATGAACAGGTGAAATTTATTCTAAATTCCATTGTCCAATATCTGCTCCTTACGATTCCATCTGACGCAACGATCGGTTTTCTAACAAAATCAAAAATCCTTCAAAAACCAACAGGCATTGAAAAAGTCGTTACACTGAAAGAAAGGCAATATGTAGAGATCTTGATTGTTTCAACTGTTCAAAGGGAACCGTTTGAACAACTGAAGGACACCTCGGAGATCCTCGATGTAAAAAAAGACCAGTCGACAAATTTGATGCTGAGATTGATCAAGGAACTCATCCAAAAGCACCCAGGGGTCATTGAATTTGAAGTTGATGAAAATAAAACAAGAACACTGATGTCCGTTAGATTCCCTGTCGAACGAAGACAGGTGATTTTGTATGAACAGGTAAATCTATAACCTGCCCATTGTTATTCCTCATCCCACGTATCTTATCTTTAGGCGCACCACAAACTTTCCTCCTTAACCCTTAGGAATTACTATAGCGCTATATTATTAGTGGCTCCCTTTAACGTCCAATGCATTCCAGACTGCTTCATCGGGACCGAATAGCATTTTTGTGTTGAACTTCCACGGGGAGTCAATCATAATGGAGTCAGAAACCGTCAGTTTAAGGTAGATAGGGGTAACGAGACAGAATGGAGAAAGAGCCAATATACACAAATCGATTGATTCATGAGACGAGTCCTTATCTTTTGCAGCATGCCCACAACCCAGTGGATTGGCATCCGTGGGGAGAGGAGGCCCTCAGACGGGCCAGAGAGGAGGACAAACCCATTCTCCTCAGCATTGGTTATTCCTCGTGCCACTGGTGTCATGTGATGGAAAAGGAGTCATTTGAAGATGAAGCCATTGCCAAGATGATGAACGAGCGGTTTGTTAATATCAAAGTGGATCGGGAGGAGCGACCGGATCTTGATGAACTTTATATGAATGCCGTTCAGGTGATCAGCGGCGGGGGTGGTTGGCCAATGACCGTCTTTTTAACTCCCCACCTTGTTCCATTTCATGCAGGCACGTATTTCCCTCCCGAAGACAGGGGGGGAATACCAGGCTTTCCAAAAATATTGGTCGTCGTTTCTGACTATTATCGGCTCCATCCTGGGGAAGTAGACAAGATGGTTATTCAGGTGAAAAATGCCCTTAATCAAATCACATCCATTACGCCCTCCCAGGCGACAATGAACGAGGCAGTCCTGACAAGGGCTTTTGAGGGGCTTGAGAGTCAGTTTGATTCAACCTGCGGAGGATTTGGGAAAGCCCCTAAATTTCCAAACAGCATGGCCCTCTCTTTTTTCTTGAGGTATTGGAAAAAGTTCAATTCGAAAGCGGCATTGGAGATGGTCGAATTGACATTGGAGAAGATGGCCAATGGCGGAATCTACGACCATCTGGGCGGAGGATTTCATCGCTATTCTGTAGATGAACGATGGCTCATCCCCCATTTTGAGAAAATGCTCTATGACAATGCCCTGCTGTCTCGGACTTATTTTGAGGCATATCAAGCAACCAGAAAAGTGAGGTATCGTCATGTGGCGGAGGAGATCCTGAATTACGTTCTCAGAGAGATGACCAGCCCAGAAGGGGCCTTCTATTCGACCCAGGATGCAGATAGCGAAGGGCAGGAAGGGAAGTTCTATGTGTGGTCCAGAGACCAGATTAAGGCATCCTTAGGAAAAGAGAAAGCCACTCCTTTCTGTGATTATTACGGGATAACGACTCATGGAAATTTTGAAGGAGAATTGAGCGTCCTCCACATTGCTTACTCCTTAAGAAAGGTGTCTGAACTTTACGGTATTCCCATTAAAGAATTAGAGAAATTATTCGAAGAGGGGCGACAAAAACTCTTTGCCGAGAGGGAGAGAAGAGGCAGACCTGGTAAGGATGAGAAGATTCTAACCTCCTGGAATGGGTTGATGATCTCCAGCTTCGTGGACGGGTTCAAAGCCACAGGGAAGGAACAGTATCTTGATAAGGCAAAAAATGCCACCCGTTTCATCCTTCAAGAGATGAAGAAGGACGGCCAATTAATGAGGGTGTTTAGCAAGGGGAAATGCCAAGTCAAAGGTTATTCTGAAGATTATGCCTTTTTTATACAGGTTCTCATTGATCTTAATGAGGCTACCTTTGAGATCGAATGGCTTAAGGAAGCAGATGAGCTCAATGAAAGAATGATTCAACAATTCTGGGATGAGAGAAATGGGGGTTTTTTCTTCACTGGGAAAGAGAATGAGCCTTTAATTGCTCAATCAAAAAGCCCTTATGATAATGCGATCCCCTCCTCTAATTCCGTTTCAGTCTTCAATTTGATCAGACTGAGCCATCTGACCGGAAAGGAATCTTTGAAAGAAAAAGCCGAACAGATCCTCCGCCTTTTTTGCGGCTTTCTTTCAGAACATCCTTCTGGATTCGCTCACATGCTCTCTGGCCTCTCTTTTTTCTTCAACCCGGAAGAGATCGGGATCATCGGTTCAAAGAAGGATCACAGGACAATATCGATGCTTAGAGAAATCTACCAAGCCTACCTCCCGAATAAAATCCTGAGTTTAATGGATCCCCAAGAACCGATCGAAGGAGATTGGTTTCCATCTTTGAGGGAGAAAGGGGCCATCGAAGTTCCAACGGCTTTTGTCTGTAAAGGGTTTACTTGCCTGCCTCCAGTGAGAGATAAAAAAGAGCTAAAGAAAATTTTAAGGTAATTGGGGACGGGTTCCTAATTCAACTGTAAGAGTTACGATTGTCCCCTGAGAGGTTGCACACAGACTCTCTTTGCCCTCATTAGACACAAACACGTCGCAACGGCAAACAGTTTGACTCTTACTGGAGTAGATGACCGTAGCTCTCGCAACCAAGAAGTCACCAATGGCTGGCCTTAGATAGTTGATCTTGAACTCCGACGTCACGACGCTTGGGCCAAGAACACTTCCTCCAGCGAATGTAAGTGCGTTGTCCACGGCGTAGCTTATGACCCCTCCGTGTACAAAACCATGCTGTTGTTTCAGCTCAGGCCGGATCGGGATCTTCAGCTCAGCATGTCCTTGCGAGAAATGCAGCAGTTCAGCGCCGACCAAAACACTGAAGGGCTGTGATGCCAGAACTTGTTTTCCTAACTCGAGCAGATCTTCCATCATGGGACTCCAAGATTCGAGAATGGCCGAACGGGTGCGAGCTCACCGGCGCATGTGGAACGAGCAAGGCTATCTGGCGAACCCCAAACGTTCTATAACCCCTGCACTCCCATCATGCGGAGTGCAACGTCCGGTGCAGTGAGTTGGGTGGCGTTTTTTCTTTCTCGTTCTTTATTAAGTCTTTTCCCTACCTCTTCCATGTGGGCAAATATATAAACATAATCCGCATACGGCTAGATCGCCATTTTTCTCCTTCATCTTCCTAAAATAGCGATCGCACTTGCTTGCATCATAACGCATTTCCCGTGGCTCCTCTTCTCTGAATGGTCGTCCTGTAAAAGCCTGAACAGGACATATCTCTACACATTCCTGGCAGGAACCACATTGTTCTGCCATCGGCCCCCCGGTCACTTCTAAGGGGGCATCGGTAAGTATTGATACCCAACGAACCCTTGGGCCAACTTGTGGAGTAATGAGCAAACAACTTTTTCCGATCCAGCCTAACCCAGCTAAATGAGCGGCCATTTTTTGAGAAAACATCGCACAAATTCGTTCATCATCTATTCGTTTTGCGGCAGGGATAGGCAAAACCCGATATCCTGCACGTTGCAGCAAACAACCCAATTGTGAGGCGATCAGATCCAATCGTTGGTTAGTCAAGTCATAACTATGGCGGTAACTGACTGCAACAGCATGTTCCGCTCGTTGAGGTAGCTGGTCAACAATCGAGTGAAGTAGAGTCATGCCAATAGTGATAGCCCGTGGATAGCTGGCCACGAGCGGTCCACCTTGTTTGAGAATTGCATCGTGAGCCATGGAGAGATCGGCTACTCCAAAGAAATCCGCTCCAGACATTTCCACAACTGCCTTTATCGTATTCAAGTCGATGTTAAATCACCCCACTTCTTGGCGTCATATGTTCAGGCATCTTGACCGCTACTACCTCACCTTTCGCATACATCTCCCTGCCAGCTGATACTGTAACACTTACCACAACTTTACGCCCCTTGATCTCCTTTACCTTCCCACGGACTTCCAGCGGCACTCCCAGTGGCGTAGGGCGTATATACTCCACATGCAGCGACGCCGTAACAAAGCGCAATGGTGGTTCCGTACCCATCTCGCGGCCTTCAGCACGATATGTTGCCGCTGCTGCTGTCCCTGTGCTGTGGCAGTCAATGATCGAGGCAATCAAACCGCCGTAGACATAGCCCGGAATAGCAATATGATATGGTCGGGGATTAAAAATAGCGACCGTCTCCTCCCCATCCCAATAGCTCTTGAGCTTTAGACCTTTCTCATTGCGCCGACCGCAACCATAGCAATAGCTTAGTTCATCTGGGTAGTAGTCCTGAAATGCTTTCTGATTCATATAGATTTCTCCCCAATCGTCAGCCTAACTTATAGGAAATTCATATCAAAATGAGGATTGTTTGTCAATTTGCAATTCCGAGATTTCTGAAAAAGTCTAGGAATCTCTGATTACAAACAGATCTTGACAAATAGAAGAAAAATGGATAATCTCTTAATGAAAATATTTTCATTCATCATTTAACTTATTATGGATAAAGGCATTTTTAAGAACATGTTTAGAGAGAAAAAGCTCAGGTTGAGCCAT
>Ga0299915_10003529_pt1 | contig 11312 bp, 6 predicted proteins | sample RVTome_13_FD_200263 | JGI IMG/M metagenome (GOLD analysis project Ga0299915, IMG submission 200263) | Soil microbial communities from uranium-contaminated site in the Upper Colorado River Basin, Wyoming, United States - RVT92D227 (version 2) ... | reverse complement strand
ATCCAGGAATGCGGGAGGAACGGCACCAAAGTGGGAGTGGTCATCACCGCGGGATTCGGGGAGGTCGACCGGAAGGGAAAAAATGTGGAAGAGGAAATGGTCGCTCTGGGCCGAAGCCTGGGGATGCGCCTCGTCGGCCCCAACTGCCAGGGGATCGTGAGCACCTGGGACGCTTCTTTTTACGCCCACATGCCGCCGCAATTTCCTCCGACCGGTCCTTTGGGGGTCGTATCCCAGAGCGGAAACCTGGCCACCTCCCTGATTGAAGCGGGTCGTCAGTTAGGCATCGGCTTCAGTCGGATCATCAGCAGCGGGAATGAAGCCGACCTCCAGACCCCGGATTTTCTGGAATTCCTGACCGAAGACCCCAAGACCGAGGTCATCCTGTCTTACCTCGAGGGGGTGAAGGATGGAAGGAAATTATTTGAAATCGCCCGGAAGGTTTCGGCAAAAAAACCTTTCCTGATGGTGAAGGCGGGACAGACCGAGGCGGGAGTGAAGGCCGCCTTTTCCCACACCGGGGCGCTCGCCGGTTCTGCCGGCCTTTTCAGCAGCCTTTGCCGGCAGATGGGAATCATTCAGGCTGAGACCATCGAAGAGATGGTGGACATGGCGGCGGCTCTCGCCTCTCAACCCCTGCCCAGGGGAAGGAAAGTGGGGGTCGTGACCCTGGGAGGGGGATGGGGAGTGCTGGCTGCGGATTTCTGCTCCCAGGCCGGCCTGATCGTTGAAGCGTTAACCCCGCGGATGATCAGGAAACTGGACGAAGTTCTCCCTCCCTGGTGGAACCGGATGAATCCCGTGGATATGGTCGCCGGATACCGGAAGGGGGATCTTCTGACCTCCATTGAGCTGTTCTTGGAATCAAATCGATTCGACGGAGTGCTCTTGCTCGGCCTGGGGTGGCGATCTGCACGGGGAGGATTCCTGAAATCCTGGTCGGTGAGCGCTGAAGATGGGATGGAGGCGGCAGGGCAGGACTGGATCGAGGAAGAGGGGAGGATTTTTGCGGATCTTCAGGAACTGGGCTGCAAGTATGACAAACCGATTCTCCTGGCCTCCGACGTGATCCAGCATACTCCGGGATATGAAATGGCCGTCAGCCAACGCCGGGTGGCCGCTTATCCCTCTCTCCCCCGGGCGGTCAGGGCTTATTTGGGCTTGGTGGAGAGATATGAGTTTTTGGAAAGAATGTGGAAGAAAGGCTCGTTATTTTTTCCCCTTTTCATTTGACAGAAAACGGAACCCGTGATAAAAATTTATTAATATCGAGTACTTTCCCTTTACTCCAGCCAGGAAAAAGGAGGAAGTCGGTAGCCGGGCAGATGAACCCTTTTTTCACCGTCCTATCCGCCGCGTACATATTCGGGATCTTCTTTTTGGCCGACTCCCCCGCCGCTGCTCAAATCGGTGAATTCAATCCTTACAGCCTCCTGCACATCCCCCTTTACGGAGTTCTAACCGGCCTTCTTCTTCTGGCTTTTGCCTCTAAACCGGGAACGAATTTTGCGATCCGTTATCATTTAGCGGCCTGGATGGCTGTGGCCGTTGGGATTCTGGACGAATATCACCAGACCTTCATCCCCAGCCGGGAGGGTTCCGTGGGTGATGTTTTTTTAGACATCCTGGGGGTTGTATTGGTGGTGATCCTGGCCCGCCGGGTTTCCCCGTCCCTTTGGCTCCGGCCCTTTCAGGGGCGAAAGATGTAGAGGGAAGAAATCCGCAAGAGATGATGGATTTGGAATATGACGACAACAAGGCCGATTTCAGGCTCGACGGCCCCTTCGCCGCGCTGAAGGTCCGCTTCTAACAATCCCTTCTAATCATTAGCATGTGAAAGGTAGGGGCGGTTCGCGAACCGCCCCTGCCATCTCCCGCCCCGGTGAATTCTTGCCCATCCCCAGTTTTTGAAGAAAGAACCCACGGCCATGAAAACCCGGAAGAGAGAGGCTAGCCCATGGGGTTCAGGCTGAAGGAATTCGGATCATCATCCTAAGGCGGTTATGCTTTCATTGGGTCGGGCCTGTCCCTGGGAGATTCGCAAGGGGAGATGGTTTCGCCCGGTCTTTCCTCTGGAGCTATTTCCCCGCAGGCCTCTCTTTGCGGAGGATAGGCGGGAAGGTGATTCGAAAACGATGATCCCGCCGAGCCTGATGATCCGAATTCCTTCAGCCCGAACCCCAACGAGCACAAAAAACTGGGGATGGGCAAGCCGGTGAATAGGATTGACCGGTCCCTCCTGAATTTAGTACATTTAACCTTCCCCTGGAGGAATCATGATTGGAAAACCCTGATCAATCCAGGAAAGGGGAAAACCATACCAGAAAGGAGACATTATTATGATGAAGCGGGCGAAGGACTCTCTGGACCTCGGGATCATTGCCAGTGACATCAAGGCCAGCCTGAACTTCTACCAGAACATTCTGGGGCTGGAGTTCGTCGGCAGCAACCCGGTCTATTTCGGGACCATCCACCGGCTTAGGTTCGGCACCAGCGATTTCAAACTGATCGAGCCCAAAACCGTTCCCCCGAAAGGGGCCATCGGCCTGGAGAAACAATTGGGGTTTCGGTACGTTACCTTTGTCATCAACAATCTCTCCGAGCTCTGCGGCGAGCTCAAAGGGAAGGGAATCGAATTTGCGCTGCCGGAGACCCAGGTTCGTCCGGGAACGCGGATTGCCATGGTCAAAGATCCGGACGGCAACATTGTGGAATTCGTGGAACGGAGCTAGCCGGATCCTGAATCAATCCCCCTCCCCTTGATCCCCTCCCGCCAGGGGAGGGGATAGCCATTTGAGGGTCTATCGTATCTGGAAACGGACGGTTTCTTTTGATCGATCAGGAGGACGGATCATGAGTCGTTATGGCCCTTGTGCCGGAGTTCTTCTCGTTTTTTTTCTTTTTGTTTGCCTGGAGGCTCAAGCCGGGCAAACCCTTCCCGCTCAGCCATCTTCCCCGCCTCAAGCCAGTGAAAAATCCGAAGCCTTGACTTTGCCGGCCGCGGTAGAAATGGCCCTGCAAAACAATCCTCGGGTTAAGGCTGTTCTCTCGGGGAGAGAGATGATGGATGCCCAGGTGCGGGAGGCCCAATCCGGGTGGTGGCCGCTTCTGCAGTTCAGCGAGACCTTCACCCGGAGCAACAACCCGGTCTTTGTCTTCGGTTCCCTCCTGGAGCAAAGCCGGTTCGGGCCTCAGAACTTCGCCGTCGATTCCCTGAACAACCCGGATCCGCTCAACAACTTCCGCACCGCCGTCAACCTGAAATGGTCCATCTTCGACCAGATGCGGTCCAGCGCCCAGGTGGCCCAGGCCCGCATCGGGCAGGAGCAGGCAGACCATCAGAAAGAGATGGTTAGGCAGCAGATCCGTTTCGAAGTCCTCCGGGCCTACTTTGGGGTCCTCCTGGCCCAGCAGCGGAAGGAGGTAACTGAGGAGGCGGTGAAGATGGCCGAGTCGGACCGGAGGCGGATTGACGACCTTTTCCGGGCCGGGCTGGTGGTCCAATCGGACCTTCTTTCCGCGGAGGTTCAGCTGGCCGAGTTCCGGCAGCAGCAGGTCCAGGCTTCCGGGGACCTGGTTACGGCCCATGCTTTTCTGAACACGGTCCTGGGGACTCCGATTCAAACCATTCAGAGAATGACCGGTGAATTGATCGATAGACAATTCTCCCCGGCTGAAACCGATGAGTTGATCCGCCAGGCTTTGCAGAGCAGGCCGGATTACGCCCGGGCCGGCTCTGCGGTCAAGTCATCGGATGAGGGGATCCGGGGAGCCAAGGGAAATTATCTCCCGCGGGTCGATGTATTCTCCAGCTATGGAATCAGCGGAAGAGACCTGGCCAGCGGAAGCTCGGATTATGCCGTCGGAGCGGGAATGACCTTTAACCTGTTTGATTTCGGCCGGGGCGCCCGGCTGGACAAAGCCCGGGCGGCCCAATCCACGGCGGCCGCGGAACAGGAACATCTGGCCAACCAGATCCGCCTGGAGGTGATCCAGGCCTATCAGGATTATTTGTCCGCCCGGGAACGGTTAAAGGTGGCGGCCCGAACCGTAAGCCAGGCCCAGGAAGCCTTGCGCATCGTCCAGGACCGCTACAAAGAAGGATTGACGACCATCACCGAAGTCCTCCGGGCGGAGACGGCCTACTTGCGGACCCGCTTGAATTGGGTTTCTTCGCGGTATGATTATTATATCGGCTATGCCCGGGTCCTGATGGCCACCGGAAAACTGACCGACGTGACCCCGTTCCATTCATGAATTTCAATGGGACGCAGATGAACACAGATTTTCAGGATAGCAAATAACTGAAAGAACTTGGGTTTTTACTCAATTATTTTTTATCTGCGTGTATCTGCGCAAATCTGCGTCCCATTCAATTTGAGGAATGAAAATGAAAAAGAACCTGCCTCTTTTTCTTGTCCCGATGCTGGTCATCGGGTTTTCTGCCTGCGGGAAGAAGGAAGAAAAGCCGCCGGAGAAGGTTGTCGTTGTGACCGGGGTGAGAGTGGAGACGGTGAAAGCTTCCACCCAGGAAGACGTCTATGAGGCGGTGGCCACGGTCCGGTCAAAGACGACGTCGGTCCTTTCTTCCAGGATCATGGGAACCATCGTGGCCATTCATGTGAAAGAGGGAGACCGGGTCCAGGCCGGGCAGCTGCTGGTGGAGATCGACAACCGGGATGCAGCCGCCCAGCTCAAAAAAGCCCAGGCTGGATTGCGCGAAGCCGAGGAGATGCTCCAGGAGACGGAGCGGATGATTCAGGCCAACGAATCGGCCAAGACCGCAGCGGAAGCGGAGCAGTCCCTCGCCGCTTCGACCTTCAACCGCTACCAGGCGCTGCTGGAGCGAAAATCCGTAAGCCAGCAGGAGTTTGACGAAGCCCAGGCCCGGTACCGGGGGAAAACGGCGGAGGTCGAGCGGACCAAGGAAATGGTGCGGTCGATGCAAGCCAGGAGAGAACAAGTGTTGGCCCGGATCGATCAGGCCAAGGCGGAGATATCCCAGGCCCAGATCTTTGTCGGTTACGGCCGGATTCAGTCACCCCTGCAGGGAATCGTCACCCAGAAGCAAGCCGAATTGGGAGTCCTGGCCGTTCCGGGGACTCCTCTTCTGACCCTGGAAGACAATGCCCGCTACCGCCTGGAGGCCGCGGTGGAAGAATCCAGGCTCGGGAAGATTCGTCTGGGAGATTCAGTCCGGGTGAGCTTCGATGCCCTGGGGGATCAGGAGTGGACGGGGCGAGTGGGGGAGATCCAGCCCACGGCGGACCCGGCCAGCCGGAGTTCCCTCGTGAAAATCGACCTTCCGGAAAGCCTGATCAAAAAGGCTCCCGGGAGGATTCTCCGGTCCGGGCTGTACGGCAAAGCCCGGTTTGCTGCGGGAAAAAAAGAAACCCTTACCATTCCGCACAAGGCGGTCTTCCAGCGGGGTCAACTGGTGCAGGTTTTGGTTGTCGATGCATCCCAAATCGCCTGGCTGAGGCTGATCAAGACGGGAAAGATTTATGGGGAGCGGATCGAAGTCTTGTCCGGGCTGGGGGAGGGGGAAAAGATCATCTTGGAAGGCGTGGAACGGGTGAATGAGGGAAACCGAGTTGAGTTTTAGGGGACACGGAGACTCGGAGACAGGGAGAGTCGGGGAATAAAAAAATGCCATCATTCATTTTCTCCGCGTCACGGCGTCACCCCATCTCCGCGTCTTTCATGCTGACCCAACCTTTTATAATAGATTTGGCGGAAGGATTATGAAACAGGAGAAACTCGGTCTGGCCGGCCGGCTGGCCCATTCCTTCATCGACTCCAAGCTGACTCCTCTCATCATAGCCGCTTCGATCCTTCTGGGCATCGGGGCCGTGCTTCTCCTTCCGCGGGAAGAGGAGCCCCAGATCATCGTGCCCATGATCGACATCTTCGTGCAGATGCCCGGCGCTTCGGCCAAAGAAGTCGAGGAGCGGGTCACCAAACCCATGGAGAAACTCCTCTGGGAGATTCCCGGGGTGGAGTACATCTATTCCACCTCTTCGCCCGGACAATCCATGGTCATCGTCCGGTTCTACGTGGGGGAGGACGAAGAAAAGTCCATTGTCCGGCTCAACCAGAAGATGTTCGCCAACTTCGACCTTATTCCTCCCGGAGCGCATCCGCCCCTGATCAAACCGCGGTCCATCGACGACGTTCCCATCCTGTCGCTGACTCTCTGGAGCGAGACCCAGAGCCCCTTCATGCTGAGGCGGATCGCCGCCCAGGTACACGATCAGATCAAGGAAGTGCCGGATGTCTCCGAAGTGAAGATCATCGGCGGCCATCGGCGGCAGGTCCGGGTGATCCTGGATGAGAATCGGATGTCGGCCTACCGCCTCGCCCCGGCGGCGATCGTTCCCGTCCTCACCCAGGCCAACCAGCAGCTCCAGTCGGGGAGCTTCTCTTCCGGGAACCGGGAATTTCTGGTGGAGACCGGGGGCTTTCTGACGAACGCCGAGGAAGTGGCCCGGGTGGTCGTGGGGGTCCACCGGGACCGGCCCGTTTACCTGCGGGATGTGGCTCGCATTGAGGACGGCCCCGAGGAACCGGCGGATTATGTCCTCTTCGGGGCCGGAGCGTCCGCTTCTCTGAAGAATATCCAAACCCCGTCTCCCGGAGTGAAGAGTGCGGTTACGATTTCAGCGGCCAAGAGGAAAGGAACCAATGCCATCCAGATCGCCGAGCAGGTCATTCACAAGGTGGATCACCTGAAAGGCCGGCTGATCCCGCAGGACGTTCAGCTTACGGTCACCCGCAATTACGGGGAAACCGCCAAAGAGAAATCCGATGAGCTCCTCCTCCATATGATGATCGCCATCTTTTCGGTGGCGGTTCTTATCTGGCTGGCCATCGGGTTTCGAGAGGCGGGCATCGTGGGCATTGCCATACCCGTGACCCTGGCCCTGACTCTGACGGTCTTTTACCTCTACGGTTATACCCTGAACCGCATAACCCTTTTTGCCCTGATCTTCTCCATCGGAATTTTGGTGGATGACGCCATCGTGGTGGTGGAGAATATCGTCCGTCACTATCACCTTCCCGAAAACCGGGGGAGGCCCATTCTGGAAGTGGCCGTGGAGGCGGTGGATGAGGTGGGGAACCCCACCATCCTGGCCACCTTCGCGGTCATTGCGGCCATTCTCCCCATGGCCTTCGTGCGGGGTCTCATGGGCCCCTATATGCGGCCGATTCCGGTGGGGGCCTCGGCAGCCATGATTTTTTCCCTCCTGGTCGCCTTCCTCGTGACCCCCTGGGCCAGTCTGCGGCTTCTTCGCCGGGAAAAAGGGGGCGATCATGGAGAGGAGAGCTGGACCACCCGGCTCTACCGGAGAGCCATGACCCCGCTCATCCAAAAACCCCTGTGGCGCTATGGTTTCCTCTTACTGGTGGTCCTGCTTCTTCTGGGAGCCATGTCCCTTCTGGCGGTCAAATTTGTGCGCGTGAAAATGCTGCCCTTCGACAACAAGAGCGAGTTTCAGGTGATTGTGGACATGCCCGAGGGAGCGACTCTGGAGGAGACCGCGGCCCTGACCCGGGAGATCGGGGAAGTCATCCGCAAGGTTCCCGAAGTGACTGATTACCAGATGTACATCGGCACGGCTTCACCTTACAACTTCAACGGACTGGTGCGCCACTATTTTCTGCGTCGGGGCCCGAACGTGGCCGACATTCAGGTCAACCTGGCCCCCAAAGGGGAGAGGAAGGCCCAGAGTCACGACATCGCCAAGCGCGTCCGTCCCCTGATCGAACCCATAGCCGCCAGGCGTCAGGCGCGGATCAAGGTGGCCGAAGTTCCGCCGGGTCCTCCGGTTCTGCAGACTCTGGTGGCCGAGGTGTACGGTCCGGATTACTCCCGTCAGATCGAGGTGGCCCGCCAGATCCGCGGCATCCTGGAAAAGACCGAGGGGGTTGTGGACGTGGACTGGTACGTGGAGGACGACCAGACCCGGTACCGGTTCGTGGTGGACAAGGAGAAAGCCGCGCTGAACGGGGTGACGGCCGAGCAGGTGGCCGTGACCCTTCGTCTGGCCATATCGGGGATGGAAGCGGGCCTCCTCCACCAGGCGAGGGAGAAGGAGGATGTTCCCATCCTTCTCCGGCTGCCCCGGGAGGATCGGTCAAGCGTGGAGGACCTGAAAGCCATCAAGGTTATGGGAAAACATGAGAATCTCGTCCCCCTGCGGGAAATCGTCCGGGTAGAGAAGGATCTGGGGGAAAAATCCATCTATCATAAGAACCTCATGCCGGTGGTGTATGTGACCGCCGACGTGGCCGGGGTGGAGGAGAGCCCGGTCTACGCCATTCTGAAGATTAACCAGGAGATGGAGAGGTTGAAACTGCCCGAGGGGTACCGCCTGGAAAGGTACGTGGCCCGGCAGCCTTTTAGCGCTGAAAAGCTTTCCATGAAGTGGGACGGGGAGTGGCACATCACCTACGAGGTCTTCCGTGACCTCGGTTTGGCCTTTGCCGCGGTCCTCATCTTGATCTACATCCTGGTGGTGGGCTGGTTCCAGTCCTTCAAGACTCCCATCGCCATCATGGCCGCTATCCCCTTCTCCCTGGTGGGAATCCTGCCGGCTCACGGCCTGCTGGGAGCCTTCTTCACCGCCACCTCCATGATCGGCTTCATCGCCGGGGCGGGGATCGTGGTGCGCAACTCCATCATCCTGGTGGACTTTATCGAACTGCGCCTGAAGCAGGGCATGGACCTGGCCGAGGCGGTCATCGACGCCGGGGCCGTGCGCTTCCGGCCCATGATGCTCACCGCGGCGGCGGTCATCGTGGGCGCCTCGGTGATCCTCTTCGACCCGATTTTCCAGGGCCTGGCCATTTCGCTCATGGCCGGCGAAGTGGCTTCGTTGCTCTTGTCGCGGATGACCGTGCCCATTCTCTACTATTTGAGTGAGCGGAGGAAGTACAGGAAGATGAGGGAAGAAATAATAGAATAGGGCTGGACCCGTTACTCGTTGCTGGTTCCTGGTTCCTGGTTTCTTGTTGTCGGCTATGAATTGCTGTACGTTCAATAACGAGCATCCAGAAACCAGCAATGAGTAACCAGAAACCAGAAACGAGCAACGATTCTAACCCTCAGCACTCAGTCCTTTTAAAGGAATTCATTTTGAAGAGGGAGACCCCGAAACCCCCCTATTTCCTCACGGTCCTCCGGATCAGCCTGGCATTGTTTCTGAGTCTCGCTTCGGCGGCGATCCTGTATACTACGGCCCGCAATGATCAATCCGCCCAATCCCTCGCCGATCAGTCTTTGGAGAGCACCGCCCTGGCCCTTTCTTCCTCCGCGGAAATTGCCCTGCGCCGCGGGGGGAGCGGTGCGGACGCTGAGATCCGGGAGATTTTTTCCGACCGCGTGGTAGCCTATGCTTTGATCGCCGATGAAGGGGGAAGAATCCTGTTTCACACCAATCCCCGCCGGGTGGGGTCCATTCTTTCAGAGGAAGAAAAAGGCCCCCTTTGGGGGTCCCAGAAGACCTCGGGGCGGAGAATCATCCTGGGAACCGGTCTCCCCGCTTATGAATTCAGCTACCCCCTTCATCGGACGGATGGGGGCACGGAATGGCTGCGCCTAATTCTCCATACGACTCCGGCGGATCGCATCGGCTCCGATGCCCGCAGAATGTGGTGGGTCGGGACGGCAGTGCTGTTGCTTCTCTGGACGGTGGGGGTTCTCTTCGAACGGATCTTGACCCGTTCCCTCCGGCTCCGGGCGGAGCTGGAGGAGAAGAGGCAGCTGGCCCTGATCGGCCAGATGACGGCTGTGCTGGCCCACGAGATCCGGAATGCCCTGGGGTCGATTAAAGGATATGCCCAGTGGGTGGATGAGAAACTGGAGGCCCCGGACCCGAAGAAAACAGGCCTGGCGGCGGTTCTCCGGGGGGCGGAGCGGATCGAATCCCTGGTCCAGGAGCTTCTCTTTTTCTCCCGGGAAGAGACCCTCAAGCTCGAAAAGGTAGACCCCATCCCGTTGCTTAACGAAGCGATCCAATCCGCCGCTTCTTCCTGGGGAGGAAAGGTAGAATTGGAGAAAGAGCCGAGGACTCTGGTGAAGGCAGATGAGGAAAAGCTGCGCCGGGTGTTCCTGAACGGCATTCAGAACGCCATCCAGGCGATGGGAGAGGAGGGAACCCTGCGGGTTTCCGTGCGTCGCGATGGACGGTGGGTAAAGGTGAGGATGGAAGATACGGGGCCGGGAATTCCGGAGGTGGAAATTCCCCGCCTCTTCACTCCCTTTCATACCACGAAGACAGACGGCACGGGTTTGGGGTTGGCCTACTCCAAGAAGACCGTGGAGAAGATGGAAGGCAAGATCAGCCTGGTCAACCGGGAAAGGGAAAAAGGAGCTGTGCTGACGATTCAACTCCCCGGAGCAGGAGAGTGAGGAGATGGGAAAATCAATTCTGATTGTGGAAGATGATGCTTTATTTCGCTCATTCCTGTCCACCATTTTGAAAGAGGAAGGCCACCGGTTAGAAGAGGCCCGGGACGGAAAAGAAGGGCTGGCCAAGTTCATGGGCGGGGACTTCGATCTGGTGATCGCCGACCTGAAAATGCCGGGTCTGTCCGGAATGGACCTGCTGAGAGAGGCAAAGAAAGAGAAACCGGAGATCCGCTGGATTATCATGACCGCCTTCGGTTCCATCGACAGCGCCGTAGAGGCGATGAAGGCAGGGGCCTCCGATTACCTGACCAAGCCTCTCCAGAATCCCCAGGAGCTTCGACACGTGGTCCGGCGGGTATTGCGGGAAGCCGAAGCGGACCGGACCATCTCCCTCCTCTCCGAGGAACTGGGGAAACAGTTTCCCCCGGCAGAGATGATCTTCCTGGGGGAGAAGATGCAGAAGGCCTTTCAGCTGGTGAAAGAGGTCTCCCCGACGACGGCCTCGGTCCTCATCAGCGGGCCCAGCGGCACGGGAAAAGAGCTGGTGGCCCGGGTCATTCATCAGCTGAGCCCGCGGCGGGAAAAGGCCTTTATTGCCGTCCATTGCGCCGCCCTGGCCGAGACCCTCCTGGAGAGCGAGCTCTTCGGGCATGAACGGGGAGCCTTTACTGGCGCGGTGGCGACCCGGAAGGGAAGATTTGAACTGGCGGATGGAGGAACGATTTTCCTGGATGAGGTCGGTGAGATTCCTGCCCCGGTCCAGGTGAAACTCCTGCGGGTGGTGCAGGAGAGAGAATTGGAAAGGGTCGGGGGGACGAAAACGATGGCCGTGGATGTTCGCATCCTGTCGGCCACGAACAAAGATCTGAAAAAAGAGGTCTCCGCGGGACGCTTCCGG
>Ga0299915_10003528_pt1 | contig 11313 bp, 6 predicted proteins | sample RVTome_13_FD_200263 | JGI IMG/M metagenome (GOLD analysis project Ga0299915, IMG submission 200263) | Soil microbial communities from uranium-contaminated site in the Upper Colorado River Basin, Wyoming, United States - RVT92D227 (version 2) ... | reverse complement strand
CCCCCCGGAGCGAGCTCGCCGCGGCCACGGCGCCCTTCCCGCTACCCGCGGGTCGGGCGCAGCCACCATGCGGCGCACGGCGGCATGAGGAGCCGCCCCCTGTTCCCGACGAGCGATTCCCCGGAGATCGCATCCCAGGCGCCGTCGAGCCCGACCGTCTCGAGGACTCGTCGGTCGAGGGCCCGCGGCGCGTCGGTCATGTTGTGGACGGCCAGGAGCAGCCCGGACGGGTGCGCCCGGACGAACGCGAAGAGCGACGAGTCGCCGGTGTCGACGACCTCGAGCGGCGTTGCCGCGTGGAGCGCCTCGATGGACCGACGAACCTCGATCAGGTGCCGGGTCCCTCCGAACACACGGCCCACCGGCCCCGTCCCGTGCCGCTCCGCCGCACGTGCCCAGTCCATGCGCGGCCGATGGACCCACCGGTTGTCGGTGGCGTGGCTCGGGTCGCGCAGATAGCTCCGATCGTTGAGCATCGCGATCTCGTCGCCCATGTAGAGAAGCGGCAGGCCGTCCCAGCCGAGGATGAGGGCATGGCCGAGGAGGATCCGCGCGACCGCCATGTCGATCGCTACGGGGTCGTTGGCGGCCAGCGCGCGCTCGAGCCCGGCGAGGCTGGCGAAGGTGCCGCTGATCCGCGAGTCCCCGGTCACGGCGTTCTGCTGGAAGACCTCGCCGAGTGCGAACGATCCGGGGAACAGCCCCGTGTAGAACATCGAGAGGTAGGCGCGGTGGTCGGAACCCGTCCACCCGACAGCCTCCGCGTCCTCCTCGGTGATCGCCCAGCCGATGTCGTCGTGGCAGCGGATGTAGGTGCCCCAGGACGTGCTGGCCGGCTTCTTCGGGAACGCGGAGAGCACCTGCGTCATCAGACGCGTGTCGCGTGTCGCGAGGGCCGACCAGTATTGGACCATCAGGCTGTTCTGGTAGGCGAGATCGCACTCGCGGCCCTGGTTGCGTCCGACTCCCAGGTAGGGGGCGAGGTCGTCGGGGCCGACGATCGCCTCGGCCTTGAAGATCACCGCGGGAGCCGCCACCCGCGCACATGCGCGGAGCGCGCGGAGCAGGCTGTGGACCTCCGGCTGGTTCTGGCAGTTGGTGCCCATGCGCTTCCACATGAAGGCGACGGCGTCCAGCCGGAAGACGTCGATGCCGTTGTTCGCCAGGTCGAGAAGGATGTCGACGATCTCGACGAACACGCGAGGATTGGACCAGTTGAGGTCCCATTGGAACGAGTTGAACGTCGTCCAGACCCAGCGCCCGTCGGGGAGCGCGGTGAAGTTGCCCGGTGCGAAGTCGGGGAAGACCTCGGGCAGCGACCGCTCGTACTGATCCGGCAGCTCCCGGTCCGGGAAGATCCAGAACAGCTCGGAGGCATCGGCGTCGCCGGCGCGGGCTCGGACCGCCCACGCGTGCTCGGCCGCGCAATGGTTGAGGACGAGATCGATGCAGGTGCTGATCCCCTTGTCGCGCAGCTCACGGGCGAGGTGCCCCAGGTCGGCCATGGTGCCGAGGCGCGGCTCCACCTCCCGATAGTCGGCCACGGCGTAGCCGCCGTCGTTGTCGCCGGCCCTCGTCCGCAGGAGCGGCATGAGGTGGACGTACCGCACGCCGAGCTCCTCGAGGTAGCCGATGTGCTCCTCGACGCCGCGCAGCGTGCCGGCGAACCGGTCCACGTAGAAGACGTAGCCGACCATCTCCGGGACCTGGAACCAGTCCGGGCGGACGGTCCGCTGGCGGTCCAGCAGCCGCAGCTCAGGAGATCGCTCCGCCCACCGGTCGGCGAGGGTCGCGACCAGCGCCTCCAGGTTCGAATCGAACCGCGGATCACCGCCGTACGGGTCGACGAGCCCCTCCCAGAGGTCGTTCCACCAGCGCCGGAGCCGCACGACGAACGTCTCGACGTCGCTCGGAGGGGCACTCTCGAGCGACGTCCGCGCGATCTCCACGGCTCGCTCGAGCCACGCCTTGCTGGTCCCCGCGACCGGCGCCGTGTCGCCGACCCCGCGGGGTGCCGTGCCGCGGCTGGCGGGAGCTGCCCGCTCGGTCATCGAGCCACCACGGCGTCAGCCGGCCGACGAGGTCCTCCGGGAGCGGCGACCCTCGCCGCCCCCGGGGGCCGACCTCTCATCCCTTGACCGAGCCGGCCAGGAGACCCTTGACGAAGTATCGCTGGAGCGCCAGGAAGACCATGACGGGCACGATCATCGAGACGAACGCTCCGGCAGTGAGGAGCTGCCAGTCCTGGCCGCGCGAGCCCGTCATCGAGACGAGCCGCGAGGTCATGACCGCCACGTCCTGGTCGGTGCCGAGGAAGGTCGTCGCCACGAGGAGGTCGTTCCAGACCCACAGGAACTGGAAGATCGCGAACGACGCCAGCGCGGGCATCGAGAGCGGCAGGATGAGCCGACGGAAGGTCGTGAAGTGGGACGCCCCGTCGAGCGCCGCCGACTCGATGATGTCCTTGGGGAGCTGGCTGATGTAGTTGTAGAGCAGGTAGGTGGCCAGGGCGAGGCCGAAGCCGGCATGCGCCAGCCAGACCGCCAGGAAGGTCCCGTTGAGGTCGATCGCGAGGTAGGCCTTCAGGACCGGGATGAGGGCGATCTGGAGCGGCACGACCAGCAACGCCACGACCGTGATGAAGAGGATCCTCCGGCCGGGGAAGTCCATCCAGGCGAACCCGTACGCAGCGAAGGCCGCGATGAGGATCGGGATGACGACCGCGGGGATCGTGACGGCGAGCGTGTTGAGGAACGCCGTCGCGAGCCCGTCGCCGCCGAACAGCACCTTCTGGTAGTTGTCGAGGGTGAACGCGCCCTGCGGGTTCGTGAAGACGGTCCACCACCCGGAGTTGGAGATGGCCTGCTTGTCGCGGAACGAGGTGATGAACAGGCCGATGGTCGGCACCGTCCAGACGACGATGAGGGCGATGACTGTTAGGTTGATGGCCACGCGGGACCACTTGATGGTTCTCATCGCATCCGCCTCAGATCGCCCGGCCGCGGAACTGCCGCAGGTTGTACCAGATGACCGGGGTGACGGCGACCAGGAGGATGATCGCCAGCGCCGCGCCCCGACCGGCGTCGAAGAACGTGAAGGCCTGCTTCCACATGAGGGTCGCGATGACCTGGGTGTTGAAGTTGCCCCCGGTCATGGCCGTGACGATGTCGTAGATCTTCAGCGTGAGGATCGCGATCGTCGTCGCCACGGTGACGATCGTCGGCCAGATGCTCGGCACGATGAGGCGCCGGAAGACCTGCCACTCCGTCGCCCCGTCGATCCGCCCGGCCTCGAGCATCTCGTCCGGCACGCCCTTGAGAGCGGCACCGATGATGACCATCGCGAAGCCCGTCTGGCCCCAGATCAGGATTACGATCAGGAGGATCGTGTTGAGCGGCTCTCCCGTGAGCCACGACACCGGGCCAAGCCCGAAGGCGCCGAGGATGGCGTTCAGCAGCCCGACCTGGGGCTGGCCCTCGGGCTGGTACGAGTAGACGAAGCGCCAGATGACGCTCGCCCCGACGAACGAGATGGCCATCGGCAGGAAGATCAGGGTCTTGGCAAGCCTGTCGAGACGCGACCGCTCGACGAGCACCGCCATCGCCAGGCCCATGCCGGTGCTGAAGACCGTCCCGAAGACGAGCCAGAGCACGTTGTTCCGGATCGCCGTCACCATCTCGGGGTTGGTGAACGAGTAGACGTAGTTGTCGAGGCCGACGAACTCCTGGCCGTTGGCGTCGAACAGGCTGGCCCACGCCGTGAGGACGGCGGGGATCAGCAGGTAGAAGGTGAGGATCGCGAGCGCCGGCCCGACGAACACGAACGGCAGGATGCGACCCTGCCAGGTGGCCGGCAGCTTCTCCGTCAGCCAGTTCGCGACGACATACAGCATCGCCACGCCGCCGATGCCCCAGACGATCGCGACGAGCACGATGACAATCCGCGGCGCGCCGCTGTCCTTGAGCCACAGGAAGCCGGCCCAGAGGACCACGAAGGCGACGACGGGGACGAAGATCGAGACCAGGATCCGGCCGACGCCGGCCGCCAGCACCTGGGCGATGCCCCTGGGCGGGGGGGTCGCCACCGCGTCTGCCCGTTCCATCCTGCGCTCCTCCATTCAGTGGATGACGGGATCGGCACGGCGGAGCCGCGGGAGCGGCTCCGCCGTGCGCCGGAGAGCTACTTGGGCCAGCTGGCCGCGATGTTGGTGAGGGTCGTGTCGATGTCCTGCTGGCCGTTGATAAGCTTGACGCTCTCGGTCCAGAAGGTCCCGGAGCCGACGGCCGCGGGCATCGCGTCCGAGCCGTCGAAGCGCACGAACGAGGCATCGACGAGCGACTGGGCGAATGCCTTGTCGAGCGCCGACGAGTAGTTCGCCAGGTCCTGCGTCTTGTACGGGAAGAGGGCGCCTCCGGCCTTCTGCCACGAGACCCCGGCCTCCGGCGTGGTCAGGTACTTCAGGAAGGCCCAGATCTCGGGCCGGTCGGCGAAGGCGACGGCCTGGTCCCCGCCCACCTCCGCGGGCGTGCCGATCGCGGAGTCGATCGCCGGCAGGGTGAACACGCCGACCTGGTTGTCGAGGTCCGCCGTGATCGCCTCCGGGAAGAAGGCGGTGATGAAGTTCCCCTGGTTCGTCAGCCAGCACTTCAGCGGGTCGTCGAAGGCGGCCTTGGGCGCCTCGCCGAAGTTGGTCTGCACGATGTACTGGGGGCCGCCGTAGACGTACTTCTCGTTGCCGTAGATGTCCAACATGGTCTGAAACGCGGTCTTGACGCTCGCGTCGGTGAACGGCGTGGCCCCACTGACCCACTTGTCGTAGCCGTCCGCCCCGACGGTGCGGAGCATGATCTCCTCCACCCAGTCGGTCACCGGCCAGCCGGTCGCGGCGCCGCTCTCGATCCCGATGCACCACGGCGGCGTGCCGTCGGCGGCCATCTTGTCCATCAGCGTCTTCAGCTCATCCCAGGTGGTCGGGGCGGTATAGCCCTTCGCCTCGAAGGCGACCTTGGGGTAGAAGACCTGGGCCTTCAGGTTGACGCGGTGGAAGACGCCGTAGACCTTGCCGTCTGCGGCGGTGCCAACTTCCTTCCAGCCGGGGCCGTAGTTGGCGTCGATCGAGGCGATGATGTCGTCGGGCAGCGGGAAGAGCTTCCCCTGCGACGCGTAGTTTTTCATCCCGCCAGGCTGCGGGAGCAGGGCCACGTCCGGCGGGTTGCCGGCCTGCACCTGCACGTTGAGCTGCTGCTCGAAGGACTTGTCGCCGTTGTAGACGACGTCGACACCCGTGGCATCCTCGAACGGCTTCACGGCCGCTTCGAAGTTCGTCGCCTCGATGTCCACGAAGGCGCCGCCAACGGTCACCGTCTTGCCGCTGAGATCTCCGCCGGCCGCCGGTGAGCCGCTCGCACCCGGTGCCGACGTGGCACCCCCGCCGCACGCGGCGACGAGGGCGGCCACGCCCACCAGCACCGCAAGCTTCCTCTGCATCCTGCTCCTCCTTCTGGGCGACCACGCGGTCGCGACGTGGAACCGGTTCCACGCGAGTCCCGCAGGCAGGATACCAGCGGGAACTCGCTTGTCAAGATCGGAGACTCACCCCCGCCGCGGGCGACACGAGGGCGGAGGGATGGAACCGGTCCCACCTCCGGGCGCTATACTGCGTCGATCGTTGGGAGTGCCGATGCCAGCCACCATCGCAGACGTCGCACGGCTCGCCAGCGTCGGTCGCGGAACCGTCAGCCGGGTCCTGAACGAGCGCCCGAACGTCGACCCGACCACGCGCCAGCGCGTCCTGGACGCCATCCGGGAGCTCGACTACGTCCCGAGCACGGCGGCCCGACGCCTGTCGCTCCGTCGGACGCAGACGATCGGCGTCGTCGTCCCCTTCCTCACGCGTCCGTCGGTCGTCGAGCGCCTCCGCGGCATCGAGCTGGAGCTCGTCAAGGCCGGGCTGGACATGATCGTCTTCAACGTCGAGACGCCGGAGCGGCGGGACGCGATCCTGCGCGACCTCCCGCGCCCCGAGCGAATCGACGGCCTGATCCTCGTGTCGATCGCGCCACACGAGGGCGAGCTGAGCGGCATCCGGCGGTCCGGCGTCCCGCTGGTCCTCGTCGATGCGCATCACCGGAGCGTGCCGCGCGTCGTCGTCGACGACGTCGGCGGCGGACGCCTCGCGGCCCGGCACCTTCTCGACCTCGGGCACGTGCGCATTGCCTTCGTCGGCGACCCCCTGCGCCCACCCATCGGATTCTCGTCGAGCCGCCTGCGGCTGCGGGGCGTCGAGCAAGAGCTGCGCAGCGCCGGGCTGGCGATCCCGGACTCGCTCATCGCCCTCGGCGAGCACGGGAGGGGACGAGCCCGGGAGCTGACCCTGCGGCTGCTCGGCTCGTCCCTGCCGCCGACCGCCATCGTGGCCGCCAGCGACACCCAGGCGCTGGGCGTGCTCGAGGCTGCCGACCGGCTCGGCCTCCACGTGCCGGCCGATCTCTCGATCATCGGCTACGACGACATCGAGGCGGCCGACTACCTCGACCTGACGACGATCCACCAGCCCCTCGTGGAGACGGGCTCCCGCGCCGTCCAGCGGCTGGTCCGGCTGATCGCCGGCGATACGGACGAGCCGTTGCGCGAGGTCCTGGACGTCCACCTCGTCCTCCGGGGCACGACCGCGCCGTCGTCGGCCTGAGATCCCGTGCAAGGGTCGGCCGAGGGTCCCGCGCAGGGGCGTGCCTCCGCGCCAGCTGTCGCCGCGGGCGGCGTGGCCGTGTCGCCCCTGATGTCGCTAGGCTGGGCGCATGCGAGACACTCGCCCGGGTGACGGCGAGCGGCCGCCGGCCGCACCCGACTGGTACAAGGACGCCATCATCTACGAGGTCCCCGTCCGCGCGTTCCGCGACAGCAACGGCGACGGGATCGGTGACTTCCGGGGCCTGACCGAGAAGCTCGACTACCTCGTGGACCTCGGGGTCACTGCCCTGTGGCTGCTCCCCTTCTTCCCGTCGCCCGGCCGCGACGACGGCTACGACACGGCCGACTACACGACCGTTCACCCCGACTACGGGACTCTGGACGACGTCCGGGAGTTCCTCGCGGAGGCGCACCGACGGGGGCTCCGCGTCATCGGCGAGCTCGTGCTGAACCACACCTCGGACCAGCACCCGTGGTTCCAGCGCGCCCGGCACTCCACGCCGGGAAGCCCGTGGCGCGAGTACTACGTGTGGAGCGACACACCCGACCGGTACGCCGACGCCAGGATCATCTTCACCGACACGGAGACCTCCAACTGGGCCTGGGACCCGGTCGCGGGCGCCTACTACTGGCATCGCTTCTTCAGCCACCAGCCGGACCTGAACTACGACAACCCGACGGTCCGGCAGGAGATGCTCGCGGTCGTCGACCGGTGGCTCGACCTCGGCCTCGACGGGCTGCGGCTCGACGCGGTGCCGTATCTCTACGAGGAGGACGGGACGAGCTGCGAGAACCTGGAGGCGACGCACAGCTTCCTGCGCGAGCTCCGACGCCACATGGACGAGCGGTACGGGGACCGGATGCTCCTCGCCGAGGCCAACCAGTGGCCCGAGGATGCCGTCGCGTACTTCGGCAGAGGACGCGGCGACGAATGCCACATGGCGTTCCATTTCCCCCTCATGCCGCGCCTCTTCATGGCCCTCCGGACGGAGGACCGGTTCCCGATCGTCGACATCCTGGAGCAGACGCCGCCCATCCCGGAGACCGCGCAGTGGGCGATCTTCCTCCGGAACCACGACGAGCTGACCCTCGAGATGGTCACCGATCAAGAGCGGGACTACATGTACCGGGCCTACGCGAGCGACCCGGCGGCCCGGATCAACGTCGGCATCCGGCGACGACTCGCGCCGCTGGTCGGCACCCGGCGCCGGCTGGAGCTGCTCTACGGCCTGCTGCTCTCGCTGCCCGGCACGCCGGTGCTCTACTACGGCGACGAGATCGGGATGGGCGACAACTACTTCCTCGACGATCGCAACGGGGTGCGGACGCCGATGCAGTGGAGCCCCGACCGGAACGCCGGGTTCTCCGAGGCGAGCCGAGAGCGCCTGTACCTGCCCGTGATCACCGATCCCGACTATCACTTCGAGACGGTGAACGTCGCGATCCAGGAGGCGAACCCCTCCTCACTTCTGTCGTGGGTGAAACGGGTCATCGACCTCCGCGGACGCCACCCCGCCCTGGCCCGCGGCACCTTCGCGGTGGTCCCGACGCCGAACCGTCACGTCCTCGCCTACCGCCGGGAGCACGACGGCGAGACGCTCCTCGTCGTGGCCAACCTGTCGCGGCACGCCCAGTCGTGCGAGCTCGACATCGCGGGGGATGCCGGCCGCGAGGTCATCGAGGTGTTCGGCGGCGGGAAGTTCCCGGGGGTCACCGACGCGCCGTACCGCCTCACCCTCGGACCCGACTCGTTCCTCTGGCTTCGCCTCGAGACCATCGCGGAGGGTACGGTCGGCCCGGAGATCGTCGTGCCCGGCAACGAGCCGGCGCTCGGGACCCTGCTTGATCGCGCCGCGCGCCGGGGAACCCCCCTTGCGGAGGCGTTTGCCCGGTGGCTGGAGCGCCACCCCGCCCATCGCCTGCCGGACACCATCTTCTCGTCGATCCGCATCGAGCACGTCGGGGTCTTGGACCTCCCGGGGCGCGACGCGGCGCTGGTTCTCGTGCGGGCCGACACGCGCGCGGGCGACGGGATCAGCGTCCCGCTCGCGGTCGAGCTCGTCCGGGATCCCGCCGGCGCGCCGCCCCAGGTGACCGCGGAGGAGAGAGTGATCGCGCAGCTTCGCGGGAGTGGCGGATCCGGGCCGACAGGCCGCCTCGTCGACGTCTCGACGGACCCGCAGGTTGCGAGCGCCTTCGGGAAGCTGGCCACGGCGCGACCCTCGGCTCAGGCAGCGAGTCGCCGCGGCCGGACACCTCCCGTCGTCCGCTTCGCCGGCAGAGCCGAGCCCGCGCCGCTCCCCGAGGTCGTGACCGCCCACGAGCTCATGGCCTCCGCAGCGCCGATCGAGCCCCTCCTGGGCTCCCTGGAGGCGGAGGTCAACGGCCAGAGCGTCGGCGTCGGGTTCGTCGTCGCGGCCCGAGAGCCCGGCGAGGCGACATTCGCCGACGAGGCCGCGGGCTCGCTGGATCGCCTCCTCGACGCCGCGATCGCCGAGCCGGAAGCCCCCGGCGGTGTGCCCCTCGTGGGGGCGACCGTCCTCGCCGGGGACACAGGCGGGAACTGGCCGACCCTCGTCACCCGGGAGATCGACGATATCGTCGAGACGGCGCGCCAGGTCGGTGAGCGCGTTGCCGGCGTTCACGACGCGCTCGTCCGGTCGCCCGGTCGCCCGGTCGCTCCGTACACGTCCATGGACCGTCGGGCCCTGTACCAGGAAGTCCGCACGATGCTGGGGGAGGTCATCGCCGCGCTGCGCGAACCCCGGGCGCCGCTGGACGGATCCGCGACCGATCGTCTCGCGGAGGCCGTGATCGCGAGTCGGCCCGCCCTCGACCTCCGGCTCCGGATCCTCATCGGGCGGCAGCTCGACGGGCTCCGCATCCCGCGCTACGGTGGCCCGCTGACGGCCTCCCGGGTGCTCCGGTGCGCGGGAGGGCTCGTGATCGGGGTCCCGGATCGCGACTACCGCCCCGCCGTGGATCGGACCCGTCTCCAGTCGCCCCTTCTCGACGTCGCGTCGGTTCTGGCCTCGCTGCGCGCGATCGCGCTGCGGCCCCTGTTCGGCGGCGGTCCCCGGCGCCGCGGCGGTCGCCCGGAGGACGCCCGCCGGACCGAAGGCCGGGCCCGAGCGTGGTGGGCCCATGTCGGGTCGGCCCTGGTCGCGGGCCACGTGGCGGCCCTCTCCCACCCCGCGCTCCTGCCGAGCAAGCTCGATGACCGAGCCCTGCTCCTGGACGTCCTCCTGGCCGAGATCTCGCTCGAGGAGATCCTCGTCGCGACCCGCGCCGGGCTGCCGCCCGACCCGACCGCGCTCCTTGCCCTCCTCGACCTCGCGGGAACGTCAGACCGTGCGACCGGGGCGTGACGGCCCCGCGCGCTCGTTCGCGGGCTCGTCGCGGCGCCTGATCGCATCCCGAGCCAGATCGGCCGCGCGTACGCCGGCGCGATCGGACCGGCCCGCGGCGGGATTACCCTGATCGACTACGCGGTCTCCCCGCGGGCCGCCACGATCTCCGCCGCATCGGCCTCGTCGATCCCCTTCGCGACCTCGGCCTCGGTCAGGAGCAGCGGCGGGCGGCCGTCGCGGATCGTCTCCTCGGTGATGATGCACTTGCGGACCTCAGTCCGCTCCGGGATGTCGTACATCACCTCGAGGAGCGCCTCCTCGACGATCGTGCGCAGGGCGCGCGCCCCCGTCTTGCGCGCGAGCGCCGCGTCGGCCGTTGCCCGCAGGGCACCATCGGTGAAGACGAGGTCCACCTTGTCGAGGCCCAGGAAGCGCTGGAACTGGCGGGTGATGGCGTTCTTCGGCTCGGTCAGGACGCGGACCAGGTCGTCGGCGGTGAGAGCGGCGAGGGTCACCACAACGGGCAGCCGGCCGACGAACTCGGGGATCAGGCCGTACTTGAGGAGGTCTTCCGGCATGAGGCGCTCGAAGACCTTCTGGCGCTCGACCGTCGTCCCCTTCTCGCCCTGGCCGAAGCCGAGCGACCGCTTCCCCACCCGCTCCCCGATGATCTTCTCCAGCCCGTCGAACGCCCCGCCGCAGATGAAGAGGATGTTCGTCGTGTCAATCTGGATGAAGTCCTGGTGGGGGTGCTTGCGGCCTCCCTGCGGCGGCACGTTGGCGACCGTCCCCTCCAGGATCTTGAGGAGCGCCTGCTGGACGCCCTCGCCTGAGACGTCGCGCGTGATCGAGGGGTTGTCGGCCTTGCGGGCGATCTTGTCGATCTCGTCGATGTAGATGATCCCGCGCTGGGCCCGGGCGACGTCGAAGTCGGCCGCCTGGATGAGGCGCAGGAGGATGTTCTCGACGTCCTCCCCGACGTAGCCGGCCTCGGTGAGCGACGTCGCATCGGCGATGCAGAAGGGCACATCGAGGACGCGCGCGAGCGTCTGGGCCAGGAGCGTCTTGCCGGAGCCCGTCGGCCCCACCAGGAGGACGTTGGACTTCTGGAGCTCCACGTCGTCCGTGGCGCCGCCCGCGTTGATTCGCTTGTAGTGGTTGTAGACCGCCACGGAGAGGACCTTCTTCGGCTTCTCCTGGCTGATCACGTAGTCGTCGAGCGAGCCCTTGATCTGGCGTGGCGCGGGGAGCCTGGCCGCCGCCTGCTTCTGGC
>Ga0299915_10003527_pt1 | contig 11314 bp, 9 predicted proteins | sample RVTome_13_FD_200263 | JGI IMG/M metagenome (GOLD analysis project Ga0299915, IMG submission 200263) | Soil microbial communities from uranium-contaminated site in the Upper Colorado River Basin, Wyoming, United States - RVT92D227 (version 2) ... | reverse complement strand
GTACTGGCTGTGGATGCAAAGACGAAGTAAGCGCCCCGGCAGTCAACCTTCGGCGCATACTCGATTGCCCACTCTGGGCGACTGCGATTGGGCCACGATTCTCGCAGATGATACTACGCCTGATCCGCGCCGTCAAGCAGATGGCCCTATGAGGCTACCCCCCGCAGTAAGTCGCAGGCACTCCCCAGAACAGGGTCGGTGGTGTGCCAGGCTGGTCACGGACGCCGTACGATCATCCCACCAGACGAAGGCGTCCAGAAAAAGCAACAAAGGTGCACAGTGCATCAGCAAGATGAGACTTCTATCCAGGGGCGATTCGATAAGTGTGTCCGGCCCCGTTCTGGAGGGAAAATCCAGTAGCAACGCCCAGGCTGTCTGATCCCGCTTCCGAAACGATATGCTAGAGTGGGATGGTCGCGCCACGCGGTACGATTGTGCCACTACCCGGCTGGCCAACAATCTCGCGATCACGGAAGACGACTTCGCCCCGGCGCAGCGTAACTTCAGGCCAGCCGGTCACCTGCCACCCATCGAACGGCGAGTAGTCTGAGTTGGATTTCAGCATGGAGCCCTCGATCGTGAGCGTGACGTCTGGGTCGAAAACTACCAAGTCTGCGTCGCTGCCAACGGCAATCGTGCCCTTGCGTGGATAGAGGCCAAACAGCTTGGCGGCGTTCGTGGAGGTCACCTCGATAAGTCGGCCTAGCGTGATGCGACCGGAACGCACTCCTTCCGAGTAGAGCATGGGCAGCATAGTATCCAGGTCCGCAACTCCCGGTCGCAGGTTGGCAATAGTAAGGCCCGGATCGAGCTTGGCAGCCAATGACCAGGGAAAATGGTCAGTACAGACGGTATGTACGACACCCTGACGAATACCAGCCCACAGACTGTCGACATCCTGCTGCTCGCGCAGCGGCGGCTGCCCTACGTACTTTGCCCCATCTTCGTCCTCAAAACGCTCGCGAGTGAGGTGCAGGTAGAGCGGCCGTGTTTCGACATAGACTGGTAGGCTACGGGACTGGGCCTCGGCGCATACGTCCAGGGCCCGCGCCGATGATACGTGAACGATGTAAACAGGCGCACCTGTTGCCTCGCAAAAGGCTACCGCCCTTTCCGTAGCCACCACCTCCGAGATTACAGGGCGGCTCTCTGCATAATAGCGGAGCGAGGACTTGCCGTCCGCCACCAGGCGCGCTGTCGCGTCTTCGATCAGAGCATAGTCCTCACAATGGATCAGCGTTATCAGCCCGTTGTCACTGGCAAGCCGTATGGCTTCTACATAGCTGCGTACCTGAGAGTCGAAGCTCGGGAGAACTGTGAACACCTTCATGCTGTTGCAGCCTGCGTCGAGTAACCTGGGGATTTCGTCCAGAACCTGAGGGGTAACGTGATCAAGCACCGGGTGCAGAAAGAGGTCGGCGATGGTTTGCTCACGGGCCATGGCCACCTCGCGCTCCAACCCAGCCAGAGGTGTTTCGCCCAATGCCAGGAAAGTCATGTTGCCAAGGGTCGTGATCCCACCCGCTAGCGCGGCAGCGGAGCCGCTGACAAAGTCATCCACCCACTTAGGATCAATGTTCTCTTCTTCGGGGGGACCCGAGAGGTGTACATGCGCATCTATGCCACCGGGCAGGACAAGCTTTCCCGTTGCGTCAATCTCCAGGTGTCCAGCAAGTACACCTCCGATTTGGGCTATGATACCATTCGAGATTCCGATATCAGCACAGCCAATCGAGCCAGCAGCGCTCACAATCTCACCGTGGCGAATCACTACGTCCAGTATAGCCATATGACACTCCTTCGGAAGATTCTCATTTCATGTTGGCGCACCCGGAATTGGATGCGCCTACCGATTGAAGAAGTCGATCTGGCATAGCTCACGAATTGCGGCGAACCTAGTCGCCCGGAGAGCCGTGCAATCTCGTATCCTCCTCTAGCCATTCCTCCACTTCCCCGATCAGCCTTTCCCTGTCTAAGCCCACGTCCCCAATGTGGAAGTCGCCCTCACACCCTGGATTCCACACAGAGCCTCGCACGACCTCAGCACCCATCTCTTGGGGCATGGAGGCTGGTTCCTCACCGTTGTGTCCCCGCACTCTGTGGCAGCTTCATCTGTCTTCAGCATCCCTGTCAGTGGAGGCCAAGAGCGATTCTGCCTTCAGCATGATACAAGAGGAGAGCCAACACACCTATCCACCCACAGCCGTTGACCACTACGAGCAGCGCCAAGAGCCCGAACTTGACGAGATTCGCTGCTTTGGCCCGAGACCTGCCGTTTGGAGGCCGCCGGGCGGGTACAAACAAAAATGCCTCGTCAAAGGTGTGAGCACGTTCCTAGCACCCGTCGTGTTTCTCGATCATGGGGTCTTCTCCCGCTAAGCGCTGCCAACCTACTAGTCGTCCTCGTCTATCTCCGAGTCTTCGTAGTCGTCCTCGTCTATCCCCGAGTCTTCCTGGTCGTCCTCAGGCTCGTTAGAAGAGAGTACATGTCGCACCAAGTAGTCGAACCCCGCGAAATCGATGCCATCGACATCTCCATCCATGTCCATGTCAAAGGGATTGAAGCCAGGCATGAATATCCTCCATTCGTGGGCACTGGTTCCTCGGGCGGGAAAGCGATTCCGGCCGTGGTTGAGAGAGTAGGCTGCAAGAGCAACAGTCCGGCGGCCCGCTTCTCACAGGACTCTGTTCCTCCTCTTGTGCACCGGTAGCGGTCGATGACAGCCAGGACGAGGTGTCTGTCTCAGCCGATCATCGAAGTAGAGGCGAAGTCACTTGGTGATAGCACAAGTGAGGAGAGAAGGCAAGCTACCTTGCCGACAGCTGGCCGAAGGTCCGCCCTCGCTCCGAGTGTCATCCCGACACCCCAACGCTTGCAGGGAGCTGACGGCACTCTATCCGGATCCACTCCAGGCCCAACACACCTGTTGGCCTGTTCTCCAGAAGCGCGGTACAATGCGGTTGCCAAGGATCGACTGCTGTGCAGAATGGGGAGCTGCGACCTCTGCCGCTCCTGGCTCACGATGGAAAGGAGGATCAAATGGAGACTCGAGTGCTGGTGGCCTACGCCACCAAGTACGGTGCCACCGGTGAGATCGCGGAGAAGATCGCTGAGGTGCTTCGTGAAGCAGGTCTGCAAACGGACATAATGGCCGCGGACAAGGTTACCGACCTGACCCCCTACCAGGCGGTTGTGCTGGGCAGCGCAGTTTACATGGGAAAGTGGCGCGATGAGCCAGCCAAGTTCCTGGAGGACAACGAGAAGGCGTTGGCCGAGCGGCCGGTGTGGCTCTTCTCCAGCGGGCCCACGGGCGAGGGTGACCCCGTGGAGCTAATGAAAGGGTGGCGCTTCCCCGATGCGCAGCAAGAAGTCGCCGACCGCATCCAGCCCCGCCACGTCGCCATCTTCCACGGCGCGGTTGACACGAAGAAACTCAGCCTTCCCGAGAGGTTGATCCTCAAGGGTGTCAAGGCACCCACGGGAGACTTCCGGGATTGGAAGGCCATCACCTTCTGGGCCAGAGCCATCGCCGAGGCGCTGAAGAAAGAAGCCTCGTAATCATCTCAAGGTCGAACTGAGCCTTTGCTGAGGGCTTCATTCCAGCCTTCCGGTTAGAGCCAGCCATGCCTCTGGCAGACCCTCACGGTGGAACGGAGGGTCTGTCCCAATCCGAGACCAGTAGCGCTCGCGGGTCAAACCTCCTCTGCCGTCTCCTCGAAGCGGACATTAACGGCCGCCAACTCTCCCAGCAACCTAACTAGAAGAGGGCCGGTGATGACCTGCTCCGGCGTCAACAAACCCTTGACCTTGATCTCACCTCGAGCGATCATCCGCGCCACGATGGCCCCGGTGAAGGCCGTGGTCCGGGCCATGGAGGTGAAGCCCAGCTTATCGTCGTAGCGATCCACCATCTCCATCTTGTGCCGGCGGGGAATGCCATCTTGCTTCCCCCTGGCCTCCACGCGGAAGAGGGTGATGTCCCGCTCCCCTTCCTCCAGTTTGACAAGGGGATACAGCACCGCATCGACCACATTCTTGGGTGCCACCCAAACGCCGTCCACCTCCACTGGCCCTTCGCTGAGCAGCCCCAGCTCCTTGAGCACCGTCACCTTAGCCGCGTAGCCGGGCCAGCGAACCGTCTTCTGGGTGCCCAGTTTCAAGCCCTTCAAGACCTCCAGGTCCATCAGCCAGGGCATAAACCCCTCATGCCAGGCCTCGCAGTCACCCACGCCGGAGAAGGACACACTTTCCACTCCAGAATAGCGGGGCAGGAGCTTCAGTTTCCCGTTCTCCACGATGTGGGCGTCCTCCTCCCTCAGGGGCAGCTTGCGCCCGCCAAAGACGATCTTGTAGCCCAGGGGCGGGGTCGGCTTCTCCGGAATGCCCCCGCACTTGATGTGCAGTTCATCCACCTGGTCCAGCTTCTCTGCCAGGTGGCGAGCCAGGATCTCGGTCAAGCCCGGCTCCACGCCGCAGCCCAGTATGACCAGCCCGCCCGCCGCCTCCACTCCTCGTTTCAGGTCCGCCAGCTCCGTTTCCACCGGCCGGGCCAGGTCCACCAGGGGTGTCCCGGCGGCCACCGCCGCCCGGATACCTGGGACTACAGCCCCCCAGGGAAGAGCGCCGACGATGGCGTCGAAGTTCGCCAGGAGCCTAGTGGCTGCCCCTTGATCGTTGAGGTCCAGGGCCACGGTGGAGAGCTTCTCACCACCCTCCATCCTCCTGAGCTTTGCTTCGGCAGTATCCAGCTGTCGCTGATCGATGTCGCAGAGCGTCACCCGAGATACGTCAGGGTCCGACAGGGCGTTGAAGGCCGCTGCCGGGCCCATCAGCCCGCTACCCAAGATCAGGATTCTCATTCACGTACCTCTCTCCATGTCCAATCGGGGTTCGATGTAAAAGAGTCACGCCGACTCCCACCTCCTCGCAGCCACCCTCCCTCCGCGGGTTCATTGCCCCCAGACATTGGGAAGAGGGGATCGCCGTGCTTTGCTCCAAGGTCGACTAGGGAGACGGTGGGCCATAGCGCTTGAAGGTAGTTGCGCCCTCCGCTACAATCATTGTACCAATGTTCGCAGAAGCTCTGCAAGGGGGGTGCGATGAGCGACAAAAAAGGAGCCGGGTCTTCTCAACAGGGGAAGAAACCAGTGGTGCGGGGCCTCCGCCGACGGCGCACCGAGCCGGCGGGTCCCGAAGGCCGAGAGCGAGCCGAGGCTCCCCGCCGCCGTGACCGCGAGGACGAGGGCCAGGCTGCGTCTCCACCCTCGCGAACGGAATGGACGGAGGCAGCGCGCCCCGGCCTTCCGTCTGGCCTGCCGCTGCCCTCCCTCAAGGGGCTGCCGATTTGGCTGCTGATCGGCCTATTGGCCGTGGTTTGCTGCTGCGCGCTTGCCGCCATGCTTCTTCTAGGCGGAGGAGGCGTCGATGTGGGCTCCCTCTTCCCCACGGAGCCCCTCGAAGCGCCCTCGCCCGCAGCGACGGCGAGGCCGTTCGTCGCCCCTACCCGTTCGGCCGTGGGCCAGAACTGGCTGGTGATGCTCTACCAGGACGCTGACGACAGGATCCTGGAAAAGGACCTCTACGTCGACCTGAATGAGGCGGAGCTCGTCGGCTCCAGCAGCCGCGTGCAGATAGTGGCCCAGCTAGACCGCTTCTCGGGCGCGTTCGACGGCGATGGCAACTGGACCAGCACCAAGCGTTTCTACGTCACGCAGGACGACGACCTGAACCAGGTAGGATCCCAGCTTGTGGCCGATCTGGGCGAGCTGAACATGTCGGATGGCGACGCGCTGGTCGACTTTGTCACCTGGGCCATGGAGACCTTCCCGGCGGACAAGCACCTGCTGATCCTCTCCGACCACGGCATGGGCTGGCCCGGGGGCTGGAGCGATCCGGCGCCGGGCGGCCCGGGCGACGGCGGTACTCCGCTGTCTTCCGCGCTGGGCAACCAGTTGTACCTGATGGAGCTGGACGAGGCTTTACAGGCGATCCGGGACCAGACCGGCCTGGACAAGTTCGAGATGGTGGGCCTGGATGCATGCCTGATGGGCCACTTGGAGGTAATGACCGCGCTGGCACCACATGCCCGCTACTCGGTGCTCTCGCAGGAGACGGAGCCGGCGCTGGGGTGGGCCTACGCCAGCTTTCTCGAGGCACTCCAGAGGGACCCCGACATGACCGGCGCGGAGGTGGGACAGTTGATCGTGAGCAGCTATGTCCAGGAGGACCAACGGATCCTGGACGACGAGGCGCGGGCCGACCTGTTTCACGACAGCTCGCCCCTAGGCGGGTTGTTTTCCCTGGCCGGCCCGGCCAGCGCCGAACAGTTGGTGAGTCAGATGGGGCAGAACAGCACTCTCGCCGCGCTTGACTTGTCGGCGGTGCCGTCGCTAGTGGACAGCATCAACGAGCTGTCCTTTGCCCTCCAGCAGGCGAACCAGAGCGAGGTGGCCCGGGCACGGACTTACGCCCTGTCGTTCACCAGCGTCTTTGGGGGGGAGGTGCCACCCTCCTACATCGACCTGGGCAACTTCGCCCAGTTGCTGAAACAGACGGGCGGGGGTGGGGCGGTCGGCGAGGAGGCCGATGCCGTGCTGGCTGCGTTGCAGCAGGCGGTTATCGCCGAAAAGCATGGCTCGGCCAAAAAGGGCGCCACCGGAGTGTCGATCTACTTCCCCAACTCGCAGCTTTTCGAGTCCCCCGTCGCCGGACCTCAGTCCTACACCCCTATTGCAGGCCGGTTCGCCAGCGAGTCGCTGTGGGATGACTTTCTGGTTTACCACTACACTAGGCAGACTTTCGAGGCCGCGCCCCGAGAGCCCACGGTACCCGGGCCAGGCACAGCGGTGAGTGGGCCGGGGTCAGGAACCTTCGAGCTATCGGACATCGACCTCTCCAGCACGGTCGCGGCTCCCGGGCGGCCGGTGCTGCTGAGCATGGACATCCGGGGCGAGAATGTGGGCTATGTGCTGTTCTTCACCGGCTTCTATGACCAGCAGTCCAACTCGATCTTCGTCGCCGACACAGACTACATAGAGAGTTCAACCACGCAAGAGATCGACGGGGTCTACTATCCGGTCTGGCCTGAGCCCGAGTTCACCCTGGAATTCGAGTGGGAACCACTGATGTTCGCCATCAGCGACGGCACTAGCTCAGTGACGGCGGCCCTCATGCCTGAGGATTATGGCGCCACCCCCGAGGAGGCCACGTACACGGTCGACGGTATCTACACCTACACCAGCGGTGAATCGCGATATGCCCGGCTCTACTTCCGCGATGGGTGGTTGCGCCAGGTGTTCGGCTTTACGGGCGAGAATGGGACCGGCTCCCCGCGCGAGATCTACCCCCAGCAAGGAGACACGTTCACCGTGCTGGAAAAGTGGCTGGACCTCGACGCGCAGGGCAAGGTAGTGCAGAAGGCCAGCCAGCAAGGGGGCACGTTAACCTTCGGCAACCAGATGTTCAGCTGGGAGGAACTGGATGCCGCCGCAGGACAATACGTCCTCGGCTTCATCGTCCAGGACCTCGACGGCAACAGCTTGGAGCAGTACGCAACGGTAGAGGTGCAATAGCAGGCCACTGGTCCGCAATAGGCGGTTATCAGACCGCAGGCATACTTCAACCGGGGAACAGCGGCGGGGTTGTCCGACTAGGAACTTGGCTGCCTGACTCGGCAACCTCTCAACTCTCGAGTACAGACAAAGCACAAGAAACCCGGCAAGATACCGGGGGCACGAATCGGTACGCGGAGAAAGTCAGCATCGACGAGAGGTCTGGCGACTCTGTCAGGTTCTCGCTCCCGCCAAGTCGGGCCGGAAGCGGCCATGTAGGACCCCGCTTCCGGCGCCATTCTGACTCAAACCCTCCACTCCCCACCTTCGATCACCAGCCGGTCATCGAGTAAGAGGTCCGGTTGCGGGATCACGAAGTCCTCGTGGAGGTCAGCGACAACGGTACCTCCCATATGGGAGCTATCCCCGATCGCCAGGTGCACCGTACCCTTGATCTTCTCCGCCTCTAGCACGTTGTCCGGCTGCTTGGCGTTGGGGTTGGTTCCGATGCCCAGCTCGGCCAGGTTGCGCCGCGACCGATGTATCTCGTCGGCCCTCCCGAGCTGGAGCAACTCGCTGAACTTGTCCCCCACCTTCCCTCCGCCCTCCAGCCGGACCACCAGGCCCCTTTCAAAGGTGAGGAGGATGTCCTCCGCAAGGTCGGGATACCAGCCTGCCTGGACCGCAATCACCCCCTCCGCCGTGCCCTCCACGGGGGCGGCGTAGGCCTCACCGGCGGGGAGATTGCTCCAGGCCGCCTTTTCGGTACAGAGGCCAGTGTCCACCCCTCCCTTGCGACCGGCCAGGCTGAAGGAGATGTCGGTCCCGCCTGGAGAGCGCACCGTGGCCGTCTCCGCCGCGGTGACCAACTGGGCGAGTTTCTCTGTGTCCTCCGCCACCTGCTGGTAGTTCACGGACATGGGGCCGCCCGGGTGGAACATGCGGGCCTCGAATCCCGGCATGCTGGCGATGCGCGCCCCCGCTTCGGTGGCCGCTGCCCGGGCACCAGTATGAGAGAGGGAGTAGTTCACAATGGCGATGAGCACGTCGGCCTGACGCAACTTCTCCGCCACGGCTTTTCCAGGCTCCTTCCCGTGCTGCCCCACTGACGGGTAGGGATAGAACTCCACGATGGCATCAGGGAACGCCTCTCGAGCTATCTCCGCCACCATCCTGGCCAGCATGGAGCGTTCCAGTTGCTCCATCAGTTTGGAGGGCTCTTTCTCCCCCCAATAATCCAGCCTGGGGGGATCGGCCACCACCAACAGCCGCTCTCCCTCCTTCAGCCCCATGTTCACCCGCAACATGCTGAGCACCCCTTGCTCGATCAGTTTCCTCACTGGCCAACCCATGAATTCCTCCCATGATTTGCCATCGGCGGCTGGTGCCGCCGACCAGGCAGTCTTAGGTCGTAAAAAGCGGGCGCTTGTCGGCGCCCGCCAGTGTCGGCCCTATTTCGTCGCACCATCCGGCAGAAGGGCCAATCGGGCCACGTCCACCTTCTGACGCGGGACCGTCCTGTCTTGCCAAAGGCCACATGATCTCGGGCAGCGGCGAAGAGGATCCTGGCCTGGTTCGGCGGGCGTGGCCGTTCACCTTCCTTGGTCCGTGCAGACGCAGGGGGCACGGCCCTATTCGCGTGATTCGGATACCACCTCCTCAGAAATGAGGAACAACGGATCGGCAATACGCTCCAGTGATTTGGCCAGCCCGGCTTGATAGTCGGGGTCGAAGAAGGCGTTCTCAAAGGTCTCCATATCGGGGAAGTAGGCTTCCGTCATGTAGCGATAAGGAGTCTCGTCCATTCTCCAGGCGCGCTTGATCGCATAGAAATCGCTCTTGATGACGCCCGGGATGGACATGTTGCTCTTCTGATGGGTGGTCGTGCGCCACTTGATGAATTCCTCATGGTCGGCGCCCGGGGGCAGGTTGTAGACCACAGTCAGCTTGATCATGGGATTCTCCCCTATGCGCTTGTGGTGCGCTTGTCCAGCCCGTAGTACCGGTTGGCCTGCTCCAGCGTGATGTAGCCATCCTTCAGGTCCTGTTTCACCAGCTCCAGAGGGCGCTCCAGCGGGTCGCCCCAGCCGGCGCCCGTGGCCGTCATTACCTGGATGACGTCGTCCGTGTTCAAGGTCAAGCCGGTCACCACCGAGTAGCGTTCCGTCTCACCACTGGCTCGCCTGATCAGCACGTGGTTGGGCGAACCCTGTTGGCCGCCCTTCAGGGGCCAAGGCGGGACCTTGCAGCGGGTGTATGCCACCGTCAGCCAGGCGTTGTCAGACTTGATGCGGTAGTCGATCCGCACACCCTTGCCACCCCGATGGAAGCCGGCACCCCCATCCTCGTCGTGGAAGCTGAGATAATCCACGGTCACGCCATAGCGCGCTTCGGCCACTTCGGCCGGGCAGTTGTAGGTCTCGCCGTGCAGCCCGGAGAACTGACCCGAGTTGCCGTCGGAGGTTGGCGACCCGCCCCAGCCACCCAACTCAGGCTCGATCACTGCGTAAGCCCGTCCGGTATCGGGATGGGTGCCGCCAAAAAGCGTGCCGCATACCGAGGCGAAACCGCCCGCAGGCAACCGGTCTGGCATCTGCTCAGCCAGGCATCGCCAGATCAAATCGTGCAGCCTGATGGTAATCTCATAATAGATGCCCTGGGCCGCCGGGTGGATGGGATCAAAGACGCTTCCGTGACGGGTCAGGACTTTCAGGGGACGGAAGGTGCCACCGTTGCTCAGTCTATCTGGGGAGACGATGCCCTTGAAGGCAATCTGGCAGGCCACCAACGCTTCGTCGCGGCTCATATTGAAGGGACCCGGGTCTTGATCTGGATTGTCCCTAAGATCAACGATAAACTCGTCGCCTGTGATCTCGACGGTGACCACATAGTCCGGTCCCTGGTCCTGCTCTTCGACCAGGTGGTACTTGCCTTTGGGCAGGCGTCCAAGCGCGGCCAGGGTGACCTGCTCGCCATAATCCAGGTACTCCCTTACGGCTTGCAGGAAAACGTCCATCCCATACTTGTTCACGATCTCCAGCACGCGGCGTTCGCCCACCCGCACCGAAGCCACGCCAGCCCACAGATCGCCCGTCAGGAAATCAGGCATGCGGCAGTTCGAGGTGAGGATGTCGAACACGGACTGGATGGGTTGGCCTCGGGAGAAGAGCCTGACGGCAGACAGGATCATCCCTTCCTGAAAGATTTCCGTCGCCTCGGTGGACATGCTGCCTGGTACCATGCCTCCCACGTCATTCCAGTGGGCGATATTGGCGGTCCACGCCACAAGATCTTCTCCCGCAAACACCGGCATGACCAGGATCACGTCATTGAGATGCGTAACCCCGCCGGTGTACGGGTCATTGGTGATGAAGATATCGCCCGGCTCGATGTCTCCCGGCTTCCTATACTTCTCTATCACCCGTTTGACCGTCTTGTCCAGTACACCGACGAACGCCGGGATTCCAGCTCCGGAACCAGCCAGTTCACCGTATTTGTCCATGATGCCCGTGCCCATGTCCAGCACTTCGTAGATGATCGCGCTCATCGCCGTGCGGCGGAGCGCGCCGAACATCTCATCAGCAGCCGCCTGCAGCGAGCTCTGGATGATTTCCATGGTGATGGGATCATACTCTTCGCTCATCGGGAACCCTCCTCACTGGGCAGTCCGGATCTGATAATCGCCGTAGTCATCCACAGAACAGGGCAGGCCTGGGGGAACGACTGTCGTGGCGCCGGCCTCTTCGATGATGGCCGGCCCGAG
>Ga0299915_10003526_pt1 | contig 11315 bp, 10 predicted proteins | sample RVTome_13_FD_200263 | JGI IMG/M metagenome (GOLD analysis project Ga0299915, IMG submission 200263) | Soil microbial communities from uranium-contaminated site in the Upper Colorado River Basin, Wyoming, United States - RVT92D227 (version 2) ... | reverse complement strand
AACCCTCGCCCGCGCAACATGCTCTCCCTCCTGGGTGTTTTCCCTTGACATGGGCTGCCTTTAGGCTACAATCCGACTGTAGCGAGTTCAGAAAGGAGGGCAAAGCAGTGCTACCGTTAGAAGGAATAAAGATCCTGGATATGTCCCGCCTGGCACCAGGCCCTTATTGCACCATGATCCTGGGCGACTTAGGCGCAGATGTGCTGAAAATCGAGCAGCCGACGGCCATCGCCCGCGGAGGCATCGGCGGCTTCCCGCCGCCCTCGCCCGAGGCGCAACGCAGAAATGCCTACAATGCTCACGACCGCAATAAGAGAAGTATGACCCTAAACCTCCGCACGGAGGAAGGGCAACAAGTCTTCTATCGTCTGGCCCAGGACGCCGATGTGGTGTTGGAGGGCTTCCGGCCGGGGGTGGTAAAACGCCTGGGTGTGGACTACGAGACGATCAGGGGAATAAACCCCAGAATCGTGTACTGCTCTCTTTCTGGCTATGGGCAAGATGGCCCGTATGAGGGATTGGTAGGCCACGACATCAACTATATCGGCATCGGGGGAGCTTTAGGCATCACCGGCGAGGCAGGACGTCGTCCCGCCATACCCATGAACATCATCGGCGATTTCGCTGCCGGCGGGATGCACGCGGCCATTGGTATCCTCACCGCCCTTATGGTGCGACAAAAGACCGGCAGGGGTCAATATGTAGACATCTCTATGACCGACGGCGTGGTCTCTCTCTTGGCAGCGGTGGCCTCCGGCTATTTCTCCACCGGTATAGTGCCCAGGGCGGGGGAGACGCTGCTCAACGGTGGAGTGCCCTTCTACAACGTCTATGAGACGAAGGACGGAAAGTACATCAGCATTGGCTGTTTGGAGCCGCACTTCTACGAGAACCTGTGCCGGGCGCTAGGGCGCGAGGATTTCGTTCCTCACCAGAATAGCCCTCAGAAACGCGAGGAGATCTTCGCTCATTTCCGGCAGACCTTCCTGACCAAGACCAGGGACGAATGGTTCGAGCTCTTGAAGCAGACGGATATATGCGTTGGCCCCGTGTACGGCATGGACGAGGTGTTCAGCGATCCGCAGGTGCTCCAGCGGAAGATGGTGGTGGAAGTGGAGCATCCCAGCTTGGGAAAGGTGAAGCAGGTGGGCATCTCGGTCAAGCTTTCGGAGACGCCGGGGGCCATAAGGAGCTTAGCACCCACTCTTGGTCAGCACACAGAGGAGGTTCTTTTGGGCTTGGGCTATGCTAAGGATAAGATCGAGGAATTACGCGCAGGCGGGGCGATCTAGGGGATTAGAAGTGACTCAGTAGGCCCCTTGGCCGCTGATTACCGCCGGTATAGTCTGCAAAAGCGCTCTGAAATCCAGGCCCAGCGACCAATTCTCTATATAGTAGATATCGAGCATTACCATCTCGTCGAAGGGGAGGTCACTTCTTCCACTCACCTGCCACAGCCCGGTAAGTCCCGGGGCCGCCTCGAGGCGCTTCATATGCCAGGGCTCGTATTTCTCCACCTCGCTGGGCAAGGGCGGACGCGGTCCCACCAAGCTCATCTCTCCTTTCAAAATGTTGATGAGCTGAGGTAATTCATCGAGGCTGGTTCGGCGCAGGAAACTCCCTACCCGGGTGAGGCGAGGATCGTTTTTGATCTTGAAGAGGGGCCAGCTAACCTCATTTTGATCGGAAAGCTCGGTGATGTCATCCTCAGCCTTCACTCTCATAGAACGGAACTTGTAGAACTTGAAGGGCTTCCCCCCCTTCCCCACCCGAAGTTGCCTGAACACAATGGGCCCCGGTGAGTCTAGCTTGATGAGAAGCGCTATCAAAGCCCATAGGGGGGAAAGCAGTACCAGCGCCGTGAGGGATATAACAACGTCAATGCCGCGCTTTAGCAAGAGGTCAAAGCCACGGATAGATGTTTCTTTCACTCCAACAATGGGGATGCCCCGCAGGTCGTCGATGTCCACGCCGCTAAGGCTCATTTCGTAGAGGTCAGGCACTATTTTGAAACTCACCCCCCCTTTTTGGCACTTCTCGGTAATCAGTGGGATATCGCGGCGCGACGAGGAAGGAAGGGCAATGATCACCTCATCTATTTGGTGGTCATGCACCACTTCGGTGACATTTTCCAGTCGCCCCAGGCATTTGAAACGTCCCATGTCCTCATCGCCGTTCTCCTGCACGAATCCCACCAATCTGTATCCCAGGTTCGGCTCGGTGGCGATAACGTGCATCACCCTCTTGCCCATACTGTCGCCGCCGACAACCAGCACCCTCCGAATGCCTAGACCCCTTCGGCGCAAGTAGGCCTGGATCAGATGCTTGGCTAACCTTGCTGCCCAAAGAAGGAGGATTATGAGAGCCCAGGAAAAGGCCACCAGCGCTCGCGAGTAGGAAAAGCTCCGGAAGATATAGACCAGAGCTAGGGTGAGCATCATACCGATGCTAGTGGCTCCCAGCACCTTCCACGCCTCGTCGATGAAGGATATGCCCTGGCGCTGGCGATAGACACCGGCAAGACCGTAGACAGAGAGCAGCACGAGGGATAAGATGACTTGAAAACTCGAGTAATCGCCGAGGCTGATATAGAACCTCTCCTCTACCGCTCCCCCTATGCCCAGGCTATATCGCATCCAGTAGGCGATGATGAAGGCGGCATTGATGAGAGCGAGGTCGCTTACTACAATCCCTAAAGTTAAGAGAGGTCCGATTTTCCCTCGGCGTAACACCCTTTACCCCCTCGCTATGGCCATTTCTAATTCTCGTCTGGTAATAGGTGCCGTTCCTATCTTACCCACAGAGACACCTGCCGCATAATTGGCGATGTTGGCCGCTTCACTGAAGCTGGCTCCGGCTGTCAGCGCCAGGGCCAAGGTACCGATCACCACATCGCCTGCCCCCGTCACATCGTAAACCTCACGGGCGTAAGTGGGCAGATGGACGAAAGCTCCCGTTGCCTCGAACAAGGACATTCCCTTTTCGCCGCGGGTGATAAGCACTGCCTTGCACTGCACCTTCTCTAACAAAAGCTTCCCTGCCTGCGCCAAGCTGTCTTCATCCGTGATGGTGACACCTGCTGCTTCGCTGGCCTCTCCTTCGTTGAGGGTTACTATCGTAGCCCCTTTGTATTTGTCGCACTCGGAGTCTTTGGGGCCGATAAGGACTATCTTTCCACGCTTCCGGGCCGCGGAGATGACTCCCTGAACCAAGATGGGAGTACAAATCCCTTTGGCATAATCGGAGATGAGGACAGCCTCAATGCCATCAATGTTTTGCTTCACCCCCTCCAGGAGGCTTAGCGCCAACGCCTCCGAGATAGGGTGACGGCTCTCCTGATCCACTCGCACTACCTGTTGACTGTGAGCGATGACGCGGGTTTTGTGGCTGGTGAGGCGATCCGTCTCCAGAATAAAGCTGCTGTCGATGCTTATTTGCTTTAGTTCGTGCCGAAGGAGCCTGCCCGGCTCATCCTCCCCCACGACCCCAAAGAGCAACACCCGGCCGCCCAGGTCAACGACTTTTGTCGCCACGTGGGCCGCTCCCCCGGGGGCATAAGTTATTCTCTGCACGTCCACAACCGGGACGGGAGCCTCCGGGGAGATGCGAGCCACCTTGCCCCAGACGAATTCGTCCAACATCAAGTCGCCTAGAATGAGGATCCTCTTACCATCGAAACCTTCAAGGAAGCGTACTAAGTCCTCTCTCAATTCCTCTCTCCCAGGATAGTTTTCACCACTCCGTACAGGTCTTCTGCGACCACATCAGTATGACCGGCGCTGAAAAGCTCCCCCTGGCCAAAACCAGTTAGAACCAAAGCAGGGTGGCAGCCGGCGCGGTGACCGGTCTCTACATCTTTGGCACGATCACCAACAAACCAGGATTTTCTCAAGTCGATGTTGTGTTCTTGCGCTGCCCTAAACACCATCTCCGGACTGGGTTTGCGACAAGAGCATTGGTCATAAGGGGTATGAGGGCAATGATAAATGGCGTCCACATGAGCGCCATAGACAGCCAGATGGGTCGCCATGCGCTGGTGAATCAAGTTTAAGGTCTCCTCGGTTAGCCAGCCGCGCCCGATGCCCGATTGATCTGTTATCACGATAACCAGCCAGCCGGCGTCGTTGAGGGCTTTTATGGCCTCGCCTGTTCCAGGGATCAGTTGGAACTCGTCAGGGTCCCGCAAGTAGTTACTGTCCATATTGATCGTACCATCCCGGTCGAGGAAAACGGCCCTTCTGCGAGCGCTCTCTCCGCTATCTGCCATCTTCCAGCCTCTCGATAATAGCCTGTACTAGCAGGGGTATCATAAGCTCATGCTGGCCGGTGATCGCATACCCCTTGCCCCTCAGCGCGGCGGGTCGACCCACCACATTCTGCAGTGGCCGGTAGTGCTGTTGCATATCCAGGTTCACGGTGGTGAAGTCGGAGACATCGTGGCCCAGATTTCGAGCCACTGTAAGAGCTTTGAGGAAAACCTCGGGCAGCAGCACCGCCGAGCCCACGTTGAGATAGACGCCACCCCCCCCCAGATCGGCCACCACCGCCGCCAGCAGGCGGAAGTCGCGAAAGGTGGTGATGCCAATAGGCCCACCCTGGGCGGTGGGATGCATATGGACGATGTCTGTGCCGATGGCCACATGGACGGTTACCGGTGTCCCCAGTTGGAAGGCGTTGGCCAGGATACTATAATCGAGATAGGGGGCCCTAGTTTCGACTAGCTTCCTGCCTAAGATTGCTCCCATTCCCATCTCGCTTGAGGCACCCTCGGCGATGGCTTCATTGATTAGTCTGCCTGTCTCCTCAACCATGCCAAAGCTGCCATCGACCAGGCCCTGGGCTACATCCTCGGAGGTCTCGCCGATGAGGGCGATCTCCACATCGTGGATAGCGCCGGCACCATTCAAGGCGACAGCGTTTATAATGCCTCGCTTCATGAGTTCGATGACCAGGAGGCTCAAGCCACACTTTATCACATGAGCGCCCATAGCCCAGATCACAGGCTTAGCGCGCTGGTGAGCGTTGACGATGGCATCCACCACCGCCCGGAAGTCGTTGGCACCGAGCTGGGATGGGAGGTTATCAAGGAAGGCGGCCAGAGACAGGCCTTTCTCTCCCACCTTGGCGAAGTCGCCGAGCTTGACCTTGTTGCTGCGCGAGGCCAGTGGTATCGTTTTGACCTTAGTTAGATCGATAGGCTCATAATGTTTTCTAGGCACCGGACTCCTTGATAACGGCCTTTCTAGTTTTATCCACTGAATAGCTCACGCTCCACCGCGCCGCAGATGATGTGGCCGATGGTGATGTGGCACTCCTGAATTCGGGCGGCGTCCTTCGCTTGTACCACCAGGGGGATATCGACCAACTGGGCCAGCTTACCCCCGTCTCTCCCCACAAAACCGATGGTCTTGGCATTATGCTTCTTAGCTGCCAGCACTGCTTCAAGCACATTAGGGCTGTTCCCACTGGTGCTGATGGCGATGAGCACATCACCGGAGCCGATCAAAGCCTCCACCTGTCGGGCGAAAGCATGCTCAAAGCCAAGGTCGTTGCTCACCGCGGTGAGGATGGAGGTATCGGTGGTGAGAGCGATGGCCGCTAAGGGGGAGCGTTCCTGCCTAAACTTCCCCAACAGCTCGGCGGCCAGGTGCTGGCTATCAGCGGCGCTGCCACCATTGCCGCAAAAGAGCACCTTGCCGCCACTGCGATAGGCGTCAACGATAGCCTCAATCGCCTGGGCAATACCTGGGGCCAGGTTCTCGGCCAGCCACTGTTTCAGGCGGGCGCTCTCCTCGAGCTCTGCGACTATCTGCTGCTGTATTCCCTTGTTTATGCTATTACTCCTTGTTAGAGGTTACTCTCTAAGGTTACGGAAATCACCGACGATATGGCCCTATCTGCTGCCGTGCGCTTTAAGGATAATAATTCCTCGGCTGCTGCCAGGATGTCTTCGGCGGAGATGCTGCTCATGCAAATATTTTCCTCGTGCACACAATGTACATGGTCGCAGGGGCGACAGGGTAGGTCTACCTCAAGCAGGCGCTGCTCAACGCCGTATGGTCGGTAATGCTGCGGCTCCGAAGGTCCGAAGAAGGCAACAACGGGTGTTCCCACCGCCGCGGCAAGGTGCATAGGGCCACTGTCGTTGCCTATGAAAAGCTGGCAGCGCTCCAGCACCGCCGCCGTTTCCTTTATGCTTAGCTTCCCTACTAGATCGAGGGGCTCCGCAAAGACCTTTCGCTTGAAGTCTTCAACTAGCCCTCTATCCTCCGGCCCACCGATGACCACAATCTGTCGTTCTGCGCTCTTTGCTCTGTCGCACAGTCCATTGGCCACCTGGGCGAACTTCTCGATGGGCAGGCACTTGTTGGGGAACCCAGCACCCAGGTGGAAGGCGATAAGGTAAGCTGCTTTGGGCAACTTTTGGTGGGCAGAGGTGCGTTCGTCGTCTGTGATATGGATCTTGGGCGGAGTTGATTCCGCCATAGCGCCGGCAGCAGCGACGATGCGGCGAGCGAAGTCAACCCGGTGCTCTGCTTTGTCGAAGGGTACGTCATAGTGCAATAGCAAGCTCCCTCCCCGCCAGCCGCTCCCCTCTTTGATGCGCGCCCCAGTGGCGGCGGTGAAAACTATGTCCCGAAAATCCCCCCGTAGCTCGAAGGCCAAGTCGTAATGCTCGTGGCGCAGTCGGCGTACAACTCGCCAAAATTCAAGAAACGCCCTTCTTCGATCCACCCGCTTCCCTCGCCAGGCTGCGTGCCAGGGGGCTTCATAGAGAACGAAGGAATCTATGTTGGGGTTGCCGGAAAGGACCTCCTGGCCGCGCCCATTGACCACTAAGTCAATCCTGGCTCGTGGAAAACGCTGGCGCAGGGCGGCGATGGCGGGCTCACTCAGAAGGACATCGCCGATGGTGTCCAATCTGACGACCAATATCTTCTTGATGGCTGAATCAAGAGCTTCGTCTCCGGCTTTGGGCAGCCGATGATCGCGGAAGAGGTCAAGACTGAGCAAGCGATACCCTAAGTACGCCAGCCAGAGCGGAGGCTCAACCATCTTGAGCATTGCCCTTTTCTGCCATGCGTTTAGCTTCATAAGCCTTTATAAGCTCCTTCACTGCGAATTCTACGGTATCAGGGAGGCTTTGACAAGTCGCAGCTCAGTCAAGCTGGGCGATATTCAATATTGCCTTATACGCTTCATAGGTCTTTTCAGCGATCCGCTTTTGAGTGTAAAGCTTTTCCACTCGCTCCCTACCTCGTCTCGCCAACTCCCGCCGCAGGCTTTCGTCTTCCATCAAGCGCGATAGCTGAGTGCGCAGGTCCTCTACGTTCCCCTCATGGCAAATAAGCCCAGCATCATTGATGACGTTGGGGATCTCGCCGGAGTCGCTCCCGATGATGGGCACCTGGCAGGCCATGGCCTCTATCAGCACCCGGCCAAATTGCTCCTTCCAGCCCGTTCGGGTAAGCGAGGGAAGCACCAACGCATCCAACTGGCCAAGGTAATCCGGTATTTCCGTAGAAGGGATACTCCCTTTGATATGAGTCTTGCCGGAGATGCCTAGTCTACCAGCTAGGCGTTCGATTTGGGGCTTGAGGGGGCCATCACCAACCAGGTGCAGCTCCCAGTTGCCTTTTAGACCAGCCGCCGCTCTCAATAAGACCAAAATTCCCTTCTCTTCCACCAGCCTCCCCACATAGCCAATACGGAAAAGGCCCTCGGTTTCTCTCTGTCCAGGGCGATAGATCTCCGTCTCCACGCCGAATTGAGGGATTATGGAAAGGGGCTTATGAAAACCCTTTCGTTTAAGGATATCAGCGGCGTCCCGGTTGCCGGCGATGGCTCCATCGACATGGCGAAGCACATAGGACTCGAACCAGCCGAAGGGCGGCGGGAAGCGCCGCTCGATGTTCTGCCAGGTAAAGAACAGGGTTTTTGCCCCTGCCCTTCGGCAGGCTCTCAAGGCGTGAAAGGCCACAAAATCGTAGGGTTCTTCATCAATATGCACGAGGTCGGGCTTGAGTCGCTCCAGATGTCTGGGAAGGTTGGGATAGAAATGGAGGTGATGGTTGCCATTGAGAGGGGGGTTCTCCACGTTCATTTCATAGCCTTTGTCGTATCCCGGCTCCAGTAGCGCCTTGCCCTTGCCCATACGCCAATAGGGTGGGACGATGAGAGTGAGCTGGACATGGGGTAACGCCGCCAGTTCCTCCAGCTTCCGCCGATAAGTGGCCACATAGCAGGCCTTGGAGAGCATCAAGACCTTCATCTCTTTTCCGCCGTTACATGCACTGCCACCGCACTCAAAGGCACTCTGGATAGGAGGTTTGACTCGATATATGACATCGGCCACAGGAGCGCCTTCGACACCCCCAATACAACGCCCAACCGCCAGCGGGAAGCCCACTCCTCGCGGGCTAGATAGGTCAGGAAGTCACGCATCTGACCTAAGGGATGCATACTGTATGAAATATCTGTGACTCGAAATCCTACTTCGCCCAATAGCGAGAGCAGGCTCCGGTGGCTGAAGCGCTGGACGTGGCCGCTATGTCTACGTTTTGCGTCGGAGGCATTGCTTAGCTTACCCAGCAACCAATAGATGGTGAGGGGCTGCCCCTCACAGGGGACGAGAGCGTGCAGCACTCCTCCCGGCTTTAAGACCCGGTAGGCTTCAGCGAGGCCACGATCAGGTTCCTCCAAGTGCTCCAGAACATCGAAGACGAGAACCACATCGAACTGGGCGTCGGCGTAGGGCAAGTGCAATAGATCGCTCACGGTGTAACATACCCCGTCTTTGGCCCTATTTGCTAGGGCAATGGCGTCGGAGTTGATGTCGCCACCGTGCCCTTCCAGGCCCGGGGTGTGGCGCACAATCGCCCTCATGAACCTACCACCGCCGCAGCCAGCTTCCAAAGCTCGCCCGGTGCGTCCGCGAACTTCATGCAAGGCGCGCCTTAAGGCGATATTACGGCTATGAAGACAGCATCGGTTGTCTAATGTTGCGTCGTTAAGGTCGGAAACGGTCAGTTTATATGCTGCCAGGGTCTCCTCGGCGGTGCGGCGCCAGCTAAATCTTAGCGCTTGACGTAGGCCGGCTTGCCCCAAGTCTGAACGGAGAGCCTCATTGTTAAGAAGCGACGTCAACGCCTGGCTCAGCTCATCCTCGTTTTGGGGGTCGAAGAGCATGGCTCCCTCCCCCACCACCTCGGGTAGGCTGGTCGCATTGCTGCACAGAACGGGGGTGCCACAGGCCATAGCCTCCAGTGGCGGCAACCCAAAGCCTTCGTAGAGCGAGGGAAAGACGAAAAGGCTGGCCGCTGAGTAAAGGGCTGGCTTGTCCTCTTCCCCGATAATGCCAAGAAATTTCACCCTGCCCTCAGCCCCTGCCCCGCGCGCAATTTCCCTCAAATCAGGGTAAAGAGCGCTACGGCCAGAGTAAGACTCGCCAGCGATGGCCAACTGCCAGGGGCCGTTGACACGGGCGAAGGCGCGAATTAGCCTCGCCACGTTCTTGCGCCAATCCAGTCCACCCAGATAAAGGACGAATCTGTCCTCCAAGCCATACTTCCGTTTGATGTTTGCCAGTTGAGCGGGTTCCTGTATCGGCTGGAAGCGCTCATCGCAGGCCAGATAGACAACTTGCACCTTCTGCGCTGGGATGCCCAGCATCTTTACCACATCGCGCTTGGTGCACTCTGAGTCGGCGATAATGAGATTGGCACGCTTGGCAGCGGCGCTAACCAAAGCGGTATAAAGTCGCACCAGGGGAGAGCCGCGGTGCTGAGGGAGAATGAGCATGATGAGGTCATGCACGGTGACAACCGTCTTGCACGGCGTGAAGTAAGGCGATCCGAAGTAGGGCACGTGGAGCAAATCGATCTTATACCTTCGGCACGCCCGAGGTAAGGCAACCTGCTCAAACCAGACCTTGCCCAGATTGCCAGGAAGGCGTGGTTTGAGCATGACGACATTGCCCCCAATTAGCTCGCTGGCTTTAGCGCAGTCGGACTCTGACGGGCAAAAGACGAATAGCTCCCACTCCCCCAGTGACCCTAGCTGGCGCAGGAGGTTGATGACGTACTGGCCGCTCCCGGTCATGGGTTTATCGAGGAAGTAACCGCTAATCCCCAGGCGCATAAGAGCTCCAAAAATCTGTCATTTGGAACCACCGGCTGCTTCCTCATAAACAGCCAGCAACTTCTGGGCCGAGGTCGACCAAGAGAATTGGGTGGCTCGCGCCAACCCTCGTTTGCTCATGTCTTGGCGCAGCTCTTCGTCTGTTAACACCCGGTGAAGGGTCTCTGCCAGGGGCCTGACATCGGTGGGGTCGATGAAGAGGGCCGCCTCGCCCAGTACCTCGGGGAGGCAGGAGGTATTGCTAGCGACCACGGGAGTGCCACAGGCCATAGCCTCCAGCGGCGGCAGCCCAAAGCCCTCATAAAGCGACGGGTAGGCGAAGACATCAGCCAGAGAGAGGAGAGCAGGCAGGTCGTCATCGGGCACGAAGCCTAAGAAGATCACGTTGTTCTCTAACTTCAGCTTCCCTACTTGGGCAAAAAGCCCGTCGTAGAGCCATCCCTTGTCTCCTACCAGCAGCAAGCGGTGCCTAATGTCGGCCTCCTGGCGAAGCAGCCAGTACGCCTCGATAAGCCGACCCAGATTCTTGCGAGGCTCTAGCCTTCCCACGCTGAGAATAAAGGGCCTGTCCAGGCCATATTCTTCTTGTGCCCGGCGGAGAACGCCCTCATCGGTGACAGGGGCAAATGCCGCGCTGACCCCTCCGTAAACCACCTCTATCTTCCCCTTGGGCGCACCTAGCAGCCGCACCAGGTCTTTTTTGGTACACTCAGAGTCGGCCAGCACAACGCTGGCCCGTTCAATTGCCCTCGGTACCCTCCTGGTCAGGTAGCTTACCAGACGGGGATCGGCGCACTCGGGATGGATGAGAAAGGTCAGGTCATGAATGGTAACCAGGGCTTTGCCACGACGCAACGGAGGCAGCACAAAATCGGGCGAGTGGAAGAGATCCAAACTCCCGGTCAGGAAATCGATGGGCAAAGGCAATTTCAACCGTTGCCAGAGCAGAGTCGCCATCCGCTCGTCAAAAGGCAGAGTGAGGGTAGAGAAGTTCGGCGGGAAACCCTCGCCTATCTCTGTTCCTTTAACGTGGATGAGAAGATATTCGTTTTCGTGGTCGATCTCCGCCAAAGCCCGTATCAACTCCCGCGTTATTCGCCCGATGCCCGCCCTCTGTTTTGCCGCCGCAGTATACTCAATGCCTACCCGCAAGCCCACCCCCCCCTACTTCTTGC
>Ga0299915_10003525_pt1 | contig 11316 bp, 14 predicted proteins | sample RVTome_13_FD_200263 | JGI IMG/M metagenome (GOLD analysis project Ga0299915, IMG submission 200263) | Soil microbial communities from uranium-contaminated site in the Upper Colorado River Basin, Wyoming, United States - RVT92D227 (version 2) ... | reverse complement strand
CCCGGACGCCAGGTCGATTGCCCAGCCGATTATATCCAAGACCGCTCTTGCGGGAAAGGTAATACTGCACACCTCTCCCTACCGGGCACATTAGCGGATCCAGCTGCTGCTCATCAATGGTACAGCTCGTCTATCTCCCGATCCGGTAGCGCCCTTGCTAGGGGCGGCGGCCGGGCCGGCAGCCCGAGGCACTCCAATATCTTCCGCATCGCCTCGGGAGCTTGTATCGCTGCAACTATCCTCATGCGGCCATGACAATCCGGGCACTCAAGAACATTCACAGCGAACACAGCCGTTCATCTTTCGCAAAAAGGTCCGGGGGCAGGTGGTGCAGGTGGATTTTCTTGCCGGCGAATATGGCGGCACAGGCAAAAGTCGCCGGACACAGAAGGCACTCGACATACAGCCACGCAAGGCGCGGGGCTGCGACCTTGCCTTCCAAGTCGCACCTGAAACAGTTACGTTGAGAGGTCACTTGCCGGATGGTGCGGCGGACGAAGTGCGAGTGCGAATCGCCTCGGTGGTCCCGTTCCTGGTGATGAAGGGCATGGCCCTTGAGGATCGCCGGAAGGCCAAAGACGCTTACGACATCTACTTCATCCTGCAGAACTATCCTGGAGGTGTCGATGCGGTCGTGCAGGCGTTCAAGCCTCACCTTAAGCTGGGGCTGTCAAAGAGGGCCTCCAGAAAATCGCGGGAAAATTCGCCACGCTGGATCATGTCGGATCCAGGGATGCTGCAGAGTTCGACGACACGCTCGACGAAGAGGAACGTGCCATCCGCCGGCGAGATGCTTTCGAAAAAGTGAACTACTTTCTGCAACAGCTGGGCATCATATGAACCAGAAACTTAGGGTCTTCAGCGGAATTTGTGGCTGAATTGCCGGGGGAAAACGGGCGGGTATTGGGGAGACATGCGGGGCAGGGGTCACTCGGCTCGCAGCGTTGCAGCCGGATCCACGCGCGTCGCGCGCCGGGCCGGTATCAGCGCAGCAACGCAGCCGGCAGCGGCCAGCGTCACGGCAACGGCCGCGAAGGTGCCCGGCTCGATCGGCCTGGTTTCGAAAAGAAAGCTTGCGATGACGCGGGTTGAGAGCGCCGCGCCGCCCAGTCCTGCGAGTATGCCGATGGTGATGGGCACGGCGGCATCCCGGACTACCATCCGTACTACCTGCCCGGGGCGCGCGCCGAAAGCCATCCTTACTCCGATTTCAGCGGTGCGTCGCGCGACGGCGTAGGCGGTCATGCCGAACACCCCGATGAATGCCAGAACCAAACCGAGGCCGCCCAGCAGACCCAACAACACGGTCTGGCGCCGCGGCGTGACGACGCGGTCGCCGAACCAGTCGTTTCCCGAGCGAATGCGCTCAACCAGAACGCGAGGGCCGACCGACTGCGCCGTGCGGCGCAGTCGCTCAGCCAGGCCGGGCAAGCGGCCGGAAGGCCGCATTACGATCATCATCGGCTGGATAATATCCGATTTTGCCGGCTCGAAGGGGAAGAACACCTGGTTGGGCTCATTCTTCCTCAGCGGGCCTCCATGCCGGACGTCGCCAACAACTCCCAGAACATGATAGGGTTCAGCCTGCCCGGCGCGGGTGAACTGGCGTCCCACGGCCGGTTCACCGCGGAACAGCGCACGTGCCGCGGATTCACTCAAAACCGCGCCGCGCTGGCCTGCTTCGTAATCGCCAAGGGTCGGCAGACGACCGCTTTTAAGCGCCATACCCAGCGTCTCGAAGTATCCGGGCAGCACCTCGAAGACGATGATCGGGGCCGATTCGCCCGCGACCGAAGCGCTCGTGAAGGTAGTGCCTGCGCCAAGAGGGAAATTGTCCACGGCGCCCACTGAGGTCATTCCAGGGATGGTGCGAAGCCTTTGCAGTAGGGCCGGATAGTATGACTTGTGCACGTTGAGATCCTGATTCAGCGGCAACACCGCCATCGTCATCAGCCCTTCGGGATCGAATCCGAGGTCTACGGCTGAGAGACGGGCGAAGCTGCGGATCATCAAACCCGCTCCGGCGACAAGGACCACCGCCAGTGCAACTTCAGCGGCGATCAGCGCCTGGCTGCCGCGCCGCGAAAGCGATAAGCCCGGCTGGCGTCCGCCGCGGGCAAGCGCGGAACAGATCCGCACGCGCGAGAGCCGTATGGCGGGCGCGAGTCCGAAGAGAAGGACCGTGGGCAATATAAGGGCCGCCGTCATAAGCAATACGTGCGGATTGAGCCGCGCGGGCGAGTTGGCCGGCAGCGACATGGGAATGTTCGCGACGATTACATCCAGCGACAGCCGCGCCAGGAGGATGCCCGCGGCGCCGCCGGCCAGTGCGAGGACGAGGCTCTCGGTCAGCAGTTGGCGAACGAGCCGGAGGCGGGACGCGCCCAGGGATGCGCGCACGGCCAGCTCTGATTGCCGCGCCGCCCCGCGCGCCAGCAGCAGGCCCGCTGTGTTGACGCACGCGATGAGCAAGATCAGGCCAACCGCGCCGGCGAGGATGTTCACGGTGGTCTCATAACTTGCGGCGGTGCTCTCGAGTCGCGAACCGACGTAGGCGCGGACTTCCCGGACGGAGCCATCCCGGAGCTTCACGCCGGCCATCCGAGATGACAGGCGTTCCCGCGCCTGGGCCATCGTCACATCGGGGCGCAGCCGGCCGTAAACGGAGACACGCCCAGTGCCCCGCCTCGGGATTTCGGCGGGCGCAATCCGCAGCGGCCGGAAGACGGGCGTGTCGGAGTTGAACCACGACGGCAAAACGCCGACGATGGTCGCGGCTCCGTCATCGAGACGAATGGTCTCGCCGACCACGTCCCGCCGGCCGCCATACCGGCTCTGCCAGTAACCGTAGCCCAGCAGTGCAACGGCCGGCGCGTCAACGCGCATATCTTCGAGATTGAAGTCGCGGCCGATGAAAGGCGTCACTCCATGCATCGATAGGTAGTCTTCGGTGAACTGGAGCACCTCGATACGTTCCGGGTCGGGTCCGTCGACGATGCGGCCGCGGAACGCTCGGCCCCAGCCTGCGACCGCGGAGAACACATCCGTGGACTTTTCCCAATGGCGCATGTCCTCCATCGATGGAGTCGGCCGGGAAAAACGTCCGTCGGGTCTGGCTTCCTCGACGCCAACAGTGACGAGCTGCTCAGGATCCGGATAGGGCAGCGGCCGCAGCATGGCCGCGTCGATGATCGAGAAGATCGAGGTGGACGCTCCAATTCCCAGCGCCAGCGTCAGCACTGCGACGATCGAAGATCCGCGCTGCCGCGCGAGTTGACGAAACCCATAGCGGATGTCCTGGTTGAATGCGTTCATGGCAGCTCCCTCTTGGGCTGGTGCTATCTCGCTGTTCTTTCCCGAATGCCTCCTGAAGCTGCGAACTGTCTTCTTATTGGCTGTCTGTCCCAACCCCAAAAGCGCTCGCCCGCGATCTTACAGCGGAAACGACGTGCCGGAGTACGAAATCTTCGGGGTGAGATGTCCCGGATCTTCCAGGCATGATGCTTGAAGCCGCGTTTGGGAAATCGCGTGGCTTGCTTTGAATTCTATTCGATGTCCTTGAAATTCCCATGCCAAAGGTCGAATTCCTCGCCGGTCTTCCAGCTCCGCACATCAGGCCGGGCGTCGAGCCATGCCGTGATCCTTTTCAGTCTGGCCTCGGGATCGTCGGAACGACGGCCAAGATCGAGAATCACGTCGAGCTTATCTTCCTTTCCGCCACCGCCGCAGCGGCATCCGCTTGCCTCGACTGCTTCCTTGATGAAGGCGTCCAGGAACCTATCGAATTCGTCCTTCCGATTGCGCGTGACGACGATTTGCCGTCCCCACTCGGTGAACTCACCACGATGCTTCTTTTTACGCAGTCGCTTCTTCATCTCTTCCACCGAGCATTGGCGTTAAGCGGCCCGCGCTTGTTGAGGGCCCGCCGGCCGGCTTTGTTACAAAGTCGTCCAGGATTTACTGTTCGAAAAAGTCGTCGAACAGGCGGTTGGAAATCCGGTCCAGTTCCGGCGTCGGCCGAATCTGCATACGCAGCTCAAGAGCGGCTTCTGAAAACAGCGAGATAAGTGGACACCCACCTTTATTTGCATCTTTGATGGATGTCCATATTCTTTGCCCGACACCAGGGGTACCAATGGGAGCGAAACGGCCTGCCAGTGTCATGATGCGGATTCGGGCGGGATGACCTTGTTAAAACGGCAACAAAGGCCTCCCGGATGGTGGTGCGACTCAGCGGATCCGCGTTGGTTTTTCTTGGGTCAGGTCAACGATTCTTCCGTTTTTCATCACATAGACCGGTGTTCCGGTCCGCTTCCCGATTTCCAGAGCCCGGCGGGCGGCACGGCGGAGAGCCTTTGCGGATGCGATGATGTCCGGATTTTTCGACATCGTTGCTTGCTTTTTCATGGGTTGTCTCCCGAAAGAATCAGGCGGGGAGTAGAACCGGAATTGTCGTATAAGACCCAACTGCTCACCAACCCGCGATAGATAGTATGAAAGTTGTGCAGGCCTTTGTCAAAACGACGCCTCAGGACCTCTTCCGCTATGCCATGGCCCCCTTGTGCGACCCTGGCTGATACGCGAGCTATCGCTAAATCAGCGGTCGGCAGGGCAAGAAAAATCAACTGTACATCATATCCAGCTGATCGCCAGCTAGGGATAAGTGCCGCGTAACAGCGACCACTTAAGGTAGTCTCAAATGCGAAGCTTTCGCCGAGCTTTGTTCTCCGATGGATCTCTTGAAGCACCAAACGGCCTGCACGGAGGCTCGCGCGCTCCGGATCAAAAGGTGAAAGCCCTTCCGCAATAAGGTCCACATTGATGAAGCCTGGGCACCCTGCCTCACGGGGCAGAAATTCACGCGCGAACGTCGTCTTGCCCGCACCGTTCGGGCCGGCGATGATGACGATCTTTTTTGAGGTCCAAGCCTGTGATATTCCCTTAATTTTTTGGCCGTCCTTGGGCATACGGCGGCATTGTAACATCAATTTGCAGCAGCGGTGAGGGGCCAGCCCGCTGAACTCCTCGCCAGAGACGAGGGATGGCCGTCAGGGGTGTATGGATAGGCGCGCGGCCGCCAGGTTGGCGGAGGCTAAAAACGTGGGAAAAAAAACGTGGACACCCACTTTTATTCCCACCTTTATTTGCATCTTTGATGGATGTCCATATTCTTTATCCTTGAGACCGGCGGCCTGCTGTAAATGGACAGCGCTTGAAGGCGTCACCGCTGCCTTCAGAATGCCTGAGACTTGTAGGGTGACTTGTGGGGCGACTTGTGGGTACGCTCCTGCCGCGCCAACCACATCAACCCGAAAGACAACGATCGCCGCGCCGGAGATTTCAGCGAACTCAGGCGGCGCGATGCCGGCAGCCCGGCACATCTCTGCCACCCGATTGGTCCCACGCCTCCACTTCTCGATCAATCCGGCCCGATGGAATACCTCGGCGATAATCGGGTTGCGCTGAACGGACGGATGAGCGCGCGTCAATGATTCCGGAATAATGATCGCAGGGAATCGTCCGGCGCTCCAAGCCTCAACACGTGCGCCGAAGATAGCGAGCGAGACGGAGCCGCCTGCTATGGAGTAGTCACGGCGGATCAGCGCATTGAACAGGATCTCTCACATCGCATCAGGCGGAATGAGCGGGCGGTCCACCCTCTGCAGCTGGCCAGGTTCGATGCGCCCCAGAAGCGGGAAATGGCGCTGGCAGGAGAGTTCAATCTCCTCCAGGTTCGTCCCTTACTCCGCAAAACCGGTGAGCGTCCCTAATTTCCGACGTTGCCAGCAAAACCGTCCCACAACCGTCAACGCGCTGGTCGTGGCCGATTCCGTGATCATCCCGATCGACTCCAGCTCGTTTGCCCTGCTCGGGATGAACCAGCTGCTCAAAACCATTGCCGCGATCAGCGAAACCCACAATCCCTCGCTGAAAATCAATGTTCTGACCACGATGTTCAACAAGCGGCAAAACCTCGACAAGATCATCCGCCAGCAGGTCGGGGAATTCTACGACCAAGCCTGGTTCTGGAGTCGGTCATCCACCGTTACGTCGGCGTCGCCGAGGCCACAGCCATGAGGAAAGGAGTCGTGGAGAGTTCCACGACGAGTTCCGCCACATTCGACTTCATGAAACTGTTTAGCGAACTCAAACAGGAAATGAGCCATGAACAAAAAAGACAGGGAACAGTTGAGAGCTTCCATCGCTAGAGATCTTGTCCAGGGCCAAGGGGAGCATTCGCCCACCAAGGAGCTGCTCAAGCAGTACGCTCTGCTTGAAGGCATCGTCAACAGGCAGGCGGCCGAAATATCACCGCAACCCGGGCGATCAGCGCCTGTGGAAAACTCCATGGCACTTCATGCCACGGTGGCACCAACACAGCATTCACCATGGCACCTCATGCCAGCGTAGCTCCTGGAGCCAGCGTGGCGTCCCATGCCACCGATAAAGATGATGATGATTTTAAAATACAATCATCATCAAAGGGCGGTCGAACCTTCAGGTGCGTCGGCGATCCAGTGGAAAACCACAGGAGCGCGGCTGCGCCGCGAGAGAGACCGGAGATCGCCGAGGGCGATTTTGCTCTTGTCCGCTCCGCCTACGAGAAGGCAACCGGAAACCGGTGGAGCAAGGCGGATTCCGAAGCCTGCGAGGAGCACGGCCTCAGGCAAGTCCCGGTCGCCAAAATAATTTCCATCCTTGAAACGGTCACCCAGCGAACTCCCACTAAAATCAACAGTTTCAAGTATTTCATCAGAGAGCTCGTTGCACTCCCCGATCCGCGCAATCGAGCCTGGCTCAAGAAGCAACTCGAAAAGATCGTGAGGAGAATCCGGGATAATTCCGTCGGCCGCTCCGACTACTCCGCCATCGATTTCCGAGAAGACGTAAAATAGAGCCTGTCCCGAAAGCCGGAGAGCCTGCCCCTACAAGGCGAGGACGGGATTTCATCCTCTCCAAGAGTGGCGAAAAACATGAAAAAGGGCAAAAAAGATGCGTTATATTTTTTGATCTGCAAACGCCGCCCGGATTTAGGAAGACGCCTTCGATTTTTGTCTTGCCTGGGGCTTGGGGGTGTTCGGACGCAGCAGATGGAGTTCGCCCCTATCCAGCAATTCCCACTGCACGGTATCGCCCGCCTCCAGGCCAATAGCGGCCGCCAGCGCCAGGGGGAAATAGACATAAAGACGGGCCTGCTGCTTCTGAGATCGAATCGCCTGCACTTTTAATTCATATTTTGTTTGCATATTGCAAGTTAGTCTATAGACTAGATTCATGACTGTCAACATAATTCCGTTTCAGCCTCATCTGAGCCCGGCACTGCCTACCGTCGTGGGCAATGTCGACTACCATATTTTCCGCCGACAACTCGACCGTATCAACCAGTTGCTGGATCAGAGCGACGTAGAAGATCGGTTTGTTCTGCTGAGCACGAGCGACTGGCTTACGCAGAAAGTGGACCCTGCCCAGAATATCGATCTCAAACAGCAGCTTCACTTTCAGCAGCACTCGCGCCGTGCACTCCGCTGCAATCTTGCGCGCACCCTCTTGGGGGAGAGCTATCGGGGGTTCAGCGCGCGGCTGGCCGACAGCCCCATGCTGCAGAAGTTTTGCCTGCTTGATACCCTGGGAGTCATTCGGGTGCCGGGCAAGAGCACCGTGCAGCGTTACGCCAACTGGCTGCCGGCTGCATCCATGCGCGAGGTCATCAATCCTTTGCTGCTGCAGGCCGGGATCCAAGGAGATCGCGCCCAGTGGGCGCCGATGGATCTGGCCGAGCCACTGGACCTGGAGAAGGTGTTCATAGACACCACATGCGTGAAGGCCAACATCCATTTCCCGGTGGACTGGGTGCTGCTGAGGGACGGGACGCGCACGCTGATGAAAGCGGTGGCCCTGATTCGGGCGCAGGGGCTTAAACACCGGATGGACGAGCCGGAGCAGTTTGTGCGGGAGATGAACCAGCTCAGCATCGGCATGACGATGACGCGGCGCAAGGCAAACGCCAAGAAAGCCCGCAAGAAGGTGTTGCGCAAAATGAATAGGATGGTGCGTCGGGTGGAGGAGCACGCACAACGACACCGGGAGCTGCTGAGCCAGGAATGGCGGCAGACTGAATGGACGGAAAAAGAAGCCAAGCAAGTGCTGGCGCGGATTGATGGCGTACTGCGACTGCTGCCCCGGGCACGGAAACAGGCGCACGAACGGATTATCGGCGAGCGGCAGGTAAGGAGCGCGGACAAGCTGCTCAGCCTCTATGAGACGGATGTGCGGGTGATTGTGAGGGGCAAGGCCGACGCGGAAGTCGAGTTTGGCAACACGCTGTATCTGGCGGAGAATCGGCAAGGGGTGATTGTGGACTATCATCTGTGGCGGGAAAGCGCCCCTGCGGACAGCAAGATGGTGGCCGAAAGCTTGAAGCGGATGAAGGAAATCACGGGCAAAGATGCTCCGCCGCAGGTTCGGAGTATGGCGGGGGACCGCGGATTTGACAGTGCCAACACGCGGAACAGTCTAGAAAACGAGGGAATCTACAACGGGATTTGCCCGCGTTCGCCGGTGGCGTTGAAGCAGCGGATGCAGGAGGAGAAATTTGTCGACTGCCAGCGACGCCGCTCGCAGACCGAGGCGCGAATAGGAATTTTCAAAAACCAGTTTTTAGGCCGTCCGTTAACGGCAAAAGGATTTGAACACCGGGAGTTGGCTGTGGCCTGGGGCGTGCTGACGCACAACTTACTATTACCGCAAAATCCGGTTGGATTTTCCCTACGCTGCGGCTTTTGCGACCATTGCGACAAGTTTAGCCGGGTAATCAGGTAGGGCAATTAGCCGTGTAATCTTGGTTGGGATTTTCTCCGGGTTGAGTTGAGCTTTCCGGAATTCTTCACGCACGGTAGCAATTTCGATCTCAGCGAACACCTCTTCGAGGCTTGCTTTTTCCTTGAGAAAGAGACGGACGTATTCGGGATTTTGGAGGTTCTTAACCAAGGGGGTTTCGGCGAGCATGGTGCGAAGCATGCGGCTTGAAGAGCCGTTGCCTGTCCTGCGGCGGTGGCCCCGTTTTAGATAGCGGAAGAACTGTTCGAGCAGGTTGTTGGTTCGTTGCGGTTGAATTTGAAGGGGCCCGGAAGGGGTCTGGACGGTGATGGGATCGGCGAAGAGCTTTCCCCAGTACTTGTCGATCTGGGCGATCATTTTCTGGGCCTCCTGGTTTTGTGGATAATCTCGGCGAGTGGTGAACCATGCGCGAAATGTTTTCACGCGGTGTTCAATGGTGCGGATGTGGGCCTTGCCGCCCTTGTCATTGAGTCCGCAGCGCCCGGAGGAAGGGGCGATGCGCATGGCCTTACGTAAGCGTTCGAAGATGGTGACGTTCTTTTCGGTTTGCTCGACGGCCTGCCACAGGCTCCCATCCTTGATGATCGCTTTCAAGTCCGCCAGGATCTTGAAATAGGGTGTGTTGTCTTGCCGCTGTCCCAGCAGTTGCATGTCTTTGAGTTGATCCAAACAGTCATGGAGCCGGCAGAGCCTCTTGGCAAACACCAAGTGGGGGCGGTCGAAGGGAAACCCATAGCCTTCGCCATCGGCTTTGCCTTCCAAGGCCCAGTGGATTAGGCTGTAAGCATTGAGTACGGGCAGCCCCTGAAGGCACGAGTCCGGCAGCGGCTGATCCTTGATGCCTGCCGCAAGCCCATCGATTACAGCGGCATTCGGATCGATTTGGCGTTTGAACTCCTTGGCACGATAACGTAGCTTGGAACTGATTTTGTGCTTGCGCAGCCGCTGGCGGATGAGGTCGTAGGGCCCGCCGAGAAAGTCCTTGCCGATGTCTCTGAGGAAATGAAAATGGCAGATGAAGTCCGGGATCCCCGGAAAGACCTTGGCCACGGCTTTGAGAATTCCCGTGCCCATGTCGTGCACCAACGCCAGAGGAATGCCGAAGTTCGCCTTGAGGCGCTGCAGGAAGGGGACGATTTGCCGCTCATCCTCAGACGGCAGCTTGACATTGCCCAGCACGATTTCCGAAAGCGAATCGAGGCTGCTCATTAGCATCGGATCGCGCCCTTCGCAGGTCGCATCGAGGTGACACACATACCCGCCTCGGAGGCTCATGGCTTCCTGGATTCGGCCTGTACACCGCTGATGGGCGAGAGCCAGGTAAACGATGAATTTCCTGCCGAGTAACGAAACCTCACTCGGACTGATCTGGACGTTTCGTTCCGCCAACTCGGCCACCACTTCCTCCTCATTGCGATGCCGGAGAAAGAGCGCTTGGCCGGCATAGACCAGCACATCGTAGCCGAAGTTGGCGCCGGGCGGCACCAGGTTGCCCAGTTCTTCGGACCGATACTGGGCGCCGCACTTTCTACAGACCAAGCTGACTTCCACCGCACGAAACCGGCCGACATGCAAGGTGCTCACCATTCTGGAGTGCGTTTTTTGAACCTCCAGCGATCTGTCACAACCGGGGCAGTGCAGGTCAGGCGGCCGGAAGGTGATCACCGGGGGGAGGGAAAACAACTGGGTCGGAGAAACGCCGCTGAGAAGGCGCTGCCGATAAGCGACCAGCGAGCGGATCATCCCAAATATGGCGTTTTTTTTACACTCAAGCCATGGCGCGCAAAAAGGTCCCGAATCATCTCGGGTTCCACCTGCAATTTCTTTCTTCTGAGCCGTCGCCCCAACTCCTCGACGCTTAGGGCCGGGTATTTGATCTTTTCGACCAGAATCGCCACCGCCTCCAACTCCGAGGGTTCTCTCGTCGTTGGGCCCATCAGGGAACGGCGTTGCCGCTGCTGGGAGTAAAGGGATGGATCGGCCGCATAGTACACGAAGCGGCCCTGCACTTTTTCGCGTCTGATCCCGGGGTGATCGGCAAAGCCCGATAGAAAGGAGCGCGGAGCAAGCCCGATCCGCTCGCCCACCTCCGTCGCATCCAGCCCGGCTTCCGATCGGCGGACCAATTCAATGACCGTCTTTGTCAGATTGCCATATTGCGAGAACAGAACCCCGCGCCAGTGCCACAGTCCGTTGGTGTCAAATTGGGGCACATCCGGCAACGCATAGTAGCGGCCGTTCTTGTTGTAACTACGATGCGCCTTCTGGGCCCTTAGCCATCTGCGCGCCGTGTGTATGGTGCGGCAAATCAATCCGGCCACTTCCACCAGCGTGAGGATCTTTCGTCTGCGAAATGTTCTCAGAGCGCTGTTAACAACACCTCCTGAAGGTAGCGTCATGACGCCCTCTTGATCGTGCTCATGTATATGTTTAATGTCATCACATAGACATATAGTTGAGCATTTTGCGCGCGAAGGC
>Ga0299915_10003524_pt1 | contig 11318 bp, 8 predicted proteins | sample RVTome_13_FD_200263 | JGI IMG/M metagenome (GOLD analysis project Ga0299915, IMG submission 200263) | Soil microbial communities from uranium-contaminated site in the Upper Colorado River Basin, Wyoming, United States - RVT92D227 (version 2) ... | reverse complement strand
GGGCTATTCTATCTGATGCGAAAGGGAGAGACCGGGCTGGCTCCTGGCCAAAGAGTGTTGGTCGAACTCTCTCGCTCCGGCAGTGGTGGCTCGCGCAAGATCATCCCGTTTGCGGCGGTGATTTACGAGCCCAACGGCACTACCTGGGTGTACACCAACCCCGAGACCCTCATCTTCATCCGGCAGCCCATTGTCATTGACTACATCGAGGGTGGTCTGGCAGTCCTATTCGAAGGGCCGGAGGCTGGGATTGCGGTCGTGACGGTTGGAGCGGCGGAGTTGTTTGGGGCGGAGACCGGGGTTTCTAAGTGACGGCCGATGGGAGGGTCACAGGCGAACCTGCTCTGGGTGCAATTCTCTGAGGCGGTGGACCAGGCCAATTCGAAAGGGCGGACCGTGTCTAGTGACTTGCAAGTAGTCGTCTCTAGTACCCCTGCCGTATGTCAAATCCGGATTCGGTTCAATAAAGCACCATAACTGCGCGAGGAGGTTACAGAAATGGGCGGGATCATTAGGACCAGCATCCAGTATCGTTTTCTGGTGATTGTCATCGCCGCGGCGCTGATGGCCTTTGGCATCGCCCAACTACGCAATATGCCTGTGGACGTTGTGCCTGAGTTCAACCCGCCGTTTGTGGAAATCCAGACCGAAGCCCTCGGCCTCTCCGCGGAAGAAGTGGAACAGATGATCACTGTTCCGATGGAGCAGGACCTGCTCGCCGGAGTGGCCTGGCTCGACGTGATCCGCTCGGAGTCCGTCCCCGGGCTGTCTTCGGTCCTGGTCTACTTCGAGCCCGGCACTGACTTGTATCGTGCCCGCCAGATGGTGGCGGAGCGCATTGCCCAATCGGCGGTCGGCCTGCCGCACGTCTCAAAACCGCCGACGATGATCCAGCCCCTCTCATCTTCAAGCCGGTTCATGATCATCGGACTTTCCTCGGAGGAGCTATCCCTGATCGAGATGTCGGTGCTGGCCCGTTGGACGATCGGTCCGCGCCTGATGGGCGTGCCCGGTGTTGCCCACGTGGCCATCTGGGGCAATCGCGACCGGCAGCTTCAAGTCCAGGTCGATCCGGAGCAGTTGCGGGATGTAGGTATCACCCTGCAACAGGTGGTCGAAACCACAGGCAACGCTCTGTGGGTTTCATCGCTGACCTTCTTGGAGGCCTCGACGCCAGGCAGCGGCGGGTTCATCGACACCCCCAACCAACGGCTCGGGGTCTGGCACGTCTTGCCGATCAGCTCTCCGGAAGAGCTGGCTCAGGTGCCCGTCCAGGGCACGGCGTTGACCCTGGGTGACGTGGCCAAGGTGGTGGAAGACCACCAGCCTCTTATCGGTGACGCGCTGATCAATGACCAGCCCAACCTGCTCTTGGTCATCGAAAAACTGCCCGGCATAAACACCCTAGATGTGACCCGTGGGATCGAAGAGGCGCTGGACGCGTTGCGGCCCGGTTTTTCCAGTATTGAGTTTGACGCCACGCTCTTCCGACCCGCGACATACATCGAGATGGCGCTGGCCAATCTCGGCCGGACGGCGGTCATCGCTGCCCTGCTCGTGGTGGTGGTACTGGGGGCGTTTTTCTTTGGGTGGCGCACGACCTTGATCAGCCTGGTGGCGATCCCGTTTGCCCTGTTCGCGGCCCTCTACGTGCTTTACCTGCGGGGCGCAACACTCAACAGCATAGTGCTGGCCGGGCTGGTCATCGCCCTGGGGGCGGTCATCGACGAGGCCATCATTGACGTCGATCAAATCATGCGGCGCCTGCGCCAAAACCGCCAGGCTGGCAATCCCAAGCCAAACGAGGTGGTCATCCTGGAAGCTGCGGGCGAGACGCGCAGCGCTATCTTCTTCGGGACGCTGATCACCCTGCTGGCGGTCGTGCCTTTCTTCTTCATGGAGGGCCTGTCGGCGGCCTTGTTCCAGCAGCTGGTCGTATCCTATGCGCTGGCAGTGCTGGCAGCCATGGTCGTCGCCCTGATCATCACCCCGGCCCTGAGCGCCATCCTGCTGTCCAACGCCCGCATTGGGGACCGCGAATCCCCGCTGGTCTTCTGGCTGCAGGGTGCCTACGGAAGGATGCTGGCGCGCGCCGCCCGCAGGCCGGGGCTGGCTTATGCGGCTGTTGTGCTCTTTGTAGCAGCCGGCCTGGTTGCCCTGCCATTCCTCAAACAGGGTCAACTGCTCCCCACCTTCCGGGAGCCATATCTGACGGTCGAGCTGCAGGCTGCGCCGGGTACATCCCTCCCGGCCATGAACGGCATGGTAACCGAGGCCAGCAAAGAGCTCCGGACAATCTCAGGCGTCCGCACCGTTGGCGCCCACGTGGGACGCGCCGTTTTCGGGGATCAAGTGGTCAACGTCAATTACGCCGAACTGTGGGTCGGCCTGGATCCGCAGGCCAACTTTGAGGCCACGGTAGCAGTTGTTCGGGAGAAGATGAACGGCTTCTTAGGATTGGAGAGCCAGGTAGGGACCTATTTGCAGCAAGTGCTCGAGCAGCCGCAGGCGGGCGCGGCGGATGCCCTGACCTTGCGTGTCCTGGGCGAGGACCACCAAGTACTGCGTGCCCAGGCTGAACAGCTGCAGAAGGTCCTGGAGGGGATCCCCGGCGTCGTCGCGCCGCACGTCGTCTTGCCTGCCGAGGAGCCCACGGTGGAGATCGAGGTCGATCTGGCCTCGGCGCAGAAATTTGGCGTCAAGCCGGGGGATGTGCGCCGGGCGGCGGCCACCCTGCTCTCCGGCATCCAGGTCGGCAGCCTGTTCGAGCAGCAGAAGGTCTTCGACGTGGTCGTGTGGAGCACACCCGAAACGCGCGAGAGCGTCGAAGATATCCGCCAGCTGTTGATCGACACGCCCGGCGGCGGCCATGTGAGGTTGGGAGAGGTGGCGGATGTGCGCCTGGCCTCCTCTCCAGCCGTGATCAAGCGGGAAGGCATCTCGCCTTACCTTGACATCCAATTCACCGTGCAGGGTCGTGATGCCCGGGCGGTGACCAGCGACGTCCGGGCAGCCATCCAGAGCTTCCCGTTCCCGCTGGAATACCACGCCGTGGTGCTGGGCAATCGCGCAGCGCAGCAGGCGACCCAACAGCGCATCCTCATCTCTTTCATCGTGGCAGTTTTCGGAACGTACCTGTTCTTGCAGTCCGCCTTCAAGAGCTGGCACCTGGCTTTGGCCGGCATCTTGACCCTGCCCATGGCCCTGGCTGGCGGGGCGCTGGCAGCTTTCCTGGGAAGCGGAAGCCTGTCATCTCTCGGGTTACTGCCCGGCTTTCTCACCATCCTGGGCATTGCCTTGCGCAACGAGATCATGCTGATCAGACACTACCAGCACCTCGAGGTCCATGAAGGCCAGGCCTTTGGGCCCGAGTTGGTGCTGCGCGGCTCGCGCGAGCGGATCGCGCCGGTCTTGATGACGGTACTCTCAACCGGGCTGGCTCTGCTGACTTTCGTGCTCTTCGGCAACATCCCCGGTCACGAGGTCGTGCGCCCCATGGCGATCGTCATCCTGGGCGGCCTGGTCACCACCACGCTGCTCACCCTGTTCGTCCTCCCTGCCCTGTACCTGCGCTTCGGAGCCAAACGGGAAGCCGAACTCGAGCTTGAGCTCCTCCCGGCGCCGGCCGGCGATTGAGTGAGCATGATGTAGGTGTGCGACCTGGTTCCTGCTCCCGGAGGAAAACAAAATGCGATGGATTGTGAAAACCAGCCTGCAACATCGATACCTGGTGGTCTTTGCCGCCGCGGTGTTGATGATCTTCGGCATCGCCCGGCTGAGGAACTCGTCGGTCGACGTCTTTCCCGAGTTCGCGCCACCGAAAGTGGAGATCCAGACCATCTCGCTTGGGCTCTCCGCGGCCGACGTAGAAGAACTGGTCACCGTTCCGCTTGAGAACGCGCTCAACGGCATCCCCGGTCTGGACGTGATGCGTTCCAGGTCAGTGTCTGACCTGTCGGATATCGTGCTGATCTTCAAGCCTGGCACAGACCTCATCTTCGCCAGGCAGTTGGTAGCAGAGCGCATGCAAGCCATTTACCCTACCCTGCCCACCTGGGCAGCGCCACCGGTGATGATCCAACCCCTGTCATCGACCAGCCGGGCCATGAAGATCGGCATCTCCTCGGATCAATATGACCTGATGGACCTGTCGATGATCGCCTACTGGAAGATCCGCGCCCGCCTGCTGGACGTACCCGGCGTGGCCAACGCGCCCATCTGGGGCGAGCGCATCAAGATGCCGCAGGTGCTGGTCGATCTGAAACGGCTGCGGGCTTACGGCGTCACGCTGAATGAAGTCATGGACGTGACGGCTGACGCCCTGGATGTAGGGTTGTTGCAGTACTCCGAAGGGTCGGTCATCGGCACCGGAGGCTTCATCGACACCCCCACTCAGCGTTTGAACATCCAGTCCGTCCTGCCAGTGATCACGCCGGAAAAGCTGGGCGAGGTGCCGATCTACGACCGCAAGAAGCCCGACGGCTCACCGCTGTTGATCAAGGACGTGGGCGACGTGGTCTGGGGCACCTGGCCACTCTTCGGCGACGCGGTCATCAACGAAGGCGAAGGCCTGATGATGATCGTCGAAAAGCTGCCCTGGGCCAACACCCTGGACGTGACCCGCGGGGTGGAAGCCGCCTTCGAGGAGATGAAGCCCGGCCTGAAGGACATCAATATCGACACGACCATCTTCCGCCCGGCGACCTTCATCGAGCAGTCGATCGACAACCTGACCGAGTCGCTGCTCATCGGCGCGGTGCTGGTGGTGATCGTGCTGCTCTTCTTCCTGTTCGAGTGGCGTGTGGCTCTGATCAGCGCCACGATCATCCCGGTGTCCCTGATGGCGTCCCTGCTGGTGCTCAACCTGCAAGGTGTGACCATCAACGTGATGACCCTGGCGGGTCTGGCGATCGCCATCGGCGCAGTCGTGGACGACGCCATCGTCGACGTCGAGAACATCGTGCGGCGCATGCGCCGGCTTCGCAAGGAAGGCAGCACCCAGTCGACGGCGAGCATTGTCCTGGAAGCTTCGCTCGAAGTGCGCGGCGCCATCGTCTACGCCTCGCTGATCGAGATCTCTGCCTTGCTGCCGGTCTTCTTCCTGCAAGGCCTGTCGGGCGCCTTCTTCCAGCCGCTGGCTACCGCATACGTGGTGGCGGGGCTGGTCTCCCCGTTCGTGGCCCTGACGGTCACCCCGGCGATGGTGCTGATCCTGCTGTCCAACGCGCCGATCGAGCACCGCCAGTCCCCGATCATCCCCTGGATGCACCGGGTCTACGACCGCATCCTGGGCCGGGTGCTGCGCACACCGCCCCTGGCTTACGGCACGGTCAGCAGCATCATTTTGGCCGGCGTGATCGTCTGGCCCATGCTCGGGCAGGAACTGCTGCCATCGTTCAAGGAACGCGACTTCCTGATGCACTGGATCACCAAGCCCGGCACCTCCCACCCGGAGATGTGGCGGGTCACGGCCGATGCCTGCCGTGAGCTGCTGACCATCCCCGGCGTGCGCAACTGCGGCTCCCACATCGGGCAGGCAATTATGGCGGATGAGCCCTACGGGGTGTATTTCACCGAGAACTGGATCAGCGTCGATCCTGCCGTGAATTACGACGAAACTCTGGACAAAGTGCAGGAGGTGGTGGATGGCTATCCCGGGCTGATCCGCGACGTGCAGACTTATCTGAAAGAGAGGATCCGGGAGGTGCTGACTGGCTCCAGCGACACCGTCGTCATCCGCATCTACGGTCCCGACCTGGAGATTCTGCGCGAAAAAGCGGACGAGGTGCGCGATGCGCTGGAGGGCATCCCGGGCATCGTGGACTTGAAAAAGGAACTCCACATGGACACCCCCCAGGTGGAAATCGAGGTCGACCTGGAAAAGGCCCAGCAGTATGGGCTGAAACCGGGCGACATCCGCCGGGCGGCGGCCTTCTTGCTGCAGGGCGAAGAAGTCGGCGACATCTTCGTCGGCGGCAAGACCTACGACGTGAACGTGTGGAGCACCCCAGAAACGCGTAACAGCCTGACCGATATCCGCGAGCTGCTGATCGACACCCCCTACGGTGGGCAGGTGCGCCTTGCGGACGTCGCCGATATCCGCATCGGCCCGGTCCCGAACGTCATCGAGCGTGAAGGCCAGTCTCGCAAAATCGACGTCTCGGCCAACGTGAAAGGGCGGGATCTTGGCTCTGTCGCGAAAGACGTCGAAACTGCCCTGCAGGGAGTGGATTTCCCGCTGGAGTTCCATGCCGAGGTGATCGGCGAGTTCGCCGAGCGGCAGGCTGCCTCGCGCAACCTGCTCCTCGCCGGCAGCATCGCGGTGGTCGCCATCTACTTCCTGTTGGTGACCTCCTTCGGGAACTTCCGCCTGGCAACCCTGACCTTCTTCACCCTGCCCTGGGCGCTGGTCGGCGGCCTGCTGGCGGCGTTCTTCTCCAACGGCATCCTCTCGCTCGGTTCGCTGGTCGGTTTACTTACCATCCTGGGGATTGCCACCCGCAACGGCATCATGATGATCAGCCACTTCCAGCACCTGGAAGAGGAGGAAGGCGAGCCCTTTGGGCCTGGACTGGTCATCCGTGGGGCGCGCGAACGGATTGCGCCGATCATGATGACCGCCTTGACCACCGGGCTGGCCCTGGTGCCTCTGGCGATCGCCGGCAGTATCCCGGGCAATGAGATCGAGCACCCGATGTCCATCGTCATCCTGGGTGGGCTGATCACCTCTACCTTGCTCAACCTGCTGGTTGTCCCCACCCTGTACTTGCGTTTTGGGAAGTCCAGAAAGGACCTCGCCGCACTCAACACTGGCGGTCCCCTGGCGGCAGCCTGAAAGCTCGGCGCCACAAACAACAAGTCTTGACCGGGGCAATCGCCCCGGTCAAGCTGTCAACAACAGGTCTTGCCAATGCATTGTATGAAAGCTGTCATGCACCGACTCCACCCCATCTCGATGGCGGTTTCATTCGTTCTGATGATCCTGTCTTCAGCTTGCGGCGGCGCGCCTGCTGCGGCCCCCACCATTGCAGCCCCGGCCACCGCGGCCCCGGTTACGGTACAAGCGTCTCCAGAAGAGCCGATCAGCACCGAGGAGGCTATCGCGAATCAGGGCGCCGAGAGTCTGTGGGAAGAATTCGTCCCCTCCAATTTCAGCAACCCGACCGCGATAGACAACCCCTGGTTTCCCATGATACCGGGGACACAGTATGTTTTCGATGGGGTCACCGAGGAGGGCGGCGCGAGAATCCCACATCGCGTGATCATCACCATTACCGACCTGACCAAGGTAATCGACGGTGTGCGCACGGTGGTCACCTGGGACCAGGACCTCAGTGAGGGCAACTTGGTGGAGACGGAGCTGGCATTCTTTGCCCAGGACAACGACGGCAATATCTGGCGCCTGGGCGAATACCCAGAGGCGTACGACGAATTTGGAAAATTCGTCGAGGCGCCGGCTTGGATCTCTGGCCTCAAAGGCGCACGCGCGGGAATCATCATGACTGCCGATCCACAGATGGGAGACCGCAGCTACTCCCAGGGCTGGGGGCCTGCCGTTGGCTTCACCGACCGCGGTCAGGTTGATCAAATGGGACTGGAGACCTGTGTTCCTCTAGGCTGCTACGAGAATGTCCTGGTGATCGCTGAGTCCAGCCAGGCAGAGCCTGATGCCGTCCAGCTAAAGTACTACGCGCGTGGTGTTGGCAACGTGCGAGTCGGTTGGAGTGGCGAAGATGCAACCCGAGAAGACCTGGAGCTGGTCGAGATTATTCAATTGACCCCAGAAGCCTTGGATGAGGCCCGCGCTCAGGCCCTGGAGTTGGAGAAGCGCGCCTATGCGAACAGTAAGGAGGTCTATGGCATGACACCACCATCAGAGTAATCCTCTCGCGCCGAAGCGATCGCAGAAGACTAGAGGAAGAAGGGCATGAGAAGTTTCCGAAGTTGGCTTAGACTAGGCGTCCCGGCCGGATGGGCCGATGTGCTCGTACGCACTATTGAGGTGGCAGTCGTCGCGTTCGTGGTGCTGCAGCTGAAGGAGTGGCTTGACGCGGGGGCATTCGACACTCCCGGCACGGCAGCTGACGCGGCCTTGACCGCCGGCGGGATCTTCGTGCTGAATGCAGTCCTGATCTGGCTCAAGCCCTAAACTCCGCCCACCTCAGGCGCAGGGAACCAAACCGATGCCCCGGCCAAATTCGGCCGGGGCGTCCGTTTCGCGGCGCGCGCACATCGGTTGGTGGGGCGCTCCCATGCCACTTCCGCGGCCCGGCATTACCGGCGGTTGCGACGCCTCGCCGATCCGAATCGGTTGATAATTGGCGCGGTGGATTAGGAAGGAAGCCGGCCGTGCTGATTCGAGAAGCTGTCCCCGCCGACGCCGGCGCAATGGCCCGGGTGCACGTGGATTCCTGGCGCACGACCTACCGCGGGATCATCGCCGACAGCATCCTGGATGACCTGTCCTACGAGCTGCGCGAACGCCATTGGCACAGCGCGCTCACCGAGCACCGTTCCCGCAACTTCATCCATGTCGCCGAGAGCGACGACGGCCGGTTAGTGGGATTCATCGCGGCGGGCAAGGAGCGAGAGGGCCGGCCGGATTTCCAGGCTGAGGTATTCGCCATCTACGTCCTGCAGGAGTTCCACGTGCGAGGCTGCGGCAGGGACCTGATGCTGTGCTCGGTGGAGAGGCTGCTGCAGGAGGGGATGCGGTCCATGCTGTTGTGGGTGCTGGCGGAGAATCCCAGCCGCGGGTTTTACGAGCGGCTGGGAGGCAGACAGCTGGAGGAGAAGCAGATCACCATCGAGGGGGATAGCCTGACCGAAGTGGCCTATGGGTGGGCCGATCTGCACGACCTGCTGGCACTACGCCCGTCCGTCGGATGAAGTTGAAGGAGCCCTCTAAATGGCAGAAGCCATAACGAAATCCGAGTTTCTTGCTCAGGTGAGCCGATCCAGGGCACACTGGGATGAGTTGGTGGGGCAGGTGGCCCCGGAGGAGATGCAGCTCGCCGGTTTCTGCGGCGAGTGGTCGCTCAAAGAGGTGATGGCGCACATTCTCTGGCATGAGCGCGAGATGATCGCCATGCTCGAGACTCGCAGCTTCGGGGGTTCCCCCTATTGGGAGCTGCCCACCGATGAGCGCAACGAGCGCATTCATCAGGAGATGCGGACCCTGGAGCTGACCGCGGTCAGGTCCCAGGCCAGCCAGACTTTCGAAGCGCTGCTGGAACTGCTGCAGGCGCTACCTGAGGCGAGTCTGAATGACGCAGCGGCTTTCCCCGGCATGCCCAAGGAGTGGAGGCCTTGGGAGGTCTTGGCCAGCAACACCTACGAGCACTACGCCGATCACACCCAACAGGCGGAGGCCTGGACCGCCCGGCGCTCGAAGGGGCCGCGTGACGGGTAAATCCAAATTCCAAGCTACTGGGTCGGCCCGGGCGGAGCGCCACTCTCCTCCCGTGGTCACGATGGACTTCCACGTGACCTCCGACTGCAATCAGGAATGCCCATACTGCTGGGGTCCGCAAGGTTTCGAGCAACCGGTTGGCACGAAGGCGGCGCTGCGGATCGTCGATCGCATCCAGCAAGTAGGGGCCCGGCGGATTGTCTTCACCGGTGGCGATCCGCTGAAGCGCAAGGACATCGCTCGCCTGCTGCGTCACGCCCGGCGGATCGGCCTGGAGGTAGCGCTATCCACCACCGGCGATGAGCTCAGCCTGGCCTTTCTCCAGGCCTGCGCTCCGGCGATCGACCTGATCTCTCTGCCGCTGGACGGCGCCAGTGAAGAGGTCAATTCCCGGACCAAGAAACCCGGCCACTTTACCGCCATCCTACAGGCCCTGGAGTGGCTGCGCGCCTTTCCAGCCATCGATGTGAAGCTGTGCACCCCGGTCTCCCGCCACAACCTGGAGGATGTGCCCAACATCGCCCGCCTGGCGGAGGGGTATGCAGCGACCACCCGGGCGCGGGTTTTCTACAACATCTTCCAGACCTTCCGGCGATCCATGGACCCGCCGGATTGGGAAAGCCTGCTGGTCACGGATGAGGAGTTCGCGGCACTCGAGCAACGGCTGGCCCCCGGCGCACGGATCCGGATGAACTTCCTCAGCCGCCGAACGCTCGACCGTCTCTATGCCATGGTATTCCCCGATGGACAGCTGGTGCTTCCCAAGGGTCCGGACTACTTGAGCTACGGGCCCTTCCTGGAGGTGGAGGACCTGGAGGCCGTGATTCGCTCCAGTCCCTTCGATGCTGCCAAGCACCTGCGCCACTCGCGCGGCTGGCAGAAGGCGGACGCAGCCGCCTCTGGCGGACGAGCCTGCCTCCGAAAGGAGGACCCATGACCAAGTCCAACGAATGGGAGGCCTTCTTCGACGGCCACGCCCCGTACTACCGGGAAGAACCCTTCACCCGGAACACCGCAGTGGAAATCGAGTTTCTGGTCACTGAACTCAAGCTGGTCGACGGCGCATGCATGCTGGATAGCAGCGGGCTGCAGGTGGAATACCTCTGGGGAGGAACGGCCGGAAGCTGGCTGCGGCAGCCTCCCGGGCTGGACGAAATGGAACTCATGGCCATTGCCCGCAAACCGGGCTAGGGTTCGGCCGAGGGGGTTGGGGCCAACGGCAGCCGCCGCCAGAGATCGGTCAGCACAGCCTCCCCACGCCGGACATCGTAGATCCGCTCGAACCCCTCCGGCCCCAGGTCCCCCACGGCGTGCCAAGTACAGGAGAGGATGTACTCGGCGCTGCGCAGTGGCTCTCGATCGTCGATCAGCCGAAGGTCGGGTCGCGCGTAGGGCACCACGGAGCTTATCTGCCGCATTACCATCACGCTGGTCCCGAGGGGCGCAATTCGATTGACATGCTCGATAGCCTCCCGCAGCGAAATGCACTGTCGATCCAACTCGTACTGGGTGTAAGCACTACTCACGCCGCCCACCAGGCTGTTCTTGTAGATGTATTCATACGGATGCAGCCAGATCAGCGCCCAGATGCCCGGGAGCAGCACCGCAGCCAGCAGCAGCCACCCGGCCCACCGCCGCAGCCGCTGCAAGGCGGCTTCCAGGCCGATCCCGGCCACGATGAGCAGCGCCGGGAGGGTGAACAACAACTGGCGGATGTTTCCGTAAGCCGTCATGTCGAAGAAGACCAATCCGGCAAACGGCACGCCTACCCACAGGGCCAGCAGGCCGTACAGGAACCAGTTGGATTGGTCACGACGCAACCGCCACACTGCTGCCGCGGCGCCAACCAGCACCAAGAGCACGGCCGGTTCGGTCAGCTCCATGGCGGCCAGCTTGGGGAAGTAAT
>Ga0299915_10003522_pt1 | contig 11319 bp, 9 predicted proteins | sample RVTome_13_FD_200263 | JGI IMG/M metagenome (GOLD analysis project Ga0299915, IMG submission 200263) | Soil microbial communities from uranium-contaminated site in the Upper Colorado River Basin, Wyoming, United States - RVT92D227 (version 2) ... | reverse complement strand
GACCCTGTTCAGGGTGAAGCTCACCACCGCACTGTGTACAATGAACTTGAGTATCTGGAAGAGGGGGATGATCACTCATAGGAAAGATTATAGCGCAAATCGAAAGGAATTATTTCATTTCTTATACGTTCCTGGTTCGTTCAAGTCGCATCCGCCAGGAAAGACTCCTAGAGCACAAACCAGCCGTCTTCGACATGCTGAACGACCTGGACATTAAATGCAGTCAACAGGGGGTGTTCAGGAAGAGCCAGGATCTCCTGTGGAGGCAACCAGGCTAGCTGACTGGTCTCCACCTGGTCGGCGCGTGCTTCGCCACCCACCAGACGACAGCGGAAGACGCTCACCACAGCCTGGGTGGAATCTCCATTAGGATATACCCAGGCGGTGCGCGGGGAAAAGACTCCCATCAGGCGGGTAGGCTCCACGTGCAATCCGGTCTCTTCCCATACCTCACGGACAACAGTATGAGCAGCATTCTCGCCCAGGTTGGCGTAGCCTCCTGGAAACGACCAGACACCGTTGTCTGTACGGTGTCCTACGAGTAGCCGTCCTTGTTCATCCGCCAGGATTCCGACCGAGCCCACACCAATATACGGAACGTGACCGATGCGTGAGCGCATATATGTGATCTGGTCAAGCGTATCGGACAGGGTGCAAGGAGATGAAAAGGCAGGCGGACCGCCGCGCAAAGCGTCTTCTACCATCGTCTGGTAGAAATTAGGCAACCCGGCAGAGGCTATCTCGTGCGGGACAAAAAAACGCAGGTCGCGGGTCTCGATCCCATCTGCCACCAATTCGCCCTCCGCCCGGCGGCCTTCGAAGCACACAGTATATTGCTGCACCTCGTCACCATTGGGATAAACGGTATCGTAAATGGGCTCAGTGTATATCCCTACCAGGCGCAGCGGGCCAGCGGTAAGACCGCTCTCTTCCAATAATTCGCGCCGTGCACAAGAGAGAATATCCTCGCCAAGCTCTAAACACCCGCCCGGCAGCCCCCAGATGTCGAAGTCAGCACGCCGCTGAAGAAGTATACGCCCTGCCTCGTCCCGCAGAACGACCGAGGCAAAGGCCAGGAATATTTTTTGATGGCCTACAAGACCACGAATATAAGAGATATAGGACATGATCGTTAATGATCGGTGGCTTTCTCGATCCCAAAGGTGGCCCGTTCACCATCAAATTCGATCATGGTATACAGGCGCCGGGAGGCCCCTCCCTGCTCTACAACCGACCCCATGCCAGGCTGCTGGCTGGATGGCTGACTGACCAGCTTGATTTCGAGGCAGCGTGTTCCTTCCATAATACGCGCCTGCAAGGCACTGATCGCCCCTGCCAGGCGAGGCGTGGCGTTGATAAACAGGTGAATATAAGCCTCTTGAGGAAAACCTGCTTTCTGGCGAAAATCTTGGATGCGGCGGACTAATTCATCTGCCAACCCTTCCTGCACTAATTCGACCGTCAAATGGGGATCCAAAGCAATCCGCATAGCACCGGTCACCGGGAGCGTTTCATCGACTTCGTAGCTGACCTTCCGAACATGCAGGGCATCCGCCAGCAACTCAGCAAAGGGTTGCAGCGCCTCGGCTTCGCCTGTGCTGCCAAATGTAACCACTGCCCCTGCCAGCGGCTGGTGCAGGGCAATGCCAGCGTCTTGCCGCGCAGAAGGCCCAAGAGAAGCTAAGCTTTGTATCAGCGCCATTTTGCGATTAAGCTCGAGGTCAATTGGAGCTGGATCTACGATAGGCCAATCGGTTAGATGAACCGAGACGGGAGCCGATAAATCAAATGGTCGTACCAGCTTCTGGTGAAACTCTTCCGCCAGGAAGGGGATGAAGGGCGCCAGCAACTGACTGAGGGTCACCAGCACCTGATAAAGGGTGGCACAGGCAGCCTGGCGATCTGCAGCGGCTGCACTTTCCGCAAAGCGTCTCTGCGAGCGCGGCATGTACCAGCCTGCCAGATCAGTAATGAATGCCTGAAGAAGGCTGGCTGCGCGAATGCTGTCATACGCTTCCAATGCAGTTGTCATCTCGTCAATCAGCAAGTGCAGACGAGATAACAGCCAAAGGTCGAGAACACTCAGGCTGCTTATGGTTGATGCCTCCGCTGAAGTGGGAGTCCACCCAACTTGTGCAGCGCTATTGACCAACAATGAATACACGTTCCACAAAGGGGGCAGCAAGTCGTTCCTAGCGGCAGCTAACAGTTCGTTCGAAAACTCGACCTGATCACCAGACGAGCAGGCAGTGAGTAAGGTCCAACGCAGAGCATCTGCGCCATGGTCATGAATAACATCCCAAGGATCGTTGAGCGCTTGGCGAGCTTTGGTTGCCTGTTTATCCCTGGCTCCGATCAGCCTGGGCAGATTGATCGAACGTCGGTAAGCCTGTCCATCGAAGAAAAGGTTGCTGAGGGTATGCACAGCATAGAACCAGCCCTCTGCCTCCCCAGCCACTTCGCACACCAGATCAGCCAGACAGGCTCTTCCCTCCTGACCGGGCATTTGGAGCAGCGACAGCACCGCGGCGTCCAGTTCGGCGTCTAGCACCTGAGGTAATCGACGCATCAATCCATCACAATGCGGGCAACTGAACGCCACTTCATCCAGGAACGGTCTATGCAGGTTCATGTCTGCCAGGTTGCGGCCTGCCAGGTGAGACAGTTCCTCCACAGAACCAACCACGAGCTGGTGCCCACATTGGATGCACTGCCAGAGCGGCAGCGGAGTGTCCCAAAAGCGCTCACGGCTCAGCGCCCAATCCCTACCCAGAGGTTGGGCGCGCAGGTACCAGGCATTTCGCACATAGGGCAGCAAGGGCGAACCACAGCCCCAGCAGAAAGCTGCATTCTGGTAGTGCATCTCCGTGCTATATAGCAAACCACGCTCTTGCAAATCCTGCTGGATATAAGCCTCAGCATCCTTAAAGAACACCCCGCGCCAGGGACGGACGTCCGTAACAAACATGCCATCTAGTCCAATCGGCATCAATACTGGCAGGTCATTTTGTTTTGCCAATTGCAAATCATGTGCGCCAAAAGCCGGGGCAAGCTGTACCATCCCGCTGCCCGTCTCGGGGACAAAAAATTCATCCATGATCACGCGGTGAAGTGGCTTATCAGCCAGCAGGAACTGGAACAGAGGCCGGTACTTCAAGCCCTTCAGCTTGCTTCCCCGGAAGGTCTCATATACCCGCACTGCTTCATCACCGAAGACGCGCTCGAGCAAGGCTTTCGCCAGGATCAGTTTCTCGGGTTTAGGGTTTTTACTCCCTTCGCTTTCAGGCAGGTCACGCTCAACAATGACATACTCCGCATCAGGGTTCGCCGCCACGGCAACATTACCAGGCAAGCTCCATACACGATCCGTCCAAACCAACAAGGTTGTATTGGGGTCTTCCAGTAATGGCAACCGTACGATGGCAGACAGGGAATCGATTTGCTCAGTTCCCAGTGCAATTTCATAATCTGCTAACACGGTGCCGCAATGCGGACAATATGGTGTGACGCGCTCATCCTGGTATACCAGACCCTGATCCCAGGCCAGCTTGAACAGAGCCCACACAGCTTCAATTGAGCGGCTGTCTTGGGTAACAGGCGCGCTGCCTGACACATCCCAGCCATTCAGCCGCTCGTCCAGGGCTTTCCACCCCTGGATGGCCTCCATGGCTAATTGGTGGCAAAAGTCATTGAAGCGCTCAATGCCATATTGCTCAACCTGTCCCTTGCCGGTAAGTCCCAGGCGATTTTCCGCCAAAAGTTCAACAGGTAAACCATGCGTGCTCCAGCCATTATGCCGCAGCACATGCAGCCCACGCATGGTTTTGTAACGGAGCCACAGATCCTGATGGACGCGTGCCAAAACCACCTGCAAACCCGGCTTGCCACAGGCAGCAGAAGGACGTTCACAAATGGTAAAAGACGGCGCTTCCTTGCGCAATGTCCGACGTTTTTCAAAGACTCGCTGAGTCTTCCAAATACGCGAGATCTCCTCTTCGAGCAGGGTTACATTGAACCGATTAGGGATTGATTTAAACATGTCATCACCACGGCTTGAGAATTTGGACGGCTTTCTACAATCTAAAGAGAAATTATACAGCCTTTTGATCTGACTGATACAATAACCAGACTGAAAGCAAATTCGTAAGCAATAAGCTACGAATTGCATTTATAATACTTGCATAGACCGCTCGACTCCTTTTGCCAGGTTATTCCGTTAATAAGGTTAGGAGTGATGGTAGCCAACAACGAGGCTGAATCTTCCAGGACAATTGAACAAGTACTACGGGCGCAAAAGGGGGATGAGGTAGCTATACGCGACCTCTATTTGCGTCACAAGGCAAATGTTTTTCGCTACTTGTTCTATCAGGTAGGAGATTCGCAAGCTGCTGAGGACCTGACTTCAGAGGTCTTCATCCGCATGATCAGAGGATTACCATCTTACCAACCTCGGGGCTCTTTCCAGGCATGGCTGTACCAAATCGCACACAATTTAGCGATTGACTACCACCGGAAAGAAAAAGCGAATTCCAGATTGCCCTTGATGGAAGACCTGGTGGCTGATGGAGATGACCCACTTGAAACTGTCGACCGCCAGCTGGACAATCAACGCTTGCAGAGAGCCCTCGCACAACTAAATCAGGCACAACGCGAAGTGCTCGTACTGCGTTTCATCCTGGGATTTCCGATCGAACAAACCGCCCAGACATTGAAATGCAGCGAAGATGCAGTCAAAGGCTTACAGCGCCGTGGGTTGATCACACTTCGCCAGCTGTTTGAGGAATGGAGCGTGTCTTATGCAAGACCCGGAGAATCACCTGCAGGACCATCTTAAAGCCCTGGAAAACGGGCAGGACTTGGAATCCATCTTGCAAGGATTGCCCGATGATGCCCAAGAACTTGCTTCCCTTCTGCAATTAGCCTCACAAATAAAACAAACTCCCCATCCCGAGCCCTCGCCCGCGCAGGCTGCCTGGCAGCAGCAAAAGGTATTGGCTGCTGCGCGTGATACTTTCGCCGCGCCTCGGGCAGGCTGGAAATTGCCCAAACCAAGCTGGGCACTTACCGGTGGTCTGGTGGGGGCGCTGGTATTGGTAATAGCTTTTATCGTTGTGGCCGCAGCGGGTTCGTTTGCGGCATACACATTAAACAATTGGACGACGGTGGAGGTGATCGAAGCTGCCGGGGTGGTGCAGGTAGCATCGCAAGACCAGCCAGAGAGCTGGCGGACCATCCAGTCGGGCGAGCGGATGCGCGAGGGTGAGCGCATCCGCAGCTCGGCGGATGCCACAGCTATACTGCGCTTCTCAGATGGCAGTCAGATCAACCTCGCCCCACAGACCGACCTAAGCCTGATCCAGGTAGAGCGCGGCTGGGATGGGCGTCTATCTGTCGTACTCATCCAGTACGCTGGAGAAACTCTGCACGATGTAACACCATTTAAAACTCGCAACAGTGTATATCGAGTTCACACCCCTTCAGGCACCGCCAACGTGCGAGGCACCAGCTTTGGTGTGATAGTCGATCAACTGAGTGGAAAAGCTATGTTCTCGGTGAGTGAAGGCAGCGTATGGGTGGAATCTGGCGGCGATGATGTCTTGCTCGAGATTGGTCAGGCGACCGTCACACAGCCCAACATGGCGCCCGAAGATCCGGCATATGGATTCCAGATCAAGGGCGCCCTGACTGCATGGAATGAGGACACCTTAGTAATCGGCGGTGTTCTGCTAAACATATCGGAAAACATGCTGGTGCAAGGCAAGCCCGCGATCGGTGAAATGGCACGCGTAGCCGGGCATATCGATGAAACGGGAATGTGGTGGGCTGATCTGTTGACCTCCAGCGGCGGAAAATTCCACGCCAGTTTCACCGGCATCCTGGAAGCAACGGGCGAGACCGCCTGGCAGATCAGCGGCACATCCATACTAATTGATGCCAACACGAAACTATCTGGGATCATGGTGATCGGGGACCCGGTCAAGGTGGATTTTGTCGTCCAGGATGACGGGCAATTCCTGGCAACCCACATACGTCCATTGGATGATGACGATGAGATCACACCGACGCCCTCAGCGACAATGACAGACACGCCCGAACTGACTCCGACTCCGACATCCACGCCGACAATCACGCCCACGCCTACAGCTACAATCACGCCGACGGCTACCATCACGGGCACAGTGGTTCCTACGGATACGAACTGCACCGGAGCCGACCCACATCCGACCGGTATGACGCTGGCAGAGCGCTATAACGTGCCTTACGAGGAGATCATGGGATGGTTCTGCCAGGGCTTTGGCTTCGGAGAAATTGATCTGGCCTACAGTTTGAGTCTGGAATACGGTGTTCCTGTAACTGACATCTTTGCCATGCGCGAGGCAGGCGAGGGCTGGGGCAATATCAAGAAATACCTAGAGGACAGTGTAACACCTACGCCCAAACCCACGAAAGATAAGGACAAACCAACAAAAACACCCAAACCAACAAAAACGCCTAAACCCTAGAAAGATAAGTAGGACAAGAAAGATAAGTGAAGTTCGATCTAAAATATCAGACGTAGAGCGCTGTTTCATTTTCATTATTTAGGGGGCCATTGTGTAAAGCACGGGTCGAGGGGAAAACCCGTGCTTTACCATTTATTAGGGCAGTGAGGGAGGGATTGACTTGCACCAAAGAACGTGTTAACGTTCTACTTGTGGAGTTCATCAAAACGCACTAATCATCGCTGGTCCCCAGGACAAATCAAGGAGCACTTCGATGTCAGAAGCGGCTTTAGCCATTCAAACCCAAAATTTGATCAAATGGTATGGAAAGACACAGGCGCTGCGCGGGGTAAACCTCGAGGTGCGCAGCGGCGAGATTTTTGGCTTTCTTGGCCCAAATGGTGCTGGGAAGACAACCACTATCCGCTGCTTGCTCGATCTGATCCGCCCACAAGGTGGTTCGATCCTGGTGATGGGGATTAACCCGCAAAAACAGCCCGTGAGCGTGCGCGCCCGTACTGGTTATCTGCCGGGCGAGCTGCATATCGAGGATAATTTCACCGTAGAAGGTGCTCTCCGCTACTTCAACAGCTTACGCGGTAAGCAGGCAGACTGGGACCACGTACGCCAGCTAGCTGAACGTCTGCAACTCGATCTGAAAATCCAATTCAAGAACCTTTCTAAGGGGAATAAACAAAAAGCTGGCCTGGTCCAGGCACTCATGCACCGCCCAGAGCTGCTGCTCCTGGACGAGCCTACTGCCGGGCTTGACCCATTGATCCAGCGCGAAGTGCTGCGCTTGGTAGCTGAGGCGCGGGCAGCCGGAGCCAGCGTGTTCTTTTCATCTCACATCCTGAGCGAAGTACAGGAAATTTGTGACCGGGTGGGCATCATCCGTCAGGGGGTGGTTGTTGAAGTGGCGGAGACGGCGTCGCTGGTAAACCGGGCGCTGCGACGGGTCTTTGTCCGTTTCCGAGAGCCGATCCCCACGCAAGCGTTGGCATATCTTGCTGGAGTGAAGGTGCTGGCGGAGGATGATGGGCAAAGTCTGACCCTGCAAGTGGAAGGGGAGATGGATGGGCTGATCAAAGCTCTGGCAGCCTTCCCGGTGGTCGAATTTGAGACAGAACATCCCAGCCTGGAAGATGTCTTCCTGGCGTACTATGAGGAAAAGGGGTAGGCGCCATGTTAACCATCTTGCGCTACACATTTTCGCGTTTGCTTGGGCAAGTGCTGGGTTGGGGGATCTCCCTGGCACTGATAGGTGCATATACTGTCATTTTGCACGATTCCTTCGTGAAGCCGGAGGCCCAACAGCAATACCTGCAGTTGATCGCCGGCTACCCGCCGGAGATGATGGCCTTTTTTGGTGACATGAATGACCTGTTCTCACCCAGCGGTTTCCTGAACATGGTCTTTTTCTCCTACATGCCCATCATCGCGGGCATCTTCAGTATCGCCAGCAGTGCTGCCATGCTGGCAGGGGACGAAGAGAAGGGCACACTCGACCTAGTCTTGGCGCATCCGGTCAGCCGCGCCCGGCTTTTCTGGGGCAGGCTGGCTGCATTAACCCTGGCAACGGCTGCCATCCTGGGACTCGCCTGGCTGGGCTTCGTTCTACCGCTCTCTAAGACTACATTGGAAGCCACCCCCGTCCAGATTGCGTATGCTTTTCTATCATTATTTGCCGTGCTGATGTTTTTTGGTATGCTGGCGCTATTGCTGAGCATGCTAGTTCCTTCACAGCGCCTGGCTACGATGACCAGCGGACTAGTACTGGTAGTGAGCTACTTCTTAACCTCCCTGGGACGCTTGAACACGGAATTGGTTGACATCGAGCGGCTGTTCCCCTTACATTACTATCAAGGGGGTAACGCGGTGGCAGATATGAATTGGGGTTGGTTTGCCGGACTGCTGGGGATTGCTTTGGTCTTGGCCTTGCTCGCCTGGTGGGGATTCGAGCGCCGCGATGTGCGCGTGGCTGGCGAGGGGAATTGGGGATTCATGGGATGGCCATTGAAGAAAAAGGATACAATTGGCAAGACATAATCCTTTCGATCATCATGCCATTATTAACTAGGAGGGTAGTATGCTGAAAAGAATCGTCATTCTATTATTCGCAGTATGCATGTTGTTAGGGCAAACCGCATGCGGTCCATCGCAGGCTGACATACAGGCTACTACTGAGGCGGTATACCAGGCAGAGACTCAACAGGCTCTGGACACAAAATCAACCAAACAAGCCCTCTTTACCGCGAATGCTCAGGCTACTGTCCGTATCGAGGAGACGATCCAGGCCCAGGAAACCCAAAAGGTCGAGCAGACAGCGGCTGCAGCGAACACCACCGCAACTGCGGAGGCCGAGGTAATCATGGCGGCGAATGCCACTTCCACCGCCGAGCACGCCGCCACCAGCACTGCCGCTGTGGTGCGCCGCCAGACGGCTACAGCAGGCGCCATCGTCAAGGCAACTGCCCAGGCGCAACCCATGCTCGACCTGGTGACACGGTTGGTCAACGAAGGTGATTTATCTACCACACAGGGTGAATTCTTCAACCTGATCGATTTCGACGAAAGCTGGGCGCAGCTAGGTTGGTATTGGTTCTTCCCCACTGCCTTCTCACCCACCGATTTTGTCATCAGTGCCCATGCCGAGTGGGACTCTGCCAGCAAAACGCCCGACCCCTGGGCAACAGGTTGTGGCTTTGTCTTCCGTGAGGACGGCGTCTCGAACCATTACCTGACCTACCTGGGAATTGATGGTAATGTATATTTCTCGCGGTATTACAAGGATAATTATGCACTGATCGGCAGCAATTATTACGGGCCAGTGGGTATACCAGAGGGTGCCGCGGACATCGTCTTAGCAGCGGAGGGCTCCTGGGTCACTTTCTTAGTGAACGGCGAAAAAGTATTGCGCCGGCAGGATGAGGCCATGTCACACGGCAACCTGGACTACACACTCATCTCAGGCACCAACAAGGACTATGGCACCCATTGCCGGATGACAAACGTCGAACTGTGGGTGATCAAATAAAAAAGCCAGGTAGGAGAAATTCATGCGGATTTTGGGCATCGACATTGGGGGGACGGGCATCAAAGGCGCGCTGGTGGATATTTCCACCGGCGTCATAGAGACAGAGAGGAAGCGCATTCCGACTCCCATTCCGGCCAAGCCTCATGCAATCGCAGGGGTCGTGGCGCAAATCGCCAGGCAGTTCGAGTGGAAAGGGGCAGTTGGCTGCGGATTTCCAGGTGTAGTCCGCCGAGGCGTAACGCTCACCGCTGCGAATGTGCACAAGCAATGGATTGGATTAAATGCCGCACACTTGTTCAGCCAGGCAACCGGCAGCAGTGTAGTGTTGGTAAACGATGCTGACGCCGCCGGACTGGCTGAAGTTAGTTTTGGTGCAGGCAGAAATGTGCGCGGTGTGGTGATGGTGGTAACGGTAGGAACCGGGATAGGTACGGCGCTGTTTGTGGATGGCAAACTGGTGCCCAATACTGAATTAGGTCATATCGAAATTGGCGGGCAGGATGCGGAGGTAAATGCCTCCGATGCTGCCCGCCAACGAGAAAAGCTGTCCTGGAAGAAATGGGCCATCCCATTCAACCGCTATCTAGCAACGCTGGAGCGCCTGTTCTGGCCCGACCTGTTCATCTTGGGGGGAGGTGTGGCCAGTAAAGCAGACCGCTTCCTGCCCTTGTTGGACTTGCGCACCCCCGTTGTAACTGCTGAACTGGGTAACAACGCAGGGATCGTCGGTGCGGCGATGGCTGCCAGGAGTCTGGTAGACTGATTATTCCGATTTTACTTTGATCGTCTTAGGCCGGTGTGCTTCAGCTTTGGGAACACGCAGCGTGAGCACGCCGTTCTTAATTGCTGCCTCGGTCTTACCGGCATCGAGTGCCGTAGGCAGGGTAAGACTGCGGCTGAAACGCCCGCTTGGCAGCTCGCACACCAAATATTTCGTGTTTTCTTGATTACTGGACTTGAACTCGCCGCGGATGGTTACGGTATTGTTGAGCACCTCAATCTCCAGGTCATCAGCGTCCAAACCAGGGACGAGCGCGCTGATATCATAGGCTTCGTCATTGGCGCGCACATCCACTGCCAGGATCATCTCACGCTCGGCAGGGGTCTCATTCATTCCTTCGTCAAACATCTGCTCCATAGCCTGGCGCATGTGGGCCAAACGGCGGCGGGGGTGAACATACAGGGTCATCATAACTATACTCCTCTCAATTCAGCCAATATCAGTTTATTTATTTTGATGACATGATGATACGCCAGGAGTATAAGAGCAGCGCAAGCAGATTGTTAGAATTATGCAAATATTTGGCTGGAAGATTCAGAGCTTTGCCACCAGGATCAACTCTTGCGAATCAAGCGAATAAGGTGAATGCTCAAAATCCCCATAAACCGCCTGGAGCGTCAGCCCGGCATCAACCAACTCCCGCTGGTATTCCTGTGCACTTGCCAGGTCGTGATGGACGCGGGCGGTGATGCGTTGAACGCTGCCATCCGTCAAAAGATGATCGTAGTGCCAGGTAACAGTGAAGTGGCGTCGCCCACGGCGCCAGCCGCTGCTCACCTGCACGGGACTGCCGTCCTGAGGATGCAGGTAATGTTCTTCGATCACCGGGTCAGAACGCGCCGGCAGACTCATCAACAGGTCGGGGGCGGGAATGCTGACCGCAAACAACCCGTCAGGCAGGAGATGCTCACGGATGCAGCCAAGCGCCTGGGCGCGCTGCACACTCGCCAGGGTGCTCCAGGTATTACACGGCAGGATGATCAGTGTAAATGCCATCCCCAATCGAAAGCTGGTGATCT
>Ga0299915_10003521_pt1 | contig 11319 bp, 6 predicted proteins | sample RVTome_13_FD_200263 | JGI IMG/M metagenome (GOLD analysis project Ga0299915, IMG submission 200263) | Soil microbial communities from uranium-contaminated site in the Upper Colorado River Basin, Wyoming, United States - RVT92D227 (version 2) ... | reverse complement strand
CCTTCTCCCCATCAGGCCGTTCACGGCCGGGGCGGCCGCCAGGATCTGGAAAACAACCGCAGCCGAGGCCTTGACGGCCCTCGAGGCCCTGGCCGGAAGGGGACTCTTGCTCGACGTCGAGACGCCCGCCGGCCGGCGCCTTTTCTCCGTGCCTCCCCCCATGGCTGGATTTTTCGAATTCTCCCTCATGCGGGTGCGCACGGACATCGACCAGAAGCTCCTCGCCGAGCTCTACTGGCAATATGTCACTGTCGAGCCCGATTTCCTCACGGCCCTCTTCTCCCCGGGCGAAACCCAGCTCGGCCGCACCTACGTCCATGAGCCGGCCCTGGGACCCGACATCTCGCTTCACGTCCTCGACTACGAACGGGCGAGCGAGGTCATCCGGACAGCCCGGCAGCGGGCGGTCGGGCTCTGCTACTGCCGGCATAAGGCCTCGCATGCCTCGCATGCCTGCGATGCGCCGCTCGATATCTGCCTGACGTTCGGCGGGACCGCCCAGTCGCTGGCCAAGCACGGCATCGCCCGGGCCGTCGGCGTCGAGGAGGGCCTGGACCTCCTGCGTCGAAGCTATGAGCACAACCTGGTCCAGTTCGGCGAGAACGTCCGCCGCCGGCCGAGCTTCATCTGCAATTGCTGCGGCTGCTGCTGCGAGGCCATGCTCGCCGCCAAGCGCTTGGCCTTCCTCCACCCGGTCCACACGACGAACTTCCTTCCTCGCGTCGACGCAGCACGCTGCACGGGCTGCGGCAAGTGCGTCCTCGTCTGCCCCGTCGAGGCGATGGGGCTGGTCGCCGCCGGCGACCCGCAGCGGAAAAGCCGCAAGAAAGCGCGGCTCGACGAGACGATCTGCCTCGGCTGCGGGATCTGCGTGCGCAACTGCGATGAGAAGGCCCTGGCCCTCGCCTCGCGGAAGGAGCGGGTCGTAACGCCGGCCGATTCCGCGGAGCGCGTCGTCCTCATGGCCATCGAACGCGGCAAGCTCCAGGATCTCCTCTTCGACAACCGGGCGCTCTGGAATCACCGGGCCATGGCCGCCATCCTGGGCGTCATCCTGCGCCTCCCGCCCCTCAAACAAGCCCTGGCCAGCCGCCAGCTCAGGTCCCGCTTCGTCGAATGGGCGCTCGCCCGGCAGCGCGGGAAATCGTCCTAGGTCGTCACACCGAGGGAGGAAGGACATTGCCCGGCGAAAGCATGACGATGGAGATCCTGACGGACATCCCGGTCCGGGTCGACCCCGGGACCGCTTCGCGGCGCCTGCGGTTCGGTCCCGGTCATGGCTTCGCCAGCCTCGATGAACTCCTCAACGCGGCCGTCCCTCTCGTCAAGCTCCGGGCCATCACCCAGGTCGCTTACACGGGAGAGAAAACGGAAGCCGGCGTCGAGGTCGGCGGAGTTCACTTCGAGAGTCGCATCCTGCGGGCGAACTTGGCGGGGGTCCAAAAAGTCTTTCCCTTCATCATGACGGTCGGCGCAGAGCTCGAAGCCGCCGCCGCCGCGAGCGGCGACCTCCTCCAGCAATATTATCTCGAGGAGGCCGCGAACCTCATCCTCGAAGGGGGCGCGGCCTGGCTCGCCGGGCGCCTCGGCGAGCGCTGGGGCCTCGGGGCTCTCTCCGCCATGAGTCCTGGGTCGCTCGAGGACTGGCCCATCACCGAACAGCCAAAGCTCTTTTCCCTCTTCGGCGACACCCGGCGGCTCGTCGGGGTCGAACTTACAGAGAGCCTCCTCATGCTGCCGCGGAAATCCATCTCGGGGATTTTCTTCCCGTCCGAAGAGGGGTTCCTCTCCTGCCGGCTCTGTGAACGAGCGTCCTGCCCAGGCCGGAAGGCTCCTTATGACGAGGATGCGGCCGGGCGGGCCGGGATCCGCTCTCCCGTCTAACCGCGAGCTTTCTGAAGCGGAAGCTCGCGGGCCGGGTCCTCCGCGGCCCGAATTTTCGCCGCCTCGCCCCGGCCCTTGGCAACATCGTCGTCGCTCAGGAAGTTGACGTCCAGGAGTCCGGACGAGCCGAGGCCGGTCCGGAGGCGGTTCATCTCCGCGAGCGACATGCTCCAGCCCTGGAGCCAGAGCTCCATCTCCTTCCGCTGCTTGGCACTGCCGTGGAAATGGATGAGGAGGTCGATATCGCTGCCGGGGCCGGCCGTGCCGGCGTTGGCGCTGCCCGCGAGATAGACGGCTTTGACGCCCCAGCGGGCGGCCTCCATCTGCCACGCAATCTGTTCGGCCATGTGAACACGCCACTTCGAGTGGTCGTCCGGGGCCAGATAGGTCAGCGCCTCCGGCCCGTCCACGGTGCGGAAGGCGGTGTTCGGGTCGGTGAACATGGCCAGGGCCTGCTCGCGTTCGGCGTTGAGGAGCACCCGGAGCACGCGTCCGCGGGTGGCGGCCGCGACGTCGACGACCCTTAAGACCTTGGCCAGGGCCGCGTACTCGGGGAGGAGCTCGGCCAGGAGGTTCGCGGACGAGAGCAGGAACGACTCGTTGAAAATGATTCCGGCATCGTCGGGGTAGAGCGGCAGGTAGCGGATTCCCGACTCCGCCAGATCCTGGAAGAAATGGGTCCCGAACGAAACGTCGGGGACGTAGTTGCCCTTCTTGCGGGCGACCTCGATGAGCATGGCGGCGTTGCTGATGTCTGCGTAGGTCACCCGGACGCCGAGCTTGATGTCGCCGCGGCTTCCCCACCGGCCGGGGCCCAGGAGAATAAATTGACGCCGGGGCAGAAGTTTGTTGAGCTTCCCCACGGCCTGGCCCACGGCCGTCAAGTCCGGCAACTCGGCCAGGTCCCCATACTGTTCAGGGTCGACGTAGACGATATGGGTAATCGCGGGAACGCGGCCGTTACAAATATACCGGTTGGCCGTGAAGAGGACAGCCTCGTCGGGGACCCGGGCCGGGATCTCCACGGCGGCTTCGTCGAGCGCATAGCTCTGGGCGCGGCACTGGAGCAGGTAGAAATCGGTTCCGTCGTGAGCGAACTCGACGTCGACCGGCGTCCCCAGCGCCGACTCCAGGGTCTTGAGGATGGCCTCGAGCTGACGAATAAAAGGGGACCCGCAGATCAGGCCGTCGAATGTCACGACGAGGTCGTCGCGGCCGAAGTCCGTGGCCAGACCCAGGGGACGCTGGAGGAGGCCGTCGCGGTAAACGGAAACGATCTTGGCTATGGCCGGGTACTCGTGGGCGACCTCCGGCAGCAGGTCCCCGATGAGCACAGTATCGAAGCAGTCCTTCTCGAGGTCGATGAGGTCGATCTTTTTCGGCGAGTACCGGATGACCTCGTCTTCCGAGACGTTCACCCGGAGGTTGGGCTGACTGGGCGCCACGAGGATCGGATAGTCGTCGCTCACCCGGTCCACGGCCCGCGTCCCGAGGCCGGGGACGAGGCGCAGCAGCCCATCCTCCCGCCGGATGCGCGGCGACCAGCAGAACTCGTTGCGGCTGAAAGCGACCCCGGCGAAGGCGGGGAAGAAATACTTGCCGACGCGCTTCCCGACGACCTCCTGGATCATGATCCCCATTTCCTCATAGAAGTCCAGGAGGCCCCGCTCGGACCGGTACTGGATGGGGTCCGGGCTGAAGGTCGAGGCGTAGACTTCGGCCACGGCGTCGAGGAGGGCCGCCAACCGTTTCTTTTTATCGCCCTGATTGGCCAGGAAAAGGCTCTTGTATTTGCCGGCGAAGGCCGACCCCAGCCGGTCCTCGAGCAGGCTCGAGCTCCGGACGATGAGCGGGACCTCCCCCAAGTCGTCCAGGGCGAGCGATAACCCCTTCACGATCTCGGGAGGAAAGTACGAGTTCTTGAAGACCTGGATGAGGTGAGGGTACTCGCGCCGGATTTCGTCGAGGTCCTTGTATTTCTGCTCGATGACATCCTCGAGGTTATTGAACTGGAGGAAAACCCGCATGCCGTCCGAGGCGATGTACCATGTCCTGGGCGTCTTGACCTCGCCGATGGCCTTGATCCGCCGGACCGCCTGCCGGAGGATGAGGTTGGCCAGGAAGAGGCCGGCGCTCTTGCCTCCCAGCTTGCCCCGGCTGCCGGTGGGAAAAACAATCCGCTCCAGGAGGCCGAAAAAGTCCTCGAGGGCGACGTACTTCTTGGCGATGTTGATGTACTCGAGCTCCTCGGTGAAGATCCTCCGGATGAGCGCCACGCGGATGCTGTCGGCCGTCGCCCGCGGCAGTTGGATCCCGTCGGGCGTGAGGTGCTGGAGCCGCTGGACCGAGTCGAGGACATCGCTCATCGAAGCGTAGACGTTCTCCAGGTCCTTGACGGCCGTGCTGGAGCGGTCCTCGCTGATCCAGCGCTGGATGCGGGTCAGGATCTCCTCGTCGGTGAGGTTGGCCGAGGCGATCCGGAAGGTTTCCTCGCTGAGTTTGCAGAAGCGGTCCAGCGACTCGCGCCGCTGGGGCCAGTTCGACTCCCCGAAGACGCCTTCCGCTTCCTCGTCCTTGCCATAGCGCTCGAGGACCGGGCGGACCTCGGTCACCCCGCGCCAGCCCAGGTAGTTCATCATCTTGCGCGAAACGCGGATGAAAAGGTTCTGGTCGGTGTTCCGCAGGAGGTTCAGGGCGATCCGCCAGCCCGCCTTTTCCTCGGCGTGCTCGCGCCGCTCTTCGCTCATCTCCTCGTAAACCTGGCGCAGCCGCTGGTGGAGGATGAAATGTCCCAGCCGGTCGGCGATGGTGTGGATGAGTTTGACCTCCCCGGCCATGAACGGGCCGACGTCTGAGGGAGGTTTCTGCTCCTTGTACGAGACGCAGAGCTGGCCGACGGACGTTTCCTGGATGCGGATATCGGCGCAATGGACGAACGCCGTCTCCACGAAGTCGGGCGATTCATAGGCTTCCGAGCCGTAGGTGAGCCGGGCCTGACAGGATTCGGGGTACTGCCAGCCGGGAGGGATGGACTCGATGACCCTCCGGAAGATGTCCTCTAGTGGGAGGTCGAACTTGCTGACCACCTCCTCGATCTTATAGAGGCAGCTCAGCTCTTTGGCCCGCTCGTGGAGCGTTGAAAAAAGCAGGTCTGCGGTTTTCGTCGTCGGCGGATTGCTCATGTCGCACCGCACCTCCCCGGCCGGTCGTCGCCCGGCTGGCCCACCGGTTCGCGCTCCCGGGCCAAACGGCGACGGCCTTTCTCCGGCTCCCAAGTCTGGCCGGACCGGCGTCCCGCCCGCGCGTTCGCTTCCCGCTCAGACCCAGCCGCGGTCTTTACAGGCGTTCGCCACTCGGCTGACGGCAATGACATAGGCTGCGTCCCGCATGAAGAGCTTTCGCGTGCGGGCCAGCTCGCTCACGGCCTTGAAGGCCGAGGTCATCTTCTCGTCGAGCCGGCTCAGGACTTCGTCCTTGGTCCAGAAGTAGTTCTGGTTCGACTGGACCTGCTCGAAATAGCTGCAGGTCACCCCGCCCGCATTGGCCAGGAAGTCGGGGATAACGAAAATCTTGCGCTCCTTGAGCACGCCGTCCGCCTCCGGTGTGGTCGGACCGTTGGCGCCCTCGGCCACGACCTTGACCCGCGGGGCGATCTTCTTCACCGACTCGGCATTGACCTGGTTCTCGATCGCCGCCGGGATCAGGATGTCGACGTCCTGTTCGATCCAGGCGTCGCCCGGGAGCCGCTCGTAGCCCAGGGACTCGGCCTTGGCTTTATCGATCCCGCCGAAACGGTCCGTGATGGTCAGCAACTCTTCGATATTGACCCCGCCCTTCTTGCGGTACGTGTAGGAGGTTTGGTCGCCCTGGTCCCAGCAGGCGACGCAGACAACCTTGCCGCCGAGCTCGGAATAAAGACGGATGGCGTACTGGGCGACGTTGCCGAAACCTTGGACGGCGGCGGTCGTCGTCTCGATCTTGACGCCCATCTCCCGCAGCGCTTCCCGGAGCGTGAAGATGAGGCCGTAGCCGGTCGCCTCGGTCCGGCCCAGGGATCCGCCCATGCCGACGGGTTTGCCGGTGATGAAACCGGGGTACTTGGCGCCGTGGATGGCCTCGAACTCGTCGAGCATCCAGAGCATGTGCTGGGGACTGGTCATGACGTCGGGCGCGGGGACGTCGCGCAGCGGGCCGACATCCTGGGCGATGGCCCGGATCCAGCCGCGGCACAGCCTTTCCTGTTCCCTCTGGCTGAGATTATGCGGGTCGCAGATGACGCCGCCCTTGCCGCCGCCGAGGGGGATGTCCACCACGGAACATTTCCAGGTCATCCACATCGAGAGGGCCCGGACCGTGTCGATGGTTTCCTGGGGATGGAAGCGGATGCCGCCCTTGCAGGGTCCGCGGGCGTCGTTGTGCTGGCAACGGTAACCGCGGAAAACGCGGACGCTGCCGTCGTCCATGCGGACGGGAATCGAAAAATGGTACTCCCGGAGCGGCCACCGCAGGAGGTCCCGGGTGGGCGTGTCAAGTTCAAGAAGGTCGGCGACGGCGTCGAACTGCTTCTGGGCCATCTCGAACGGATTGAACGATTTGCTGGCCAAGTCAAACTCCCTTCGCGAAAGTGATCTTCTGTGAATCTGACGGTGAGGCACACCCCAAGGGGGCCGAAAACTCATCGAGTCACAGTGGAAAATGATACTCAATCGGGGGCGGCCAAGTCAAGTCGAGGCGGGCCGAGTGGACTGCGAACATCTTTAACAAGAATAAGTTACGAGCCAACGAGGGCTTTCAGGCCGCGCCCTCGATGTGGGCCTGAAATGCCGGCCCGATTCTTGACAGCGCTGCCCAGGCTATGACCCGACGGGCTTCGTGTTGACCATCACCGCCCCGACCCGATGGCTGAGGGGGTTCCCATTCAGGTCCCGCTCCACAAACAGCAGGTTCAGGCTGGTGCTGGTCTGCAGCAAGTGCAGCACGTCGGTGAAGCTCGAGATCGGGTATTCGATGACGACGACACCGTTGGCATCCACGTAACCGCCGTTCATCCTCTCGCCGGTGCTGTAAAAGGTGATCGTGCCGACGAACGTGGTGTTCTGGTAGCAGGAGATATCTGAAAAACTATTTAGCCTTCATCAGCGCTTCGATCTCCGCGATCTGGCGCGGCAGGCCGGGAGTGAGATTCTCGCAGCCCGTCTCTGTTACCAAAACCGTGTTTTCAACGCGCACGCCCAGGTTTTCGGCGGCGAAAACGGCAAAGACATCGCTGGCGAAGACCTGTCCGGGCCGAAGCGGCGCCCCATAATCCAAATCCCGTCCGCCGGCGTCGTGGGTGGCGAGCCCGACATGATGGGTCAGGCCTCCTTCCTTGAAGAAGCGGAGCTGGGCGAAAGCGTCCTTGGCCAGGTCGTATTTATTCTTCTGGACGATCTCCCTCACCTTCTCGCCGATTTCGTAGCCGGAGACGCCGGGTTTGTAGAGCGACAGGCAGGCCTGGCTGACTTCCAGGCAGGCGGTGTAGATCTCCCGTTGGCGCGGCGAGAATTTCCCGTTGATAGGGAATGAAATGGTGATGTCCACATTGTAATCCTGGAACTCGGAGCCGGCGTCGACGACCAGGAAATCGCCGTCCTCGAGCCGGCGGTTGTGCTGGGCGTAGTGAAGATACGGATGATTCTCGGCCGAGCTGATGATAACGTCGAAGGCCAGGTTGCGGCAGCCTTCCCGTTTACAGACGTACTCGAAGAGCGAGCTGAGCTCGTACTCATACTGGCCCGGCCGCGCCGCCTTCATGACCTCGATCATGGCCTGGACGCCGATCCGCCCCGCCTTTCGCAGGACCTCGACCTCGGCCGGCGTCTTGATCCGCCGGATCTCCCAGACGATCTCGTTCAGGTCACGGACCTCGACCTGGGGAAAGCGCTCTTTCAGGAGTTTCACGAACTGGAGCTCGCGGGTTAGGCGGCCGTCCCATTCGCTGAGCGACGAGACGTCCCGGGACGATTCTTCGGCCCTGAAGGGGGTGTAAATGACGCGCGTCTGGGCCGCCAGCCGGCTCAGGACGCCGGAGAACTGGGCCGCGGGATAATATCGCTCCACACCCGTGGCCGCTTTGGGGTCGCGAGCCAGCTCGACGCTCAGGCCTTCGCCGCGGAGGAAATTCTCGGTGGTCGTGTAAAAGAAGAGGCTTTCCTTGCGCAGGCCGTCGACGATCAAAACGGCCCGGGGCACGTTCACGCCGCAGAAATAAATGAACTCGTTCGTCTGGGGCCCCGCGGCCGACCCCCAGATGACGGCGATGCCGTCCGCAATCTGGGCCATGAGGCGCGCCCGCCGGGCCGCATATTCGGACGTATCGAAGGGCAGCGCGCCGGCCAGGGCCGGCCCGACCAGCGAGGCGATCAGAAAAATCGAGAACCAAACGCGGAGAGCTTTTCTCATGACGGCCTCCTTCCCCAAGCACTTCGGCTGGCCCGGCGGTATTCTATCTCATTTTCGAGCTTGGCGAAAACTCCTTGGCGATCGAGCCCGACAGCAGGCGGCCTCCGGCCGGGAGGACACGGAAGTCTCTTCAGCGGCCGCCGGCCGGCAGGTATTGCTCGAGGAAGCCGTACCTGAGGGTATCCAGATGGACGCCGCTGATGCCGTGCCTCCGGTTCGGATATTCCATGAAGCTGAACTGTTTGTTGAAGTCAATGAGCCTGTTAAGGAGGCGCTCGGTGCCCTGGAAATGGACGTTATCGTCCCCGGTGCCGTGAATGATGAGCAGCTTTCCCTGCAGGCCCTCGGCATACGTGATCGGGGACCCGGCCTCATAGCCCTCGGCATTGTCTTGCGGGAGCCCCATGTAGCGTTCCTGGTAGATCGAATTGTACAGGGTCTGGTCCGGGACCGGCGCCCCCGCGACGCCCACCTTATAGAGCTCCGGGAAGCGGAACATCAAGTTGAGGGTCATGGACCCTCCCCCACTCCAGCCAAAGACGCCGACCCTGGTCAGGTCGACGTAGGGACGCGAGGCGGCTAAAGCGCGCAAAGCCGCGGCCTGCTCTTTGGAAGCCAAGACGCCCACGGAGCCATAAACCACCTTGCGCCAGGCGCGTCCTTTGGGCGCCGGCGTTCCCCGGTTGTCGAAGCTGGCAATGAGATATCCGTCGTCGGCCAAGGCGGCCATCAGGATCCTGTTCGAGCCGCCCCAGCTGTCATTAACGGTCGTCCCGGCCGGCTCACCGTAGACATTGACGATGACGGGATATTTCTTCGCGGGGTCGAACGTGCCGGGCCGCATGAGCCAGCCGTCAAGCGTCACGCCGTCCCCGAGAGCGACCTGCAAAAGCTCCGTGCGGCCGGCGAGCAGAGGCGCCACCTTCGCCTTAAGGTCGGCATTATCCTGAGTCACGCGCACGACGGTGTGCTCCGGCAGCCGGACAAGGTCCGAGATGCCCGGCGAATTGAACGTCGAGGAACTATGAAACGCCCAGCGGCAGTCCGGGGAGATATTATAGGAATGCGTCCCCGGAGCGTTGGCCGGCGTTATCCGCTCCGCTTTGCCTTTCCCGTCGAGCCGGGAGCGGTAAAGATATCGCTGGGTCGCGTTCTCGGGCGAGGCGATGTAATACAGCCAGCCGCGCGCCTCGTCGAGGCCTGAAATCGAAACGAGGTCGAACGGTTCGGTCGTGATGAGCCGCGCCTGGCCCTCGCGCGAGACGGCATAGGCATGACGCCAGCCGTCGCGCTCGCTCACGAACAGCAGGCGTTTCCCCTTCTCGAGCCAGACGAAATTGTTGTTGATATCGACCCACGCTTCATCTTCATCGCGATACATCAGCCGCACGTCGCCCGTCTTCGCGTTCGCCAGCACGACGCTGTTCGTATTCTGGAGCCGGTTCAAGTGCTGGAGGATAAGCTCCCCGGAGTTCTCAGCCCAGTCCAGGCGGGCGATATAAGTTGTCCGGGGGTCGCCGGGTGCCTTGATCCAGAGCGTCGGACCGCCCGCGGCACTGACCACACCGGCCCGCACCGCGGGGTTCGTCTGCCCCGGTTTCGGGAAGGGGTAAGTCGTGAGGACAGGATACAACGTGTCCGTGTAGTTGATGAGGGTGAAATCCGGAACGCCGGTCTCGTCGAACTGGAGATAAGCGATCTTTTGGCCGTCCGGGCTCCAGGCAAACGCGTCGCGGACGGAAAACTCCTCCTCATAGACATAATCGGAAGTGCCGTTGATGGTTCGGGGACCGCCGTCCGTCGTGAGCGCGGTGATGGCGCCGCTCCGGAGGTCCTCGACATAGATGTTGTTTTCCCGGACGTAAGCGGCCCGCGTCCCGTCCGGGGATAATTTCGCATAAAGGAGCCCGGCCGCCGGATTTCCGCCGAGCTCACGCCACGAGTTGTCCGATTTGTCGAGGACCCAATAGTCGTTGGCTGTCTTTCGGATCATGGTCGTCCGGCCGTCGGCCGCGAGAAGCACGCGCCGGCCGTCGGCGGAGAACGCGTAACCGCTGAAATCCAGCGGCCGCCCGAGTTCGGGCGGAGTTAACTGCCCGGCCGGAATCAGGACCTGGCGTTTCCCGGTCGCCGTATCATAACGCACGATATCGCTCCCGCCGTTCGGATTCCGCTCCGTGGTCATATAGCCTTGTCCGCCGTCCACCCAGCGCCCACCCGTGCCGGGGCCCCGGCGGCCGGCCGCGCCGAACTCCCCGGAGTGGATGCGGCGAAGCATATCTTGCATATTCTGACTGAGTTCGGCGGCCGCCGGGCGAGCGCTGGCGAGGACGGCCAGGACGAGGGCGACGGCGATAGCCACGTGCCGGAAAGGTTGGGGACGCATGGAACCTCCTTCTCCGTTCATTTCAAGGGCCGGATATTTTAAGCCGCGTCTTGATCTTATGAAAAAATCCGCGGAGACTCAAGCCGCGGCCCGGCCGGGTTCTTGACACCGGTCGCGGGCGGAGAATATAGTTCTGATATATCAGACATCTCGTCGGGAGGGAAGAAAAATATGAAAAAAAAGATGGCCGGAGCGGCCGTTCTCGCTTTAATGGTGTCCTTGCTTGCGGCACATTCAGGGGCGGCGCCGGTTCCGCCGGGCTCTAAGGTCAAGGTCCGAGACAAGATCCCTTTCCAGGCTTATCCGTTCGAGCTCAGCGACGTGCGGCTGCTCGACGGGCCTTTCCGCGACGCCATGGTCCGCGATCAGAAATACATGCTCGAACTCGACGCGGACCGGCTGCTCCATAACTTCCGCGTGACGGCCGGGCTTCCGTCCACGGCCCAACCCCTGGGCGGCTGGGAGGAGCCCAAGGGGGAGCTGCGCGGTCACAGCGTCGGGCACTTTCTGACGGCCTGCGCCCTGATGTACGCCGCGACCGGCGATGCCAGGTTCAAGGACAAGGGGAACGGGATCGTCGCCGAGCTGGCCAAGGTCCAGGACGCCAT
>Ga0299915_10003520_pt1 | contig 11320 bp, 7 predicted proteins | sample RVTome_13_FD_200263 | JGI IMG/M metagenome (GOLD analysis project Ga0299915, IMG submission 200263) | Soil microbial communities from uranium-contaminated site in the Upper Colorado River Basin, Wyoming, United States - RVT92D227 (version 2) ... | reverse complement strand
TGCGGTTACGATGGGATGGTCTTCACTTACGATTGGGGTGGAGCCACCTTCGGGCCCTATTCCTGGCTGGATGGGGTTTACTTGCCCAAGGGGGGTTCGCACTTCGGTTGTGTGGACGACCCCAAGATGACCGCGCTGATCAAAGCCGAGATGGTAGAGATGGACCCGGTGAAGCGCCAAGTCATCTTGGACGATCTCCAGAGGTACGCTGCCTGCCAGCAGTACTACGTGCAATGGCCCATGGCCTGGGGCGTGAGCTGCCAGCAGCCGTGGGTGATGAACTACCAAGGGCACATAGTTGCCTACCATACCGGCCGGGTCGCTGAGCAGATCTGGCTAAGGGACGACGCGCCGGGCAGAGGAGCAGCTTACTATTAGCGGGTAGTGCCGCCGCGCATGGCCTGCCTCCCCGATATCCGGACTCCGTAGGTCGAGACTCCCCCGATTCCATCGGGGTCGCGACTCGGAGGACTCGGGGGGAATCGGGGCTGCCAAAAAGGCGAAAATAACACTGATTCCGAAAAAGGCGAAGGCCCTGCCATAGGAAAGTCAGACAAGGTCCGTGGCAGGGCCTTCCTTGTTGCGCAGCTTCCCTAATGTGAAAAAGAGGCCGTTTAGGAACTGAGGAGTACAGAGGGACTTTGCCCCTCTGTCAGTCCTTCGGCTGAAGCTGGGGGTGTCCCTCAGCCTCAAAAAGTCCCCCAATCCTTCCAAAGAAGGAGGGGGATTACAGGGGGTTGAAAGGCATTTCTAAACTGTCCCTTGACAATAAATATTGACAAACGTAATCTGTCCATGCTACCATATTTAATCATAGGTTGTAGGATATGGAAGCTCGATAGAGAGGGGGTGGCATAGCGAGCATTGCGACGCAGAGTAGGGTTTGAAGAGCAAAAGGACGGTGTTCAAAGCATCGATAGTTGTGACAAAAGGGGAAGCTTATGTTAACGAAAAAGAAAGAGATATTGCTGCTACTGGGTCTGTTGGGAGCGTTGGCACTGTTTGCGGCCTGCGCTGCACCAACAGAGAACGTGGCAACTCCTGGAGCAGGCACGCCGCTGGTCTTGCCCACGGCAACCCCCTTGGGTGCGGATGTGAAGCCTATCCCGGGCGGGGTTTTGCGTGGATCCTACTCAGTGGACCCGCCGTACTGGGATCCCAACATGGGCGTCTCTGGCGAGACCCATAGCCCGTTGAACCGTGTTCATGCTACCTTGCTCGCCTTCAACTTCGGGCCTAAGTACCCAGCATGGAATTTCGACATCGGCACCGATGGTCTGACCCAAAGCTGGGAGATTTCCGCTGACGGCTTGACCTACACCTTTCACCTCCGGCAGGGGGTAAAATTCCAGAACAAGCCGCCGATGAACGGGCGAGAGCTGGTGGCTGAGGATGTGAAGTGGACCCTCGAGCGCCACATCGCCACCCCGGGCGCCCCTCGGCGTGAGCAACTGCTGGTAATAGATAAGGTTGAGACCCCCGATAAGTACACGGTGGTCATCCGCCTCAAGGAGAAACGGGCGGATATGCTCCTCACATTGGCCGGCCCCTATGTGGAGATACTGGCCCCTGAGCTAGCAACCATTACCGGGGACCTCAATACTCCCAAAGCACTCGTTGGAGTGGGGCCTTTCATCCTGCAGGAGTACGTGCCCAACGTCAGGGTGGTGTACAAGAAGAATCCCACCTACTTCCGGGCCAACTTGGGGCTCCCTTACCTGGATGAGCTACGTTACACCCTAATCTCGGATGCCTCCACCTCCCTGGCCGCCTTCCGGGCGGAGAAGATCGATATCCGGGGCATATCGAGGATAGACCTGGCCAGCGTGAAGCAGACTAACCCCAATATCTACTGTTACGAAAACGACCTGAGCTTGACTCAGGCCGCCATGTGCTTCCAAACGACCAAGCTCCCCTTCAGCGATGCCAGGCTGCGCCAGGCGGTATCCATGGCCCTCAATCGCCAGGAGGTTATCGATACCTTCTACTATGGCTATGGCATAGCGCAAGAAGGGCCCATCCATGCCGCCGCGCCCTGGTACCTTCCGCCTGAGAAGCAAGGAGAGGCCAACAAGTACTTCAAGTACAATGTTGAAGAGGCGAAGAAGTTGGTGGCCGAGGCGGGCTATCCCAATGGCCTCTCGGTCAGTCTGGCCGTGAACTCTTCCTGGGGTGCCACCTACATGGAGTATGCCGAATACTGGGTAGATGTGCTGTCGAAGATTGGCATGAAAGTTACCCTGAAGCCTATGGAGACGGGTGCTTTCTACAGCACTGTCTATGCCAAGCACGACTATCCAGACCTGACCTTCCTCTACAAGTGGGGTGGTGCCACCTTTGGGCCCGACTCTTGGGTGGTACAGATGTACCGCAAGGGGTATGTGTCCAACTACAGCAATGTGGATGACCCCGTGCTGGAGGAGCTACTCAAAGCCCAGGAAGGGGAGCTGGACCCGGTGAAGCGCCAGCAACTCCTGGACGAGATCCAGCGATACGAGGCCACCGCCATGCACTATGTGCACTGGCCCATGGCCTACGGTGTGACCTGCCTGCAGCCATGGGTGCGTGACTACGCTCCCCATGCCATTAGCTACCATAGCGGCAGGATCGCTGAGCTCATCTGGCTAACCCCGGACGCTCCCGGCAGGAAGTAGCGTAACAAGGCATTCGGAGGTCATCAGGGGTTCCCCGAAGGGGGAACCCCTGATTGTTGTTGCGGTTATACCTTCTGCTTACATGCTTCCCCTATTCTTGACAAAGGCGGTCTTTCGTGCTATTCTTCTCAAAGAAGGTTCATAGATGAGTAGCTATTTGTGAAGGAGGTGGAAGCTAAGATTTCGGCACGAAGTAGGCTAGAGTAGGGTTTTGCAAGGGGGTAATCAAAAAATGGAGGCCGATCTTCATGCTGAAAAAAAAGGAAAGTATATTGCTGATACTGGGGCTGTTGGGTGCGCTGGCACTGTTTGCGGCCTGCTCTTCGCCCACAGAGAGCGTGGCAACCCCAGTAGGAGTAGGGACGCAAGTATGGCCCACGGCAACCCCGTTGGGTGCCGAGGTGAAGCCCATCCCCGGTGGAACCTACCGTTCCTATCATGCCAACGACGTGCCCTACTGGGACGCCAACATGGGCACCTCCGGCGAGACCAGCGGCTTATTGAACAGAATCATGGTGGATTTGTTTCAATTCCACTACGGGATCCAGTCCTCGTTCTCGGACTACAGCATCGATACCGAGCACGGCCTGGTCACAAGCTGGGAGGTATCCAAGGACTCCTTGACCTGGACTTTCCACCTCCGGCAGGGGGTGAAGTGGCAGAACAAGCCGCCCATGAATGGGCGGGAGTTCGTGGCCGCGGATGCGAAGTGGACCCTCGAGAAACAGATGAATACCCTGACCGCCCCGCGCAGAACCGTGCTCGCCGATACGATAGCGAGCATAGCGTGCCCCGATAAGTACACCCTGGTCATCCACAACAAGGAGATACAGTCGGAGATGATCATGATGCTGGCCAACCCCTATATCCCCATGCTGGCCCCAGAGCTGGAAACCGTGACTGGAGGCCTCAATAGTGTCAACGCGGTGGTCGGAATGGGGCCTTTCATGGTGGATGAGTGGGTGCCCAATGTCAGGTTCGTGTACAAGAAGAATCCCACCTACTACCGCGCCAGTGAGGGGCTCCCCTATATAGATACGTACTATAGTAGCTGCATCCCGGACACCTCCACGCAACTGGCCGCCTTCCGGGCGGGGAAGATCGACATCCGGGGCATATCGAGGATAGACCTGGCCAGCGTGAAGCAGACCAATCCCGATATCTACTGCTACGAGAACGAGGTCAGCCTTACTCAGGCGGCCTTGTGCTCTAGGTCAGACAAGGCCCCCTTTAATGATGTCAGGGTGCGCCAGGCGATATCCATGGCCCTGGACCGCAAGCTTATCATAGACACCTTCTACTTTGGCTATGGCGTGGACCAGAAGGGTCCCATCCACGCCAACTCGCCGTGGTATCTCAAGGATCAAGGGGAGTGCGACAAGTACAATAATTACAACGTAGAAGAGGCGAAGAGGCTTCTAGCCCAGGCGGGCTATCCCAATGGGTTCTCGACTACCTTGAACTACAGCGCCGCGTGGGGCTCCACCTGGGGGGAGTATGTCGAATTCATTGCCGACTCGCTCTCGAAGATCGGCATCAAGGCAACCATCAAGTCCTCCGATCTGGCCGCCCACTATGTCAACCGCCTGTGCCAGTACGAAGGGATGGTCTTCACCTACAATTGGGGGAGCGCCACCTTCGGGGCCTACTCCTGGCTGGATGGGCTTTACCTTCCCGGGGCACAGTCGCAATACAGTTGTGTCAATGACCCCAAGCTGACCGACATGATCCTTGCCGCGCGCCACGAGATGGATCCGGCGAAGCACCAGCAGATCCTCAACGATATCCAGAGGTATATGGCCTGCCAGCAGTACGAAGTCCAATGGCCTATGGCCCAGGCCGTGACCTGCCAGCAGCCGTGGGTGCGTGGCTACAAAGGCCACGCCGTTAGCTATCAATCAGGCAGGATCGCTGAGCAGATCTGGCTAAGAGAGGACGCGCCGGGCAGAGGAGCAGCTTACAACTAGCGGGTAGTGCCAGTTACATTGCCAAAGAGGCGAAAATACACCGATTGCGAAAGAAGTGGGCCCTGCCACAACCTTTTCGGTGGGAGGGCCCTGCGTCCTTATGGGGCTTACCATAATCTTGACAGGGGTGATTTCCCGTGCTATTTTGTGGTAGCAGGATCCAAGTACTATCGATTCTTATTGGCGAAGGAGGTGGTATAGCGAAGGTCTATTGAATAGTCAATAAGGGCAAGGGACAGCAATGAGACAGGGAGGTTTATGCTTATGCCGCGAACAAGAAAAGGCGTGTTAGTCATAGTGGGTCTACTTGTGATGTTGGCGCTTTTTCTGGCCTGCAAAGCGCCGGAGGCGGTCCGGACGAGTCAGGAGGGAGGAGGGGCAGGGACCCCAATAGTATTGCCGACGAGAACCCCATTGCCTGCGGACGTGAAGCCCATCCCGGGCGGGGTGTTGCGTAGCTATTATCCCGCCGACCCGCCCTACTGGGATCCTAACATGGGCGTCAGCAATTATGCCTACGAGACCCTGCAAAGGGTTCATACCACGTTGGTACAATTCCCCTTTGGGCCCAAATTCTCAAAATGGGATTTGGACATCGATACCGCCAACAGTTTTGCCCAAAGCTGGGAGGTATCCCAGGATGGCCTGACCTACACCTTCCACCTCCGGCAGGGGGTGAAGTGGCAGAACATCCCACCTATGAACGGGCGGGAGTTCGTGGCCACGGATGCGAAGTTTGCCCTCGAGACGCAGATTAAGACTGGGAGCGCACCTCGGCATAGCCAGCTCGAGGTGATCAATAGCATCGAGTGTCCTGACAAGTACACGTTGGTGCTTCATCTCAAGGAGCGGCGGGCCGATATGCTGCAAATTCTGGCCAGCCCCTATTGTATAATCGACTTGGCTCCAGAGCTAGTGGCAGCGTTTGGGGATCTCAATAGCCCCAAGGCGGTTATCGGGGTCGGGCCTTTCATCTTGGAAGACTTTGTGCCCAGCGTGAAGACGGTGTATAAGAAGAACCCCAACTATTATCGTAGTAACGAGGGGCTTCCCTATTTGGATGGGATATACAATGTGATGATCACAGATGCCTCAACTTCCCTGGCGGGCTTCAGAGCGGAGAAGATCGACATCCGAGGCGTCTCGAGGATAGACCTGGCTAGTGTTAAGCAGACCAACCCCGATATCTATTGCGCTGAGGGTGAGCTAGGCGCTAGTGAGTTTGGGCTGGCTTTCAGGACGGACAAGCCGCCCTTCAGCGATGCCAGGCTGCGCCAGGCTGTCTCTATGGCGCTAGACCGCAAATCAGTCATCGATACCTTGTATTTCGGCTATGCGCTCGAGCAGTGGGGTCCCATTCACGCCGCCTCGCCCTGGTATCTCAAGGACCAGGGCGAGTGCGCCAAGTACTATCAATATAACCCGGAAGCGGCAAGGAAATTGTTGGCCGATGCGGGCTATCCCAATGGTCTCTCGGTCAGTATGCTCCTCTATTCACCGTCGGAAATGGACGAATTTTGGGTGGATTCCCTATCGAAAGTCGGCATCAAGGTTACCATGAAGACGGTGGAGCTGGGGGCATACATGAATGTTCTTTACGTCCAGAAGTCCTATGATGACATCGCCCGCGTCCAGATGTGGGGAGGCGCCACCCTGTGCCCTGACACCTGGCTGAATTCGATCTATGGGACGGGATATGTAAACAACTATAGCAGAGTGAGCGATCCGAAGCTGGATGCGATGCTGAACGCCCAAATGGTAGAGATGGATCCGGTGAAGCGCCAGGAGATCATCAACGACATCCAGAGATACGAGGCTTGCGAAATGCACTACGTGCACTGGCCTATGTCCTGGGGCGTAACGTGTATGCATTCTTGGGTGCGCGATTACCAGACCCATGCTGCTAGTTACCATACCGGCAGGATCGCTGAGCTCATCTGGTTAACCGAGGACGCACCAAGCAGGAAAGGACCGGGCATATAGTGAGCAAGGTAACGCCATAAGCGCGTTTCCTAATCGGCATAAGGCATCAAAGAAAGAGACCTTATGATAGTCAGGGGTTCAGTTATAAAGCTGAACCCCTGATTGTTGTTGCAGTCATGTCCTCTAGTGTAAGGCTTCCCCTATTCTTGACACGGGTAATCTATGGTGCTATCTTACTGATACCGAGATTCAAGTTATGTGAGCTTTGCTGGTGAAGGGGGGTGATGTAGGGAAGAGTTTGCGGCGCAAAGTAGGGTTTGAACAAATAGCGATCGAAAAGGGAGATTCAGTTGAAGAATAAAATAGGGATACTGCTTATACTGGGGTTGTTGGGAGTACTGGCGCTGTTTGCGGCCTGCAAGGCACCAGAGGTGACCAGCACAGAAGGGGGAGGACCGGGGACGCCGCTGGTATTGCCTACAGCAACCCCGCTGGGTGCGGAGGTGAAGCCCATCCCAGGTGGGGTCGTGCGTGGGTATTATACGACCGACCCATCCTTCTGGGATCCCTTGCGGGGCACCGCCGCGGCCCATACGGAATGGAACAGGGTCGCTGCCCCCTTGCTACAATTGAATTATGGGCCGGGGTACGACCCGCGGAACTTCGACATCAGTAAGGACAGCATAGCCCAAAGCTGGGAGGTATCCCAGGATGGCCTGACCTACACCTTCCACCTCCGGCAGGGGGTAAAGTGGGACGAGAGGCCGCCGATGAACGGGCGAGAGTTAGTGGCCCAGGACGTGAAGTGGACCTATGAGCGCCACATGGCCACGGCGGGCGCCCCTCGCCGCGAGCAGCTCAACACAGCCATAAAAAGCATTGAGTGCCCCGATAAGTACACCGTGGTCATCGTCCTGAAGCAGCGAATGGCCGATTTTCTCATTTTGCTGGCCGGCTCCTATTGCGAGATCCTGCCTCGCGAGGTGGCAGACCAGTACGTGGACTTCAGCAATCCCAAGGCAATGATGGGATTCGGGGCTTTCACCCTGGAGGAGTTCACTCCCGGTGTAAGGATGGTGTTCAAGAGGAACCCCAACTACTACAAGGCCCCGCTCCCCTACCTGGATGGGTTACACCTAATCCTGATTCCAGACGCCTCCACCTCTCTGGCCGCCTTCCGGTCGGAGAAGATCGATATCCGCACCATTAAGAGGATAGACTTGGCTAGCCTGAAGCAGACCAACCCCAAGGTCTACTGCTACGAGGCCGAGCTCTCGATGAGTGCCATCGCCGTGAGCTTTAGGACGGACAAAGCGCCCTTCAGCGATGCCAACCTGCGCCGGGCTGTGTCCATGGCTATCAATCGCCCGGAGGTTATCGACACCTTCTACTTTGGCTATGGCACGGAGCAGACGGGGCCGATATACGTTGAAGCGCCCTGGCATCTCAAGGACCTGGGCGAGTGTGCCAAATACGAGAAGTACAACCCGGAGGAGGCAAGGAGGCTGGTGGCCGCCGCTGGCTATCCCGCTGGTCTCTCGGTCAGTTTCGCTGTGAATTCATCGGGGGGTGAAGACTACTTAAACTATTGCGAATACCTGGTAGATGCGCTGTCGAAAGTCGGCATCAAGGCTTCCATGAAGATGATGGAGAGCGGGGCCTACACGAGCACCGTTCGTAGCAAGAGGGAGTATGACGATATGACCTTCCTCACGCTATTCAGTGTTGCCTCCTGGGGGCCCGACGTCTTGCTGAATCAAATCTACGGCACGGGATATGGGTCCAACATTAGCCTGGTGTCCGACCCCAAGCTGGATCCGATGCTCAAAGCCCAGTCAGAGGAGCTGGACCCGGCGAAGCGCCAGGAGCTCCTCAACGAGATCCAGAGGTATTTGGAGTGCCAGACGTACTATGTCTATTGGCCTATTGGACTTAACGTGACCTGCCTGCAGCCGTGGCTGCGCCAGTACAGCCCCCACGTCGCTGCCACTGCGCTATCCGGCAGGATCACTGAGTACATGTGGTTAACGGAGGACTCGCCGGCCAGGAAGTAAGAAAGATTATGGTGCGGGGAAGGTTCTACCTTCCCCGCACCATAAATAACCTTTGATTTTGGCTAAGGCGACGGCTCTGCCGCAGGAAGGGCGAACAAAGTTTTGCGGCAGGGCCTAGTTCTTTTGGAGTGGCGCGCCAGTTCGGCCTAAACATTATGGGCGATGCCCGCTATATCAGCCGGACATCTGTCAGCGCCTGCCACCCGAACAGTCATAATCTATCCCCTTACCTAAGCGCGTTGTTTGCATTAGCAGGATATAAATCTTGCAAAGTTTTGGTCTCAGTATTACTATAGCTTATTAGGCATAGTAGCATAGGCATATGCTTGTTTCCTCGAGTCAAGGAAAAGGAGATTGGGACCATGGGCACGCTTCAAGATACCCTCCTTCAATGGTACCAAGAGGAAGTGCTTCTCTATACAGTGGTGTCGCTAGTCGCAGTGCTAGTGGTGGGGGCATTTTGCGGCTTTGTCGCTGACGCATTAACGAGGTTATGGGGCATTGGCTCAGAGAGGTTTACCCACAGAAGCGACAGTAGGGGCAAGGATTGACATGTATTTTCCCATAAGCGGGGTTGAAATTCCTATCGGTTACCTTGTACTAATAGGCTTTACCGTCGGTATATTTGGCGGCTTCGGAGGGGTAGGAGGAGGATGGTTGGTAACACCGGTCCTTTTTATCTTGGGAGTGCCCATGAACTTGGCCATCGGTACCGGTTTGGCTTATGTAGTGGGACAGGCTATCATGTCAACCTTCAGGCACGCTCGCTTTGGGAATGTAGATTTCAGGGTTGGGCTTATTATGACCATAGGCAGTATAGGTGGAGTGGAGGCAGGAGTGCGCGGTATCAGTTATCTTAAGAGCATTGGCAGTGTGGAAGGGGTGGTTGGCGTTGTTTATTTGGTTTTCCTGGGCGCGGTGGCGATCTTCACACTAATAGAGTCCACACGCGCGAGGCGACAATCACAAGGTCTGAAAACTAATACTAATCGGGTTGGCGATGTGGTAGCTACAGATTTTTCGCATAGGATAAGAGAGATCAACGTGCCGCCTCTAATAGCCTGTCACACATCGGGTATAGAATGTATCTCTGTATGGGCTATTCTACTTGCCGGGGTGATACCGGGCGTCCTCTCCGGTTTCCTCGGTGTCGGAGGCGGGATTATCGCGTTGCCGATATTGACCTACTTCCTAGGTGTTCTAACTCATATCGCTGTTGGTACCAGCCTCTTCCAGATTGTCTTGGTGGCAAGCTATGCAACTTTCTCCCATGGCTTGCAGCAGAATGTGGACATCATGATTGCTCTGGTCATGCTGTTGGGAGCGGCTGTTGGGGCACAAATCGGGGCTTATGCAACCAGGTATGTGCATGGCACAGAGATACGGTTCCTGTTTGGCGCTGCTATCATCGGCGCCTGGGCATCCATGATGTTGAAGATGGTTGGTTTGATCCTAATATCAACAGTGTTGATATTAGTTGTGGCTCTACTATTGTCTAGCGTGATCGTGGCTTTCCTGATAAGAGGGCTTATAGAATCCAAAAGGGCAAAAGCGGTTCGACTGACAAAGAATGACGGAATCGTCTAGAGCTAATTGACTTACTGGAATGAAATTGACAGCTAGCCGCCGGGTTGTAGGAACGCTTTTGTTATGGCGATGGGTATTTCTAAGAGGCCTCTTTCTCCTTTGGGGAATCTACTGTGTATTCAAAGCCAGCTCGCTCAGCTATGATTGAAAGAAGAGTGGAAGAAAGGCCCCGAGGTTGGTACATTCCCAATTCCCACTCGCTTATGGTTTGTTGGCGAGCTCCTAACTCTTCCGCCAGTTGGTGTTGAGTTAACCCCAAATGCTGACGGAGGGCGCGGATACGTTGGCTATCCCATCTCAAAACCTTTGAACCGCGTTTTGGCCTCACATTCCTAGTTTATAGGTGGCATGTATGAATGTCAAGGCTGAATTAGTGTCAAAAAGAGAGATATTGAGAGAAATAGAGGTATATCTAGGATAGAAATGCCAGCGATTGGTGTTGGTAAGCTGTGAACGTAATTAAGTTAGCTTGCATGGTTTCTCAAGGTAAGCTATTATAGCAGTCGTTAGCACTCTCGCAATGAGAGTGCTAACTATCCCAGCTAAGACTAATTTCTGAAGGAGGTAGAAGTTGGCAGATAAGTTAGTACCGTTGGGCGATCGAGTGGTGGTAAAGGCTCTTGAGGAGGAAGAGATCACTAAGGGGGGGATACTCCTGCCGGACACGGCCAAGGAGAAGCCGCAGAAGGGGGAAGTGATGGCGGTTGGCCCTGGTAAGCTAGATGAGGATGGCAAGCGGCTACCGATGGAGGTGAAAAAGGGGGACAAAGTCATTTACGCCAAATATGCAGGCACTGAGGTTAAGATCGAGGATGAGGAGTTCCTGATCCTTAGAGAGAGTGACATTTTAGCTAAGATTACTTAGATTGAGGAAAGTACACATAAGGCGAAACATATTTCAAGTATTTTGAGAAATAGGAGGTAGATAAGTGGCCAAACAGTTACTCTATGACGAGGACGCTAGGCGTGCATTGAAGCGAGGGATTGATGCCCTGGTTGATGCCGTCAAACTAACGTTGGGACCCCGAGGACGTAATGTGGTGCTAGACAAGAAGTGGGGCCCACCCACAATCACCAACGACGGTGTTACCATTGCCAAAGAGATCGAGCTCGAGGACCCCTTTGAGAACATGGG
>Ga0299915_10003519_pt1 | contig 11322 bp, 6 predicted proteins | sample RVTome_13_FD_200263 | JGI IMG/M metagenome (GOLD analysis project Ga0299915, IMG submission 200263) | Soil microbial communities from uranium-contaminated site in the Upper Colorado River Basin, Wyoming, United States - RVT92D227 (version 2) ... | reverse complement strand
CCCTGGCTCTCCGACGCCTTCGCCACCTCGTCGTAACTGACGTACTTCGCCCACCCCTTCGACGCCGCCACCTTCGTGATCGCCGCCGTCAACGTCGTCTTCCCGTGGTCCACGTGTCCGATCGTCCCCACGTTCACATGCGGCTTCGTCCGCTCAAACTTCGCCTTGGCCATGGCTCAGCCCTTCACCTTGGAGATGATGTCGTCCGCCTTGGACTTCGGCACTTCCTCGTAGTGGGAGAACTGCATCGTGTACACCGCGCGGCCCTGGCTCATCGAGCGCAGCGTGGTGGAGTACCCGAACATCTCGGCGAGGGGGACGGACGCGGCGATGACGTGCGCGTTGGCGCGCTGCACCATCCCGCCGATCTTGCCGCGGCGGCTCGAGAGATCGCCCATCACGTCGCCCATGTACTCGGCGGGGGTGACCACCTCGACGTCCATGATCGGCTCGAGCAGCATCAGGCCCGCACGCTCCGCGGCCGCCTTGAGGGCCATCGAGCCCGCGATCTTGAACGCCACCTCGCTCGAGTCCACCTCGTGGTAGGACCCGTCGATCAACTCGACCTTCACGTCCACCATCGGGTAGCCGGCGAGCACGCCGTTCTCCAGCGCCTCCTTGATGCCCTGCTGGACCGGCCCGATGTACTCGCGGGGGATGGAGCCCCCGACGATCTTGTCCTCGAACACGAAGCCCGCGCCCTTCGCGGCCCGCTCGAGGTTGATCACGCAGTGGCCGTACTGCCCGTGCCCGCCCGTCTGCCGCACGAACCGCCCCTCGACCTTCTTCGCCACACCGCGGACCGTCTCCCGGTACGCCACCTGCGGGCGTCCGACGTTGGCGTCCACCTTGAACTCGCGGAACATCCGGTCCACGATGATCTCGAGGTGGAGCTCGCCCATCCCGGAGATGATCGTCTGCTGCGAGTCGGGGTCCACGTGGACGCGGAGGGTCGGGTCCTCCTCCGAGAGCTTCTGGAGCGCCTGCCCAAGCTTGTCGGAGTCGGCCTTCGTCTTTGGCTCGACGGCGACGTCGATCACCGGGTTCGGGAACTTCATCGCCTCGAGGATGATCGGGTGGTCCTCGTCGCACAGCGTTTCGCCGGTTCGCGTGTCCTTGAGCCCGATCACCGCCGCGATGTCGCCTGCCCGGACCTCCTCGATCTCCTGACGCTTGTTGGCGTGCATCTGCACCAGGCGGCCGACCCGCTCCTTGCGGTCCTTCACGGAGTTGAGGGCGTAGGAGCCGGCGGCGAGGACGCCCGAGTAGACGCGGATGTAGGAGAGCCGGCCCACGAAGGGGTCCGTCGTGATCTTGAAGGCCAGCGCCGCGAACGGCTCGTCGTCGTCGGTCGCCCGCGCCACGTGCGACTCGTCGTGGTGCGGGAGGTGGCCCTGCACCGGCGGGATGTCCACCGGGCTCGGCAGGTAGTCCACCACGCCGTCGAGCACCGTCTGGACGCCCTTGTTCTTGAACGCCGAGCCGCAGAAGACAGGCACTATGCCGAGGGCGATCGTCGCCTTCCGGACGGCGCGCCGCGCGTCCTCGTCGGAGAGATCGTGCTGCCCGAGGTACTTCTCGAGCAGCTGGTCGTCGAACTCGACCGCCGCCTCGATCAGCTCGCGCCGCAGCGTCTCGACCCGGTCCCTGAGCGCGGCCGGCACCGGCGCCTCGTGATACTTCTGGCCGAGCGACGCTTCGTCCCACACGACCTCGACCCGGCGCACGACGTCCACCACGCCGGTGAACAGCTCGCCCTCGCCGAGGGGGATCTGCACCGGGAAGGCCTTGGCGCCGAGGCGCTCACGGATCTCCGCCACGACGTTGTCGAAGTCCGCGCCGACGCGGTCCATCTTGTTGACGAACGCGATGCGCGGGACGCCGTACCGGTCCGCCTGCCGCCACACCGTCTCCGACTGCGGCTCGACCCCTCCCACCGCGCAGAAGACCGCGATGGCGCCGTCCAGCACCCGCAGGGAGCGCTCGACCTCGACGGTGAAGTCCACGTGGCCGGGAGTGTCGATGATGTTGATCTGGTAGTCGGTGCCTTCGCGGACCCAGTGCGTCGTCGTCGCCGCCGACGTGATCGTGATGCCGCGCTCCTGCTCCTGCTCCATCCAGTCCATCGTGGCCGTGCCGTCGTGCACCTCACCCAGCTTGTAGGTGCGGCCAGTGTAGTACAGGATGCGCTCGGTCGTAGTCGTCTTCCCGGCATCGATGTGCGCCATGATGCCGATGTTCCGAAGACGGTCGAGCGGGGTGCTTCGCGCCATCACTCTCCTCTGGCCAGCAAAAATGCGGGGCGACCGTGCGCGGACAGGTCCGCAGGTCTCGCTCCGCCGACGCCCGCCCCGAAGGGCGAGCGGGGACCGCTTGCAGCAGCGGTCCTGTGTTGTCGTGCTAGGGGTTTACCACCGGTAGTGGGCGAACGCCTTGTTCGCCTCAGCCATCCGGTGCGTGTCTTCCTTCTTCTTGATGGTCGAGCCCTCGCCCTTGGAGGCCGAGATCAGCTCGTTCGCCAGGCGGTCGGCCATCGTCTTCTCGCCGCGCCCCCGCGTGTACTGGATCAGCCACCGCATCGCCAGCGCCGTGCGCCGGTCCGGCCGCACCTCGACCGGCACCTGGTAGGTCGCGCCGCCCACGCGGCGGCTCTTGACCTCGACCACCGGCTTGGCGTTCGCCAGCGCCTGCTTGAACACGTTCACGCCGGGCTGGCCGGTGCGCTGCTCGATGATGTCCATCGCCGAGTAGAAGATCCCCTCGGACGTGGACTTCTTGCCTTGCCGCATCAGGTTGTTCAGGAACTTCGACACGGTCTGGCTGTCGTAGCGCGGGTCCGGGGGCACGGTACGCCTGACCCCTGTCGGCCGGCGGCTCACTTGGCCGCCTTGGGCCGCTTGGCCCCGTACTTGGACCGGCTCTGCTTCCGCTCGGTCACGCCCGCGGCGTCGAGGGTGCCGCGGATGATGTGGTACCGGACGCCAGGCAGGTCCTTCACGCGCCCGCCGCGAATCAGCACGATCGAGTGCTCCTGCAGGTTGTGTCCCTCGCCGGGGATGTACGCGGTCACCTCGAACTGGTTGGTGAGGCGCACGCGCGCCACCTTGCGGAGCGCGGAGTTCGGCTTCTTGGGCGTCGTGGTGTACACGCGGGTGCAAACACCGCGCTTCTGCGGGTTGCCCCGGAGCGCAGGCGCCTTCTCCTTCGCTTTCTCGTCCCTGCGGCCGGCTTTGATCAGCTGGTTGATGGTCGGCATAATCCCCGGTACGACAGCGCAAGAATAAACGGGCGGCCCACTTCGGCCGCAGACTTTAATCATAGCCGCTCCATGCGATGCGGTCAAGCGCGCGGCCCGCGACCCATTCCCAGCCACCCCGTGCTGGCTTTCTCCCGGCGGATACCGCCATCCGGAGCGTCGCCGGCGCGGTAGGCGCGGCGCTCGACGGCCTGCGCCGGGCCGGCGTCGATCTCGCCCTCGCCAGCACGCCGGCGGGCAACCTCCTCATTGTCGGCAGCATCGCGAACATCATCGTCGGGGGGCAGGCCGCGCGGCTGCGCGTGCGAATCACGTGGCGAACCCACGCCGCCGTGGGCGCCCCGGTGACGCTGCTGACGCTCGCCATTGCCGGCGGCTGGCTGTGGGCGCGATGGGGGTGGTAGGTTAGGGGCGCCGCTGCCCCATGCGCTGCGGCCTGGAGCCTCCTTTGACCGCGTCCTCACCCTTCGAGCCCGCCCCCGGCGACGTCCGTGCCCTCGGCGAGGCGGTCGCCGGCATTGTCGCGCGCCACTACGCCGCGCTCGCCGAGATCCCGATTGTCCCCGCCGTGACGCCCGCGGAGACCCTCGCGCACTTCGCCGAGCCCGTCCCGGAAGGGCCCGGCGACTGGCGCGCGCTCCTCGAGTGTTTCGAGCGCGAGGTCGTGCCACGCAGCTTCCACCTGCCCAGCCCCCGCTACTTCGGGCTGATGAACCCGACCCCCCTGCCGGTGGCCGTGTTCGCCGAAGCGCTCGCCGCGGCACTGAACCAGAACGTGGCCGCGTGGCACCACAGCCCCGCGGCCACGGCGATCGAGGCCGCCGTCATCCGCTGGCTCTGCGCCATCGTCGGCCTCCCGGAAGGCGCGTTCGGCAGCCTCACGAGCGGCGGGACCCAGGCCAACACGACGGGGATCAAGATCGGCCTCGCCACGAAGGTCCCGGCCTCGACAACCGGCGGCATCCACGGGCTGCCGCGGCGGCCGGTCCTGTACGCGTCCGCCGAGGCCCACTTCTCCATCGAGAAGAGCGCCAACATCCTCGGCCTTGGCACGGAGGGCCTGCGGAAGGTGCCGGTGGACCGCGACTCGCGGTTGGACGTGGCCGCGCTGCGCGGGACGATCGTCGCGGACCGGGCGGCGGGGCTCGAGCCGTTCGCCGTGGTGGCGATCGCCGGGGTGACGAGCAACGGCGTCATCGACCCGCTGGACGCGATCGCCGACGTGGCCTCGGAGGCCGGGCTCTGGTACCACGTGGACGCCGCGTACGGCGCGGGCGGTCTGATGAGCGACGCGCTCCGGCCGGCCTACCACGGCATCGAGCGCGCCGACTCCGTCACGGTGGACCCCCACAAGTGGTGGCACCTGCCCTACCCGTGTGGCGCCTGCCTCACCCGGGACGGAGGGGCGGCGCGGCGCGCGTTCCTGCACCGGGCCGTCTACATCCCGGATACCAACGACGCGCTCGACTTCCGCGATCTCGGGATGGTCGGGTCGCGGCCGTTCAGCGCCCTCAAGCTGTGGCTCGCGATGAAGCTCGTCGGCCGGCGGGCCTACGGCCGTCACGCGGAGGTGCAGGTGGACCTCGCCCGGCGCTTCGCCGCCGAGTTGACCCGGGACGGCGACTGGGAGGCGGTCACGCCGGTGGACACGGCCATCGCGGCGGTGCGGTGGATCGGGGACGCCGGGGCGCGGGCGCCCGGGAGCGCGGGTCGGGCGGGAGGCGAGGTCGCGGCACTCCAGGCCCGACTCGACGCGGCACAGGACCGGATCGTGGCGCGGGTGCTCGCGGGGCGGCGGCACTGGATCTCGCCGACCACGACGGTGGGCCGGCGCGCGATCCGCGTGATGGTGATCAGCTACCTCACGCGGTGGGAGCACCTCGCGGAACTGACCGCCGCGCTGCGCGAGGCGGCGCGGGCGGAGGAGCAGGCGTGGTCGCGGCGTGGGGGCAGTCCCTCCCCTTGAGCCGCCGAATTCTGCGGAGCTCCGTTCACGCCCCTCCGCGTCCCAGTGGAACTTGTGGAGCGGACGGAGCGCCACCGGGGCCAGCGCGAAATGCCGCAGCATCCGCCGAGTGGGGCCCCAACGCCGGCAGGCGCCCGGGGATCCCCGGGCGCCCGCTCACATCTGACGGCCGGCGGCTGACGTCTCGCCCTACACCTGCTCCATCACCATCGGCACCGTCTCGACCAAGACCGGCGGCGGCACCACGCCCAGCGCCGGCTCGACGGGCGGAGGCGGGGGCTCGAAGTCCTCCGGCGGCGTGACATCGATCTCCTGGTACCGGTAGATCCCGCTGCCCGCGGGGATCAGGTGTCCGATGATGATGTTCTCCTTGAGCCCGAGCAGGTCGTCGCGTGCGCCGCGGATCGCGGCGTCGGTGAGGACTCGCGTGGTCTCCTGGAAGCTCGCCGCGGAGATGAAGGACTGCGTGGTGAGGCTCGCCTTCGTTATGCCGAGGAGCAGCGGCTCGCTCGTGGCCGGCTTGGCGGCCTTGCGCACCACGCGCGCGTTCTCGTTGCGGAAGACGTTCTTGTCCACGTGCTCGCCCTCGAGGAACTCGGTCTCGCCGGGGTCCTGGACGCGCAGCTTCTGCAGCATCTGCTTGACGATCACGCCGATGTGCTTGTCGTTGATCTTCACGCCCTGCAGGCGGTAGACCTCCTGCACCTCGTTCAGCAGGTATTCCTGCACCGCCCGCGGTCCGTTGATCCGCAGGATGTCGTGCGGGTTCACCGGGCCTTCGGTGAGGCGGTCGCCCGCCTGCACCCGGTCGCCCTCGTGGACCCGCAGGTGCTTGCCGGCCGGCACCTCGTACAGTACCGGCTCGGCCGCTTCGGCTGCGGCCCACGTCCCGTCCTTCAGTATCCGCACCGGCTGGACGAAGATCTCGCGCTTGCCGCGCTTGATCTCGCCGAACCGCACCACCCCGTCGATCTCGGAGATTGTCGCCGGGTCCTTCGGCCGCCGGGCCTCGAAAAGCTCGGCCACCCGCGGCAGCCCGCCGGTGATGTCACGCGTCTTGTACGCCTCGCGGCTGATCCTCGCCAGGGTCTGGCCCGCGCGGACGGCCTCGCCGTCGTCTACCATCAGCTGCGCGCCCTCGGGGACCACGTAGTCACGGACCTTCCGCTCCTTCCCGCCCTTTTCCTGCACGATCTCGATGTGCGGGTGGAGCCTCTTCTCGCGGTCCTCGGTGATGACCCGCTGGCGCAGGCCGGTGAACTCGTCCAGCTCCTCGCGGATCGTCTCGTCATCGACGATGTCGCGGAAGCGGATCGTGCCCGTCACGTCGGTGATGATGGGCGTGGTGTACGGGTCCCAAGTGAAGAGCAGGTCGTCCTTCTTGACGTCCTGCCCGTCCACGACCGCAAGATCGGCGCCAAGCGGGACCTGGAAACGCGAGCGCACGCGGCCGTCCTCGTCCCGCAGGACGAGCTCGCCGTCGTGCTTCGTGACGATGCGGTGCTCTCCGCCGTCATCCTCGAACTTCACGCTCTGCAGCCGCTCGCCGTGCTCTACGCGGCCTTCGAGCTTGGACTTCCGGGCCGTCACCTCGGCGATGCGCGCCGCGGTGCCACCGATGTGGAACGTCCGCAGGGTGAGCTGGGTGCCCGGCTCGCCGATGGACTGCGCCGCCAGGATGCCCACCGCCTCGCCGACGTCCACCATCTCCATCGTGGCGAGGTTGCGGCCGTAGCACATCCGGCACAGGCCGCGCTTCGCCTCGCACGTCAGCACCGAACGGATGCGCACCGTCTCGATGCCGGCGTCCTCGATGGCCTGGGAGATCTCCTCGGACACGAGCTGGCCCGCCGCCACCAGCAGCTTCGCGTCGCCGTGCTCGTCGAGCTCGGCCGGGTCGAACACGTCGTCGGCCGCCACACAGCCCACGATGCGCTCCGACAGCGCTTCGACGATGTCCTCGCCCTCCTTCAGCGCAGACATCTCGAGGCCCAGCACCGTCCCGCAGTCCTCCTCGGTGATCGTGACGTCCTGCGCCACGTCCACGAGGCGCCGCGTGAGATAGCCGGCGTCGGCCGTCTTGAGCGCCGTGTCGGCCAGGCCCTTCCGCGCGCCGTGCGTCGAGATGAAGTACTCGAGCACGCTGAGGCCCTCGCGGAAGTTGGACCGGATAGGGCTCTCGATGATCTCGCCGATGCCGCCCGTCAGCTTCTTCTGCGGCTTGGCCATCAGGCCGCGCATCCCCGCCAACTGCCGGATCTGGTCGCGGGAGCCGCGCGAGCCCGAGTCGAACATCATGAAGACCGAGTTGAACCCGCCCTTCGCCTGCCCCATCGCCTTCACCATCGCGTCGGCGATGTCGTTGTTCGCGTGCGTCCACGCGTCGATGACGCGATTGTAGCGCTCGCCGTTGGTGATCGAGCCGCTCTGGTACGCCCGCTGGAACCGCGCCACCCGCTCCTCGGCGTCGTTCAGCAGCTTGGCCTTGGCTTCGGGGATGTGCAGGTCCTCGACCCCGATGGAGATCCCGCCCAGCGTGGCGAACCCGAACCCGGCGCTCTTCAGCCGGTCGAGGAACTCCACCGTGCGCGCCAGCCCGCACTCCCGGTAGGACGTGAAGACCAGGTCCGAGAGCACCCGCTTCTTCATCACTTCGTTCTTGAACCGCAGCTCCGCCGGCAGGATCGCGTTGAACAGCACGCGGCCCACAGTCGTCTCCAGCCACCGCCCCGCACCGTCCACCGGCGTGAACCAGAACTTGATCGGCGAGTGGTAGTCCACGCGGCCGTGAAGCAGCGCCGTCTCGACCTCGGACTCCTCGCCGAATGCGGGCGCGGACTTGATCCGCTCCCGGAAGCCGACCGGCTCCTTCGTCAGGAAGTAGCAGCCGAGCACCATGTCCTGGCTCGGCTCCGCCACCGGCCGCCCGTCGGACGGCTTGAGGATGTTGTTGCTCGAGATCATCAGCACCCGGCTCTCGAGCTGCGCCTCGAACGACAGCGGCACGTGCACCGCCATCTGGTCGCCGTCGAAGTCGGCGTTGAACGCGGCGCAGACCAGCGGGTGAATCCGGATGGCTTTCCCCTCGACCAGCACCGGCTCGAACGCCTGGATGCCGAGGCGGTGCAGGGTCGGCGCGCGGTTCAGCAGCACCGGGTGGTCCTGGATGATCTCTTCCAGGATCTCGTACACCTCGGGGCTCTCCCGCTCCACGATCTTCTTGGCGCGCTTGACCGTCTCGGCGATGCCCTTCTCCACCAGCTTGTGGATGATGAAGGGCTTGAACAGCTCCACCGCCATCGCCTTCGGCAGGCCGCACTGGTGCAGCCGCAGCTCCGGGCCCACCACGATCACCGAGCGGCCCGAGTAGTCCACGCGCTTGCCCAGCAGGTTCTGCCGGAACCGTCCCTGCTTGCCCTTCAGCATGTCGGAGAGGGACTTCAGCGGCCGCTTGCCGCGCCCGCGGATGGCCTTGCTCCGCCGCCCGTTGTCGAACAGCGCGTCCACCGCTTCCTGCAGCATCCGCTTCTCGTTCCGGAGGATGACCTCCGGGGCGCGGTGCTGGATGAGCTTCTGGAGCCGGTTGTTGCGATTGATGACCCGGCGGTACAGGTCGTTCAGGTCGCTGGTCGCGAACCGCCCTCCGTCCAGCGGCACCAGCGGCCGGAGGTCCGGCGGGATCACCGGGACGACGTCGAGGATCATCCACGCCGGGTTGTTCCGGACGTCGCCGCTCTCGCCGGAGTTACGGAAGGCGTCCACCACCTTGAGGCGCTTGAGGAGCTGCTTCTTGCGGTGCTGCGAGGTCTCCCCCGCCACCTCGCCGCGGAGCCGCTCCGAGAGCCCGTCCACTTCCAGCCGTTCGATCAGCGCGCGGACGGCGGGCGCCCCGATGTCCGCCTTGAAGGCCAGGTCCCCCGCCTCCTTCGCCTTGGCGCGGAGCTGGAGGAACTCGTCCTCGTCCAGCAGCTGGTTCGGCTCGACGTCCTGCTCGCCGGGCTCGATCACCACGTAGTTCGTGTAGTAGATGATCCGCTCGAGGTCCCGCAGGGTCACGTCCAGCAGGTTCCCCATGGGGCTCGGCAGGGTCTTGAAGAACCAGATGTGCGCCACCGGCACCGCGAGCTCGATGTGGCCCATCCGCTCGCGCCGCACCTTGGAGAGCGTCACCTCCACGCCGCAGCGGTCGCAGATCACGCCGCGATAGCGGATCCGCTTGTACTTCCCGCAGTGGCACTCCCAGTCCTTGACCGGGCCGAAGATCCGCTCGCAGAAGAGCCCGTCCCGCTCCGGCTTGAAGGAGCGGTAGTTGATGGTCTCGGGCTTGGTGACCTCACCCCACGACCACCAGGCGCGCTGGCCCTGCATCTCGAGGCGCTCGCGCTCCTTGGGGTCCTTCGGGCCGCGGATCTCCTCCGGGGAGGCGATCCGGACCTGGATGAAGTCGAAGTTCGAGCCCGACCGCTCGCGGGGGCTGCGGAAGTCGATCATCGCCTACTCCTCAGCGTCTTCGGTGGTGCCGAGATGCACCCGGATCCCGAGCGCCTGTAGCTCTTTGACCAGCACGTTGAACGACTCGGGGATGCCGGGCTCGGGCAGGTTCTGCCCCTTCACGATCGCCTCGTACACCCGGCTCCGGCCGTTCACGTCGTCCGACTTGACCGTCAGGATCTCCTGGAGGGTGTGCGCCGCGCCGTACGCCTCGAGCGCCCACACCTCCATCTCGCCGAACCGCTGGCCACCGAACTGCGCCTTGCCGGCGAGCGGCTGCTGCGTGACCAGCGAGTACGGACCGATGGACCGTGCGTGGATCTTGTCGTCCACGAGGTGCGACAGCTTCATCATGTAGATGCAGCCGACGGTGATCTCGCTCTCGAAGAAGTCGCCGGCGCGTCCGTCGCGCAGCCGCATCTTCCCCGTCGGGGTGAGGCCCGCGAGCCGCAACAGCTCCGACGCGGCGGCGTCGATGTCGGCTTCCGACTTCCTGCCGAGCATCGCCGCCAGCGCCGCGTGGCCCGCGTGCTCCAGCGCGTCGCCCGGCGCCGCGTGCTTGCCGACCATCACCTCGATGCTCCGCAAGCCCTTCCTGATTTCCGCGTGCTGGGCCTTCGTGAGCTCGGTGTCCTCGCCGAGCGTCGCGTGCGCGACAGCCTCCGCCTGCCAGGCCGCGGTCTGGCGCTCACCCAGCTCCTTCGCGGCGGCCGCGAGGAAGTCGCGCACGCCGTGAAAGAGATCCCGCGTCCCCTGCGTCGCGGCGCGGCTCCCGAGCCATTCCAGCCTGACGGTGGAGAGGTCCGGCCGGTCGCCGTTCGGCGCGGGAATCCGCTTGAGGTCCGCCAGCATCGTGCGGATCAGCTCCGGCTCGAGCACCGGGGGGCGCGCGGCGAGCCGCAGCGACTCGGCCGCCCACCGCAGGCCGGTGAGGCGGAGCAGCAGGCCGATCTCGTTCTCGTTGGCGCCCTGGAAGACCGGCGTCTTCGCCATGAAGCCGAGGAGCCGGGCGCACCAGCCGAGGTGGGTCTCGAGGATCTGGCCCACGTTCATTCGGCTCGGCACCCCGAGCGGGTTGAGGACGATGTCCACCGGCGTCCCGTCCGGCAGGAACGGCATGTCCTCCTCCGGCACGATCCGGGCGATGATGCCCTTGTTGCCGTGCCGGCCCGCCATCTTGTCGCCCACCGAGATCTTGCGCTTCTCGGCGACGTAGACCTTCACCAGCTGGATCACCCCGGGCGGCAGCTCGTCGGGCTGGAGGATGTTGTCGATCTGGTCCTCCGCCTTCTCCTCCATCTTCGCCCGCTCGGCGTTCGCCGCCTCGATCAGCTGGCGGATCTCATCGTTCACCGCCTTGGCGGCGACGCGCAGCGTCTTGACGTCCACGGCGGTCAGGCGGACCTGCTCGAGCACGTGCTTGGTGAGCTTCGTGCCCGCCGGCAGATACTCCTCCACCGTGCCGGCCTTGAGGCACAGCGCTACGTCCTGGTTCAGCAGCAGGCGCAGCAGGTCGTCGTGCAGCGCGGCGGTGACGCGGGCCTTCTCCTCGGTCTCCAGCCTCCGCACCTCGCCGATGCGCTCACCGCGGTCCTTCTCGACGACCTGG
>Ga0299915_10003516_pt1 | contig 11330 bp, 9 predicted proteins | sample RVTome_13_FD_200263 | JGI IMG/M metagenome (GOLD analysis project Ga0299915, IMG submission 200263) | Soil microbial communities from uranium-contaminated site in the Upper Colorado River Basin, Wyoming, United States - RVT92D227 (version 2) ... | reverse complement strand
TCCCGAACAGCTTAAGCTGCTACAACCCCTTTTCTTTCCTTGTGAATTCATGACCGATACGGTCTTATTCGAACAGGGTGATCCTGCGGAGAATCTGTTCGCTGTTGTCAATGGAGAAGTGGTGGTAAACTTTAAGCCAGAGGATGGACCTGTCATCGTGGTTGCACGTGTCCAACCTGGAAGCATCGTTGGCTGGAGTGCTGCACTTGGCTCCCGGCGATACACTTCCAGTGCAATATGTACCACAACCACCCTGCTATTGCGTGTGCGTGGTGATGATTTACGGCGTTTGTGCATACAACACCCGGATACTGGAATGATCTTCTTAGATCGGCTGGCAACGGTCATTGCTGAACGCCTGCATTCCACCCACGACATGGTCCTGTCACTCCTTCAGCTTGGTTTAACCGCTACGGTTGAAAAGAACGGAGGCTGATCCATGGATACTCCCATCAATAGCAATGCCCCCATTGACGAACAAGTGCGTGTGCTCATCCAGCGTCTGAGTGCTTATATAGAACAATTTCACGGGGGTTCAGTTGAATATATATCCTTCGACGGGAAAGTACTCAAAGTGCGTCTGGGTGGTGCCTGCCTGGGCTGCCCACTCTCACCCAACACCTTGCATGGTTGGGTGGAGGGTACGGTCAAACAATTCTTCCCTCAGATCGAAAAAGTAGAATCGGATACATAATGTGGTGGGGCGATTATTGATCGCCCCACTATAGAGTCTAACTTAGAACCTCGCTCAATTCATTTTTTGTATTACATCACAGGCAAATTTATAATCATCGGGCTGAGATAGGGGATCAGCCAGATGAACCACACCACCAGGCTAAATTTATGAAAATTCTTGATCGCTTTTTCATCCATCCGGACAAGCACTACGGTTGCCCAAAATGCATGGATCATCATCAGGACGATGGCAATCACTCCCGTCACGCCGTGAATATCAGATGTTAATCCTCCAGCTGCTTCCAGCATTAAACCAGTTCCCCAGGTATCACATACCAACCCGAGATAGAAAAAAACCAAGTGCCATGGTTTAAGCATCCCCTGGATGCGCTCGCTCCATACTCCGATGGAATAAAAAACCAATGCCAAACTGATGATGATTAATGGTGCCATGCCTAATGTTGTCATAATGTCACCGTAAGGTTTTATTCATTTATACGCTATTAAACGCAAGATGATACAGCACAATTCCATGTACATCCTGTAGATATCTAGACCGTAACTCTTTAACCATGAACACCTCAGGTGGAACATCATATTCACAGGTTATCCCAAACTCAATAGCGGGGACGAATCCAAAACGAGGGTAGTACCCAGAGTGCCCCAAGACGACGGCAGCACCGTACCCGAGTTCTTTACACTTCTCCAGTCCGGCATTGACGAGTGAAGACCCGACACCTTTATGTTGGTGTTCTCGGATTACTGCCATTGGTCCTAATCCCATGATTTTAAGCTCAGCATGACCTTGGAGTGAAACCGGTGTGAACAGGATATGCCCCACGATTGTTCCACTCACCTCGGCAACAAGTGAGATGCGGGGAGATGCCTCATTCCTGAGTACCTCCACAAGATTGGCTTCAGCTCGCGTTTCGAAAGCGGATTTATTCACCGCTCGAATCATTGCATAATCATTCGGTCGTTCGAGTCGTATGTTCATTTTCTATACTTCAATTCCCTGAGGCGATCAATTCGGCTGTAGGGCTGTTTTCACGGCTGCGGTGCACCAGGTAAATACCCACCAGCACCACCAGGCCTCCAATCCATTGCTCGGTTCGCAAGGCTTCCCCAAGCAGAGGGATGGCTAATAACGCAGTCACCACCGGCTGGCCAATCAACGTAGGTGCCACAATCGAAGCAGACAGGTGCCCCAACGCATACCCGATGGACAGATACCCTCCCACTTGTGAGATTAACGCTGCACCCAGGAATGCCAGGTAAGTCTTGGACGGATAACCGGTAAGTGGCATCTTCATTCCCAATGAAATTAGGAGCAATGAGAAAGCAGCCACCAGGTCCACTAGCCAGATGTACGAGAGCGTATCCAGCTTCTTTCTCCCGCGCTCGGTCACCAGGAAATAACCGGCGTAAAATACCCCCGCTGCCAGTGCCAGCATATCACCCAGACCAATGCTCGGGTGGCGGATGAAGTCGCTTCCCAAGACGATCACTGCACCGGTGAGGGCAAATGCCAATCCCACCCAGAATAAACCTCGCAATTTCTGCCGAAAGACCAGCCATGCGAATAATGCCACCCACAATGGAGCGGTGTTGCCAAGCAGAGTGGCGTTGGCTGCCGAGGTATAGCGCAAGGAAGAGTTCCATGTTCCATGATCGAGAGCGGTGAAGATGCCTCCCAGGATTGGGAACAGCAAGATCACCATGGGGAACTTTACCCCATACTTGTGTTGGCGATATAGGAACACTGGAAGAAGGAAAAGTGTAGCCAGCCCGATGCGATAAAAGCCAATCACCGGACCTGGTGCGTTTGCCCACTTGCCAAACATGGCTGAAAAACTCAGGCAGATAATCCCTATGAACAGGGCAAGATAAGGAAGGATGGGTCGCTGGGTTGGCATGACACCTGCTGTTCAGTGTTATTGTGAGCACGCCTCTCTTATTGGCATGCCATTCTATCATAGACATCCATAGGCAAGAGGAATTTTCTGGGTAAATATTAAATCCAATTCTTATCTAATCTTCAGAATCCTGAGGTCAAATACCGTTATACTACGATTCCTAATCTTACTTTCTCCCTCATGAAAGGTATTTACGCATGCCCAAAATTACTCGGAATAACTGGATCATTTTATCTGCCATCTTATTCTTTTCTGCCGTAAGCCTGGCTTGTGGAATCCCTGCCAGATGGCTGACTAACACCCAACCAGCGCCGGTTACAGAAGCCATTCAAGCAATCCCTACCGCTGGTTCATCCCGGGTTGAGTTAGTAACGGATGAGGATCAGGTCTTGGTTGATATGTACTCACACCTGAATCCTTCCGTGGTCAATATTACCGTCTATCTTAATCAGGATGGTGTGATCGATTCATTTGCGCAGGGTTCGGGTTTCGTTTATGACGATCAGGGTTACATCCTAACCAATGCCCATGTAGTCCATGGGACTGACGGTGTTGAAGTCACCTTCTCGGATGGCTTAATCCGCGAAGCTACGGTGGTGGGGGAAGATCTCCATAGTGACCTGGCTGTTATTAAAGTTGAGCTACCTCAAGGTACTCAATCCATCCCGTTGGGGGTGATGGACGAGTTAGCCGTGGGACAGACGGTGGTGGCAATTGGGAATCCTTTTGGGTTGGAAGGCACGCTTACCCGTGGAATTATCAGCGCATTGGGCCGCACCATACCCGCCTTGACAATTTTCTCCATTCCTCAGGCAATCCAAACTGATGCTGCCATCAATCCAGGTAATTCAGGTGGTCCATTACTCAATCTAAATGGCGAGGTGATTGGTGTTAATGCCCAGATCGAGACCACTGGCACCACTGAGAGTAACCAGGGCGTGGGTTTTGCCATCCCTGTCAGTATTATTCAAAGAGTGGTACCAACCTTGATAGAAACAGGCCACTATGAATGGCCTTATTTAGGGGTATCCGGCTACACAGTAAATCCTGCCTTGGTCAAGGCTATGAGCCTGCCTGTGGAACAGGGCGCTTATGTATCCTCACTGTCTGATAGTGGTCCAGCCCAGGTAGGAGGTTTGCAAGAAACCACAGAGATTGTTAGCCAGGATGGTCGTCAGATTGAGGTGGGAGGGGATGTCATCACCGCCATTGATGGCCAACCGGTGAAAACCTTTGATGATATGCTGGTATACCTTACTTTACAAACATCTCCTGGGCAGGAAGTCACGCTGACGATTTTACGCAATGGACAATATCAGGATGTCACCCTACAGCTTGGTACCCGCCCGACAGAGTAAGTTGACCTCATACGGACAAAGCAATTAAGGCAAAAGCCCGGGCTTTTTGATGAAAGATCACAGTAAAAATTAATACTCAAGCTTAAGATCCAGTTGATTATAAAGGGGTTGCCCTTCCAGGTAGAAACGCAGGTTTTGGGTAAATAAGCTGACCGCTCGTTCATCATAATGGGGTGAAAATCCGGCAATGTGTGGCGTGAGGATCACATTGGGTAGCTTCCAAAGAGGGTTGTCAGCAGGCAAGGGTTCCACCGGATATACATCCAGGGCAGCGCCGGCAATCTTGTGTTCGCGCAATAGAGAGATAAGTGCGGTATGATCGACGATCTCTCCGCGGGAAATGTCTACTAGGTAAGCGTTTGGTTTGAGCATTGCCAGTTCCTTAGCACCCATTAATCCACGTGTGGCGGTTGCACGGGGGAGGGTTACTACCACATAGTCACACTTTTTTAACATCGAGCCCAAAGCCTGCGGAGGGTAGAGCCTGTTTACCAGGTCACCACCTGGGTCACCTAATCCTTCCAGCATATAGCCGTTGTCTTCAGGATGGAAGACATCGCGCTTGGTGGCCAGGACGGTGGCTCCGAAAACCTGCACGATCCGGGCAATTTGCCGCCCAATGCTGCCATAACCGATAATCCCCACCGTGCTGCCACGCAGCTCAAGCGGGTTGAACAGTTCCCATCTCCCCGAAGGCCACTCTGACCTCTTTTGGTGGGCAAACAAATCGGGTATATGGTGACCCAATGCCAGCATCATCATTACCGCATGCTCCGCCATCTGTGGGGCTGAAGCACCACTCATGCTGGTGATTGTCATCCCCTCACGTTGCAGAATGGGCTGGTCTAGGGCATGGTCTAATCCAGCCCAATGGAATTGGATCCAGCGCAGATTTGGAGCCTGCTCGGGTTTGGGTAAGACACGATTGGTGTATAGCACCTCCACTCGCTTCCATACCTCGTCATTGATTTCTTCTGTTTTACGGGCAATGAACTTCTCCACTGCCAGGCGGGGTGAAATGTCGGAAATCTGTTTCGTCAGATCGTCAGGGAAAGCTAGTGTGATCAGAACTTGAATTGGATCAGCCATGATATACCCTAATTTTGTGGGATATGTATTTTATCTGTGGGTATTAGCCACTTATTTTATCAATCATATTTTACACCTTGCTTCATACGGTTTCGTGAACAGAATAAGATTAATCCTGTTTATCGGCAATTTCTCACTTAACTCTCATCCAATCATCGGATAACTTACTTTACAAATTATAAAGCCATCGATATAATTTAGACTTCTTAACTATTTAGAGAGGTTAATTTATGCAATCATCAAATCCTTTAGCTGACATGCTGCATGATTGGTTTAGTATTTTCAGACGTAGCCTGATGGGCAACTTTTACACGTATGCTAAGAAAAATGGATTAACCATGGCACAGTTTGGTGCCATGTTACGTATCTATCACAAAGGTGCATGCGGAGTCTCAGATATCGGCAACGACCTTGGGGTGACCAAATCAGCAGTCAGCCAGATGTTGGAGCGCCTGGTACAACAAAAAATCATCACGCGTTCCGAGGATCCCACTGACCGTCGCATCAAACAAATAGCTCTGACTGATAAAGGACGTCAGATTCTACAGGAGAGTAGCCACGCAAACCATGTCTGGTTGGAAGAGCTGGCAAGCAAATTAACTCCAGCGGAACAGGAGCAAGTGAAGGACGCGCTTGTGATCCTGATTGAGAAAGCCAACCAGTTAGAAATCACCCCGGTTGATAAATCTTATTTCTAAAGGAATATCTCACTTTTGTTGATGAGGCTTGCGAATTTCCCGCGCCACCTTAAGCGCTGTAGATGGTTTCAGCCTGTACGACCAACGGAAATAAAAATCATTTATAAAATTGCCAACAGTCTCATAACCAGGAACAAACAAAACCATGATTCGAATACTCAAATATCTAAAACCTTATCGCCTTTTGATCCTGCTTACCATTGTCTTACTGTTTGTGCAGGCGTTTGCCGACTTAGCCTTACCCAGCTATATGGCGGATATTGTTAACATTGGAATCCAACAAGGTGGCACCGAAAATGCTGTTCCGGTTGCCATCCGACAGAGTTCGATGGACAAGGTCACCATATTCATGAGCCCAGAGGATAAAACCAGGGTGCTCGCGGACTACACACTCGTGGATAAGAATTCCCCTGATTATGCCACTTATGTAGAGCTCTACCCCACTCGTACCCAAGAACCTATCTACATCCTGAACGAAGTCGACAGTGCAGAGATAACCTGGCTGAATCCCGTGATGGGCGAGGCAATTATAATCGTTTCGGGTATTGAGCAGGCTCTGGCAGACCCAGCCAAGGCAGCTGCTATGGCCACCAGCATGGGCTTTGACCTGTCAAAGCTACCACCTGGGATGGATATTTATACTGTGCTTGGGCAGGTTCCTTATGAAAAACTTTCCCAACTGATAAGCCCATACACTGCGAAGTTTGCCCCGATGAGCGACAGCATGATCGTCCAGGCAGCAGCCAGGCCGATTCTGGCAGAGTATACCGCCCTCGGAATGGATACGATGAAACTGTCGACCAGATATATTATCCAGATTGGCTTGATTATGCTGCTCATCACTTTGATCTCTGGGACTTGTATGATCATTGTGGGTTATCTGTCAGCGAGGACCGGAGCCGGACTGGCACGCGATCTACGTCGGAACGTGTTCCAAAAGGTCGAAAGTTTTTCCGCTACCGAGTTTGATAAGTTCTCCACAGCTTCGCTGATTACCCGATCTACCAACGATATCACGCAGATCCAGATGGTCGTCATCATGATCATGCGCATGGTTTTCTATGCACCCATCATTGCGGTCGGTGGCATCATCCGAGCCACCCAAACCAGCGCCAACATGTGGTGGATCATTGCACTGGCGGTCATTGTGATTCTTGGCTTGATCATGACCGTATTCACCATCGCCCTACCAAAATTTAAGATCATCCAAAGCCTGCTCGACCGGCTCAACCTGGTTATGCGTGAAAACCTATCCGGTATGATGGTTATCAGAGCCTTCAATATGCAGTCCTTCGAGGAAACCCGCTTCGATAAAGCCAATAAGGATGTGACCAGTAATTTCCTATTCATCAACCGGGTAATGGTTATCATGATGCCGTTGATGATGCTGGTCATGAACATCGTGACTTTGCTGGTCATTTGGGTTGGTGCCCATCAGGTTGCTGAGGCGAAAATTCAAGTTGGCGACATGATGGCTTTTATGCAATATGCCATGCAGATCCTTTTTGCCTTCCTTATGCTCGCAATGATGTTTATCATGCTGCCAAGAGCAGCTGTATCTGGTGATCGTGTCGCTGATGTCCTGGAAACCGAACCAGGCATCAAAGACCCAGAGGAACCTCGACAATTCGGCGAGCCATTTAGAGGGACGGTCGAATTCCGTAACGTGTCGTTTCGCTATCCTGGTGCAGAGGAAGATGTATTGCATAATATCAGCTTTACTGCCCAACCCGGGCAGACCACTGCCCTGATTGGTACTACCGGTTCGGGAAAATCGACGATTGTCAATCTTATCCCGCGTTTCTATGAAGTCACGGAAGGCGCCGTCTACGTGGATGGGACCGATATCCGCGAGGTCAAGCAGCATGATTTGCGCGATCGAATTGGATATATTCCACAGAAAGGCATACTATTCTCCGGTACGATTGAAAGTAACCTGTTATATGGGGATGAAAAAGCAAGCGGAGCAGCGTTGGAAGCGGCTGCAGTCATTGCTCAAGCCACCGAGTTCATCTCTTCAAAACCAGAAGGCATGCAATCTGAAGTTGCACAGGGGGGGACGAACTGGTCTGGTGGTCAGAAGCAACGCCTGGCAATCGCGCGTGCCCTGGTGAAAAAAGCGCCTATCTATATCTTTGATGACAGCTTTTCTGCTCTGGACTTCAAGACCGATGCTGCCTTGCGTAAATCGCTCAAGGAGCAGACTGGTCAAAGTACCATGATGATCGTGACCCAGCGTATTGCCACGATCATGAATGCTGAGCAGATCATCGTGCTGGATGAGGGTAAGGTCGCTGGCAAGGGTACTCATGATGAACTGATGACGGATTCTGAAATATACCGAGGCATTGCCTTGTCACAGTTGAGCAAGGAGGAGTTATCATGATCCACAGCAGTAATCCTCCAGCAAATCGTGGTCCTGCAAGGGGTGGTCCGATGGGGGGCCGTGGTCCTTTGGGCGGTGGTCCGATGGCAATGATGAGCAAAGCCGAAAAGCCACGTGACTTTAAAGGCACACTGAACAAGCTGATTGAATATCTTGGGCATTACAAGCTTTTAATCTTGTTCTTGTGGTTACTGGCGATTGCCTCAACGGCGGCAGCAATCTTTGGTCCTAAGATCCTGGGAACTGCCACCACCACACTGTTCGAAGGCGTGATGGCTCAGCTCGCTGGAACTGGTACGGTCGACTTTACCGCCATCGCCATAATCCTCCTGCAGGTCCTATTGCTGTATGTGTTCTCTGCCTTGTTGAGCTACGCTCAAGGCTGGATCATGACTGGCGTGGCAATGAAAATCACTTACGCCTTCCGCAAGGACATTGCTGAAAAGATCAACCATATGCCGCTCAAATACTTTGATGGCACGAGCCATGGTGAAATTCTATCCCGTGTCACCAATGATGTAGAAGTGGTCAGCGGGACTTTGAGCCAGAGCCTGACCCAGATCATTACATCTGTGACAATGCTCCTTGGTATCGTAGTGATGATGTTTACCATCAGCTGGCAAATGACTCTTGTGGCCATGGGTACCCTCCCGTTGTCATTTGGTATTCTCGGCCTGATCATGAGCAAATCGCAGGTCTTCTTCAAACGCCAACAGGATTACCTGGGTCACATCAACGGCCATGTCGAAGAAATGTACGGCGGGCACGTTGTAGTAAAAGCTTTCAATGGGGAAGCTAAAAGTGTTGAATATTTCGACCAGATCAACACCACCCTCTTTGATTCAGCCTGGAAATCGCAATTCCTGACGGGCTTGCTGTTCCCCATAATGAATTTCGTTGGAAACCTGGGCTACGTTGCTATCTGCGTCCTGGGAGGCTACCTTGTCGTCAAGGGTACGATGCCGATTGGTGATATCCAGGCTTTTATCCAATACATGCGCTCGTTCACCCAACCCATCGCGCAGATCGCCCAAATATCCAATATTCTCCAGGGGACAATCGCCGCAGCGGAGCGTGTATTCGAATTCCTGGCAGAATCCGAGGAGATTCCTGACACTGAGAAGCCCGTCCAAATGGCTACCGTTGAAGGTAGAGTGGATTTCAAGAACGTTCACTTTGGGTACAGCCCGGATAAGATCATTATTAACGACTTTACCTTCTATGCCGAACCCGGTCAGAAGATCGCCATAGTTGGCCCGACTGGTGCTGGGAAAACCACCATGGTCAAATTACTGATGCGTTTCTATGATGTCAACAGCGGTGCCATCCTGGTGGACGGTCAAAACATCAAGGATTTCAGACGTGACGACCTGCGCTGCATGTTTGGCATGGTTTTACAGGATACCTGGCTCTATAATGGGACTATCATGGAGAATATCCGTTATGGACGCTCAAGCGCCAGCGATGAAGAAGTCATCAACGCTGCCAAGGCAGCACGCGTGGATCATTTTGTCCGCACCCTGCCTGAAGGTTACAATCTTGTAATCAATGAAGAAACTTCCAATATATCGCAAGGTCAAATGCAATTGATGACCATCGCGCGTGCCTTCCTGGTTGACCCTACCATTCTCATTCTGGACGAAGCTACCAGTTCTGTAGATACGCATACGGAAGTTCAAATCCAAAAAGCGATGGAGACCTTGATGAAGGGGCGCACCAGCTTTATCATTGCCCACCGCCTGTCCACTATCCGCGATGCGGATTGGATCCTGGTGATGAGAGATGGCGATATTGTGGAACAAGGTAAGCACGCAAAGCTATTAGCAAAGAATGGTTTCTATGCAGAGCTCTACAACAGCCAGTTCGAAGGAAAAGAAATCTAGAAAACTAAATTGACAGGTCAGGTGCCCAGGCTATTACCCTGGGCATCGCCACTTTTGATGAGGGTATAGCGACAAATGTCATAAAACGTAAAATGACAAATGATATTTGAAATTAGTATCCATTTGGTGCTATGATGATATTACAACTGAATAAGCCGGAGCAACCTGAAGAATCATGAACTGGCAAAATATCTAGCAAAGCTAGACAGCTACGCAGGCTGATTATAAAATGCCAGAGATAATCCGCTGATATGCGGGATCAAGGAGTGCTCCGGCGTTTTTTGTTCTATAATATCCCTATGACACTGAATTACGAAACCTATCTATCCCCTTACACCTGGCGCTATGGCAGCGATGAGATGCGTAAGATTTGGAGCGAGGTCAACAAACGCTTGCTATGGCGCAAGCTGTGGGTTACTCTGGCTGAGGTGCAGTCTGAGTTTGGTTTGGTACTTCCGGACCAGGTCGCTGATCTTCGCATGCACATGGATACGTTGGATTTACCTCGTTCATTGGAGATCGAAGCACAAATTCAGCACGACCTGATGGCTGAGCTGAGGGGCTTTGCTGAGCAATGCCCACTGGGTGGGGGCATCCTGCACCTGGGTGCGACTTCGATGGACATCGAGGACAATACCGATGTGCTGCGTCAGCGGGAATCCCTTGACCTGTTATTGAGCAAATTACAGGATCTGCTCCTGCTCTTCGCTGAAAAGGTTGAAACCTGGGCGGATTTACCGTTGATTGCCTTCACCCACCTTCAGCCTGCGGAACCCTCCACGCTGGGTTATCGGTTGGCAGGCTATGCCCAGGATCTGCTCATGGACTGGCAAAGCCTGCAGATAACCAGAAAAGACTTGCGAGGGAAAGGTTTTAAGGGGGCGGTTGGGACCGGGGCATCCTATGTAGAGCTGTTGGGTGCGGATAACCTGGTCGAATTCGAAAATCGACTTTCCCTCCGATTGGACTTGCCCTTCTTCCAGGTGACTACTCAGGTGTATCCGAGAAAGCAGGATTATTGGTTATTAAGCCACCTGGCAGGCATGGGTGCATCATTACACAAATTTGCCTTCGATCTACGGCTTTTACAATCTTCCCCGATTGGGGAGCTGAATGAGCCATTCGGAAAGCAGCAGGTGGGTTCTTCTGCCATGCCATTTAAGCGTAATCCAATTAATGCAGAGAAGATCGACTCGCTGGCACGCCTGCTGGCGCAGATGCCCCGTACTGCCTGGGACAACGCCGCCAACTCGCTCCTGGAACGGACCCTGGATGATTCAGCCAACCGCCGTACGCTTTTGCCAGAAGCCTTCCTGATATGCGAC
>Ga0299915_10003514_pt1 | contig 11336 bp, 10 predicted proteins | sample RVTome_13_FD_200263 | JGI IMG/M metagenome (GOLD analysis project Ga0299915, IMG submission 200263) | Soil microbial communities from uranium-contaminated site in the Upper Colorado River Basin, Wyoming, United States - RVT92D227 (version 2) ... | reverse complement strand
CGTCGGCCCGCGCACGCCGATCAGGTCGAGCACGTGCAGGCCCACGACGTGGCGGACCCGGCTCGACCCGGGTGCACACCGGACGCCGTCTTACCGGTTGACAAGCCGCGGACAGCTGTGGCGTCGTGGAACCAATCAGGTGCCCGCGAGGGGGGGAACCATGTTGACCGCCGTTCCGAGGATGAGACCAGTCGTCTGTCGAAGCGGCCGAGCCCTCCGATGGCGTGTGCGCCCGTCCCTCCTGGCGGCGCTCACCGCCTCGGCGGTTGCCGCCTCTTTCGGCTGCAATCGACCACCCGATTCCCCTCCCCGCGTGACGCACTCCGTCTCCGGGACGGTCTCCGGCGCGACCAGCTCGGGGGTCGCCCTCAATCTCACCGGTGCATGGACCGCGAGCACCTCCACGGATTCGGCGGGCAACTTCCGCTTCGCAGACCTCGAGAACGGAAGCTACTCGGTGGCACCCCTGGCCGACGGATACATCTTCACCCCGGCGGGGGTCGCGGTGGATATCCAGGGGGTAGACGTCACGAACCTCGGATTCACCGCCGTCGCGAGCTCGGCTCCGACCCACATGATCGCGGGATCCATCTCTGGCGTGGTTGGCTCCGAGGTCACCATCGTCTTGGGCGGCGACAACCTCGCCACGACGGTGACCGAGTCGGGTCACTTCACCTTCAAGGGCATCGCGGACGGCAGCTACACCGTAACCCCCTCCGACCCGCTCCACGACTTCGATCCTTCCTTCGCTGCGGTGACAGTTAGTGGAGTGGACGTGGGCGGCGTGGACTTCACCGCCGTACCCGCCGCGAACCCGACCTACTCCATCTCCGGGACCGTCTCCGGCTCCGTGGCCGCGGGGGTGGAGATCACACTGTCGGGCGCCACCATCGCAGCGACCGCGGCCCAGACGAATTCCGCGGGTCAGTACAGCTTCGCGGGCCTGGCGTCGGGGAGCTACTCCGTCACTCCTTCGAGCACCGGCCACCTGTTCACCCCGACCGGCGCAGCCGTGACGGTGGGAGCCGCGAACGTCACCGGCATCGACTTCACCGCGACGGCCAGAGGGGCACCGGGCGCGCTCGACCATAGCTTCGACGGCGATGGGGTTCTGCTGGACGCGGCGGGCGGCACCGGCGGGACCTTCTACGCCGTCATCGTCCAGCCAGACGGCGCGATCGTTGCCGGGGGCGTAAAGGTCGGCGGCGGCTGGCTGGTCCGACGCTTCCGTGCCGATGGCGCACCGGATGCGACCTTCAACGCGAACGCGTCGCCGGCCATGCCCACCACCGGCGAACTCCGCGGTCTCGCCCTGGACGCAAACACTGGTCGCCTCGTGTGCCTCGGGAAGTCAACACTGGGCAGCGCGAGCCAGCTCACCGTGGTGCGGCTCAACCCGGCCGGCACGGCCGACAACTCCTTCGCCAACGCGAGCTCGAGGGTGTTCAACTCCGTGGACTACCCGAACGGCTCCTCGGGGTATGCGGCGCTCGTTCTCGACGATTCGTCCATCGTCGTCGCGGGCTCGATGAGGCAAGGTACCTCCGCGTACGCGCTGCTCGAGCGTCTCGACGCTGTCGGGGGCACGCCGGTCGCTGGCTTCGCTCGCTACCTCGCGCCGGGGCTTTCCGAGTTCCGCAGCCTGTCCCAGCGGCAGGGTCAGCTCGTCGCGGGCGGCTTCGACAACGCCACCTCGCCGCCCAGCACCCTGGTCGTCCGCGCGAGCACAGCCGGGCTCCTCGACGCCGGGTTCGGATCGGGAGGGGTGTACTCGTCCGGCAATGGCTGCCGCGCCAGCGGGGTGACGGTCACGACGACCGCCGGCGATCTCGCGTTCGCCGGTCAGGACGTGACCGGCCCCGTCTTCTGTCTGGCGGGTGCCACCTCATCGGGCACCGGGACCTGGCTCGCGAGGGATTCTAGCGCCGGGACGTCGGCCTCGTACACCGGGGTGGCAGCGACGACTGATGGCAAGGCAGTCGCGGCCGGGAATGGCGGAGAGACCTACGACAGGTACGTGCGGGTGATCCGCTTCTCCCCGGGCGGAGCCCTGGACCCTTCCTTCGGTGCCGCAGGCATCGTCAAGCTAGAGGACACGGCCCAGACGCACACGTTCTGGTACCGCTTGTACGCGGTTGCGCTGCAATCCGACGGCAGGATCGTCGTGGCGGGCAACAAGATCAACACCGGGGAGATCAACGGGGGCGCCGCGCTCATCCGGCTCTGGCCGTGATGTCGGAGGTCCCGGCGGGCGTAGCACCGCTCGCCGGCGGCCTGCGGACCGGGCGACGCCTCGCCTCGTCGCCGCGCGTCGCCGGGCTGCCCAGGGTCACACCCTACGCGCGCGGCCGCGCGAGCGTGGGTCGCTCTTGCCGCGACTCGGGTCGCCGAGTGCGGCAGGCGAACTGCCCTTGCTGGCCTCGCCGAGGTGCCGCGGCCCCGGGGGCCCTCGTCAGAGCGTGATCACCTGATCCAGCTTCACGCCCGAGAGCGCCTTGTAGAGGTCGGGGAAGCAGCCGATCGGGATCCCCTCGATGAGCTTGTCCGCGATGGCGCGCTGGTAGCAGCACTGGTCGCAGCCCATGAGCAGCATCCCGCTCTTGCGAGAGAGGCGCGCTAGCCGCTCGCCAGTAGGGTTGCCATGGACGAGCAGGTAGGTGTTGTCGAAGAAGAAGAACATCCCCACCACGGTCGCGCCGTGGCGCCCCTCCTCCAGCTGCGGGGCGATCATCTTCTCCAGGATGAAGGACGCGTTGGGCGTCGAGAATACGTATGCGACGTTCACGAGTTCGCTCCCCTCTGACTCGACTCTCGCCGTTCTTCCGGAACGTGAATCCGACCTGTCTCGCCCTTTGACCCCGCGGCGGGGCGCCAGGCGCGCGCGACGGCGAGCGCCACGAGATCGGCGCGACCGCGGTGGACCGGGTGCACCCCGGTCACGGCGCCGCGCAGGCGTGTCGCGTCGAGCCTCGAGAGATCCTCGCCCTCCTCCGCGAGCGCGCAGGCCGTCTCGGCGTAGGCGATGAGCGAGGCGCATGTCGTGGCACGGAAGCGCGCCCGCGAGACGCGACCGTCGCCATCGAGCCAGAGCCCGACCCGCACCAGCAACCGGCCCACGGCAGCAGCCTCCCCGGCCAGCGAGGCTCCCTCCACGCTTCCGGCGTGTCGCGGATCGGCGACGTGCTCGGCGACGGTGCGCGGCCGCATGTGGAATCGATTAACTACCGGAGACAGTCGCGCAACGGAAGTTCGCTGGGCGGCTTCGTCATCGTCGGGCTCGCCGGCGTCACGCGCGGCGGCGTGCGCGTCACGGCCGGCGGCGCCTCGGGCTCGCCTTTCGACGTCCTTCAGACGCGGACGGGCACCTCGGCGGACGGCGTGCCCAGGTACTTGAGCACGCGCACCTGGTGGATGGTCAGGCCGCGCAGCACCACCTTCACGTCCACGAGCGCGGCGAGCGTCTTCGAGAGAGAGAGGAAAGCGGCGTCGTGGAGCTCGCGGACCTCCGTGAAGTCGACTGTCAGCTGCGAGAATGGGACGAACGATTCGACAGCCTGGCGGAGACGATCGGCATCCTGAACGGTGAAGTGTCTCCCCAGTTTCAGCAGGACCGTGCCATGCTCTGCTTCGATGTGCATGATCCCTCCCGTTGGGTCGGGAGTGTAACACCCCCAGTCGAGGGACTCGTCCCGGCCTCCCGAGCGGACGCTTGCGAAGCGCGAACAACCACACCCCTTCGCGGTCGATAGAGGTGTTGGGGGATACCCTCTCCGCAAAGCCCTCGCGCACGCGCCCCTTCTTGCGAAAGTATTGTTTTCATCGGTCATATCATGCACTTCGCTGACGGAATCTCGCCAGCCAACAGTTTCGACCGCCCCTCCGCGGCGGAGCACGAGGGTCATGAACACCCCTCGATCTGGGCAACCCCTCTTTCGATGCCGCTGCGGAGAAGCGACCGCGACCATGTGGAGCGACGTAGCAGGTTGTAGGATCGAATGCGACCTCGACCCGTTACATGCGACACGTCTCGCAGGCGGCCCAGGCGTGCGCCTGATCTCGAGGGAGCCCTCTCTTCCGGGACGGAGGCCGCCATGACCGCTCCCGATTCCGAGATGCTCGCGACGCTGGTGGCAAAGTTCCTCAAGCGAACCAAGCTCACCCCGGACGAGCGCAGAGAGGTCCTGCACGTCGCCAGGGGATTCGCATCCAAGGACTCCGCCAGGCTCGAGCGCCTGCCCGTCGAGGTCATACGCACCCGGCGCAAGCTCATCTACCGCAAGCTGCGCCTGTCTGGCGCTGGCGAGCTCGTCTCCGGGCTTCTCGCGCTCTCGCTCGCCGCGCTCTCCGGAAATGAAGAGCTGTAGCCCTCCGGCGTACGGCGAGGGCGACAACGCTGTCGCTCGCTGTTCCCAAGCCGGAGAGAGCTCCCCCGGGCGCTTCGCGCGCTACGCCGCAGGGAGCCGGGCGAGGAGCGCCTCCAGCCCCTCGCGATCCTCGGAGTACAAGAGGCCGAGCCGCACCTCGTTCCCTTCGGCGGCACGATAGCGAACGGACAGGCGGTACCGCCCGGTATGGCAGACCTCCTCGACCCCGTAGCGGAGCGCGCGGCCGTCGCGTCGCAGCACCTCGAGCGCGCGAGCAGCCTTCTCGGGCAAGTCCATGCCCCCATGAAAGCACGAGCGCGCACGGGGCGCGAGTACGGCTATATTGCGCCGCCATGAGCGTCACAGTGGAAACCGGCACGACCCTCGCCTTCGACCGCTTCTGGCACTGGCTCAAGCGCCACGCGAATTGCATCGTCCGCTCCGGCACGGTGGACACGTTCCTGCACGACCAGGAAGCGTTCCACTGGCACCTCGAGGAGGACTCCGACCGCAACCCGATCGTGCAGCTCGTCTGGGGGAAGCTCCTCGTCGGCGAGATGGTCCTCGACGTGCGCGACGTCCTCTACGTCGAGGCGACTCCCGAAGAGAGCGGGCCGGCAGGCCAGTTCCTCTTCGAGCTCGTGGGCGGCTCCAAGGAGGAGCCCTATGCCGTGTACCACTTCCTCGTTGCGCACGGCTTCGAGGAAGAAGGCGGCCATCCGGCTGGACTCAAGCACTGAGGCGCGGGCGTCGCGCCCCCGGACCGCTCACCGCCGCTCCTCGGGCGGCGGGAGCTTCCGGAACGCCGCATACAGCGCGAGGTCGTAGACGATCTTGAGCCCACCCGCGATGAAGAAGGGCACGCTCGCCAGCGTCGTCACCGCGTAGAGAGGACCAGCCACCACGGGGGCGAGCGACGATCCGATGGTGCGGGCGATTCCGGTCACACCGGCCGCCGCCGAGCGCTCGCCCGGCTCCACCACCGCCATGGTGTAGGACTGCCGCGTCGGGACGTCCATCTGCGAGATGGAGAAGCGGAGGAGCAACACTGCCATCGCCAGCGGCAGCGTCGGCATGAGGGGCACGAGGAGCAGGAGCACGTTCGACGGCAGGTGGGTGAAGACCATGGTGCGCACGAGGCCTATGCGGCGCGCCACCCACGCGGCCGAGAGCGCGGAAAGGCCCGCGAGCACGTTCGCGCCGAAGAAGAGCTTCCCGAGGAGCGCCGGATCCGAGCCGAACCGACGGTGGAACCAGTAGGCCACGAACGCCTGCACCACGAACCCGCCCGCGAACGCATCGAGAGAGAAGAGGGCGGAGAGGCGGAAGACCACTCCTCGCGACCGCCGCAGCCCGAGGCCTGGCTCGAGGAAGGAGGGCCGGTTCGAGGTCGCGCGCGCCGCGGGCGGCGCTTCCACGTCTCGCGAGAGCCCCTGGAACAGGAGGAGCAGGAGTCCACCCAGCGCGGCGTAGCCTGCGACGACGGCCCGATAGCTGGCGAGGGGCGTCCATCCGGCGCGCTGCAGCCCCGAGGCGAGCGTCCCGCCGGCCAGGGCGCCGAGGGCGGTCGCGAAGGCGCCGGCGAGCTGGTACCACGCGAACACCCGGGTCCGCCGCTCGCCCGGGAGCGCCTGCGAGAGCGCCGCCTGCTCGATCGCCAGGAACGGGCCCACCTCGTTGCCGGCAGGGCTGATGACGCCGACGGTGGCGGCGACGAGGAGGAGCGCGAAGCTCCTCGTCGAGGCGAAGAGCACACCGGCCAGGATCATGAGCGCGGCGCCGAGGCGGAGCATGCTGCGCCGCCCTGCCCGGTCTGCGCGCGTCGTGACGACGAGCGAGACGGCGGTGTCACCGAGGAGGGTCAGCGTGAGCAGGACCCCGATGCTCGCTTCCGACAGGCCGGCCGCGGAGAGGTGGAGCACGAGGACGACGGAGAGGAACCCGTAGGCGAAGAGCCGCACGGCCCGTGTGGCAAACAGGATCCGGATGTCGCGCGCGGGGACGGGAGCGATCGGAGCCATCGCCCGGGGAGGCTACACCCGGGCGACGCCCGCCACGCAGCTCGCTTCGCGCAGCCCCCGTTAGATCCGTCCTGCAGGGACGGTACACGATCGTGGGTAGGTCACATCGCGCACGCGAGCCGTGTCCTATCCACGATGGCGCGACGAAAAGGCGCCGAAGGGTCCGCCATGAGAGGGTGCATCACCGGCCGCGACGTCCTGCTCCATCCCTACATGATCTGCCGGCTCTGGGGGCCGGGCTGCTACCTGCGCTGCCTCAAGGCGGTGGTCACGCGCCAGCGCTGCACGTTTCTGGAGCTCGTGGCAGCGAAGGAGGCATGACGCTCAGCCGGGCTGGGGGGCATGCTCGCCGGGCTCGCCGGCATCGCGGAAGAGCTCGTGGAGGAGGACGACGATCTGCTCGAGCTCCACCGGCTTCACGAGGTGTTCGTCGAACCCCGCGGCCCGCGAGAGGGCGCGGTCGCGATCCTGGCCGTAGCCGGTGAGGGCGACCAGCTTGACCGCCTGCCCCAGCAGCTCGCGCAGGCGCCGCGCCAGCTCGTACCCGTCCATCACCGGCAGCCCGATGTCGAGGAAGGCGGCATGCGGCCGGAGCCGCGCCGCCGCCTCGAGCGCCCCGGGGCCGTCGTAGGCGACGCTGGCAGATAGCCCGCGCGCGCGGAGGGCGTCCACGAGCGCGTCGGCGGCGTCCTGGTTGTCGTCCACCACCAGGATCCGCCGCCCGGTCCGGAGCCGGTGGCGTCCGGGGAGGGCGGAGATCGGGCCCGGGATCGGCGTGAGCGCCGAGGCCGGCGCAGAGGGGAGCCGGATCGTGAACTCACTCCCTTTCCCGACCCCCTCGCTCGCCACCGCGACGGTCCCACCGTGCATCTCGACGAGGCTGCGCACGATCGTGAGCCCGAGGCCGAGCCCGCCCTGGGAGCGGTCCAGGGCCCGGTATCCCTGGACGAAGAGGTCGAAGACGCGCGGCGCGAGCTCGGGAGGAATCCCCATGCCCGAGTCGCGCACCCGCACCGCGACGTGGGCGCCCTCACGCGAGGCGCGGACGTGCACCCCGCCGCCAGGCTCCGTGTACTTCGCGGCGTTGGTGAGCAGGTTCGCCACCACCTGCGCCAGCCGATCCGGATCCCCTTCCACCAGCAGCCCCTCGCACGGCACCTCGGTCTCGAGCACGTGACGGCGCGCCTCGAGGAGCGGACTCGCCATCTCGATGGCGGCCGCGATCACATCGCCCATCTCGATCGGGCGGCGCCTGAGCTGGACCTTGCCGCGCGTGATGCGCGAGACGTCGAGCAGGTCGTCGACGAGCCGCATGAGGTGTTGCACCTGCCGCTCGACGATGGTGCGCTCGCGCTCCAGGGTGTCTCCGCCGCGCAGCCGCATGAGCTCGAGCGCCGTGATCATGGGCGAGAGCGGGTTGCGCAGCTCGTGGCCGAGCATGGCCAGGAACTCGTCCTTGGCCCGGCTCGCCGTCTCCGCGTCCCGTCGCGCCTGCTGCTCGCGCGCGAGCAGTTCTTCCCGCTCCTTCTCGACCAGGACCTGGCGGGTCACGTCGCTCGCGACACCGAGGACGAGCTCGGGTTCGCCCTCCGGCGTCCGCGAGAACACGCGATCCCGGGAGCGCACCCAGCGCCAGCTCCCGTCGGCGTGCCTCATCCGGTACTCGTGCTCGACCAGCTCGCCGTCCGAGAGCGTCGCGAAGCGGGCGTTCTGCTCCTGTAGCACCGGGACGTCGTCTGGATGAACGAGCTGGGCGTAGAAGGCGTCGCCCACGGCCGCGATGTCGCGCGAAGAGCGCCCGAGCACGCGCTCGACGCTCCGGCTCACGTACACGTTCCTCCCGCGGCGCAGGTCGAACAGGTAGAGCATGTCGGGGCTCGCGTCGGCGATGCCCTCGAACAGCCGCTGGCTGCGGACGACCTCGTCGAGCAGGCGCGCGCGCTCCAGCGCCTGCGTCCCCAGCAGCGCCAGCGCCTCGACGAAGGAGCGGGCGCCGGGCGGGAGGGGGATCCACTGGGCGAAGCCGAACCCGAGATAGCCTATCGCGTGCTCGCCCGCCAAGAGCGGCACCGCGATGCGGCTCCCGCCGCTCCAGCGGAGCCGCGGATCGAGATCGGGATAGCGTCGCCGATGCTCCTCGGAGCTCTCGATGAACACGGCCAGCCTCTGCTTCACCGCGTCCGTCGCGAGGGACCGCTCCCGGAGCGGCAGCCGCGTGTAGCGCTCCCGTTCGGCATCGGTGAGCCCCGAAGAGGCCATGACCTCCACGCGCTCCCCGTCGCGGCTGACGAGCGCCAGCAGTCCGGAGGCGGCGCCGAGGGACTCCACGCCCAAGGCCACCGCGACCTCTCCGACCTCTCGCGCCGTACGCGAGCGCGAGAAGGCCGAGGTCACCGCGAGGAGCTTCTCCGTCCACGTCGCCTCGGGCATCGTGAACCCACCGGGGGAACGGCGAAGCGCGCCGGCCTGGTCGGTGCGGTACTGTTAGGTCGCCTTTCGCTAGAAGTCGACCGCTCGGCTCGGGTATGGGAGGGCCTCGCTGGGGGCAGCAGGGCCAGCCGGGACCCAGCCAAGCCCGGCAAGGGAGACGCTTCCGTGTGACGTCTCCGACCCGCGCGATACCGATGTTGGACCCACCTGCTAAGAGAGAGCTCCCTTCCCCCGGAGCCACACGCCTTGGCCGACTTCGTCCACCTGCACCTGCACACGCTCTACAGCCTGCTCGACGGCGCGATCCGCATCCCCGATCTCCTCGCGACCGTGAAGGCGAAGGGCATGACCTCCGTGGCCGTCACCGACCACGGGAACCTCTACGGCGCCGTCGACTTCTACAAGCGAGCGAAGGCGGCCGGCGTGAAGCCCATTCTCGGGTTCGAGACCTACGTGGCCGGAGAGAAGGGGCGCCTGGACCGCTCGGAACGGATCGGGCGCCACCTCATCCTGCTCGCCAAGAACGCGGAGGGGTGGGCGAACCTGCGCTACCTCTCCTCGATGGCCTTCACCGAAGGGTTCTACTACGACCCGCGCATCGACAAGGGGCTCCTCAAGGACCACGCCCGCGGCCTGGTCGGGCTCACCGCCTGCCTGGCGGGTGAGATCCCGCGCCTGTGCCGGCAGGGCGACATGGACGCCGCGCGCCGCGTGACGCAGGAGTACAAGTCGATCTTCGAGCCCGGTTCCTTCTTCCTCGAGGTGCAGTCGAACGGCATGAGGGAGCAGCTCGAGGTGAACGCCCGGCTGGCCGAGCTCTCCGAGTCGGAGGGCATCCCGCTCGCCGCCACCGCCGACGCGCACTACGTCAAGCGCGAGGACGCCAAGGCGCACGAGGTGCTCATGTGCATCGCGTCGGGGAAGACCTTCTCCGACCCGAAGCGCCTGCGGCACGAGACGGACGGTCTCTTCATCGCCTCGCCCGACGAGATGGTCCAGGCGCTGCCCGGCATGCGGGAGGCGATCGACAACACCCTCCGCATCGCCGAGATGTGCAACGTCGAGCTCGAGCTCGGCCACAACTACCTCCCCAAGTTCCAGCTCCCCGACAGCTCGAGCGAGGAGGAGTACCTGGCCAGGCTCGCGCGGGAGGGGCTCGACCGCCGCTTCCGCGAGATCGGCGGGAAGCATGTCTTCGATGCCGACGTGTACCGGGCGCGGCTCGAGATGGAGCTGACCGTCATCCAGAAGATGGGGTTCTCCGGCTATTTCCTCATCGTGCAGGACTTCATCAACTGGGCGAAGCAGCACGGCGTTCCGGTCGGCCCCGGGCGAGGCTCGGGCGCCGGCTCCATCGTCGCCTGGTCGCTGCGCATCACCGACCTCGACCCGATGCGCTGGAACCTCCTCTTCGAGCGGTTCCTCAACCCCGAGCGCGTCTCGATGCCCGACTTCGACGTCGACTTCTGCCAGAACCGGCGCGACGAGGTCATCCGCTACGTGACGGCGAAGTACGGGAAGGACAACGTCGGCCAGATCATCACCTTCGGCTCGCTCAAGGCGCGCTCCGTCATCCGGGACGTCGTGCGCGTCATGGGCCTGCCCTTCGCCGAGGGGGATCGCATCGCCAAGCTCGTCCCCGAGCCGGTGCAGGGCAAGACGCCGCCGCTCAAGGATCTGGTGTTCGGCTCGGAGAAGCACGCGCCCGAGCCGCGCCTCAAGGAGCTCTTCGACAAGCCGAAGGTCGTGCACAGCTTCGTCGACGGGGAAGGCCGCCAGCAGCAGGTGACGGAGCGTGACATCCTCGAGATCGCGATGTCGCTCGAGGGCCTGAACCGGCAAGCGGGCCTGCACGCGGCCGGGGTGGTGATCGCCGGCAAGCCGCTCTGGGAGTACGTCCCGGTCACCAAGGACTCCGACTCCGGCCAGCTCGTGAGCCAGTTCGCGAAGGACGAGGCGGAAGCGGCGGGGCTCGTCAAGTTCGACTTCCTGGGCCTCAAGACCCTCACCGTCATCGAGGATGCGATCGCGCTCATCCGCCGGAACCACCCGGACCGGAGAGCGCTCAGCGCCGATCAGATCCCGATCGACGATCCGGCCGTATACGAGCTCATCGGCCGCGGTGACACCGCCGGCGTCTTCCAGATGGAGTCCTCCGGCTTCACCGAGATGGTGATGAAGATGAAGCCGTCTCGCTTCGAGGACGTCATCGCCGCCGGCGCGCTCTACCGGCCGGGCCCCCTGGACCAGAAGCTCGACGACGGCCGGACCATGGTCGACGTGTACATCGACCGCAAGCACGGACGGGAGACGGTTGCCTACCCGCACGCGAAGCTCGCCCCCGTCCTGGAGGACACCTACGGCGTCATCGTCTACCAGGAGCAGGTGATGCAGATCTCGCAGGTCCTGGCGGGCTACAGCCTGGGGAGGGCCGATCTGCTCCGCCGCGCCATGGGGAAGAAGAAGGCCGAGGTCATGGCGAAGGAGCGGTCCGGCTTCATGGAGGGCTGCCAGCGGAGCG
>Ga0299915_10003513_pt1 | contig 11337 bp, 11 predicted proteins | sample RVTome_13_FD_200263 | JGI IMG/M metagenome (GOLD analysis project Ga0299915, IMG submission 200263) | Soil microbial communities from uranium-contaminated site in the Upper Colorado River Basin, Wyoming, United States - RVT92D227 (version 2) ... | reverse complement strand
GATGCTCGTGACCGCCCCGGCGCCCAGGATGGCGGAGCCGATCCCGGCCAGCTCGCCCACCCCGAGGCCGATCGAGGGCGAGCCCGGCCCGACCACCAGGAAGACACCTGCGCTGACGACGACCAGGGCGAGCGCGATGTGCACCGTGGGACGCTCTCCCAGCGTGTAGAAGGAGAGGACGGTGGCGATGACGGGAAAGACGTTGTTGAGCAGCGTCGCCTCGCCGGCGGGGATGCGCGCCAGCGCCACGAAGTAGAGCAGGACCGCGACGCCTCCCAGGGCACCACGGGTGAAAAGGAGCCAGCGCCGGACCGGGCGGAAGGTGCCCGGGACGAGGTAGAAGAGCCCCAGGGTCATCCCGATCCCGATGGCGAAGCGGACGGTGGACATCTGGGCGGCGGTGAAGCCGGTCGGGCCGCGCGAGCCTAGCCGGACCATGGCGGCCATGAGCCCGAAGCACACCCCCGACGCAAAGAGCTGGGCGCGAGCGCCGAACCTGCGAGGACGGGCATGGGGACGGGACCCGCCGGCCGGCGCTCCCTCCTCGCGGGCGGGGAGGACGGGCTCGCAGGCGGCGCGCCGCGTGGCCTGCCCGGAATTCACCGTCCGGCGAGCTCGTCAACGGCCGCGCCGCCGCAAGCTCCTCGCTCGTTCACGGCCCTTCGGCCTACTCGCTGCGGGCCTGCATCTGGCGGCGCGGCCTGCTCGCTCATCGCAACGCCTCCAGCTCCCGGGCCAGTGCGTCGGAGAAGCGCACGAGGTCCGCCTGCGTCGCACGATACCGGAAGAGCGCCAGCTCGGCGTCCGATCGCCGCGTGGTTCCGGCCGACTCGGCCAGAAAAGCCCCGAGGTCCAGGCCTGCCTCGACCACCGCGCCTCCCGGCGAGGCCCCGATCTGAAGGCCGGCAGGGGCGTCGTCTCCCGGCCGCCAGACGAAGCCGGGGGAGCCGCCGCGCAGGAATTCCGAGAGCTGGGAGGCGAGCCGTTCCGCCTCCGCTGCCGGGAGGTGGACCACCGGCAGGCGGACCAGGGGCCACCACTCGCCGTCCCGCCGGTCCAGGTACTCGAGGCCGGCCGCGGCGAGGATGAAGCCCTGGAGGTCACCGGCGAGTCCGGCACCGGGTGCGAGCTCCGGAGCAGTTACACGGCTCACGAGCTCGACCACGAACCGCAGGGCGCCGCTGTCGTTCCGGAGCTCCGCCATCGCAGGCAACTGAATACAGCCTTTCGGCGCGCAGGGGAATGCGGGCCCCCTGGCAGCGTTCGCGGGAGGGTCGATCCAGACCGGGTGGGTCGTTGGGCGCGGCCCACGACCTCGATGACGGCGAAGCCGGCGGCCGCTCGCGCAGCGAGCGACTGCGCCGCCGCCGGCAGCGTCTGGCCTTGGGCCCCCGGTTCCGTTAAGTAAGGCCTTCCATGGGTGAGCCGGAAGCCATCGTCGTCAAAGGCGCGCGAGAGCACAACCTCAAGTCCGTCGAGCTCGAGATCCCGAAGAAGCGGCTCGTCGTGTTCACCGGCGTCTCGGGCTCGGGCAAGAGCTCGCTCGCCTTCGACACCTTGTACGCCGAGGGCCAGCGCCGCTATGTCGAGTCGCTCTCGACGTATGCCCGCCAGTTCCTCGGGCAGATGGAGAAGCCCAAGTACGACACGATCCGAGGCCTGTCCCCGACCATCTCCATCGAGCAGAAGGCCGCCTCCAACAACCCCCGCTCCACCGTCGGCACCATCACCGAGGTGCACGACTACCTGCGCGTCCTCTACGCCTCCGTCGGCGTCCAGCATTGCCCGGACTGCGGGCGGCAGGTGGGCAAGCAGACGGCCCAGCAGATCGTGGCGGCCATCCTGTCGGCCCCGGAGGGCTCCCGGATCCTGCTGCTCGCGCCCCTCGTCCAGAACCGCAAGGGCGAGTACCGGGAGCTCCTCGGGGACGCGCACAAGCGCGGCTTCGCCCGCGTGCGCGTCGACGGCGTGGTCCACTCCCTCGAGGAGCGCCTCGCCCTCGACAAGAAGCTCAAGCACGACATCGAGCTCGTCATCGATCGCCTGATCGTGAAGCCCGACATCCGCAGCCGCCTCACCGACTCGGTCGAGACGGCCCTGCGCGAGGGGAAGGGCACCCTCGTCGTCGCCGACGCGGGCCGGGAGCAGGCGGTGGGGCCTGGCGATCCGGAGGAGTACAAGAAGCACGACCGCTTCTTCTCCGAGCTCAACGCCTGCCATGCCTGCGGGCGGTCCTTCGGCGAGCTGGCGCCCCAGAGCTTCTCGTTCAACAGCCCGCTCGGCTCCTGCCCGGACTGTCAGGGCCTGGGCACCCGCGCCGAGATGGACCCCGACCTCATCATCCCCGACCCTTCGCTCACCATCCGCCAGGGCGCCGTCGACCCGTGGGCGACCGGCATGGAGCGCGGGGAGGGCTGGACCTTCGAGTTCGTGGAGCACCTCTCCCGATCGCTCGGGATCGACCTCGACGTCCCCTGGGCGAAGCTCTCCAGGGCGCACCGCGACCTCGTCCTCCACGGCAACGAAGGCACGAGCCGCAACCGGATCGCCTGGGAAGGGGTGGTGAACCAGCTCCACCGGCGGTTCAAGGCGACCGGGTCGGAGGCCATGCGGCGCTACTACATGCGCTACTTCTCCGACAAGCCCTGCCAGGTATGCGAGGGCGAGCGCCTCAAGCCCGAGAGCCGCGCCGTGCGCATCCGCGGCAAGGGCATCGTGGACCTCTCGCGCCTCACCATCGTCGATGCGTACGACTGGCTCGGTGCGCTGGCCCTCGACGGATCGGAGGCGCGCATCGCCGAGGAGCTCCTCAAGGAGATCAAGAACCGGCTCCGGTTCCTGCTCGACGTGGGGCTGGGCTACCTGACGCTGGACCGGCCCGGCCCGTCGCTCTCGGGAGGCGAGAGCCAGCGCATCCGGCTCGCCTCGCAGATGGGCTCCGAGCTGACCGGCGTCATCTACATCCTCGACGAGCCCTCCATCGGCCTGCACCAGCGCGACAACGGCAAGCTCCTCGCGACGCTCAAGCGCCTGCGCGACATCGGCAACTCCGTCATCGTGGTCGAGCACGACGAGGAGACGATGGAGCAGGCCGACTGGATCGTCGACTTCGGCCCGGGCGCGGGCGAGCACGGCGGCGAGATCGTGGCCGAGGGCACGCCCGCCGAGGTGAAGGCGAACCCCGCCTCCCTCACCGGCGCCTACCTGTCCGGCCGCCGCGAGATCCCCATCCCGGAGGGCCGGCGCAAGCCGCGCGGCGCCGTCACCGTGGCCGGCGCCAGCGCCAACAACCTGAAGGACGTGACGGTGCAGTTCCCGCTCGGCACCCTCACCGCCGTCACGGGCGTCTCGGGCGCGGGGAAGTCCACCCTCGTGAACGCGGTCCTGCGGCCCGCGCTCATGCGCCTGCTCTACGGCTCGCGCGAGGTGCCGGGGAAGCACCAGGCCCTCCTCGGCCACGAGCAGATCGACAAGGTCATCGACATCAACCAGCAGCCCATCGGGCGCACGCCGCGCTCGAACCCGGCCACCTACACCAAGGTCTTCGACGCGATCCGGGAGGTCTTCGCGCAGACGCCCGAGGCGCGCGCCTACGGGTACCAGCCCGGCCGCTTCAGCTTCAACGTGAAGGGCGGCCGGTGCGAGGCGTGCCAGGGCGACGGCATGAAGCTCGTGGAGATGCACTTCCTCGCCGACGTGCTGGTGCCGTGCGAGGTGTGCGGCGCCAAGCGCTTCAACGAGGCCACGCTCCGCGTGCAGTTCAAGGGAAAGAACATCGCCGAGATCCTCGACCTCTCCGTGAGCGAGGCCACGGGGCTCTTCGCGCACCACCGCGAGATCCTGCGGGTCCTGCAGACGCTCGAGGACGTCGGGCTCGGCTACATCAAGCTCGGCCAGCCCTCCCCCACCCTCTCCGGCGGCGAGGCGCAGCGCATCAAGCTCAGCCGCGAGCTGGCGCGGGTGGGCACGGGACACACCCTCTACATCCTGGACGAGCCCACCACGGGCCTTCACTTCGAGGACGTGCGCAGGCTCCTCCATGTACTCGACCGGCTCGTGGAGGGCGGGAACACGGTCGTCGTGATCGAGCACAACCTCGACGTCATCAAGTGCGCGGACTGGATCGTCGACCTCGGCCCCGACGGCGGCGACGAGGGGGGACGGGTCGTCGCGGAGGGCATGCCCGAGGACGTGGCACGGGTGAAGGAGAGCTTCACGGGTCGCTACCTCGGAAGCCTGCTCCAGCACCAGCGCGCGCGGCGCGCGGCCGGCGGGAAGAGCGCGTGACCGGGGTCGCCGGCCTCGGGGCCCATCCGTCGGCTTGCTGCCCGCGCGCCCTTTCGCCCCGCCATCTGATCAAGATCAAGGCATCGGGCCACGCTCTCGCGCTAGCGAGTGAGGCATGCCCAACACCACCGAGAACCTGAAGGTCGCGTTCGCTGGCGAGAGCCAGGCGAATCGCAAGTACCTCGCCTTCGCGCGGCAAGCGGAGAAGGACGGCTATCCCCAGATCGCGAAGGTCTTCCGTGCTGCAGCGGAAGCCGAGACCCTCCATGCTCTGGCGCACCTCTCCAACATGGGCGGCGTGGGCACGACCCTGGAGAACCTGCGCGCCGCCGTCGCCGGCGAGACCTACGAGTTCACGGAGATGTACCCACCCATGGTCGAGCAGGCGCTGGCCGAGAACCACAAGGCCCGGTACATGCTCGGCTTCGCCAACTCCGCGGAGAAGGTCCACGCCGGCCTGTTCTCCCAGGCCCTGGCGGCGCTCGAAGCGGGCGCGGACCTCTCCAAGATGGATGTCTACCTGTGCCCCGTGTGCGGGGACATCGAGTTCGGCTCACCGCCCGACAAGTGCCCGATCTGCGGAGCGCCGGCCTCGAAGTTCCAGAAGATCGGCTGACGTCCCCGGTCGTCGCGTCCTGTCGCGACGCACGGCCGTTTCGCGATAGATCGACGACCATGTCGAAGCGCGACCGCCGTGCGACACCGGCGCCCGACGAACCCGCACAGCCCTTCCACAATCCTTTCGGAGGGCTCGCCGATCGCCTCGGCATGACCCCCGCCCCGCCGGCTCGCCCGGCCGCGGGGAGCCCGGCCGTACCGGCTGGCGCCCCGGGGCGCGCCGTGGTGCGCCTCGAGCGCAAGGGCCGCGGCGGCAAGGAGGTGACGGTCGTCGAGAAGCTCGATCTTCCACCCGCGGCGCTCGCTGCCTGGCTAAAGGACCTCAAGCACGCCCTCGGCTGCGGAGGAGCGGTGGAGGGCGGCGCGCTCGCCCTGCAGGGCGACCTCCGGGAGCGGGTGAAGACGCTGCTCGAGAGCCGCGGCGTGCGAAAGGTTACCCTGGGCTGAGGCGGGGCCAAGCCCTCGACCTGCCCTTCCCGCTGGCATAGATTCCGGGCCCTGCCCGCTGCGAACCCACCTCTCGAACCTGCCCTGGTCCACCCGCAACGCGGCAGGGCCATGGCGCAGGTTCTCGCGGCGGCGGCCCTGTGGGCGATCAGCGGCGTCGTGGCGCGGAGCCTGTTCCAGCGGTCGGTGGATCCGGCACACCTCGTCCAGGTGCGAATGCTGCTCGGCGGTCTTGCGCTCCTGCCCTTTGCCGTCGCCGGCGGGAAGGCGCACCTCCCCACTCGCACCCTGCCTGCGGTGGCGGGGTACGCGCTCGTCCTGGCGGCAGTCCAGCTCACCTACTTCGAGGCGATAGCGGCTGCGGGAGTCGCCGTGGCTGTCTTCCTGCAGTACACGTCTCCGCTCATCGTCGCTGCCTGGGAGACGGCGCGCGCCCGGCGACTCCCTTCGCGGCCGATGCTGGTCTCCATGTCACTGGCCATCGCAGGCTCGGCGCTGCTGGTGCTTCCCGGGGGCGGGGGGGTGCGGGTGCCGGCGCGAGGCTTCGCCTGGGGCATCGCCTCCGCCTTCAGCTTCGCCGCCGCGACGATCGTCGCGCGCCGACTGCGCCAGCGTGGAATATCGGCCACGGCCCTTCTCGCCGCGGGCCTCGTCCTCGGCTCGCTGGCCTTCGTCCCGCTGCGAACTCCCTGGCAGGCGCTCGCCGCCATCCCCGCGCCGGACTGGCCCTACTTCCTCTACGTGGCGATCCTCGCCACCGCGGTGCCCTTCACCCTCTATGCCTCGGCGCTCGCCTCGGTCAGCGGGAGCCTGGCGATGCTCCTGGCCATGCTCGAGCCCGTGCTCGCCGCCGCGCTCGCGTGGATGGTGCTGGGCGAGGCGCTCGCCCCGGTGCAGCTCCTCGGCGGCGCGCTCATCCTGGCGGCCATCGCGCTCGCGGTGCGCGCGCCCTGAACGCAAGAAGGCCGAGAGCCCCGGCGCGAGGCGCACGGGGCTCCGGTCCTGAGCTGCGTTCGCGTCTACCTCGGGGCCCCGGCGCTCGCCGGGCAAGCGTCCTCGGGCGGGCAGGCGATCAGGCGCGCTTCTCCGCCTTCTTGTGACACTTGCACTCGCCCTTCGGGCAGGTGCAGTCCGTCTTCGGGCAATCGCAGGCTGGCTTCTTCTCGGCCTGCGCGAAGGTGGCGACCTTCGTCTTTCCGCAGTTGGCGCACTTGCACTCGCCCTTCTTGCAGGTGCAACCCTTGCCGCCCGGCTCGCACTCGCACTTCTTCTCCTCGCCCGCGGCGACGCGCACGGCCGAGGCAGCACCCAGCTCGGACTTCTTCTCGCCAGCGGCGGGCTTCTCGGCAGGCTTGGCGTCGGGCTTGGCCTCCGGCTTGGCGTCGGTTCCTTTGGCGGCGCTCTTCTTGGCGCACGGGCAGTCCTTGCCGCAGGCGTACGCGGGCGAAGCCAGCGTCAGGGTGAACGCGCTCGCGACTCCAAGGGCGAGGGTGAGGAAGAGGCGCTTCTGCATGTCGTAGCTCCTTACGAGTCCTGGTGAGATCTAGGGCACGATAGCCTATGAGGGGCTACTCGCAGGTGTCAAGGCGAGGGCTCCCTCACCATAGGGGCCGGGCGAGCCCCCACCGCCTGCCAGCCCCCCGTTGCGGGTTTCGAAAAGGGCCCATTGAGCCATCACGGCGGTGCGGGGTAGATTTCGCAACAGAATGGCGAACGTCGATCCCGATGCCCTCTTGCAGATGCTCCGCGATCCCAACCGCGAGGCGCTGGAGATCGCGGCGGTGGCTGGCGCTTCTCGAGAGGAGGCTGCCCGCGCCTCTCTCCTCGTCCTTGGCATGGGCAAGGCCAAGCCGCAGGAGGTCCTGCGGCTGCCGGCCTCCCTCGCGCTCGCCGCCTTGCGCGCCGCCGCGGCAGCGCGGCGGGGCGACTTCCTGGCGGTCGCCGCCGGCCACCCGAGCAAGGACGTGGCGAAGGAGGCGAAGCGCGCGCTCTACCTGCTCAAGATGCGCGGGGTGTCCGTCCCCGAGCTCCAGCGGCAAGCACCCGCGCCCGCTCCTGCGCCGGTGGAGCCGCCTTTGCCTTGCTTCGCTTCCACCCTGGACGGCCAGGGTGAACGAGCCCTCTGGATCGCCCGTCACGTGCCGGCCAAGGGCGTCGAGGTGGCGCAGGCGGTGATCTCGGACCGCAAGGGCCTCCTCTCCTTGCAGCTCGGGCAACTCGGCCGCAAGGAGTACCGCGCCTTCGGACGGGACCTCGTGGGTCGAGGGAACGAGATGGGCGTGGCGGAGATCGACTTCGAGCAGGCCAAGAGCCTCCTCGTCGCTGCCGGCCACCTGAACGAGACGGCCGGGACGCCGCTCCCGGAAGGCGCGGCCGGCTGGCTGGCCAGGCTCGGCCCAGCTTCGCCGCCGTCCGACCCGGCCGAGCGCTTCCCCCGGCTGGCGGAGGACGAGGAGCGGGCGGCGTGCGAGGCGTCGGGCCAGCTCCACGAGTTGCCGCTCGTCCGCGGGTGGCTGGCCGACGAGGATGCGCTGCGCGCTCTCGCGCTCAAGCTCGACGAGATCGGCGTTTCGAGCCTGTATGTCGACGAGCGGCAGCGCGCACAGGCGACGCTCGGCGCGCTCGAGGACGCGGTGGAGAGACACTTCGATGCCGCGAAGCGGGCCGTGTGGGCTTCTCGCCTCTTCTCGCTGGCGGATCACCTCGACCGCGCCGGTGCCCTCGCTCACGCAGGGCAGGCCGCAGCGGCCGCTCGCGCCCTGCGTGCCTCGGTACCCGCGACGCACATCCCGTTCGCGCGCCTCCTCTTCGAGAAAGCATTTCCGCCACCGCCGGCCCGGTCGGAGCCGCCGGCTGGCCCGGAGAGCCTCCTCGTCGCTCCTCCCGTCCGCTGACATGGCCGAACACCGCAATCCAGCGCCCACCGTCGACGTCGTCATCCTCCTCCACGGCGACAGGGTCGTGCTCGTCGAGCGCAGGAACGAGCCACCCGGCTGGGCACTTCCGGGCGGTTTCGTGGACGAGGGGGAGACCCTGGAAGCCGCTGCCGTGCGTGAGGCGCACGAGGAGACGGGCCTCGCCGTCGAGCTCCTCGAGCAGTTCCACTCGTACTCCGATCCGCGCCGCGACGCGCGCCGGCATACCATCACGACCGTCTTCCTCGGCCGCGCCGAAGGTGAACCCTCGGGGGGAGATGACGCGGCGAGCGCGGCGGGGTTCCCCTGGTCGCAGCTGCCCCGCCCGATCGCGTTCGATCACGCCGAGATCCTCGCAGACGTGCGACGGTACCTCCTGACCGGAGCCCGGAGGCGGCTATGACGTTCCACGCTGACTCGACTTCTACCGTTCCCCCGGACCGGTTGAGCGCGGTCGAGCGGGCCGCGCTCCTCGGCATCGCCAGGGCCGCCATCCGCGAACGGCTGGGCCTCGGCCCCAAGCCGGCGCTCCCCGCCGACGGCCCGCTCGCGCTCCCTCGCGGCGCATTCGTCACGCTCTCGGTCCGGGGCGAGCTCCGCGGCTGCATCGGCACGTTCACGCCGGCCGGCTCGCTCGCCAGCACCGTCGCGCGCATGGCGGCCGACGCCGCCAGCGAGGACCCTCGGTTTGAACCGGTGCGAGCCGACGAGCTCGAGGACCTCGACGTGCACGTATCGGCCCTCGATCCGCGCCGTCCCATGCGCGATCCTTCCGAGCTCGAGGTAGGCCGGCACGGCGTGCTGATCCAGCTCGGGTGGAACCGGGGCACCCTCCTCCCCCAGGTCGCCGTCGAGCAAGGGTGGGATCCCCTCACCTTCCTGGAGCGCACCTGCATCAAGGCAGGCCTACCCCCGCACGCCTGGCAGGACCCCGAGGCCGTGGTGGAGCTGTTCTCGGCCGAGGAGCTGGGAGAAGGTACCCCATCCTGAAATGACGGTGGCGGGGGCCCCGTGTTAGGGATGATCGATGGCTCACCTGTTCGGCTCGTCGGCGAGCTACGTACTCGTCGTGCTCGTAGTGGTCCTCGCGTTCGGAGCGCTCGTGATCGTCCACGAGCTGGGACACTACGCGCTGGCGCGGTCCTGCCGGATGCGCGTCGAGCGCTTCAGCGTCGGCTTCGGCCCTGTGCTCCTCCGCCGCCGGCGCGGCGACGTGGAGTGGGTGCTCTCGGCCATCCCGTTCGGCGGCTACGTGCGGATCGCGGGGATGGCGCCGGGCGAGGAGATCGAAGCGGGGGATCTCGGCGCGTACGCGAACCAGCCGGCCTGGCGCCGCTTCCTCGTCATCCTGGCCGGCCCGGCGATGAACTATCTGTTCGCGGTCCTGCTCGCTGCGGCCATGCTGGCCAGCCTGGGCTTCCGCGAGCCCGACCCCTCGACCGTGGTGGGCGAGGTGCTGGCTGAGGCTGCAGCGCAGCGCGCCGGTCTGCAGACAGGAGATCGCATCCTCGCGGTGGATGGGCGCTCCGTGTCCACATGGGAGGCGCTCGTCTCGGAGATCGTCGCCCGCCCCGGCGCGCCAACGCGGCTCTCCGTGCAGCGCGGCGAGGGCCCGCCCGTCGAGATCGTCGCCACGCCGGAGGCCGTGGGAGGACGAGGCCGCCTCGGGATCGGGCAGTCGGCCCGTGTCGTGCGCGCGGGCCCGGCCGACGCCTTCTTCGCGGGCGTGCGGGTCACGAACCAGCGCGCTGGGGAGATCCTCTCCGGCCTCGGACAGATGGTGACCGGGCGGCAGCGCGCCGAGCTCCGGGGCCCGCTCGGGATCGCGCAGGAGATGGTGCGGAGCGCGCGCGCCGGAGCCGCGCCCTTCATCACCATCGTGTGGTTCATCTCCATCGCGCTGGCGCTCTTCAACCTGCTGCCGCTCCCCGCTCTGGACGGCGGACGCCTGGTCTTCCTGATCTACGAGATCGTCACGCGACGCAGGGTGAATCAGCGAGTGGAGAACATCGTTCACCTGGCGGGGTTCGTCGCGCTGTTCGGCTTGCTCATCGCCGTCACCCTCTTCGGCGATCTCGCTCGGATCTTCCGGAACTGACACCTCCCCCTACCCGCCTGCCACGCACGAGTGGCCCGGTGTTTGCCACTGTCCATGGTGCGAGGTACGAACCGAATCCTGCTTCCGGATGCAGCCGGAAGGTATAATGGCCACGCCTTCGGGGAGCGGGGACCGCCATGGCCTTCTATCGCTGCACCGCTTGCGGTGCGGTCAATCGGATTGTTGCAAGTCGAGAGCAGCCCGTCTGTGCGCGCTGCCGATGCGCGCTCGACACCACCGCCACGCCGCAGGCCGTGGACGCTGCGGCCCTCGTCTCGGCCATCCTGGTGTCCCCGGCTCCCGTCCTGGTGGATTTCACCGCCCCCGGCGCGCACCGATCGTGCCTGGACGAGGTCGCCTACGCGCGCGCCGGAGAGCTCCTCTGCCTGCGCGTCGACCCTGCGAGCGAGCCTGCGGCGACGGACGCTTACCGCGTCCACAGCACACCCACACTCGTGCTGTTCTCGGATGGGTGCGAGGTTGCGCGCCTCCCGGCCGCGCCACCGTCCAGCGAGATCTCGCGGTGGCTCTCTGCCACCGGCGCACGTCCCTGGAACTCCTGAAGACCATTCGAGCCGCGATGCGCCCGCGGCGGGGGACGAGCCCCCGCCCTACAGAACGGGCTCACGGAGAGCGGTTGCCGCCATGACGTCCTGCGTCGTAGCGTCGCTGGAGGCGTTCGGTCGACCTTCGGGTTAGGATGGCCGCGTGGAAACCACAATCCTCTTCTTCGCGGCCGCCCGTGAGGCGGCCGGCGGGGCACGGGAGACGCTCGAGCCGTCTCCCCCCACGGTCGCCGATCTCCGACGGGTGCTCGTCGAACGGCACCCCGCGCTGGCTCGCGTTCTGCCGCAATGCCGGATCGCGGTGAACCAGGAGATGGCCCGAGACAGCGACGCGCTGCCGCCGGGGGCGGAGGTGGCGATCATCCCGCCGGTATCGGGCGGTGCCCCCGCGTGCCGGATCGTGGAG
>Ga0299915_10003511_pt1 | contig 11341 bp, 6 predicted proteins | sample RVTome_13_FD_200263 | JGI IMG/M metagenome (GOLD analysis project Ga0299915, IMG submission 200263) | Soil microbial communities from uranium-contaminated site in the Upper Colorado River Basin, Wyoming, United States - RVT92D227 (version 2) ... | reverse complement strand
GCTTGTTGCAGTGCAAGACAAACATGTTTCTCTTGTACTTGTCATTCGTTGGCCTCCTGTGTCCCCGCTCCAGTCTTGCGACAGGAAGACGCTGGGATAATGTCTGTTCGAGTTTTGGATTCTCGATCGCTCAGTAAACGGGTAATCTGGCCCACCAGGTTTGCCCGCCATACGTCTGGCGGGCAAGTGGTGGGCTGGGATATTCGCAATTATAGGGCGGCCAATTGCCCTGGTCAAGTCTATGGAGGATGGAAAATGGGAATCTCGGTTGAGGTTTAACCGCAGAGAACGCTGACCCGCCTGCCGGACGGGCAGGGATCGCCAAGAAGAAAGAAATCCTCTGAGCTCTCTGTGTCTCAGCGGCGAAAATGAGGGAGGGGTTTATCCGCCAGACGAACGGCGGATTTATTGCGGGGCTGTGTGCCGCGTTTTACGCAGAATCCTGGCGTTGACGCGAGATAGGAACAAATCCTCATTTGCGCTTGCAACATGGTCGGCAAAGGCAGCACCATTGAGAAGCCGTACAATTCTTGCAGCGGCTGCAAAATCATCAGAACATGCTATTATCTGTGCTTCTTCACGCGTTAGTGATTTTAGAAATGTCGCAATACAGCCGTCGCGTAGAGCCTCCGCGCAGTCGATCAACAATTGCTCCATCCCTCGACCTTGCTCGGGACAGGTATGCCGGCTGGTTGTAATCATTGTCTCTTGCTCCGAAGTTGCTCGCACCTGCGGTGACGCGAGGGCAGGCGAAACACCCATTCTACATATAAAAGGCAGTATCTCCGCCGTTGGTAACAGAAACTGTGTATTCAGCGAGCCAATCCTCGAATAGCAGCAACTCCGGTGTTACGCGTAGGCTATCTGGCAATGGAAACGAACTGCTCGCCAACGAAGGACTGCCCTGATTTGAGTTTCCCGACAACTGACAACTTGACCTTGCCGTAGCTGGAAACAGCCTTGATAAGTCGAGCCTTGTCAAAGAAGGCCAGAACCTTTACTCTGTTGCCGGTGTCATGAACACTTAGAGCACTTGCCTCGATGGTGCCCGGCTGGAGGGTAAGCGGCGTATCTGCTATATCGGCTTTTCCAACGCCTGCTGGCAGCGCCACTATGGCAAGTATTTTGCTCGCTGCGCCGAAGCTTCCGCTGCTTATTACCCGAGGAACTACACACAGCTCGGCTTGCAAGGGCTTTGCACAGGTAACAACATCAGCATGCGCTGTAGTTGGGATAGTTTGATCGCTGCTAATAGTGGCAGAATTAGTTAGCATAATATCCGGAGCGATACCTTCATTCACCTGGACGACCAGCTCCAAACAGGTACTCGCCTTGGGCAGCAAAACAGGATAAAGCCATGTATACGTATGGGCGTTGACGTCATAATGTCCGGAAACTCCGTCGCCATCTGCCGTTACAAAGCTCATCTCTGCCGGCAGGATATCTACAATAGAGACATTCGTTACCGCGTAATCGTTGTCGTTATTATCGAAGCAAATACGATACGTGATGGTGTCGCCTGGATTCACACAGTCGATCTTCTCAACAGGACTGCCATTAACGACAGCCCCAACAATATCCTTGCTCAGATTGAGAGGATTGTAACTGATAGCTTTTGCAATAGCGTGCACGCTCTTTATTGTCGGAGGCGTCTGATCGCTGTCGATGGTCACGAAATCGCTGATAATTGTGCCGGCGGCCGTACCTTGGTTCACACGGACCACAAGTTCTAAACAGCCACTTGATCCCGGCGCTAGAGACGGATACGACCATGTATAAGTATGAGAACCTGCATCGTACTGTCCAGAAACCCCATTACCATCAGCCATGACAAAGCTAACTTCAGCCGGCAGAGTATCAATAAGAGATACATTGCTTACGGCGTATTGATTATCGTTACTATCGAAGCAGATACGATACGTAATGGTATCGCCCACGAATACAGGCTCGGGCTTCTCACCGACACCCCCTACAATAGCCTTGCTCAGATTAAGGGGACTATAGCGGAACTCTTTGGCAATAGCCTCGACGCTCCTGGTAGTGGGTGGCGTTTGGTCACTGTCGATAGTCACGAAATTAGTGATGATGGTATCTGGGGCTGTATCTTCATTGACCCGCACCACTAACTGGAAACGCTGGCTCGATCCCGGCAGTAAGGACGGACAGCGCCATTTATACGTGTGGGTAGCGGCATCATACTGTCCCAAAATTCCATCGCCGTCAGCGGTTACAAAACTTACCTGAGGTGGGAGAGTATCCACTATGGAGATGTTGGTAACGATGTAGTTGTTGTCATTATTATCGAAGCTGACGTCATAGGTAAATGTCTGGCCTATACCCACAGGGGTGATCTCGCCGGGGACACCTCCAATGATGCTCTTGGCCAGATTGAGAGGGTTATAACTGACATCTTTGATTGGAATAACCATGCCGGTGGAGTTGGGAATATCTGCGATAGAATCGATTTGATTAAGTGATGCGTTGTAGACTCTAAGATTATCGCCGCCGGGCTGGTTTTGTCTGCCGGTGCCCAGGTACACTAAGCCGGTCGCCTGGTCCACTGCCAGTCCCATCACGCCGCCATCGGGCTCTACTTGCACCTCTGCCTCGGCGCCTGTGGCCAGGTTATACTGAGTCAGATAAAAATTATCACTCCATCCGCCGCCGGAATAGAGCAGACCGTTTTTGACATCAAGTGCGATGCTTATAGCGACCTGTCTGACAAAGATACTCCGAACCGGGGACCAGTCAGAAGTCCTGTAGACGGCAATGTTCTGGTTGTTGTTAGCCACATAGAGGAGGTCATTGACTTCATCCAGAGCGATGCCGAACGCAGTAGCACCTGCCAACCAGAATGGCGAACCCTGGATGGGCGTAAGTCTCGCCGTTGTCGGCTGCCAGTCATACACGTACAGCGTCCCTGTCCACCGGTCGACGCAGTACAGCAGCCCTTTGCGCTGGTCGTAGACGATGCCCGCAAGGTTAAGGCTGCCCGGGGCGGCAACGGTTCCCCGGTCTGTCATGGTCTTGGCATCTATCAACTGGACTACATACGACCCTTCATAGGTGACAAATAGGTATTCGTTCTCTTGATCAATAGCCAGTCCAACTGCACCGATAGAAAATCGTGGTATGCGATATTCGGTCTGAAAGGTCAGAGTACCATCCGCTCCTATATTATAAGCGTGTACCGGTGTTGGGTCGCCATTGATGTCGGCGATCACAAACAACGACTTGGCTGCGACAGTCTGCGTGAGACCAATCGACAATATCGTCGCCAGAGCCAATATAAAGACATTGGCCCTGAGAGTGTTTTTGCTGCTTTGGCTCTTCATATTCAAACCTCCGTCCGCAGTTTTGAGTTTTTAGTTGGCCGAGGCCAGACTTTTTGCCCGGCTCGAGGCATCGAAATACGCGCACTTTGTATTTTGGTGGGTGAAAACTTGTGAAAAAACAAAGAAGACCTTTTCACCACACCTCCCGAACTTAACTTCTTAAATTTACACAATTTGGACGCATTTGTCAAGAAAAAATGCTTTGCGATGACGAAATCACGTGCGTGCCATCCCATTGGCCCCGGACCCGTGGCCTGAGCAAGGTCGAAGGCTGTGCCGGGGACAAGCCCTGCCCACCCAGCCTTCGCAGCCGCTTCGGCGGAATAGGCCAGGTGGCAGGGCTAAGAGGTTTTGCCGGTGGTAGCGGATATATCAGTTGAACCGGTCGGTCAGTGTGGCCTAGCCTGCCACGTCGTCGCCCCCCGCCTGTTTGCCTGGCAGCCGCCAAGCAGCGGGGGCTGCTTTCTTCTCGGCGTCTCGCACCCGTCAAATCTGATACAATTAGAATAGGTCATACCGCCGGATCCGGCTCGTGACATGCCCATCGCCGGAAATTACGCTTCTATGGCAAATAACCTCTCAGTTCAACCCGTGAGATAATAGACCATGGCCCATCATAGCGCGTTGTGTTGTTATCTCACGGGCTGAAGTGTCCGGTAGCCAAAACGTCAGGCTGATGTTGATTATTCTCAGGAGGCGAAGTATAATCATGCCTGCCGTTATGCCCAGACTTAGTCCGCAACTTTGGGCAGGACGCAGTGACCTTGGACTTCTTGGAAGGGATAGAGATTATGAAAGTCAGACAACGAGCGATTTTTTCTTTGGCGTTGATGTCAGCCCTCTCGGCAGGCTGCGAAACCACACAGCAAGTTCGGCAGTCTATCCAGCCGACCGCACGGATGGTTGGCTTTAAGCTGCAGGATGCCAAGCTGGATTATGTCACCGCGATATTCGAGGTGGAGGTTGATAACCCCTATCCGGAGAGTTTGCCGCTGGTCAGTCTTTCCTATAACCTTACCAGCGACGCTAATATGTTTCTTTCGGCTGCTGCCATTACCCTCACGACCGTGCCGGCGAACTCCAAAGAAGTATTTGTGCTGCAGGACAAGATTATCTACGAGCGTTTGCTGCGGGCGTTAAACGGCAAGGCCGGCTTAACAATTCCCTATGAAGCAGACCTGCGATTGTGGGTGGACGCCCCGGATGCAGGATTGGTTAAGCTACCTTTGAAAAGCGCTGGCCAGTTGGTTCTGCCGGAAGCTCCAGAGGTAGCCGTGGGCGAGAAGGTATACCATGCTTTGGACGTGATATTTGTCCCCACGCCCCAGGATGTGGTAGAAAAGATGCTGGAGCTGGCGGAAGTCAAGAAAGACGATCTAGTCTACGACCTGGGCTGTGGTGATGGGCGAATCGTAGTGACGGCAGCCAAAAAATACGGCTGCAAGGCCGTAGGTTACGACGTAGACCCAGAGCGGATCAAAGAATCGCTGGAAAACGTCGAGAAGTATAAGGTCGGCGACTTAGTTACAATACAGCAGAAGGACATCTTTACCCTCGATTTGAGCCAGGCAAACGTAATCACCCTCTATCTGCTGCCGAGTCTGAATGTTAAGCTCATCCCGCAGTTGGAGAAGCTCAAGCCAGGCTCGCGGATCATCTCGCACGATTTTGCAATGGAAGGCGTTAAGCCCGACAAGGTAGTCACGCTCACTTCTGAGCATGATAACACCGAGCACACGATTTATTTGTGGACCGCGCCGCTGAATAAAGAACCGGGAACACCGGGCATCCAGTAACAAGCATCCCCTGCTTTCGCAGGGGCAGGCTTGCCCCCGCGTAGGCGGGGGATCGAGTCTCGCCTAAATGTAGATTTTGTCCATCATTCTGGGAAAGGCAATACACTGGCGGATGTGTTTTTCGCCCGTAAGCCAGGCGATTGTACGCTCCACGCCCAGCCCGAATCCGCCGTGGGGCACCGAGCCGTACTTGCGCAAATCTAAGTACCAGTCGTAGGTCTCGACATTCAAGCCTTGTGCCTTAATCCGGGCAACAAGTCGGTCGTAATCGTCCTCTCTAACGGAGCCGCCGATGATTTCGCCGAAGCCGGCAGGAGCGAGCAGATCAAAATTCAAGACCACTTTTTCATTGTCTCTGTCGGTCTTCATATAAAAGGCCTTGGCCTCTCTGGGATACTGGGTGACAAAGATGGGCTTATCGTGCATCTGAGAAATGATGGTTTCGTCCGACCCGCCCAGGTCTTTGCCCCATTGGAATTCGCTGGCCAATTTGGCGTGCTTGGGATTGTTTTCAATTCTGGTATTGACCTCATCAAGTTCGGAACGAATTTCGATCAGTTCAGCGGCGTTTTTTTCCCGCTTCCACTCTTTAATCTGGCCTGTTTGTTCTTTTTCTATGCCGGCGATTCTATCTTCCAGTTGTTGCCTTTGATTTTGCAGGTCTTTTAATTGCTCGGCGAGAAAATCTCTGGTCTTTGGCCCGGTGAGAATCTGTACGGCTTCGGTGTAAGTCAGTCTGTAGAAAGGCGGCTTGATCCTTTCAAGGGCGGCAATATCGGCGGAAAGCGTTTCGAGCTGGCTTCTATTTTGTTGAAGAACCGCAGCCGCTATAAACGAGACAAGATTTTCCGCCAATTCCAGCAGTCCATCGAGGTCGATAAATGCCACTTCCGGCTCGACCATCCAGAACTCGGTAAGATGCCTGCGGGTTTTGCTTTTTTCGGCTCTGAACGTGGGGCCAAAGCAATAGACCTTGCCGAAGCTCATTGCTGCCGATTCCAGATACAACTGCCCGGTCTGGGTCAGGTGTAGCGGCCTGCCGAAATAATCCACTTCAAAGAGTGTCTGCTGGTCTTCGCCGATTATGGTGGTAAAGATGGGCGTGTCGATTAGCGTAAAGCCGTTGTCGTTGAAGAATCGCCGGATGGCGTCAACCACGGTGTGGCGGATTTTTCCGATGCACCACTGCCGCTGTGAGCGAAGGTGCAGATGGCGATGTTTGAGCAGAAAATCGACGCCGTGAGATTTTGGCGTGATGGGGTAGCCTTCCGCCGAGCAGATTATTTGCGCATCGCTAAGGACCAGTTCGTAGCCGCCCACGCTTCTTTGGTCTGCTCGAACAGCGCCGGTTACGGTCAACGATGATTCCTGGCCGAGACGTTTTAGACTGTCGAAGAGTTCATCCGGCACTTTGCCTTGTTCAACCACACACTGGCAGAGTCCCGTGCCGTCACGAATAATTAGAAATTGAATCTTACCGCTGGCACGGCTTTGGTACAGCCAGCCAGCGAGGGTGACTTCTTTGCCCTCGAATTTCCGTAAACTGTCGATGGTAGTGTGTTTCATTTTTTGCACCCGATAATCCCATCTGAAACTTAAACCCCACGTGAAACGTGAACCCCCAGTGAAACTGGGGGCTAAATAATAAAGATATTCAGCCCCGCCTTTGAGGCGGGGTTTTACTATTTTGGCCAGATGTTTGCGGTTTCGCCGTACAATGAGAAGCGTTCGCCATGGTTCATGTACGTGAATTCTTTTTCCGTGACCGGGTCGGTCAAAGCTTCTGCCGGCACGGCGGCTCTTATGGCATCAAGATCGGCTGGCCAAGTGTTGTGCTCCATCTGATATTGTTTGATGGCTACCAGCAGCCGCGAACCTCTCCGCAGGGCTAACATTCTTAAATATGCATCGTGCAAACTATAATTGCTTCCTACCCACTTATCGGCGATGAGCTGGGCGAAATGCACGTTGTAGAAGATGAGTCGCTTGAAATGGCTCCAAGTATTGAACGAATCGAATTTCTGTGGTTGTTTTTTCCAGTCAAAATCCGGCTCAGCCATTACATCATAGTTATCCAAACAGATGTCAAGAATCTCTGCTGCTTTTTCCGGGTCGGAGGGCATTGTTAACCAGCGAAGTATTGTTTTTGCTTTTATCAGTTTTTTTTGAAGATACGAAGGATATAAGAAATCTGCAAGAGCAGCATCTATCTGGTTAATATCAATTCCCGAATTTTGATACAATTCACGCCCGGATGCCCTTAGCTGTGCCCACGGATCCCGGGCTAATCTTATCCTACCTTTTCTATTTACCTCATAATAATTAGTCAGTTCAATCTTGACCTGCAGCTTATCATGTTCGATCATCTTAGCAAAAACAGAGTTCCAGTCGTATTTAACATCCGGAAGAGCCTTTCCTATAATGTGTATCTGCGAATCTATAGCTTCGTTCTCAACAATGATTCTATTCAAGTGCCGAAGTGTCAGATTTTCAATAGATATCCCAACCAGGTAATCGATTGTTGTAGGCTGCTGGTATAGGTGCTTTGCCATTTGTAGATTGGCTACAATTTTTTGTATGGCTTTGTTAGGACGACCCTCGGCGACATCATTATTGACGGCCATAACCAGCAATCTAGCCCAATGTCTTATAGGTGCATTTCTATCAATTTGGGATTCAGGATTTGCCGGGGTGCTTAGAGGAAATCTACACTGTTTTATTTTGGATATCTCTATTAAAGTTTCTATTGTATTTTCGCTGCGCCGGAGCCCCTCAACAATTTCAGGATAATCTTTGCTTAGCCATGGATTTCCGAAAATGCTGTCAAAGGTATTGGGGTCTGAGTCGAAAATATAATAGTCGTTGGGATCATAGCTCTCTATTAGTTTATTGTAGATTATCGCGGCATTTTCCTCGGGCGGGATTGAGTATTCTGTTTCCAGCTTTTTTAATTCTTTATCAAAGTTGTATTTATATGGTTGCCATCCCTCATTATCCTCCGGCAGAAAAACCCAGATAATCAGGACTATTCCCGCAGCGGCTGCTGAAAGCCAAAACCATTTTCTCGCCCGTCTCGGCAGGGCGGCGCAGGCCAGAAGAAGCACGATAAGAAGCGCTACTATCTTGCCCGGCGCCCGGATAGTAACTGCTGCGATCAGCAGCAGTCCCAGTAGTCCGCAGAGAATCCATCGCAGGATTTCTCTTACAGATATGAGTTTTTTCTTTTCTTGTTTCTGCTCGGCCATTTTACAAATCTAATTTTGCTCGCAGGTAGTTTAGCAGTTGGTCGGTTGAAACTCTTATTTGTTCCATCGAGTCACGCTCGCGGACGGTGACGGTCGTATCCTGGAGTGTCTGGCCATCGACGGTGACACAGAATGGTGTGCCGGCCTCATCCTGCCGGCGATAGCGTCTGCCGATTGCGCTTTTCTCGTCATAAAAGCAGTTGAAATGTCTCTTCAAATCGTTATAGATGTTCACGGCCAATTCGGGCATGCCGTCCCTTTTTACCAGCGGAAACACGCCGACCTTTACCGGCGCAAGAGCAGGATGCAATCTCAGCAGGTTTCTCGTTTCGCCGCGAACTTCTTCTTCATCGTATGCATCGACCAGAAATGCGAGGGTGCTTCTATCAATACCGGCGCTTGGTTCAATCACGTAAGGGATGTAGCGTTTTCTTTTTTCGTCATCGAAGTACGATAGTGGACCAGACTGGTAGTCTTCTGCCTCCGGCGCAAGCTCAATCTTTGTAACATCGCGGTCGTTTTCAAACCATTTATTGAGCGTTCTCATGCCGCGTTGGTGCTGGCGCAGGTCGTAGTCGGTGCGGTTGGCGATGCCTTCAAGCTCCTGCCAGTCGCCGCTGCCGAATGGGAATCTGTATTCGACATCGACGCATGCCTTGGCATAATGTGCCAGCTCGTCGCGGTCGTGGTCGCGCAAACGCAGGTTCTCCTTTTTTACGCCCAAACCCAGATACCAGTTGAATCGCAGCTCCTTCCATCGCTCGTACCACTGTTCATCGGTGCCCGGCTCACAGAAAAACTCCAACTCAGCCTGCTCAAACTCGCGGGTGCGGAAGATAAACGCCTTGGTGGTGACTTCATTGCGAAAACTTTTGCCGATCTGAGCGATGCCGAACGGAATTTTGATTCTGGTGCTGTCAAGGACATTTCTGAAGTTGGCAAAGATTCCCTGTGCCGTTTCCGGACGGACGTACACGGTCATAGAATCATCGACATTGGCGCCCATTTTTGTCTCGAACATCAGCTTAAATGGCATCGGCTCAGTGAACTGGCCTACCGCCTCACAAGCTGGACAGACCTTGTTGGATAAATCCTGGGCTTTGGTCATGGCAACGTCAAGCGCGATGTGTTCGGTGTGCTCATCGGCGCGTTCAACTAAGTGGTCGACTCTGCTTCGGATGTGACATTTTTTGCACTCGGCGACCAGGTCGGCAAATTGGTCGGTATGGCCGGACGCCTTCCAGACAAGTGGATGCATAAGGATGCTGCAATCGACGCCCACCACGTCGTCGCGCATCTGCACGACGCTTCTCCACCAGGCCCTTTTGACGTTGTTTTTTAGTTCCACGCCCAGCGGCCCATAGTCGTAGCAACTGGCCAGCCCGCCGTAGATTTCGCTGGACTGGAATATAAAGCCACGCCTCTTGCATAGCGATACGATGTCATCCAGCTTGGTGATTTTAGCCATATCTCAATCCTCGTTTCTCGATTCTCGATGCCCGTCGAGTTTCGAGCATCAGGCATCCAGAATCCAGTGTTGTCTTCTCACTGATTCTTGGGTTGCGTTTTCTTAAATTCGAGGAACTTCATATATTGTCGCATCTTCTCAGCTTCCTGCTGTTGCCCACTATTAGACATATATTCGGTTGCTTTTCGCGCAGCCTCGATTGCTGCATCCAGCCGTCCCTGTACCTCAAATGCCTGGATCAAAGTCAGATTGTTATCGAAATCCCCGGGTTTGAGATCAACCGCCTTTTCAAAATGTTGTACAGCCTCTTCGAAATTGTTATTTTGCGCCGATATATTACCCAGATGCATATAAGAATCGACCGATTGGGGATTTTTGGTCAGTATATTGCGGTAACCATCTGCCGCCAGATGAAACTGCTCGACAGCTTCTTCCGAGCGGCCCACTTTCTTCAAAAGCACGGCGAAATCGTAATGGACAGCCGGCGTTTCCTCGTAGAATTGTCCTTTGTCGAGGCGATTAACAGCCTGTTGGTAGATTTCTAATGCTTCGGCTGTCCTGCCGCTGTCAGCGAAGATTGATGCCGCAACAGCGTATGCTCTGACCGACACCGCTGGGTAAACCTGGACTAATTCGTTCAGCTTAGCCGACGCTGCAGGCAGGTCTCCTGCCCAGGCGAGCTTCTCTAACTGTTCTCCAAGTTTCCGTCCCCTTACCTCACGGACCAATGCTCGTTCTTTTTCCACATTTTGCAGTACTACCGGAGCAATCAAATTTTCTACTGGAGCATAATCATCCGTCAAGATTAGACCTTTTGATTTCTCTTGGAGTTGAGCCATATCTAAATCGCTTAGGTTCCAGATCTTTTTATTTACATCGTAGCCGGCACATACCTGCTCCAGGTCCAGGTTCCGCTTCGCTGCTATCACGACGAATGTGTTGCGGTCGTTACGCCGTACATCGCTTTCAGAGATAACCGCAACAAAAGGGAAAGTCTGTTTGAGTGTATTGACAAATGCTCCGAGAAATAGCCCACTGTCGAAGATGTCAATCAGTTCGACCATATAGATGCCCTCTGCTGTCAGCAGTCTGGCAATCTTTTCGTTGAACTGCCGTGTCGTCAATTGGTATGGCACTGAATAGTCATTGAGTGCGTCTTCATATATGAAATCATAACTTTTGACTTTTTCGCCGCGGCCTTTGCGCTCGATAAGCTCGTTTACATAGGTTCGCCCATCGAGTGAGATTGTGTTTATGGTTGTTGTCGGCTCAAGGCCGAACGCCTTGATCGCTGCCTCAGTAACGCCGGGATCAATTTCAACTACATCAATGTTACTGCCGGGCCAGGACTTTTCCAAATATCGTGGCAGCACGTAGCCCCCTCCGCCAATCACCAAAAAGGAATGCTTATCCCTACCCTCACTAAACCGGTGCGTTACTGCGGCCATTATCTGCTCATAGGAATATTGCAGACGCGGGATATCACCCATTAAGATT
>Ga0299915_10003510_pt1 | contig 11341 bp, 9 predicted proteins | sample RVTome_13_FD_200263 | JGI IMG/M metagenome (GOLD analysis project Ga0299915, IMG submission 200263) | Soil microbial communities from uranium-contaminated site in the Upper Colorado River Basin, Wyoming, United States - RVT92D227 (version 2) ... | reverse complement strand
AAAGGAGAAAAGGAGCAAATGAGCTCTATCAAAGTGGATTCAAATATTTACAACGATGAGATTGATGTTGGGAAATATTTGCAGGTATTGTGGAAGCGAAGGGTGATTATCCTAATTTTTACTTTGGTATGCGCTGTATCTGCTGGTATCTTAAGTTTTTTGACTCCAAAGACATACCAATCAGAATTATTACTAAGAATAGGGAAGATTGGGAATGTTGGGAATGTTGGGTCGATCGCTATTGAAAATGAAGCAATGGTAGTTGAACTTATAAAAAGCAAAACTTTTCTTGCGACGGTTATCAAAAAATACCTTAAGGAAATGCAGGCGAGAAATATAGATCCAAAGGAATTGAAGGAATTGAATGTGAAGGCTACTTTTGAAAAAGATATACAGGGGATAAGAAAGACAGAAATGGTTAAAATACAAGCTGAGGCTAATTCCCCTCAACAAGCCGCCGAGATTGTTAACGCCATTGCAAATGAGGTTATTACTAGGCATAAAGAGAAGTTTGAAAATGCCGAGTCAATATTAATGAAAATAGAGGGAGACCTTGATATTCAGATTCTAGCATCAGAGAAGCAAATAGAGGAACTGAAAAAGATTATAAGTAGGATTGAGAGAGATCCAAAGGTGGATGCCCCTGCCGTAATACTTTTAAGGGCAAACCTGAATGATACCGAAAATTCGTTGACTTCCTTGAAACAGAAGCAGGGAAATCTTAAAATGGCCAGAAGTATCCTATATACGCAGAATACGAATGTGACAGACCCACCAGTAATCCCTGAAAAACCTATTAAGCCCAGAAAGGCTATCTATATTGCAATTGGGACGCTCATTGGCCTTATGCTTGGCATTTTTTGGGCTCTTGTGGTAAAGCCTTTAGATTCGCATAACGATAAGCAAAAAGAGATATAGCATTGGTCGCCAGATTTCCTTCCATTAAAGGCAATCGAAAATCGGGAAACATTTCGGCACGCCGGGCTCTGGCACTATAGATAAGATAGCAAATAGTTTAACCAGACCAACCAGAAGATGAGGATTCTCCAATGGAAAAACGGGCATTGATCACAGGCATCACGGGCCAGGATGGATCGTATCTTTGTGAATTGCTTCTTGCCAAAGGGTACGAAGTACATGGCATCAGAAGAAGGTCCAGCAGTTTTAACACTGAGCGGATTGACCATCTTTTTAAGGACCTTCATGATCCCAAGGCTAAACTTTTTCTTCATTATGGAGACCTTTCAGTTTCGGGAAAGTTAACAGACTTGTTATATAGTATTCAACCCGATGAAATATACAATCTGGGCGCTCAAAGCCATGTCAGAATCAGCTTTGAAATGCCTGAATATACAGGAGATATTACGGGCCTTGGCACTTTGAGACTGCTTGAAGCCATTCGCCAGTCGGGAATTAAGACCAGGTTTTATCAAGCATCATCGAGTGAAATGTATGGTTCCTCTCCTCCACCCCAAAGTGAGCTAACGCCATTTCAGCCTCAAAGTCCTTACGGTGCTGCAAAAGTATTTGCATATCATATATGTAAAAATTATCGAGAAGCATATGCAATATTTGCTTGTAACGGAATCCTTTTCAATCATGAATCACCTCGCAGAGGTGAGACATTTGTTACTAGAAAGGTCACGCGGGCAGCAGCTCGTATAAAACTAGGGCTTCAGGAGAAACTTTATCTTGGCAATCTTGATGCAAAGCGAGACTGGGGTTTTGCGGGGGAATTTGTTGAGACAATGTGGCTGATGCTTCAGCAGGATAAGCCTGATGATTATGTTATTGCCACAGGTGAAACGCATTCGGTTAAAGAATTTGTTGAAAGAACTTTTGAAAAGTTGAATCTGGACTATGAAAAGCATGTTGTGATCGATCCAATATATTTCAGGCCTTCTGAGGTAAACATCCTGCTTGGAGATGCCTCTAAAGCTAAAAGAACGCTCGGCTGGATTCCCAGAGTAAATTTTGATCAACTTATAGATATGATGGTTGAGGCAGATATGGCTGCATGTCAAAGAGAAAAAGTTCTTTGTGATGCAGGCTATGCAAATACATCAAAAGCCAACGAACAATAATCTCCCCCGCTACATGCAGCGGAGTATTGACCTAAAAGAGATTATAGGTGGAAATCGATTAGATTGAGGAAAAGTTGCCCCGTGTCGGGGACTAATCCCTTCATACTCACAAATACTGCTATCGCCTAACGATACTATCACAAACGTACGAAGGCCAAGATGGATTTAAGAAATAAAAAAATATTAGTCACCGGCGCTGATGGCTTCATCGGTTCCCATCTGACAGAGGAACTGGTTAGACGCGGCCATAACGTCCGCGCATTTGTCTTCTACAACTCATTCAATTCCTGGGGTTGGTTGGATCATTCAGAGCCGGAAATAAAAAAGAGCATGGAGATTTTAGCCGGTGATGTCCGTGATCCGCATGGCGTCACGGAGGCCATGAAGGGATGTGATGTCGTTTTCCACCTGGCCGCTTTGATTTCTATCCCTTACTCGTACTATTCGCCGGATACATACATCGATACAAATATAAAAGGATCCCTGAACGTCGTGCAGGCAGCAAGAGAACTAAGAATATCAAAAGTCATTCACACCTCTACGAGCGAAGTCTATGGCACAGCCCGATTTGTTCCGATCACAGAAGAGCATCCTCTGCAGGGTCAATCCCCCTATTCCGCAAGCAAGATCGGGGCGGACCAGATCGCCTTGTCCTTTTATTACGCTTTTGCAACACCCGTGTGCATTGCACGCCCCTTCAACACCTACGGCCCGCGTCAATCGGCCCGGGCCGTAATTCCTTCGGTGATCACCCAGATCGCTACAGGTCAAACAAAAATCCGCCTGGGATCTTTGCATCCCACAAGGGATTTCAATTACATTAAGGATACGGTAACTGGGTTGATTGCAATAGCAGAGTCGGATCAGTCCGTAGGCGAAGTGATCAACATCGGCAGCAATTTTGAAATCTCTGTAGGGGAAACTGTAGAATTGATCGCTGAGATCATGGGCGTGAAAATGGAGATTGAGACTAAAGCAGAGCGTATACGCCCTGAAAAAAGTGAGGTTGAACGCTTATGGGCGGATAATTCGAAGGCAAAGCGCCTTTTAAATTGGGAACCAGAGTTCGGAGGCAGGGAGGGTTTAAAGCGCGGGCTTAGAAAAACCATAGCATGGTTTAATAATCAAGATAATCTTAATAAATATAAAGCTGATATTTACAATATTTGAAGGATCAGTTAATGACATTAAAGGATTTTCGACAAATGCTATCAGAATTGGATTTGAAAAAAAAAGTTATATTTTGTGACATCAAAATTTGTAAAAAGAGTTTTAGGAAACGCTGGCGGAGTTTATGAATTTTTACAATTTGCGGCTGTAAAAATCTGGAGAATACAACATATAATGGCAGAACTGAATATTGCAGGCATCATAAACGCTATTAGAAGCGTTATTCCCAGCCATAAAGGGCCGGTATCACTCCATGAGCCGTCCTTGAGCGGGAATGAATGGATCTACGTGAAGGATTGTCTCGATTCAACATGGGTCTCTTATGTAGGTCGGTATGTGGACAAATTTGAATCCATGCTTGCCGACTTCACAGGTGTTAAGAAGGTGGTAGCCGTCGTAAACGGTACTGCGGCCCTGCATATTGCGCTGAAATTAGCAGGGGTTAAACCCGGGGATGAAGTTTTTGTTCCGGCATTGACTTTTGTGGCTACGGCCAACGCCGTCGCCTACTGCGGCGCAATCCCTCATTTTATAGATAGTGAAGAAAGAACGCTGGGTATTGATCCCTATAAACTGAAGGATTATCTCAAAAATATAGCGAAGCTGAATTCGGATAGCTGTTTTAATAAATTTTCCGGAAGACGGATCAAAGTCGTCATTCCAATGCATACATTCGGCCATCCTGTTGATCTCGATCCCCTAATTGAGGTCTGCAATGAATACAAAATCGAAATGGTCGAAGATGCCGCCGAATCGCTTGGCTCTTATTATAAGGGCACGCATACGGGAAACTGTGGAAAGCTTTCCATCTTGAGTTTTAACGGTAATAAAACGGTGACGACCGGCGGGGGGGGGGCGATTATCACCAATAATGAGCATTTGGGAAATCTGGCCAAACATCTGACCTCGACGGCAAAAATCCCCCATCGATGGGAGTACAGGCATGATGATATTGGGTACAATTATCGCCTTCCGAATATCAATGCCGCCCTGGGCTGCGCCCAGATGGAACAGCTTTCTAAGTTTCTGGAACAGAAAAGGCGTCTTGCGGCCCGTTATCAAGAGGCTTTCAAGGGAATGGAAGGCGTCCGCTTCTTTACGGAACCTCCCTTTGCTAAAAGCAATTACTGGCTAAATGTCCTTCTGTTGGATGATGCCGTTTCAGAAAAACGCGATGAGGTCCTTGAAAGAACGAATGAAAGTGGTTTCAAAACCCGTCCTGCTTGGGATCCATTGAATACACTAACGATATTTAAAAAATCTCCAATTATGGATCTTGGCTGCGCCGAAAACCTGGCCAAGCGCCTCATCAATATCCCCAGTAGTTCTTTTTTAGAAAAGGCCAATGCATAAACGTAAAATTTGCGTCGTAACAGGAACGCGGGCAGAGTACGGACTCCTCTACTGGCTCATGAAAGGGATCCAAGAAGATCCTGATCTGGATCTTCAGCTTGTGGTCACCGGTATGCATCTTTCCCCTGAATTCGGCATGACTTACAGAAAGATTGAGGAAGACGGGTTCCGGATCAATGAAAAAGTAGAAATGCTTCTCTCCAGCGATACGCCGGTTGGAATTACAAAATCCATCGGACTGGGGGTGATCGGCTTTGCCGATGCCCTCGAAAAATTGAAACCGGACATCTTAGTCGTCCTTGGGGATCGCTTCGAGATTTTTGCCGTGGCCCAGGCAGCGATGGTGGCAAAAATCCCCATTGCCCACATCCACGGTGGTGAGACAACAATCGGTGCGATCGACGAGGCCATGCGTCATGGCATCACCAAAATGGCCCACATCCATTTTACGGCGGCTGATCCGTATCGGCGCAGGGTCATCCAACTCGGGGAACAACCGGAGCGGGTCCTGAATGTTGGCGCGCCCGGTCTGGACAATATCACCCGGTTGAAACTGCTGGATCGGTCTGCCTTTGAAAAGGAAATCGATTTCCAACTCGGGGCTTTGTCCTTTCTCGTCACATACCATCCCGCCACGCTGGCCAGCTTCAAGGCAGCGGATGTCTTCACTGAGCTTACCACGGCGATTGATCATTATCCGCAGGCGCAAGTCATCTTTACCAAGGCCAATGCCGACGCCGAAGGCAGAATCATCAATCAAATGATCGATGGCTATGCGGCTTCCCAGCCTGCGAGGATGAAAGTCTTCACATCCATGGGCCAGGTGTTGTACCTGAGCGCCATGAAGAACGTTGATGTGATTATCGGAAATTCATCGAGCGGCATAGTGGAAGCCCCTGTGTTCAGGAAGCCAACGATCAATATCGGCATGCGTCAGCAGGGCCGCCTCAAGGCAGCCTCGATCATCGACTGCGATGAAGACACCGGGACAATTATCGAAGCGATCGACAAGGCATTGTCGGCCAAATTTCAACGGCAACTTCGAAAGACCGTGTCTCTTTACGGTCTGGGCGACGCGTCCGTAAAAATCAAGGAACATTTGAAGAGCATATCCTTGAAGACCATTCTCATCAAACATTTTTTCGATATCAAGAGCGGATGAAATGAAGAAGGTTGACAATCCTTCTGTATTTATCATCGCCGAAGCCGGTGTGAACCACAACGGCAGCCTTGAGATGGCGATGAAACTCATCGACGTCGCAGCGGACGCCGGCGCCGATGCCGTCAAATTCCAGACCTTCAAGGCCGATAAAGTTATCAGCATGCTGGCGCCCAAGGCGGAATATCAAAAGACCACAACCGATGCCGCCGAGTCGCAGCTTGACATGGTGAAGAAGCTGGAATTGGACATCCATGCTCATCGCGCCCTTATCGCCCATTGCCGATCGCGGGATGTTCAATTCCTGTCAACCCCCTTTGATTTCGACAGCATCGATCTTTTGACAAAAACCTTGGATCTTCCGCGCATCAAGATTCCGTCCGGTGAAATCAGCAATGGGCCCTTCCTCATGAAAATCGCGCAGACGGGAAAGCCGGTCATTCTTTCCACAGGGATGAGTACGCTTGGCGAGATAGAGACGGCATTGGGCGTTTTGGCCTTCGGCTATTCTGGGAAACAAGAAAAACCGTCGATAGATGGTTTTCAAGGGGCGTTGTGTTCCGGGGCAGGGCGGAAAGCCTTACAGGATAAGGTGATCCTGCTCCACTGTACAACGGAATACCCAGCCCCTTTCGATGAAGTCAATCTCCGGGCGATGGAGACGATGCGCGCGGCGTTCGGATTGCCCGTGGGCCTTTCCGACCATACGCAGGGCATCGCCGTGACCATTGCCGCCGCAGTTCTGGGCGCGGTGGTCATTGAGAAACATTTTACCCTGGATCGAGATTTGCCCGGCCCGGATCACAAAGCGTCCCTGGAACCTGATCAATTGAAGGAAATGGTAAGGGCCATCCGGCAGGTCGAAGCAGCCATGGGAACCGGCCAGAAAGTGCCGACGTCTTCGGAGTTGAAGAATCGGGACATCGCCCGAAAGAGCCTGGTCGCAGCACGGCTAATTCATCAAGGTGAAGCCTTTACCGAAGAGAACTTGACAATAAAGCGGCCGGGGAACGGCATGTCGCCGATGTTGTATTGGTCACTACTAAGCAGAAAAACACAGAAGTTTTATGACGAGGATGAACTGATTGCCGAATGAAAAATAGAGGACAAAAAGCCTTGTCTCTCACGGAGTACGCAGAGCACACCGAGAAATACATCCCGCCAGGGAGCGCGGGTTTGCCGGGATGAATCTTTCTCTCATACCGGTAAAGAAACGTCTTTCTCCGTGATCTCTGTGGTCTCGAACGACCCCGTTGAAAAACGGGGGAGTGGGCGAGAGGAAAAAAAACAAAGAACTTGTCTCTCACAGAGCACACAGGGAAATGCAAGATATATTTACCCACAAGGGAGCGGGCGAGAGGGAAATTTTATTTCAATTGTTCCTCAAAGTAAACAATGAGTAAGATTTTAATAATCGGAGCTGGTGGTCACGCCAGAGTCTTGATCTCTTCCCTCAAAGCCTTGCAGCTTGAAATTATCGGGATTCTTGATTCTGCCCCTAATATGCTGGGTCAACCCATAGCCGGGATTCCGAGTATCGGAAATGACGACAAAATATCAGATTATCCGCCAGATTCAATTGAGCTTGTCAATGGCATCGGATCTGTTTCATCAACGGAAAAAAGAAAAGTCATATATGATAAATTCAAGAAGCTTGGTTATTCATTTGCGAATGTTATTCACCCATCGGCCATAATCATGGACGATGTACGGCTTGGGGAGGGCGTACAAATCATGGCGGGCGCCATCGTTCAAACCGGCTGTGTAATCGGCGATAATGCGATCGTCAATACCGGCGCCATCCTCGATCATAATTGTGTCATCGGCGACCACACGCATGTGGCCCCCGGTGTTGTCCTCTCCGGCGACGTTCAGATTGGCGCAATGGCCCATATCGGTACCGCCGCAACAATCATTCAGGGAATCAAAATCGGACCGGCGGCCATCATCGGCGCCGGCGCCGTTGTAATAAAAGACATCCCTTCAAATGTTAAAGTAGCAGGCGTACCCGCTAAGATTATTGAGGGAAGATAACCACGATGGAAGAAGAAAAAATAAAATTATTTCTTGCAGACAACGATATAACAATAAAGCAGGCGATGTTGCAATTTACGCAGCGGGGGATAAAAATCCTGTTCATTGTAGATGAAAATTACAGGCTTATTGGAACGCTAACCGATGGGGATATTCGCAGGGGAATAACGAGCGGCATTGAATTAACGGCAGCAATCACGGAGGTAATGAAAAAGAACTTTTTCAGTCTTCATGTGGATGATGACAATGCCAAACAAAAAGCCCATGAACTGATGAAGGAAAAACTAATTGAATTTATTCCTATTTTAGATAATTCCGGGAAAATAACAGATATTATTTCCTGGTATGATGGCCTTGTTTCCGAGCCGACCAAAATAAAACCTCCATTAATTGATAATCCTGTGGTCATCATGGCAGGCGGCAGAGGCACGAGATTGGACCCGTTTACCAAAATTCTCCCCAAGCCGCTCATCCCCCTTGGTGAAAAACCGGTAGTTGAAGTGATCATGGACCGCTTTTATGAAAGGGGTTTTCATAAATTCAAACTTGTGATCAACCATAAGAAAGAAATGATCAAACTCTATTTCAGCGAGAATAAACAACCCTACGAACTGGATTTGATAGAAGAGAATGAATATTGCGGTACAGTGGGCGGACTTTGTCTATTGAAGGGCAAAATCAAGGACACATTTATTTTTACAAACTGCGATACTTTGCTTGAAGGCGATTACGGCGAATTTATGACCTGGCACAAAGAAAATTCAAATATATTGACGATTATTGGATCGCATAAGGAAGTCGCTGTGCCCTACGGTGTCCTTAACATGAATAGCGGCACTCTGTTTGAGATGATCGAAAAACCGAAATATGACCTATTTGTAAACACCGGGTCCTATGTCATGGAGCCGGATATCCTCGATTACCTGGGCGATAATGAAAAAATGGACATCGACGAACTGATAAGGAAAATCAAGCTGTCCAATGCCGGAAAAGTCGGGGTATTTCCCTGCTGGGGTCGCTGGTTCGATGTCGGACAGTGGGATGAATACAAAAAAGCACTGAAAAAGTTAGGAATAGACGGTTGATTTACACTAAACTGTTTTCATGTGAAGAGCGAATCGCCGTTGTGACGGGCGGCTGTGGTCTCATCGGAAAAGAGATTGTCCAGGGATTGTCCCAATATGGGGCTCGCGTCTATATTGCCGATCAGAATGAAGCTGAGGCTCAAAAGCTCATTCAAAATAATATTCGCTACGTCAATCTTGATATTGCTTCAGAAAAATCAGTAAGGGATGTTTTGAAATGCATCGTCTCAGAGAGCGGTAAAATTGACATACTGGTCAATTGTGCCTATCCTCGCACCTCCGACTGGGGCGTAAAAATTGAAAATCTTAATTTCGATTCTTGGAAATTGAATGTTGACAATCATCTTGGCGGTTATTTTTTAATGTGCAAAGAAACAGCCCTGATCATGAAGCAGCATGGCGGCGGAAGCATGATCAACCTGGCGTCTATTTATGGCGTTGTGGCGCCGGATTTTTCGATCTATGAAGGGACGGAGATGACCATGCCCGTTGCTTATGCGTCCATAAAAGCAGGTATCATCGCCATGACAAAGTACTTTGCCACATATTTCGGCGCTGATAATATCCGGGCAAATGTCATATCGCCGGGAGGCGTCTATGACTACCAAACGCCTTCTTTCGTTGAGAAGTATTCGCAAAAGACGCCCTTAGGCCGGATGGGTCAGCCCGGGGACATCGTTGGTGCCGTCATTTATCTTGCATCCGACGCATCTTCCTATGTGACGGGGCAAAACATATTGGTTGATGGAGGATGGACCGCCTGGTGATTGCAGGGATGGCATTGCCAAGATGAATGTTCTGGTTGTCGGATACGGCTCGATAGGGCGAAGACACATCCAGAATCTGTCCAAGATGGAACCTATCGATGAAATCATCGTCTATACAAAAATTCAGAACGTTTTTGAGGCCTTATGTGAAAAGAAAATTTCGTTTCTCGATGCTTCAATCCTCGGCTTGGACACTGTCACTGACCGATACAAGGTTGATTTTGCGATCATTGCGAATGAAACCTATAAGCATATCGACACAGCAATTATTCTCGCACGAAAAGGGATCCATTTGTTCATTGAAAAGCCTCTCTCCCACAATCTTGAAAAGGTAGCACCCTTAAAAGAGATTGTGGAGAAAAACCGCGTGAAGGCGTTTGTTGCCTACAATTTAAGATTCCTCCCGGCCATTCGCCATCTCAAAGACCAGATATCACAAAAAGTCCTTGGTGATCTGTATTTTGCCCATATCGAGGTGGGACAGTATCTTCCCTCCTGGAGAACCAATGTTCATTATACTGCCTCCTATAGCGCACATGCTGAATTCGGCGGCGGCGTCGCCCTTGATCTCTCACATGAGGTCGATTATATGCGCTATCTTTTCGGTGAACCGTATCTCTGGAAGACCGTAAAATCAAAAGTGAGCGATCTAGATATCGACTCTGAAGACATCCTTGAAGGCATTTATAAATACGAACGAGGGTTTATGTGCCATGTGCACATGGATTACCTGCAACGAAAAGCAAAGAGACAAATTAGAATTGTTGGCAGCACGGGTGAGATTATTTGTGATTTTGCCGGAAAATGGATTGACATCCAATTGCATGGTAATAAAACCCGATTGATGGAAGAGGATTTATTCAAAATGGCGGAAACCTATAGGACTGAATTGCAGCATTTCATTGAAACACTTATGACAAACAAAGAGCCGGCAATATCCATCGATGATGGCATTCAAACTTTAAGATTGTTGGAAGACAGTCATGATAGATAAATATAAGGTCGTTTGCGTTATTCCTGCACGTGGCGGGTCAAAAGGCGTACCGCGCAAAAATATAAAAATATTAGGCAGCAAGCCTTTGATCGCTTACACGATCGAGCAGGCCTTGCAATCAAAGTATATCGATAGGATTGTTGTTTCTACAGAAGACAGGGAAATTGCTGATATTTCAAAGCAGTATGGCGCGGAAGTGCCGTTTATGAGACCGGTAGTTCTGGCGGGGGATCAGGTGGCAACAATCGATGTGCTTTTACATGCTATAAACTGGCTGGAAGAAGATAAATATGCCTTTGACATTATTGTTCTTCTTCATACGACAACGCCTCTCCGTGTGGTTAAAGATATTGATTCCTGTATCGAAATGCTGCTAGGCACAAAAGCAGACAATATTTTTTCTGTAACCGAAGCCCATCGGAATCCCTATTTTAATATGGTAGAAATCAATCAGAATGGGAAAGTTCAACTCTCAAAGAAGGGGACATTTACATCAAGGCAAAGTGCGCCAAAAGTCTATGATATGAATTCCTCTATATACGTGTGGTGGAAAGATCTTTTGAAAAAAAAGACAAAGATATTTCTAGAGAATAGCCAAGTTTATGTCATGCCCAAAATACGTTCAATTGACATTGATGATGACATTGATTTCAGAATAGCCGAAGTCGTGATGGCCGAACAAAACAGGAATAAAT
>Ga0299915_10003509_pt1 | contig 11344 bp, 14 predicted proteins | sample RVTome_13_FD_200263 | JGI IMG/M metagenome (GOLD analysis project Ga0299915, IMG submission 200263) | Soil microbial communities from uranium-contaminated site in the Upper Colorado River Basin, Wyoming, United States - RVT92D227 (version 2) ... | reverse complement strand
GGGCAGTAGCGGGGACATGCCAGAGCACGATAGTGTTCTGCCTTCCGGGAAGCCCGAATGCGACAAAGCTGGCTGTGGACTACCTTATCCTTCCGGAATTGAGTCACATTGTCGGTTTGGTGAAGGGAAAAACAACTCACTATTGAGGCCTGCAGACCGATTCGATTATTATATCCCGCGAGATTAAGGGAGGAGGGCGGCTCCATTGTCCTTCCGCAGATTTGAAAATCTCATGATTGGCGCGTTGTGGGCGCTAGATACGGTCGGACTGTATCTTCTCGCTTTTGTCGCACTGAGCGAACTGCCAGTTGTGTCACAGTTTTTCTGGCCTCTCTTCTCTATCGGAGTGCTAGGCTTGGCTATTGCCGTTCTCTTCTTCGTTTGGGTTTCACGAATTATGTTGCGGTTGTCCCTGGCGGGCTGGTTGACTACGGGGTCCGTGCGATTCGGTCGGTTGACCTCTCTCGCGCTTCTGGCGCTCCCCATAGGCATCTTAATCATCAACAACGTAGCGTTACTCCTTGGCGCTCTCTCTTTGAGAAAAAGCTTGGTCCTAGACGGCGTATCCGCAGTGCTCTTGTTCGCTTGGGCGTTCGATGCGCACAAGGAGTTCAACAGAAAACCGGAGGACGTTTGGTGGACTCGACGATTTCAGATCAGCATTTTGGACTTGAGTCGGAAGCTCGAGCTTCTTGCTATTGCCAAGGGTTTCCGGATCGGGGTGGGAGTCCCGTACAAGAAGCTGCCAAGGGCACCGCTTACTTTGTTTTCGGGAGAGCGGGAAGTCGCGGAAGTGAGAATCCGGCAAGCAGGTCAACTTCTTGTTCGAGTACGAGTCGGATCTTCGGCAGAGCAATTGAAATCACTTTTCGAGAATGCCGTCCGGCTAGACGCGGGTTCAAAGCAACCCTGAACTAGCGAACGCCCGCCAGATTCAGGCGCCTCAAGCTGAGTAGAGTTTCGCAAAGGCCTTATCTCCCGCCATTCTATCATTGGCCAATGCGCCCATTCAGAGTATTGATCTCCCTCGACGAGGCTCTGACAATCTGCATGGAGTCCGTCAGCGCGGTCAGTCAAATGGAGATGCTCCCCATCGAGGACGCGGCGGGCAGGGTCGCAGCGTCCGAGGTTCGGGCGAAGATATCGGTGCCGCTGTCCGACCGCGCCGCCATGGATGGGTACGGGGTAAGAGCCGCCGACACTTTCGTTGCTTCGAAGTTCAAACCGAAAGTCTTGCGGCGGATCGAGACTCTCTACGCCAGCACGGTTCCGAAGAAGCGAGTCGCCAAGGGAAAATGCACGGAGGTTGCGACCGGATCCACGATTCCTGAGGGTGCAGACGCCGTGGTGATGGTCGAAGACACCGAGAAGAAAGGCGACCTCATTTCGATATACTCCCCGGTGCATCCGGGCGAAAACATCTCGGCCGAAGGCGAAGACATCAAGAAAGGAGACAAGGTGATTGCGAGAGGAGACATTCTCTCTCCCGCCAAGATCGGAGCATTGGCAGCTGTCGGAGTGAGACAGGTTCACGTCTATCGCAAACCATCCGTGGCGGTACTCACGACAGGCGACGAGGTCGTCGAGCCAGGCAGGCCGATCCGCCCGGGCCAGGTCTACGACATCAACGCCTACACGCTAGCAGCAGTCATCGAGGAGAATGGCGGGAAGCCGAAGCGTTTCCCGAGGGTGCCCGATGATGCCGGGTCTTTGCACGAATCTCTGAACGAGGCAGCGAAGTGTGATCTGGTCGTCTTTTCCGGCGGTTCCTCCGTCGGCGAGAAGGACCTCATCATGGACGTCCTCAAGGAGCTGGGCGAGGTGAAATTCCACGGCGTCGCGGTCAAGCCGGGAAAGCCGACGGTGTTCGGGCGGGTGGGAAATACACCTGTTCTGGGCATGCCCGGTTATCCAACTTCCTGCCTCAGCAACGCCTACATGATCCTCGTGCCGATGCTGCGAAAGATGGCCCGCCTCCCGCCAAAACATGAGGATGCCGTGGAGCTGCCTCTGTCCCGCCGCCTTGTCTCGACGATCGGGAGGACAGAGTTCCACACGGTCAGGATCGATGGCGGAAAGGCGGTGCCGGTCTACAAGGAGAGCGGCGCGATAACCAGCATGGCCAATGCCGACGGATACATCAGGATCCCCGCCAACGTGGACCTGCTGGAGGCGGGGGAGAAGGTCCGAGTCATCCTTTTCTGACGCGATCCATCGAATGATGCATCTTCATGTGGTTGACGAGGAACCGCCCCGCCATCTCCTTGCCGCATATGTGACAGACCGCAATCGCGTCGCCGCCCCTGGCGCGCCACTCCGACGTGTTGATGCCCTCCTCCAGGTTCTCCATCTCCTCTGCGATCCTCTCATCGAACGCGATGGACTTGTGGTACTTCATCAGGTCAGAGAGCAGGTCGATGTGAAGGTCGATCGGCGCGTCCTTGGGCACGATGCTCCCGCCAAAAGTCTCGATTTTCATGTGGAGACGCTGCTTCTTGCCCAGGGCCTTGAAGGCGACGACCTGGAAAGGTTCGCGAGACACGCGGTAGCCGAGGGAGGCCAGGACCACCTCAAGATTCGCGACCAGTATTCGCCTCGGAACTGAGCCGAACAAGCTTACCGGATAGAGATTGAGAAAGCCTGCACTTAGCCTTTCCTGTCTGGAGTCCTCCAGGCTCTAGCTCCATCGTACTATCTTGGTGTATCCTTCCCACAGGATGTGCGGGAACGCACAGCCCGTGTCTGTCAGGACGTTCCAGCCGACCCTGATCTTGTCGACGCTCCAGCCGGCGATGGCAGCGTTGTAGGGGATTTCGGCCGCCAGCGTCGTGCCGTCTCCGTAGAAGTACCGTATCCTGTAGTCGAACTGCCTCGATTCCCCGAAATTGACTATGAACACGTCGACTGAGTACTCCACCTCGGCGGGTGGCGTGGCGTTCACGCACGTAGCGATGGCGTATATCCCCGTCCTGTTCGGGGTCGGTCCCGCCGGCCCCTGAGGGCCGATGTTCCCCCTCGGCCCAGCCGGGCCCGGGGTTATGTACGCCACCGTTGACATCGTGATCGCAACCACAGACATCACAATTGTAGCCAAGCTCAAAACCCTGTCCTTGCCGGTCATGATTTGCCTCCTTGATTGCTCTACCGTTTGCTCCGGAGTCTTCCCAATCCCACCGCTGGCGAGCCCCGCCAAGTTGGGAGGAGTGAATCTGCCTGTCGATTTGAAGATTGTCCCCGAGACGCAAACGGGCCGCTCGTACGGAGAATCATTCCGAGGAGTAAGTCACTTTCACCGCCACGAGATTCCGGCCGCGGAAGCAGGCCAACTTCTCTTCGACCTCTGCGACCTGCACCCGCATCCCGCCTTGTAGCCCGCTTGGATTGCACAGGTAGTTGTGCTCGCAGGCCAAATCCGCGCACGTCTTCGGTTGATAGACAACGACGGAGCCCTCCCTGGCGGCCCTGGCATCGAGGCTTGATGGCGGGGCAGAGGCCTCGACCTCGATCACGCGGGCAACGTCGCCACTGAGGAGGCAGCCGTGCGTGACGTCGCGCAACTTCACGATCTTGTACCTCCTCCCGGCGCTTTGGTTGAGACACACGTCCTTTACCTTGCATTCCTGACGCTGCGTCGTCGCGCCGAGGAAGACGAATTCGTGCCCGACCGCCGCCTGCTCTTCCTGAATCATCGTGACGGTCGGCAAACGACACCTCGCCCGTGGCAGGGCTTGGCAGATGAGCCGGAACGATAAACCTTCGCGACTGGAAAATCAGAGGACTTTGGTGATTCTCGCGAGTCTCTCTGCCGCCTCGTAGTTCAGCCCCTCATCCCCGAGAATCGTGTATCGCTCCTTCGCTATTTCGTGCGCGTGGATCAGCGCCTCGATAAGTTCCTCGTCGGTGACGCCGAGCGCCCTGGCGGTGGTTGGCGAACCAATGGTGAGCAACGAGTCCCTGACGCTCTGCCAGTTCCCGCCATGGAGGTACATCATCATGACGGTTCCAACGCCGCACTGCTCGCCGTGGAGGGCGGGCTTCTTCGCTATCCTGTCGAGGGAATGGCTGAACTTGTGCTCTGAGCCGCTGGCGGGGCGGGAAGAGCCTGCTATGCTCATAGCGACCCCGCTCGAGACCAAGGCCTTGCAGACGAACCAGGCACTCTCCTCTATCCTCGGCTTGATCGTGTGAGCGTTCTCTATGAGTAGCTTCGCCGCCATCTCGGAGAGCGCGGCTGCGTAGGAGGAATAGTATTCGTTCCTGAGGTTCCTGGCGAGCGCCCAGTCCTTCACGGCCGTCAGGTTGGATATGATATCGCCACATCCCGCCGCGAGGAGCCTGAAGGGTGACTCCGCGATGATCCTCGTGTCCATGATGACCGCGATCGGCGTCTGCGCCCCGACGCTCATCCTCTGCCCGTTCGATACAAGCGAGGCCCTTGCGCTGACGACCCCGTCATGGCTGGCCGCCGTGGGGACTGAGATGAACGGGATGGCGACGTTGAAGGAGGCGCACTTGGCTACGTCTATCGGTCTCCCGCCGCCGATGCCGAGGGCGAAATCCGCCTTCTTGTCCTTGAGGAAGCCCTCAGCCGATTTCACCTCGTCCGTGCTAGCGTCGGCTATCAGGTACTCCTTCACCTTGAAACCCTTTGCCTCCAGGAGCTGGACCGCCTTGTCTCCCGCCACTTTCATGGTCGTGCCGTCCGCCACGATCACCGCCCTCTTCCCGAGCTTGATGCGGACGCACACGTCGCCTATTTCGAGGAGCGCGTCATGCCCGACGACGACACAGCGCGGGAGCTCCATGCTTTTTGACTTCGAGAAGCTCTCTTCCTCAAACGCCAATGGGGGCTCACCTTATGAGGGACAATAGAGTAGGTGTTCAGTATTTAAAATTGGCCTAGCAAGAAACCCTCACTTTCGCGGCCAGAAGGTCGGATCCCCCATCTGATAGCTTATTAAAGGCAGGTGCGGCTTTGCCCTTGGAAAATGGGCGAACTTGTCTTCATCGGGCTCGGTCTCTACGACGAGAAGGACCTCACGCTGAGGGCGGTCGAGGAAGCTAAGAAGTGCGACATCCTGTTCGCCGAATTCTACACATCCGCCATGAAGGGAACAACCCTCTCGCGAATCGAGGAGGTTCTTGGCGGGAAGATCACGATCCTGACGCGCGAGGAGGTCGAGAAAGGCGACAGAATCCTGGAGCAGGCGGTGACGAAAAGAGTCGGCTTCCTTGTCCCCGGAGACCCGATGTCCGCCACGACACATGTCGATCTCCGTCTCAGGGCAGCCAAGCAGGGAATCGCCACGCGAGTGATTCACGGCGTCTCGATTCTCACCGCCGCGGCAGGGCTCCTGGGCCTCCAAGCCTACAAGTTCGGAAGGACGGTCACGATACCTTTCCAAGAGGAGAGGTTCAAGCCGACGAGTCCCTACGAGATGATTTCTCAGAACCGCCAGGCCGGGTTGCACACTCTCGTCCTTCTAGATCTGAAGGAGGGCGGGAGGTACCTGACCGCCAACGAAGCGATGACGTACCTGGTCGAGAAAGAGAACGAGATGAGATTCGGGACTTTCGCTCCGGACTCTCTAGTCTGTGTGCTCGGCCGAGTCGGCTCGCCGAGTCCAATAGTGCGCGCAGGGCGGTTGAAGGACATGGTCAACCAGGACTTTGGCGAACCTCTGCACACCCTAGTTGTGCCGGGGAGGCTTCACTTCGCGGAGAAGGACGCCTTGGTGGTTTTGGCGGGAGCACCCGAGGTTATCTAGGTATCTATTTTCGCAGCATCTTGAAGGCGTGATTCCAGGAACCAGTCTTAGTCCCATAGATTACCCACAGGATGCACAACGGCTCTAGAAGTCGTGCGCCCTCTATGCCCCCGATGTCCATCGCGGGCCAGCCGAAGTCCTCCAGGATCTTCGTGACGACTTCCTTCGCCTTGGCGTCGTTGCCGGCGATGAACATGTCAGGCGGTCCCCCGTGGAACGTTGGCTTGAACATGTGGGCGTTGCCGACCATGTTGAAGGCCTTGACGACGCGGGAATTTGGCAACCATCTCTGAACCTGTTCTCCCGCAGAATCGGTGTGACCCAGAGCGAGAGTTGGCGGTGCGTTTTCATGGAAAATCAGCGGGTTCGTCACGTCGATAACAATCTTGCCGGCGAGGTTCTTTGGGCCGGCTAGCTTGATGGCGTTCTCGGTGCCAGTCCAGAGAGTCGCGAGCACAGCAATATCGCCATAGGTTGCAGCCTCAGCGAATGTGCCAGCGGATGCTCCCTGCGCTGCCTTCGCCACCCAGTCCTTGACCTCTTTCTTCTTCGTATCTCGTGTGCCTATCTTGACTTCATGTCCGAGCTTGGTGAATGCCGTTCCTAGGACTCGACCCACGTCACCTGAACCGAGAATTCCTACCTTCATGCTGCTTCCTCTCCTGAGATGATATCAGGTTCACACGCCGCCGCATCGGATGAATCTGCGCAATAACCACCACACGGTGCCTGAGATGATTCCTGAGAGGTGCGCCTGAAAGACGAGATTTTCCTTCCTTCGACGAGAATCGTCGGCGGATTGTACCTAGGTGGCTTGGCCAAACTGTGCAGCGGGCTTCGACGGTTGCAGGAATTCCTTCTCCTCCCACATGTCGTAGGAGGTTGCGGCCGACGAGGCCTGGGTGATCATCGCGATGGCGACAACAAGGTGAAGGAACTGCACAATCCCCATGTTGCAAATCCCATAGAGGTTGTACACACCGCCAACGAAGACTATGATGCCGAGGATGGGCTGGACCGTCCCGAACGTTACCAGTGCCTTAAGAATCCTTTTGGTTCTATCTGGAGCGGCCGTCTTGTTCACGTTGACATAGTTGTAGACTGCCAAGGCGAGTACGAGTACGCCGAGCAGCATGTGGACATACTCGACGCCCTGAAAGTCAATCGCCTTTGACTGGAACAGGACTTCCAAGAGCATCAGCCAGATTATCGCGTAGAGAGTCTGCCAGACCTTCAAATAAACCGACCTCGGGGGCCGAGGAACTCCTCGAAATGCCTTAAGGATTTCTCCTGACACGGTTCACGACTGGATAGACATGGATGGCAGATGCAGCAGGATTTATAGAGGATGCTCCCGTTATTCCTTTGGCATAGAATGGGTGCGCTGACAGCCAGTCAGGCGGTTGTGAGGACTCTCGTTGTAGCAGCGATGGTGACGGCAGTAGCCAACACCGCAATCAGATGGGCGGTGGCTCCGTGGGCGCCTCAACCCCCAGACTTCTCAATCACGGACATCGATGGCCAAAACATAACGCTCAGCGGGCTCAGGGGAAAAGTGGTCGTGCTCGACTTCATGTTCATAGCCTGCGAGGGCTGCAGGATCGTGACGGACAACCTGCAGCAGATAATCCCCTCGTATGGCAGTGACATCGTCGTGATTAGCATCGACATCCTGCCCTCTGACACCACCGCGGCGTTGCAGAGCTATAGCGTCTCAGAAGGCATAACCTGGCAGGTGGCGCGAGACACCGATTCCGTTGCGTCGAAATACGGTGTTGGCGCGACTCTCCCGCATGTGATCATTGTGGACAGGTGCGGAGCTGCCGCTTGGAACTGGAAGGCTGTGGGGCCGATCAATCCTGGTACGCAGAAATCGGAAATGCAGGCGGCGATATCAGCGGCTTTGTCCAGTTTTGGGTGTCCAACACCCGGCGGGCAGACGGACAACGCTTTGCTGATCGTTCTGGCGGTGCTCGTGCCCTTGCTTGTCGTGACCATAGTCGCAGTCGTTCTGGTGACGATGCGCCGCAGGAAGAAACTGAGATAGTTCTGAGATCTGGAAAGAGCAGAAAACCCAACCTCAGGCCATACATTCACATACCTCCCCCCGCTATTGATAAGTCGTGTCTGAGAATGATAGACCCGGTGGAAAGATGCCCGCCAAAACCATAGAAGAACTACCGGGAGTTGGACCAGCAACTGCCGAGAAGCTGAGAGAAGCTGGACTGAATGACCTTATGGCCATTGCCGTCGCCTCGCCCGCCGCGCTAGCGGATGTGGCGGAGATAGGGACGAACGTGGCCCAGAAGATCATCTTGGCCGCGCGCGAAGCTGCTGATGTTGGAGGCTTCGAAACCGGTGACGTGGTACTCGAGCGCAGAAAGAGCGTCGCGAAACTCTCGACCGGGGTGAAGGCTCTGGACGAGTTGCTCGGTGGCGGTCTGGAGTCGCAGGCGATAACAGAATGCTATGGCGAATTTGGGTCCGGGAAAAGCCAGCTGGCGCATCAACTAGCGGTCAACGTAACCCGTCCAGTGGAGGAGGGAGGTCTCGACGGCGACACGGTCTGGATCGACTCCGAGCAGACTTTCCGCCCGGAGAGAATCACGCAGATGGCGGATGGCCTCGGCCTGGATCCGGAGACGGTTCTCAAGAGGCTTCACGTCGCGAGGGCATTCAACTCGCATCACCAGATGCTCCTCGTCGACAAGGCGAACGAGCTCGTCAAGGATTTCCCGATCAGGCTCATAGTGGCCGATTCGCTCACGGCTCACTTCAGGGCGGAATACATCGGCCGCGCCGTCCTTGCAGAGAGGCAGCAGCTCCTGAACAAGCACATTCACGATCTGATGAGGTTCGGCGATGTGCACAACGCAGTCATCTACGTCACGAATCAGGTGCACGCGAAGCCTGACGCGTTCTTCGGAGACCCGACCAGGCCTATTGGGGGGCATGTGGTCGGGCACAGCGCGACGTTCCGCGTATACCTGAGGAAGAGCAAGGGCGGGAAGAGGATAGCGAGGCTCATTGACTCACCGAACCTGCCTGAAGCGGAGGCGGTCTTCACTGTGACGGAGGAAGGAGTTAGAGACTAGAGCGGGAGGGGGCTTCTCTTGGGGCTCGTCGATTCGAACAGCCTGGCAAGAACGCTTGATGCTGTGAACGCGGCGTTCTTCTTCGGAGAGCCTCCTTCAGCTTCTCAGAGAGAGCAAGCGGCTAGGTGGATCGCAGGCAGGCAGGGCTTGCCCGGATCGTACGCGAGGACTTTCGCACCGACTGAAAGGGATCTCAAAGGCGGAGCGAAGATGTTCACGGGAGAGGCTATCGATTCCAGAGTCGCGACGAGGCACATGCTTGGCGAGGAGGCGTGCAGAGCGCTGTTCCTTCTGGACGTAAGAGAGGAAGAGGTGCACGACGCACTGAATCGAGCGAGGTCGCAGCTGTTCAGCTGGATAGGCAAGACGGACTCTCGTCCCGGCATTTTCTGCTGCGGGAAGTGCACCGTCTCATTGTGGCGGCATATGGCGGTGGCGGGAGACACCGAGGCGCAGGACATGCTCGTGAAGGGCGTGAGGGCACTGAAGAGCCGCCGCGTCGACGGCGGGAGGTGGCAGGCCTTCCCGTTCTACTACACACTCCTGGCGCTCACTGACATGCAATTTCCCGAGGCGACCGAAGAGATGAAACACGCAGCGCAAGCATGCGAGCGGTACTTGCAGCGCCAGAAGGGGAAAGACGAGACGGGTCGCCGTAGACGCGTTCTCGCCGAGAAGGTCCTTGGGAAGTGCTGAGGGGACTGGCGCGCACGCCCGCCGAGATTCCTAAGTATTAATAGCCGCCAATCGATAGGTCGGATTGTGAAGGTTCACCAGATAGTAGACCTCAGCTTCGAGGTCAACCTCTATTTCATCGACGCTCCGAAACCCGTGCTCATAGACAGCGGTCTCGGTCCGGATGGGCGGAGGATTGCGGCGATGGTTCACGAGCTGCTGGCGGGAAGGAAGCTCCAAGCCATCATTCTCACCCACCGCCATTTCGACCACTCTGGCGGGGCGGCGGAGCTCATGGCGAAGTTCTCGACCGACGTCTACGCGTCCCCGCCAGAAGCGCAGGCAATGGTCGAGGGGGATCAGGTCACCAGCGGGGCTCTCTCTTTTGGCGGGAGACTGATGACGATTCCCGCCAAGGCGCTCGCGTACAACAAGGAGTTCGACATAGGCGATGGAAGTCTCCTGGCGGTCCACACGCCCGGACACACGGAAGGCGCAGTCTGCCTCTATCACAGGGAATCAAAGTCGCTGTTCACGGGAGACGTAGTCTTCTCTGACGGGAATGTCGGCCGCTGGGACTTGCCGACAGGCGACTACGGTCAGCTGGTACAGTCGTTGGAGAAGCTGAATGAGATGGACGTCGAGAATCTCTATCCGGGTCATGGGCCATATGTGGAAAGCGAGGCGAAGGACCACATCCTGATGGGCCTCAACGCCCTCAGATCGTTCACATGGTGATGCATCCGATGCGCGTCTACAAGTGCAGGAAGGTGGGAGGCAAGTTCAGTCTCAGCAAGAAGGTCGTCACCGAAGTTCTAGACGTCGTGGCCGATGGCGGGCTGGTCGTCTATCCAACAGAAACGGTCTACGGTCTGGCCGCAGACCCTTTCAACGAGGATGCGGTCAAGAGGGTTTTCAAGGTCAAGCGCCGTCCGAAGTCGATGCCTATTTCGATGGCGGTGCCGAGCTACGCGGCGATATGGTTCTATGCTCTCCTGGATGAACACTCAATCAAGTTCTGTGAAAAGCACATGCCCGGCCCCGTCACGGTCATCCTCAGGGCGAATTCTCGCGCACCGACGAACCTCGTCTCGAAAGACAGACTGATAGGGTTCCGCGTCCCAGAGCATACGGTCGCGGCACAGCTTCTCAGGGTCATCTCGCCACTCACCGCCACGAGCGCCAACCGCCACGGTCGCCCGCCACCGGTCACTTGCGATGAAGCGATCGAGCAGCTCGGCGGCGATGTCGATATCTACCTGGATGCCGGCCCCTGCAAGTACCGCCAAGAGAGCACGGTGGTCGACCTCAGTGACGGCAAAACAAGGATTATCAGGCCGGGAGCATTGTCCCAGGAGGATTTCTGAGATGGATCCGGAAGTCTGGGAAAAGCTCGCATTGGCCGGAAAGGCCGGTTCGGAGGCGCTCAAGCTCGGCGTGAGCATAGCCAAGGACGGCGCCAAGTTGCTCGACATCGCAGAGGCGGTCGAGAACAGAGTGAGAGAGATGGGAGCCAAACCCGCCTTCCCCGTTTGCATCTGCATCGACGATGTGGCGGCTCACTACTCCCCGACGCATGACGATCAACTCAGGCTCAAGAGGGGTCAGGTCGTGAAGATCGACCTCGGTGCCCATGTCGATGGCTACGTCGCCGACACCGCCAAGACTGTGGAAATCGGCACGAGCAGCTGGATAGGTCTCATCAAGGCATCCGAGGTCGCGCTCCAAGCCGCGATTGAGGTCATCAGGCCGAACGTGCCGACGCGCTTGATTGGCGCCGCCGTAGAGAGGACGATCGAATCGTAC
>Ga0299915_10003508_pt1 | contig 11344 bp, 7 predicted proteins | sample RVTome_13_FD_200263 | JGI IMG/M metagenome (GOLD analysis project Ga0299915, IMG submission 200263) | Soil microbial communities from uranium-contaminated site in the Upper Colorado River Basin, Wyoming, United States - RVT92D227 (version 2) ... | reverse complement strand
AAAATCGGAAGGGATGAATCCCTACCTCTGCGAAATCGCCAATATCCGTGAGCAGTGCAGCTGGGTCCACCAGAAGGAGAAGGAAAAGGCGACACGCAAGGCAGAAGAGATCATTCTGTCAACCCTCGAGAAGGTCAAAAAGAACGAGGAGCTGGAGGCCATCTCCGTGTCGATTTACCGGAGCGTCCTGGTGATTGGTGGGGGGATTGCCGGGATGACCGCGGCTCTCGATCTCGCGGATGGAGGTTATGAGGTTTTCCTGCTGGAAAAGGGAGAGGCCTTGGGAGGACATATGGCCCAACTTTCAAGAACCTTCCCCGACCTCGATCCTGCCCTTCCAAACCTCCTGGCTAAGGCATCTGAAGTGGAGCGGCACCCGAAGATTGACCTCCACTGCTGTTCAGAATTGGAAGAGGTGAAGGGCTATGTGGGGAATTTTGAACTGGTCATCCGTAAGAGGGCGACCTATGTCGATAGGAAAAAGTGTAATGGGTGTGGCCTTTGCATCAAGGATTGTCCTGTAGAATATGCGTCGCCATTTGAAAAGGGACTGGGAGTCCGGAAGGCCATTGATCTCTCCTATCCCCACAGCATTCCCAATAAACCTGTGATTCACCGGCGTCATTGCCAATATTTCATCGATGGAAGTTGCAGAAGATGCGAAGAGATCTGTCCCGAGAAAGCCATCCATTTCGATCAGGAAGATGAACGGATCGAGAAGAAGGCCGGAGCCATTGTTGTGGCCACGGGATTTGATGTCTACCCTGTTGAGCAGTTAGGTGAGTATGGATATGGCAAGATTGCGGATGTGGTCGATGGTCTCACTTTTGAGAGGATGCTTTCCCCCGATGGACCGACAAAGGGAAAAATCATTCGGCCCTCCGACGGAAAAGTGCCGAAGGAGATGGTCTTTATCCAATGTGTTGCCTCACGAGATCCGGACCGGTATATGCCCTATTGTTCCCGTATCTGCTGCATGTATACGGCAAAGCAGGCAAAGATTTATAAGGAGCAGGTTGCAGACGGGCAACCCTATATCTTCTATATGGATATCCGCTCGGACGGCAAGGGCTATGAGGAGTTTCTTCAAAAGACCATTGAGGAGAAAGGGCTCCTCTATCTCAGGGGCCGTGTCTCAAGAGTGTTTCAGGAGGACGGGAAGGTGAGGGTAATGGGCGTTGATACCCTCACCGGGAAAATGGTAGAGATCGCGGCAGATATGGTTGTGCTGGCGACTGCCATCATCCCAAGCGATGGCATAAAAGACCTGGCTGCCAAACTGAGAGCAACCGTTGATCGCCATGGATTTTTAACGGAAGCCCATATCAAGCTTTATCCTGTGGAGAGTTCAACCAAAGGAATCTATTTGGCCGGATGTGGCCAGAGCCCAAAGGATATTTCAGATACAGTCTCACAGGCCTCGGCAACGGCCAGTAAGATTCAGGCGCTGCTTTCGAGCGAAAAACTGCTGCAAGATCCGTTGATCGCTTTTGTTGATGAAAATATTTGTAGTGGGTGCGGCATCTGCGTTGAGATCTGTCCCTATGAGGCGAGGGAGATGGATGTCCATCGGGGAATTTCAGTCGTTCACAGTGCACTTTGTCAGGGGTGCGGGGCTTGTATTGCCGCTTGCCCCAACTTTGCATGCGAATTGAGAAATTGCTCTGCCCAGCAGACCTTGAGGATGGTGGATACGTTTGTGACAGTAGGGGCAAGGGAGTAGGGTGTAGGGGTTAGGTAGATTCTAAACCCACACCCAACCCCCTCATCCCTGGAATGTAAAACATGGAGGAGATAAAATTGGAGGCTTTAACCGAAATGAATAAAGTGGATACCACTTTTCTGGAAAAAGCGAAGGAACGGAGTGGAGAAAAACTCGATCTTTGTTACCAGTGTCTCAAATGCACGGCAGGATGTCCCACTGCCCCTTATATGGATATCCGGCCTAACAACATCATCCGGATGATCCAGATGGGGATGAAACAGGAGGTCCTCGGGAGCAGTGCCATCTGGCTCTGTGTTTCTTGTGAAACCTGTGGAACTCGATGTCCTAATGAGATTGATATTGGGGTCTTGATGGATGCATTGAGAGAGATGGCAGTTGAAGAAGGGGTTCCTGCCAGGGAGAAAAATATCCACCTTCTCCATGAAGCCTTTATCCAGAGCATCCGAAGAGGCGGAAGGGTTCATGAGGCAACGATGCTGATCGATTATAAACTGAGGAGCAGAGATTTCCTGACCGACCTCATCCCTGGCATGACGCTCTTTATGAAGGGAAAGATTCCGATCTTTCCCAGCTTGGTTAAGGAGAGGGATGCGATTAAAAGAATATTTGAGAAATGTAGAAAAGAGAAATAACCAAGGCTGAGGTTGAGGTTTAGGTTGAGGTTTAGATAATTATTAGTCAGTCCATAATTGTATAGACATTGAAAATAAATCCCTCCTTCCCTCCCTTTGCCATAGGGAGGAACTACCCCTCTTTGGAAAAGAGGGGCGACCTGCCTGCGCGAAGCCGCTTCGGCGAAGGCAGGGGGGAGATTTGCAGAAGAGTATGTCTTCTCAATTATGGACTCCTTAGTTAGTCCTAAACCTTAGCCTTGACCTTAACCTAAACCTGAATTTGGCATTTGACATTTGGAATGAATCGGAGGTTTTATAATGAGATTCTCTTATTTTCCCGGTTGCACTGACCACTCCACATCCCTGGAGTACGGATTATCGACACACGCTGTTGTTAAAGCACTGGACGTGGATCTGGTTGAGATCGAAGATTGGAACTGCTGCGGCGCTGCAGCGACCCACAGCATCAATCATCTTCTTTCCCTTTGCCTCCCGGCCCGAAATATCTCAAAGGCTCAGATTGCAAAAGCGGGACCCCTGGTCACCCCCTGTGCCGGGTGTTTCAATATGTTGAAACGGGCGGAATATACACTTAAAAATGATGAGGCAAAGAAAAAAGAGATCGAGGAAATTGTTCAATTCACTTACGATCCTTCTCTTGAAATTGTGGCTTTAATGGATATGGTCCTCAACCGAATCGGCCTGGATAAGGTTGGTGAGAAGGTGAAAAAGAGCTTAAAAGGATTGAAGCCTGCTTGCTATTATGGATGTGCCCTGGTCCGGCATCCGAAAGTGACTCAGATGGATGATCCCGAGAACCCTCAATATATGGATCGTTTAATGAAAGTCCTCGGGGCAGAACCAGTGGATTGGTCTTATAAGATTGATTGTTGTGGCGCAGATCTGGCCTTAACTTATGGAGATATAGTGAACAAGCTGGTGGGAAAGATTGTGGCTATGGCAAAGGAGGCAGGAGCGCAATGTATCGTCACTTCCTGTGGCCTCTGTCAGGCCAATCTGGAGATGAGGCAAGGAATAGGACTTCCGGTTTTTTACTTTACGGAACTGATGGGGGTGGCCTTCGATATCGAAAAGAGAGATGGATGGTGGAAGAAACATATGATCAATCCAAGGGGACTCCTGGAATCGCTAGGACTCTAATTGATCCGACACGGTGACACGGAGAGGGCATGACACGGAGCAAATTCACCGCGTCACCCTATCACCCCATCACCGCGTCTCTTCATTCCATCAAAGAAACATAAGGCTTATTTTGAACAAGCGCTAATAGAAGAGGATGTCATGGAAAAAGTTCGAATGAGGGGTGATAAAAGTTCGACATTGGTTGTAGGTGCGGGAATTGCAGGAATGCAGTCCGCACTGCTCCTGGCAGAGATGGGGAGGAAGGTTTTTCTCCTGGAACAGGGCCCGGCGATTGGAGGATATTTCCCTTTGCTGGATAAAACCTTTCCGACCAACTCCTGTGGGGTCTGTTTTATGAGTCCTACTCCACCTGCATTCTGCCCGATTTATGAATGCCACCTTCATGACAACATCGAACTCCTTCCCTATTCAGAGGTGATAGGAGTTGAGGGGAAGGGAGGAGATTTTGTCGTTTCCGTCCTTCGAAAACCCCGATTTGTTGACCCCAAGCGATGTACCCTTTGCGAGGCCTGCATTAAAGTCTGCCCGGTAGAGACAGAGAGGGAGTTTGGAGGAGGGTTGGAGAAACGAAAGGCCATCTACCTTCCCTATCCCCAGGCCATTCCTCATAGCCTGGTGATCGATGAAAAGACCTGCATTCGATGTGGTGAATGCGTCAAGGCCTGTGCTCCTGGTGCAATTGACCTCGATATGAAAGCAGAACAGGAGAAGATTGAAGTTGGGGGGATCCTTCTTGGATTTGGTTTTGAGCCTTTCATGGCAGTGAAGAAAGGGGAATATGGATTTGGTCGATATGACAATGTATTGACGAGCATCCAGTTCGAAAGACTTCTCTCCACATCAAGTCCAACACAAGGATTTCCGGTCCGGGTCTCCGATGGCAAGAAGATGAAGAGGATCGCCTTCATTCAATGCGTGGGTTCAAGGGATCCTTCCTGCGGTCAGGACCACTGCTCCACCATCTGCTGTATGTATGCCACCAAGCAGGCCATGATCACAAAGGAGAGAGCTCCTGACACCAACATTACTTTCTTCTATATGGATATCCGGCCGATGGGAAAGGATTACGAGCGATATTACGAGAGAGCGAAGACCGAATACGGGATGGAGTATATTCGAAGCGCCATCTCAAGCATCAAGCAGATTCAACAGACAAAAAATCTTTTGATCACCTATGTGAAAGAGGATGGCACTTTTGAAGAGAGGGAATTTGATGCGGTCATCCTTTCCGTTGGGTTCACTCCACCCCGGACGATCAAGGATCTGGCCAAAGGGATGGGCCTCCAGTTGAACCCACAGGGGTTTTGCCAGACGGACGAATTTCATCCGGCCCAGACATCGGTCGAAGGCATTTTTGTCGGAGGGGCATTCCGGGGACCCAGGGATATTCCGGAGACAGTGGTGGAAGGCTCAAGCGCTGCTGCAGTCCTTGCTTCCTTTCTTTCCCCGAACGCCTTCCCGGTTTCCCCAAAAGAGTATCCTTTGGAAGGAGCTTTGGGCCAAGAGGTTCCAAAGATTGGGGTTTTCATCTGCCACTGTGGAGAAGAGTTGAAGAAAAACCTCTCTTTCTTCGATCTCATCTTGGGGACAGAATTACTGAAAGAGGTGGTTCATGTTGAAGAGGTGAGTTTAGCCTGTCTCCCGGAAGATTCGGACCTCATCAAAAAGAGAATCGGAGAACAGGGTCTCAATCGAATCGTGATCGCGGGTTGTTCCCATCGGGAGATTCGGAAGGAAATGGAGGAGATGGCCAAAGGGATGGGTTTCAATCCCTACCTGATCGAATATGCCAATATTCGGGAGCAGTGCGCCTTTGTCCATCAAGGGGCAGGAGAGCCGGCCACTCAAAAGGCGATGGCTCTCATTCATATGGCTGTGGAGAGGGCAAGACGGATTCAACCCATCCGCCCAAAAAGCCAGAAGGTTGAGAAGAAGGGGTTGGTCGTTGGCAGTGGGGTGGCGGGCATGACCGCCTCTCTTCGATTGGCAGAGCAGGGGTATGAGGTTTTCCTGATTGAGAAAGAGGTGGAACCGGGTGGGAATCTTAAACACTCCTACTACACCCTGAATCGATCACACCCTCAAGACTTTCTCCAGGACCTGATTCAGAAAGTGAGAAACAATTCTTTGATTCATTCTTATTTTCAGGCAGAGGCTCTCAGTTTTGAAAAGAAGAATGGCCATTATCGTACCCGGATACATCATCCCGGCGGAGAAGAAGTCCTTGAACATGGAGTCCTCATTCTTGCAACGGGCGGGAGGGAAGTCACCCCCAAAGATTATCTTTACGGAGTGGACCCCCGGGTGATCACTCAGCGGCAATTGGAAAAGATGATTCATTTGAATGACGATGGACTGGAGGATATCCGATCCATAGTGATGATACAGTGTGTGGGGTCAAGAGACGAGGAACATCCCTATTGCAGCCGTATCTGTTGCGGCCATGCCGTGAAGAATGCTCTGAAATTGAAGGAGCGAAATCCGAATATCAATCTTTATGTTCTCTACCGGGATGTAAGGACGTATGGATTTTATGAGACCTTTTATCATGAGGCGAGAAGCAAAGGAGTGATCTTTACGCGATACGACCTGGAGAATAAACCAGAGATTTCCCTTCAGGATGGAGGACTCCACGTATCCGTTTTTGATCCTGCCCTGGGTCATCGGGTGAACCTTCGTGCAGATCGTATCGTCCTCAGTGCCGGCGTCGAACCTAATGGTAACCAGGACCTGGCAAAACTCTTTAATGTCGAACTCAATCCAGATGGGTTCTTTCTGGAGGCCAATCCCAAATCAGCTCCCCTTGATTCAGTGGACCGGGGAAAATTCTTCTGCGGTCTTTGCCATTCGCCCAATTTCATAGAGGATTCCATTTCCCAGGGGAATGCGGCGGCTGCGAGAGCTGCGGCGCTCCTTTCGAAGGAATCAGTGGAAGAAAAGGCTTATCAGGCCTATGTCATCAAGAGGCTCTGCTGCGGGTGCGGACTCTGTGTGACCGTCTGTCCCTATGGGGCGAGAGTGCTCAATGAAGAAGAGGTGAAAGCAGAGGTTGTCGATGCGCTCTGTAAGGGGTGTGGCAACTGTGTCGTCGTCTGCCGAAATGCGGCTTCACAACAACGGAATTTTGAAAAGGAGTTAAATCTGGCTGTGCTCAATGCAGCCATCGACTGAAAACGATAGAGGTTTGAGGAGCGGTCGTTTTGACCTTGAGGTTTGAGGCAAAAAAATCACCTCTAACCTTGAGCGAAGCGATCCTCAAACGAAGTGATCCTTAAACTTGGAGGTAAATTATGGCTGAATTTGAACCGAGGATTGTTGCTTTTCTCTGTCACTGGTGTACCTATACGGGAGCGGATCTGGCGGGAACGACCCGACAACAATACCCTCCTAATATCCGCGTTATCCATCTGATGTGCTCAGGTGCGGTCGATTCCATCTATGTGCTCAAGGCCCTCATCGACGGAGCGGATGGTGTGTTGATCGGAGGATGCCACCCCGGGGATTGCCACTACCAGACAGGGAATTATAAGGCTCGGAGAAGGGTAGCCATTCTGAAGGGCATTCTTAACCAGATTGGCTTTACCGAAGATCGCATCTGGTTGAAATGGATCAGCGCCAGCGAAGGAAAACTTTTTGCCGATACAGTGACGAAAATGACCGATGATTTGAAGAAGATGGGGCCCAATCCAATGAAGCAATTATGGAATGCCTGATCGCCGCTTACCCTCCCCCTTGATGGGGGAGGGTGAGGGTGGGGGTGAAAACGATTCATGCCCCCCACCTTAATCCTTCCCCGCAAAGGGGGGAGGAGATTTTGAGGGTGATTTTATAATACGAAAGGAGAATCTCTTAACATGGCGAAGCAATCAGTGATTAAGGTTTCAGAGGGAAAGCCAGAGGAGGCCATTAAAGGTTTTCTTAAATCTCTTTTGGAGAAGGAAGTTGTTGAAGCCATCCTCATACCCAAGGGGCTTCCTTCCGGGGATGGATTTGTTCAGACATTGATTCACGATCCTGAAAAGATGGATGACATCTGTGCCCTTTCCCTTACCATGCCGGTTCAATCTGCAAGAGTTGCCTCCCATCTCTCTGTTAAAAATTTGAACAGGAAAGTGGGTGTTGTGTTGAAGGCCTGCGAGATAAGAGCCATTGTGGAGTTGGCCAAGTTTCTACAGGTTAAACTGGAACACCTCTTTCTCATCGGTATCGACTGTCCCGGAACATTTGAGGTATCCGACTATTCAAAGATGGTGCAAGAGGGAAAAGGAGGGGAGAAGCTGGCAGGGGCGTTTTACAAAGGTATGGAAAAGGGAGAAGCGCTCCCCCCGCAGGGATATGCCTTCAGGACAGCCTGTGAGATGTGTGAATATCCAGTTCCGAAGGCAGATATTCATATCAAACTCTTCGGTTACAAGGCAGACGAGGAAATCGGCATTGAGATAGGAGAGAGGCTGGAAAAAGAACTGGAAGAGAAGGGGATCCTATCCTTTTCTGGAAATGAACCCTCATCGAGAAATGATGTGGTGAGCAAGATAGTTGGGAAAAGGGTGAAAAAGAGGGATGTCGCTTTTCAGGAATTCAGAGGTGCCGTCAAAGACCTCCATTCTTTTCTGGACCGATTTTCAACCTGCATTCGATGCCACAACTGCATGGTGGCCTGCCCCATCTGTTATTGCAAGGAATGTGTCTTCAAAACGGCTGTCTTTGAGCATGAGGGAGACCAATTCTTGAGATGGGCAGACCGGAAGGGAGGGATCCGGATGCCGACCGATACCCTGATCTTTCACCTCATCCGGATGTCCCATATGGTCACCTCCTGTATCGGCTGCGGGCTCTGCGATAGCGCCTGTCCGAGCCGGTTGCCGGTCGCCACCCTCTTTCGAAGTGTGGGGGATAAGATTCAGAAAATGTTTAACTACGTTCCCGGAAGAGATGTCAACGAGGTGCCTCCGGTTGCCACATTTAAAGAGGATGAATTGAAAATCGAATCAGGAGCCCTGTAACCCATGAAATCCGAAGCGCGACATACGAAATCCGAAACAATTTCGAATGACCAAAATCCTAAACTCCATAATTTATTGTTTGGAACATTAGGACATTTGAATTTGGGATTTGTTTCGAGCTTCGATATTCGAATTTCGAATTTTTGAGGCATCCGGGAATTAGGAGGAGTCAATGGAAGCGCAAGAGGTTAAAAAGGAAGGGTTGGTTCCGATCTTCATCATGGGGAAAAGGTACGAAGTCCCTTCCTCCTTCACCATACAAAAAGCAATGGAGTATGCTGGATATCAGTTAATCCGGGGTTGCGGTTGTCGAGGGGGAATCTGCGGCGCCTGTGGAACGGTCTATCGATTCCCCGGGAGTTATAAGATTGAAGTGGGTTTGGCCTGCCAAACCGTTGTCCAACCCAACATGTATCTCGCCCAGATTCCTTTCTTTCCGGCCACTAAAAGCGTCTATGACATCGAGAAGATAAAACCTAACATCGATACACTGGTCAAAGCTTATCCTGAACTCCTGCGGTGCCTTCAGTGTAATACCTGCACCAAGTCCTGCCCGATGGATATAGAGGTGATGGACTATATCGCAGCGGGAATGAGAGGGGATATCGCAAGATTGGCAGAACTCTCCTTTGACTGTGTGATGTGCGGTCTCTGCACTTCGAGATGCCCCGCAGAGATCTGTCAATACAATATTGCCATTTTAGGGAGGCGGCTCTATGGTAAGTATATCGCTGCCAAGGCCGAACATCTTGCTTCAATGATTAAGGAAGTTGAGAAAGGGAAATATGAACAGATGCTCCGTCAGTTGATGGGCAGCGATGAAGAGACATTGAAAAATCTTTACACGGCGAGGGAGATCGAACCTGAGCAGGCGGAGGAAGATTGGGTCCCAAAAGATGAAACATACCTTTAAAAAACATCTCCCTCTCCCTTGATGCCTGCCTGCGCGAAGCCGCTTCGGCGAAGGCAGGGGAGAGGGTAGGGGTGAGGGTGAACGCCATGCCCTCTGCCCAATGCTTTAGGAGAGAAAATGCCATACACAGCAGAATTAAAACAACTCATCAAACGGGTTGAAGCAACCCGGTCTGCACGAGTTGAAAAGAAGAAGAGGGGAGAGGAGTTCAGTCTGCTCTCTTTGAAAGAGAGACAGGAACGACTGGAAAAGTTTCATCCGGACTACAAAGCAGGCGCCAGGAGAGAAGTCCGGGTCGGCCCCAACAAAGGCTACGCCATTCAGCCCGAAATGGTCAGTCTCCTGGAGGCCCGCAGTCGAATCAATCCGGATCGGATCGACTTGAACAAGGTCGACTATGAGACGGATATTCTCATTCTCGGAGGAGGAGGAGCAGGGACAGCGGCTGCGCTGATAGCCCAGGAAAATGGCGTACGGGTGACGATTGCGACCAAACTAAGGCATGGCGATGCCAATACGATGATGGCTGAAGGAGGCATTCAGGCGGCAACCAAAGGCAAGAAGGATTCTCCCTATTACCATTATCTCGATGTATTGGGTGGAGGCCATTTTAAAAATGTTCCGGAGCTGGCTTATACCCTTGTGACAGAGGCGCCGAAGGTCCATGCCTGGCTGGAAAACCTCGGATGTATGTTTACCAAATTCCCGGATGGCCGATTGAGGGCACTCCACGGGGGAGGAACATCCCGCAAACGGATGCATTACGCCGCAGATATCACAGGTGCAGAGATCATGCGGACGCTGAGGGATGAGGCAAGGAACCGACCTGAAATTAAAGTGCTCGAATTTGTGCCTGCTGTCGAACTGATCTTGAACGAGCACGGCCACTGTGCCGGCGCCGTGTTGTACAACCTGGAGACCGAAGAATATTTTGTTGCAAAGGCGAAGGCGGTTATCCTGGCGACGGGTGGGTCCGGAAGACTTCACTATCAGGGATTTATGACCACCAACCACTACGGGGCTACAGGGGATGGCGTTGTTCTGGGTTACCGTGCCGGCGTGAAGATTTGTTTTCTCCATACCTACCAGTATCATCCGACGGGAATTGCATTTCCTGAGCAGGCTGAGGGGATTCTGATTACAGAGAAGTTCAGAGGCGCAGGAGCGAATGTCCTCAATATTGATGGGGAACAGTTTGTGAACGAACGGGAACCGCGAGACGTCGAATCCTCATGCTTTATCCGGGAATGCACAGAGGTTGGAAAGGGGATCAAAACTCCCTCCGGAAAAATGGGAATATGGCTGGACTCTCCGATGATCGACATGCTGATGGGCGAAGGAGCTGTCAAACGGGAGTTCCCTGGCAAATATATTCTTCTGAAGCGTTTCGACATCGATATTTCGAAAGAGCCCATGCTGGTTTACCCGACCGTCCATTATCAGAATGGGGGATTGGAATATAACAACCGCTGCGAAACCTCTATCCCGGGATTGTTTGCTTCAGGTGAGGTTTCAGGCGGAGTTCACGGCGAGAATCGTTTAATGGGAAATTCTCTTCTTGATGTTTGCGTCTTCGGAAGGATTGCAGGATTGAGTGCGTCGTTCTATGCAAAAGAGAAAGCAAAGGATGGCAGTTTGAGCCTGGACCATGTCCGGAGATATCACAGGGAGTTAGAAGAAGCCGGGATCATCACGGATCGTGTCGCCCCCATGCTCCTCCCCGATTATAGCAATCCAGCGGTACGGAAACGCCAACTGACTGCTCATTACGTAGGCACAATCAGATGACAAAAAAGGGAGCAGGCCCCTTTTTTTATTAGAAAGTTGCCTGTTCCCCCAACCGCTCCATCTCCCATCCACTTCTGAGAGAAATAAAATCGATCCTAATAACTATAAATCAATGGAATATCCGAGGCGCCTCCAC
>Ga0299915_10003507_pt1 | contig 11345 bp, 10 predicted proteins | sample RVTome_13_FD_200263 | JGI IMG/M metagenome (GOLD analysis project Ga0299915, IMG submission 200263) | Soil microbial communities from uranium-contaminated site in the Upper Colorado River Basin, Wyoming, United States - RVT92D227 (version 2) ... | reverse complement strand
AAACGACCATCTAGGGATCTGATTCATTGATGTCATGACTACAAGGATGTATGCAAACTAAATAGCGGTGGTATAGCTATTCGAAATGCCAGCTTAAGCAAGACAGACGCCAACAAGGCCGTAGGATATTTTAGAAACTGAGAAATACAGATGGCCTGCAGACCTTAATCGAGAGAGGTCGGATGAATATCAATCAATACTGCACCTGTGACGTGGACAACTTTGGGGACGTTTTGTACCCCGTTCTATTCGAACATGTTTGTCATAGGGCTTTCAGGGGAGCGACCACCGATGCATATGCCTTTATAGCGGGGCAAGCTGCCATGGGGGGTGGCTACGAGGTCCGCTCAATCAGGGAATTATTCGCAAGCGGGGTTACCAGGCACCCACTTGTCATCGGTGGAGGGGATATTCTTCGGTTCGACGACCGGATGCTGGCCTCTCATTACACCGGGCAAATGAGTGCACCCCGTTCCGGGTGGAGCCAGACCTTGCAGCAGGGCCCTTATCGCGTCACATATCACTATGGCGACGTAACGCCACAGCCTGACCCTGTTGAGGTTTTTATCAGGGATCGAATGCCCCCTGTGCGTGGTGCATTCATGTTGTCACCGCAGAATTGTCCGGGTGCGGAGTCGGTGGCTTACTTTTCGGCCGGTGTTCCCTTCGAGTTTCAAAGAGAAGAATGGCCGCATGTTCAATCGGTATTCAATGCGGCTTCGTATATTTATCTCCGCGATGAACAATCCGCCGAGAAACTGCGTCGGGCCGGGGTTACAAGGGGCATTGATGTGGCGCCGGATATCGCAGTCGTGATTTCTGATTTGTTTCCCAAAACAACGTTGGCTGAAACCGCACTAAACCTTTTGTCGGGGATCGGCCTCTCCATTGATCAACTGTATCTTTGTTTCCAGTTGTCCGAGGCGGCCACCCCGGATTTGCCAAATATTGCATCCCAACTGCAAGAGTTTTCAACGCGCCACAATATTCCGGTGGTACTCCTCCCTTTGGGGGTCTGCCATGGGGATGTGTCGATACTGTCCCGCTTGTCGGGTGCCTATCCCCAGCATTTCAAACTGGCGCGTGTCAAAACGATTCGGGAAATGCTTGCCATTCTTTCCCATGCAGAAGCATTTGCCGGCGTAAGCATGCATGGGAATATCTGTGCATTTTCCTATGGTGTGCCCCACCTGTTTGGGGATTTGAACGTAGACAAGATTGATGGTGCAATGACCAGTATGAATCTTGAGCCCATCCAAAGAATTATGGGTTGGAATGGTCTGTTGCAGGGCCTTGAAGCGTTGCAGGACTTGGATCGCCAGGCTTTGTCCAGAAAGCAGTTACTTGCCAGTGAAAGGGCTTACTCGGCGTCGGATCGCCTGATTAAAGCTTTGACGGCAAAATGAATTCTGAACTGGCCATAGAGGCGGGCCTGAATTTACGATAAGGCACGTAGGTGCCAATGGTGTGCAATCCCACTAATCGCGCTAAAAGCAACATCAAGTGGTCGAGCATGAGGTTTGTTGCGAAGCTGCAGGTCTCATGGACTGAGTTGTAAAGGATTTAGGGTAATGGAAGCCATCGGCAGAAATGCACCTTGCCCCTGTGGCAGTGGAATGCGCTACAAGCAGTGTTGTGGCAGTTTTGCCGCCGCGGGCGGGAAACTCCCGGAGACTAATGTTGACGGGATGGATCCCCTCGATATCTCCTCCAGCAAAAAAGCGGCAATGGCTTTTTTGGAGAATGGACGGCTTGATGAAGCGGAGAAACTATTCAGGAAAATCTTGGCGCGTGTCCCACAGGATTTCGATGCATTGCACATGCTCGGGGTCATTGCCGCACAGAGTGGTTGGCCCCGGGAGGCCTTGCGCCTGATTCTTGAAGCGACCTCAGTCGAGGCTGGAGGCTATCCCCCTTTGTTCGACAATCTTGGCAGGGCACTTCTCATTGCAGCTAGGGAGTCTGGTGGGATCGAGAAAGTCCTGTGCCCCGACCTGATCGGGGAGGATATGCCACTACTAGTTTCCAGGAATGATCTTCCTAGTCTGATTGATCCACTTCCGCTCGTTTCCATTGTAATTCCCTGTTACAACCATGAGCGTTATGTGGTTGAGGCAATTCGGTCAGTCTATGCCCAGTCTTACCTGCATATTGAAATCATCATAATTGATGACGGCTCGCGAGACCGTTCGGTTGAAATGATAAAGGGGGTTCTAGGCGCGTCTCCCTTCCCAGTGAAATTGGTTGTACGAGAAAACAGGGGCGCTCACACCACCCTTAACGAGGGTATCGATTTAGCCAGTGGCCCTTTTATTGGCATTCTTAATTCCGATGATCGTTATTTTCCTGATCGAGTGGATGGTCTGGTACGTCTGTTGGTCACGACCGGAAAGGAGTGGGGATTTGCCGGTGTTAAATTTATAGATGCTGAGGATGGGTATATCCAATATGGTCAAAATGGTTATGTCGACGTCCTGATGAGGGCCTTGGAAGGACTTCGTTCTGCAAATGCCATAACCGTTGGTTTCGCCCATTTCAATTACGCCGTATCAACCGGAAATTTGTTTTTCGGGAAAGCACTGTGGAAACGCCTCGGTGGTTTCTCGGATTATCGATATGTACACGATTGGGATTTTTGCCTGCGCGCACTTGGCTATGAATCTCCGGCAGTTCTGGATGAGTCCGCTTACGATTACAGGTTGCACGGTGAGAACACAATCGGTGAGGCATCAGGGCAGACTAGTTCAGAGACGGTGGAAATGCTGGTCACATGGGGACGGAACAGCATGGAGGCACATCAGGATGCTGGCTTGCGTCGCCGCCTGATTGCATGCGCGCGTGATTGTGCGTTTCTTACTGCCGGCCATGGCCACTTAATTGACCAGAAACATTTGATAGAACTGGCTCAAACTCTTCTTGGGAATATGGCGTCAGAAGCCGCATGAGATTTGTCCGTATCGAGTCGTATTGATGTTTTTATGGTGGCGGCCACATGAACGTCTTTCGCCCTGATGAAATGCTGAAGCAGGCCGCAGCCATGTACCAGGCCGGGCGTTTGAACGAGGTTGAAACGCTATGCCAGCACGTGCTGGCGGTCGATTCCAACAATTTCGAGGCATTGCGCATGCTGGGTCTGGCGCAAGTCCAACAACAACAAATTCAGGCGGGCATGGGCCTGCTGAGGCGTGCGCTTGAAGTGCGGCCTGGACATGCCGAGACGCTTTATGAACTCGGCCGGGCGTTATACAGAAATGGACAAATACCCACTGCCTTGGAATGCTTCGAACAGGTGCTGAACAACAATCCTGAATACGCCGAGGCCAGCAACGCCAGGGGGATTATGCTGAGCGACCTGGGCCGTCATGAGGAAGCTTTGGCAAGCTTTCAACAGGCGGTCGTTCTCGCCCCCCGCTATGCCAGCGCCTACAACAATCTGGGCAATGCACACCTGCTGGCCAAGAGGTATGGGGACGCGCTTGCCGACTTCGAGAACGCGATCAATATCCAGCCGGATTTTGCGAATGCCTACAATGGTCGCGGCAGTGCACTCTTGTCCCTGTCTCGCTATGAAGATGCGCTGACGAGTTTTGAGAAGGCGGTTTCTCTTCAACCGGAGTTTTCCGAGGCCTGGTGTGGCTGCGGCAATGCGATGGCAGAATTGCGGCGCCATGAAGATGCGCTTGCCAGTTATGAGCGAGCCCTGAAATTGAATTTGGGTGGCGCTACGATATTTGAAAATCCGGCCAAGGATTCTCAGGGAGACCGTCGCTACACCGAGGCGCTGACTCGTTATCGGGATTTCTTCGAACGATCACCAGAAAACCTGCACATCATGTGCAATGTCGGAAAAGTGCTGGTACGGCTGGGCCGACACGTTAAAGCGCTCGAATTGTTTGATCGGGTGTTGGCGATCAAGCCGTATTTCGAGGCGGCTGTCATGGATAAAGGGGTGGCTCTGCGTGACCTGGGGTATCACGATGCCGCCCTGAAGATGTTTGAGGAGGCTGCCATCGCTCAGCCCGATAACCTGAAGTTTCAGGGAGCCTTTCTGTTCAATTTGAATTATGTGGCGAACCGAACGGCTTCTGAGGTATTTGCATGGCACAGGACGTTTGGCGAACGTTTTGAGGCGCCGCTCAGGGCGGGATGGCTGCCACATGAGAATGTGCGTGCCCCTGAGAAGCCCCTGCGCATAGGCTTTGTGTCCGCGGATTTGCGCAGCCATCCTGTCGGCTATTTCCTGGAAAATGTACTGGCCAATCTCCGTTCCGGTTCCCTGCGTCTTTATGCCTATGCCAATCATGAAACGGACGACGAAGTGACAGATCGATTGCGTCCTTTTTTTGATGTCTGGCATAACATTCACACGCTGACAGATGACGAAGTCGCACATCGGATCCGTGCGGATGGCATCGACATCCTCGTTGATCTGTCTGGTCATACGGTAGGCAATCGTCTGTTGGTGTTTGCACGTAAGCCGGCACCGGTTCAGGTGACTTATCTAGGATATTTCGCCAGTACCGGCCTCATGGCAATGGACTATTTTCTCGGGGACCGCTGGCAGATGCCGGAAGGAGAGAGGCTGCATTACACTGAAACCCCTTTCAGGTTGCCAGACCACCATCTTTGCTTCACCCCGCCCAATTTCGATATGCCCGTGGGTTCTCTGCCGGCCCTGCTTAATGGTTATGTGACTTTTGGCAATTTCAATAATCTGGCCAAGATGAACGATACCGTGGTCAGGTGCTGGGCGAATATTCTCAAGGCCGTGCCGACGAGCCGCTTGTTCCTCAAGTCTGAGCCACTTGATAGTCGCGATGTGGCTGCAAGGGTGTACGAACGATTCGCCAGCCATGGGATTGAAGGCAATCGACTCATTCTGGAGGGGAAGTCGCCATACGATGCCTATTTGGCAAGCTATCAGCGGGTGGATATTGCGCTTGATCCGTTCCCCTATGCTGGCGGCACGGTCACGGTGCAAGCCTTGTGGATGGGCGTGCCTGTATTGACCTTGCATGGCGACCGCCATGTGAGTCGGAATGGGTCCGGCATCATGCAAACCATGGGAATGCCGGAATGGGTCGCCATGGATGAGGCAGATTACGTTGATCGTGCCATTGCTTTCGCTTCTGATCTGCCGGCATTGGCCACCTTGCGCAGCAGCCTCCATGACCGTTTTGTCTCATCATCCCTATGTGACGCCCCACGCTTTGCGCGCAATCTGGAGCAGGCATTCCGGTCGATGTGGCAGGCATGGTGCGCGAATCCAGAATTTGGTTTTGCCCAGCGTGGCAATGGGCAAGAAGAGAACGCGCGACATTAATTTAGATGGAATCGGCCGCCGGCTGTTTGGATAAGCCACCTGAGGCATAATCCAAAAATTATGCGCACCCTCTCCACTCAATCTCCTTTGCTTGCCCAAGCCCTCCAATTATTCAGCAAAGGGGCTTATCCGCAGGCAATCGTGCTGCTTCAAAAAGCGGCCGCCACTCAGCCTTTGCAGCTTGAACCCCGCCTGCAGCTTGCCAAGGCTTGCCTGGACTGGGTACAGATTCAGGCGCAAACACCCCTGACGGAGGTCGAGCCCGATGCGTTGGGCGATGAGGGTAGGCATTATCTGCAGTTGGCGCAAAGCCAGATGCAGGCCTTGGAAAAGAGCCACCCTGCGTCGCCGCATGTGCAGAGTCTTCTGGCCATGGTGCATCTTGTTTTCAGCCGGTACGACGATGCGCTTCGTTGCTTGCGGAAGGCGCTGACCAAGGACATGCGAAATCCCGATGTGCTCTACAACATGGGCTACGCCTTGATGGAGCTGGAACGGTATGCCGAAGCCGCGACGCAGTTCACGCGCCTGACTGCGCTCCATCCCCGCCATGGCATGGGCTGGCAAATGCTGGGCCAAGCCAGGCTGTTGGTCGGGGATCCGGCGGCTGCCGTGCTCGCTTATCAGAAGGCGAAGAATCTGTTGCCCGACTGGTACCAGCCTTACGGGGGACTGGCGAGCGCATTGTGCGATCTTGGGCGCTATGCCGAGGCCAAGGAGGTACTTCGGCAGGGCTTGGAGGGTCACCCCAGCAGTTGGGATATGAATATTAAATTTGCCGGTTTGTCGCTTTCTACCGAGGACTGGGAAACAGGGTGGCGTTACTATGCGTGCCGGCCCAGTTCGACGCGACGTTTACCGTTTCCCGAAGGGTATGCCATTCCCCTGGGGCCCGGCCAGCTGGTGAAAATTCGTTACGACCAGGGGCTGGGCGACGAGTTGTTCTTTTTACGCTTTGTGCCGGGCTTGGTCGCGCAAGGAATGACGATTCACTACACTGCGCATCGCAAGCTGTTTCCGTTGCTGCAGGGAAAGACCGACATCGTCGAACTCAGTGCCGCAGAGCCGGGCCAAACCGTGCAGCATGATGTGCTGGTGGGCGATCTTCCCTATCTTGCGGGCATGCGGTCGACAAACGACATCCCGCCGCCGCTGACTCTGCCGCTGGATCAGGCGAAAGTGGAGTTGCTGCGTAAGCAACTGACCGCCTTCGGCCCGCCGCCCTATCTGGGGGTGACCTGGATGGGGGGGACGCCGAAGAAGCCGGGCAGCAAGGGGGTATGGCGGATTCTTCACAAGGATATTCCGGCCGCCCTGCTTGGAAAGCTGGCGCATGACTGGCCGGGTACGGTTGTAGTGTTGCAGCGGGTGCCCAAACTGGAAGACTTGGCCAACTTTTCCACGGCTTTGGGGCGGCCTTATCTGGACTGGAGTGGGCTCAATGATGATTTGCGGGACGCACTGGCGGGCCTGTCGCTGCTGGACGACTATGTTGGGGTTTCCAACACCAATATGCACCTGCTGGCCGGCCTAGGCAAGACTGCGCGGGTGCTGGTGCCGCATCCGGCGGAGTGGCGATGGATGGCGAGTGGTGATGAAAGCCCCTGGTTTCCGGGTTTCAGGATATACAGGCAGTCGATCGACCATGCCTGGGACGATGCGCTGGGCAGGCTGGCACAGGATGTGGCCGAAAAATATCAGTCAAGAGGGAAGCGGCAATGATCCGTGTGTTTATCGGCTACGACACCAAACTGCCGGTGCTGTTCAATGTGCTGCAGCACAGTATCGTCACCCGTTCGAGCGAGCCGGTGGCTATCACCCCCATCGTGCTGCCGCAGGTGCGCGCCATCCATGACCGCGAGCGGCATCCGCTGGCTTCGACCGAATTTTCCTTCACGCGCTTTCTGGCGCCGTATCTGTGCAATTTCGAAGGCTGGTCCATTTTTATGGATAACGACATGATCGTGCTCGACGACATCGCCAAGCTGTGGGCGCTGCGCGACGACACCTATGCCGCGATGGTGGTCAAGCACGATCATCAACCCAAGGAAGAGGTGAAATTCCTCGACCGCGTACAAACCAAATACGAGAAGAAAAACTGGTCCAGCGTCATCCTGTTCAACAATGCCAGGTGCAAGGCGCTCACGCCGGAATACGTCAACACTGCCAGCGGGCTGGAATTGCACCAGTTCAAATGGCTGGGCAACGACGACCTGATTGGCGGTCTGCCGCACCGCTGGAATCATCTGGTCGGCTACGCTGAACCCAGCGCGGACGTTTCATTGGTTCACTACACACTGGGCGGCCCCTACTTCAAGGAAAACGAGGATTGCGAGCATGCCGATGACTGGCGCAAGGAGCGCGATCACATGCTTTATTGCGCCCAGCGCGGCGAGGTTGCTTGAGTCTCTAAAGAATTACGGGGAGCGGGGGCGAGAAATGCGTAAGCCCCCAATAAGTGGAAACGGGCTCCTTCGAGAGCCCGTTATTCATGCAGTTAGCCTTCCACCACCTCGAAATCATGCGTGATCTCGGCCGTCTTGCCGAGCATGATACTGGCGGAGCAGTATTTTTCCGCGGACAGGTGCACGGCCTGTTCGACGCGCTTGGGGTCGAGGGCCTTGCCGGTGACGGTGAAGTGGATATGAATCCGGGTGAAGACCTTGGGGTCGGTGTCGGCGCGGGTGGCATCGAGGTCGGCGACACAGTCGGTGACCTGCTGGCGGCCCTTGCGCAGGATGTGGACGACGTCGAAGGCAGAGCAGCCGCCCAAGCCCAGCAGCAGCATTTCCATCGGGCGTACGCCGAGGTTCTTGCCGCCGGAATCGGGCGGGCCGTCCATGACGACGGTGTGTCCGGATTCGCTCTGACCGGCAAAACTGACGCCTTCGATGAGTTTGACGCGGGCTTTCATGGGACTCCTTCGGTAATAGAAATATGGGCTTCGACAGGCCTGTCCTGAGCCTGCCGAAGGGCTCAGGGCGAACGGGCTTCGGGTATGGGTTAGAAATTCGAGCGGAGTTTGTACCACAAAATGCCCAGCCATTCGTGCAGGGCAAAGGTGCTGTCGCGTAGCCCGGCCGGGGTGGGCAAGAGGTCGAGGACGGAGTCCACGCGGGTGCGGGCAAACTGGATTCCGGCGGGGATGACGGTGAGCCCTCGCGATTCGAACAGCGGTACCGCGCGGCGCAGGTGCCAGGCGTGGGTGATCAGAACGATGCGCTGAATGCCGTCTTTCTGGAGCAGTGGCGCGGACAGGCGGGCGTTGTCCCAGGTGGTGCGCGCAGCGCCTTCGACCCATCGAGTGGGAATGCCATATTCATTGTGCAGGATGTGCTGCATGATTTGTCCCTCGGCAAGCGTGCCTCCGCCAGGCTTGCCGCCGGTGGCCAGGATGGGCAATTCGCTGGCGCGATGGAGAAAAGCGGCGTAGCGCAGGCGTTCCAGGCTGAGGTTGTTCAAGGTGTCGCCGCCGTACTCGGCCTCGTCGGTGCGCCGTCCGCCGCCGAGGACGACGATGGCATCGGCGGTCTGCAGCTGGTCTGGGCTGATCGGGGTGCTGATTTCTAGAGTTTTCTGCAGCAGGCCGCCGACCCATGGGGTGGACAGGGCGTAGAGGGCGGTGGTGGCCGGCAGGATCAGCGATATGGCCAGGCGGGGATGGCGACGGTGAAGGAGTAGCCCGGAGACCAGCAGAATCACTAATAAAAGCGGCGGCAGCAGGGCGGCGGCGATCAGGTTGGTGGCAAGCCAGACGGTCATGGCGGGGATTGTATGCCGGCGCGATAAGGATTCGCATACAGTGTTTGACTTTGTCCTGGGTAGGCAGTTAAAATGCCCGGCTTTCCGAGATTGTCCTCTGTGCAGAGGTTGGGTCATGAAAACCTTTTCCGCTAAAACGCATGAAGTCAAACGCGACTGGTTCGTGGTTGACGCTGATAACAAAGTGCTGGGTCGCCTGGCTTCCGAGATTGCCCGCCGTCTGCGCGGCAAGCACAAGCCTGAGTTCACTCCTCACGTCGACACCGGCGATTACATCGTGGTGGTCAACGCGGGCAAGATGGTCGTGACCGGCAACAAGGGCCTCGACAAGAAATACTATCGCCACTCCGGTTATCCCGGCGGCATCTACGAAACGAACTTCGACAAGATGCAGGAGCGTTTCCCTGGTCGTGCGCTGGAAAAGGCGGTCAAGGGCATGCTGCCCAAAGGCCCACTTGGCTACGCCATGATCAAGAAAATGAAAATCTACGCGGGCGCGGAACATCCGCACGAGGCTCAGCAGCCCCAGCCCCTGGACATCAACGCTTAATTAAGGTCATAACATGATCGGTAACTATAACTACGGTACGGGGCGTCGCAAATCATCGGTTGCCCGCGTGTTCATCAAGGCGGGCAGCGGCAAGATCGTCGTCAACGACAAGCCGGTGGACGAGTATTTCTCCCGCGAAACCGGCCGCATGATCGTGCGCCAACCGCTGGCGCTGACGGACAACCTGAGCCGGTTCGACATCATGGTCAACGTGTCGGGCGGTGGCGAATCGGGCCAGGCCGGTGCAGTGCGCCACGGCATTACCCGCGCGCTGATCGACCTTGACGCTGAAATGAAGCCCGTGCTGAAGGCAGCGGGTCTGGTGACCCGCGATGCCCGCGAAGTCGAGCGTAAGAAAGTCGGCTTCCACAAGGCGCGTCGCCGCAAGCAGTTCTCCAAGCGCTAATCGCTTCGAACTGTTTGGCAAAAAAGCCGTCCGTTTCAGGGGCGGCTTTTTTTATATCTGCGCGCGGGGCGTGTCTTACAATTAAGTCATTCTTTGCAAGGAATCACAGCAATGATCAAAGTTGGTATTGTGGGCGGCACGGGCTATACCGGGGTCGAGTTGCTGCGCCTTCTGGCGCGTCATCCGCAGGTTGAACTGAAAGCCATTACCTCGCGCAAGGAAGCGGGGATGCCGGTGGCAGACATGTTCCCCAATCTGCGCGGACGGGTAAAGCTGGCGTTTTCCACGCCGGAAGAGGCGGGGCTGGAAAACTGCGACGTGGTGTTCTTCGCCACCCCCAACGGCGTGGCGATGCAGCAGACCCGCGCGCTGCTCGACGCCGGCGTCAAGGTGATCGACCTGGCGGCCGACTTCCGTATCAAGGACGTGGCGGTGTGGGAGCAGTGGTACAAGATGGAGCACGCCTGCCCCGATCTGGTGGCCGAGGCGGTATACGGTCTGCCCGAGCTCAATCGCGCCGCCATCAAGGGCGCACGGCTGATTGCCAATCCGGGCTGCTATCCGACGGCGGTGCAGTTGGGCTTTTTGCCGCTGCTGGAATCCGGTGTGGTCGATGTCGGCTTTCTGGTGGCGGACGCCAAGTCGGGCGTCTCCGGCGCCGGGCGCAAGCCGGAAACCCACATCCTGTTTGCCGAGGCGGCGGACAACTTCAAGGCCTACGCCGTCGGCGGCCATCGCCACTGGCCGGAAATCAAGCAGGGGCTGGAGATTTTCGCGGGCAAGCCGGTGGGCTTTACCTTCGTGCCGCATCTGACGCCGCTGATCCGTGGCATCCACGCGACCTTGTACGCCAGAATCAGCGCCGATATTGACCTGCAGACGTTGTTTGAGGAGCGCTATGCAGGGGAGAACTTTGTGGATGTGATGCCGGCGGGCGCGCATCCGGAAACCCGCTCGGTGCGCGGTGCAAACGTCTGCCGTATTGCGGTGCACCGGCCGCAGGGCAGCGACACCGTGGTGGTGCTGTCGGTGATCGACAACCTGGTCAAGGGAGCGGCCGGGCAGGCGGTACAGAATATGAACATTCTGTTCGATTTACCCGAGGATACTGCGCTGGCCGACGTCGGAATGCTGCCCTGAAGTGGGCGGAACTCCGTGACCCCAATAGGGTCTTTCCTTGACGCAAGACGGGTGATGCGGATAATCACCCCACACTTTTTTAAGGAGCATCACCATGAATGCAGCAACCGAAATGGAAGCCCCGCTGATCTTTACCGATAGCGCGGCCAACAAAGTCAAAAGCC
>Ga0299915_10003505_pt1 | contig 11347 bp, 11 predicted proteins | sample RVTome_13_FD_200263 | JGI IMG/M metagenome (GOLD analysis project Ga0299915, IMG submission 200263) | Soil microbial communities from uranium-contaminated site in the Upper Colorado River Basin, Wyoming, United States - RVT92D227 (version 2) ... | reverse complement strand
ACGGCCGGGATTTGCCTTCCCTTCACCATCCTCCTCCGTTTCCGCCAAGAGACGCGGGGGGAAAGGGATGGCCTGGCTGAAAACCGCAGAAGCCCGCATTGGGCATAGAGGGAAAACTGCCTTTTTTGGCGAGCCGGATGCCCTCTTGCCGGGGCAGGGGACCTGCGTAAATGGATGATTATCATCCTATTTTAATCCTTCGCCCCTTAAGGCTACCATGGCCTCGGTCATATAGGCGGCCAGGACCTGTTTTTTGAAATCCACCGACCCGCGGACAAAGGAGACTAAGGGCAGCTCCTTCACAACTTGCTGGGCCACCTCTGCCGCTGAAGTTCCCTTCTCCAGCATGGTTTCCGCTTGGCGGGCGCGGAGGGGCTTGCTGGCCACGGAGGCGACCACGATGCGGGTCCCGCCACCTTTCTCGGAAAGCACTATGGATAGGGTGAAGGTAGCAAAATCCAGATTATTCTGGGGGCGAAACTTGATAAAAAGGCCTTTTCCCGCCGGCGGAGGAAGAAAGATTTCGGCCAGGACTTCAGCGGGTTTTAAAGCCAAGTAGCGAATCCCATCCCCCAGGAAAAAATCCTCAATGTCCAGAATCCGCTCTTTGGCGCCTAAAACCAGTCGCAGTTTAGCACCAAGGGCCAATAAGGGCCCCACCGTATCTCCCGATTGGAGAGCGAAACAACCTTTACGGCTGGCGGGCACAACGTAACACTTATTTCCTCCCGCGGCCTTGCGGCACTCGGGATATTCGGCCCGCCAGAAAGGGGAACGGTTGTAAAACCAGCACCGGCTGTTCAGGCAGATGTTGCCGCCGAGGGTTGCCTTATTGCGGATCTGGGGCGAGCCCACGGAAGAAGCGGCCTGGGCGAGGATGGGAAAATGCTTTTTTATCGAAGAGTCGTTACCCACCGTATTTAGGGTAGTCAGGGCGCCGATGCGCAGTCCGCCCCCTTCTCCCGGACGGATCCCGGCCAGGCCGGGGATGCTTTTCAGGTATAAAATAGATGAAGGATGGATCAGGCGGTTGCGCTCGAGAACCAGAAGGTCTGTCCCCCCGGCCATGAGCCAAGCCCCGGAGCCTTTCGTCATGAGACGGCCAACTTCTACGACATTCTGAAGGGCAATAAAGCCTGCTTTACCCATGTTTTTTCACCACCGCTGCCGCCATTTTAACCGCCTCGACGATTTTGTAATAACCCGTACAGCGGCACATGACTCCCTTTATCCCTTCCCGGATTTCATTCTCGCTGGGCTGCGGATTCTGCTCGAGCAGCGAATAGATGGCCATGATCATGCCCGGAGTGCAGTACCCGCACTGGATGGCTCCTGCTTCCACGTACGCTTTCTGGATCGGGTGAAGGGTATCTCCCCGGGCCAGGCCTTCAATGGTCAGGACATCCCCGCCATCCGCCTCAAGAGTTAGGGTCAGGCAGCTGTTAACCGCCTTCCCATTCAAAATAACCGTGCAGTGCCCGCACTGGCCCTCGCCGCATCCGCGCTTGGCTCCGGTTAGAAAGAGACGATCCCGGAGGGTGTCCAGGAGGGTTTCGCTTTCCTCGACTAAAAGCTGAAGGGATTCTCCGTTTACCCTCAGGCTTAATGGCCTTAACATCTTTTTCCCTTTTCGCAGTCCATTTCGCTAATAAGCCAATCGGCAAAGCATCTTTTCAATACAACACCTTCGGCAGCCAAAGGGCAAGTTTCGGGAAGAAAATCAGGAGCCACACCATAATCATCATGGATCCTAACAGGGGCAGGGAACTCTTGGCGATGAAAACCACGGAAAAGCGGGGGAGGACGCCGTGGATCGTAAACAGGTTCAAACCGAAGGGCGGGGTAATCAAGCCAATCTCGGCCAGAACCACAAAGGTCACCCCCCACCAGATGGGGTCATACCCGAGGTTCGTCAGCACCGGCATCACGAACGGCAGCGTGAGCAGCATCATGGCCATGGAATCAAAAAACATTCCCAGGATAAGATAAAGGACCACTAAGAAGAGCATAATGCCGTATTTCCCCAGGCCGAGACTTAGGATGGCGGAAGACATCTTTTGGGTAACCCCCATGTCCTGAAACCCAAAGGAAAGCAAGCGAGCGGCAAAGATGATGAAGCCAATCATGGCCGTGACCCTCACCGCCGTGAGGAAGCTGTCTTTGACGATTTTGTAAGTCAAGTTTCCATACCCCCAGGCAACCACCAGGGAAAGAACTGCTCCCAAAGCAGCCGCTTCGGTGGGCGTCATCAGCCCCCCGAAGATCGAACCCATCACCGTAATCACCACGGCCAGCCAGGGAAGCAGTTGTTTGATGGACAGAATCCTGTCCTTCCAGTTGAATCGGGGAGGTCGCGGGGCCAGGGTAGGGTTGATTTTGACCCAGATAATAATGGTGATCAGAAGAAGAAGGGAAAGGATGAGACCGGGAATCATGGCCGCGGCAAAGAGGCGGGCCACCGATTGGTTCTCCCAGGAGCCATATACGATCAGGATCAGACTGGGGGGGACAAGGACGCTCAAGGTGCCCCCTACAGCGATGGAGCCGATGGAAAGTTTCGGCGAATATCCCCGCTTTTCCATTTCCGGGTAGGCGATCAGGCTGAATGTGGCCGCCGCCGCAACGCTGGAGCCGGAAATGGCGCCAAAGACGGCATTAGCTGCGATCACTACGGAAGCCAGGCCTCCGGGAAGGAAGCCGATCCATTTATCCAGCGCTCCAAAGAGAGCCTGGACAGCGCCGCTGCCCGAAAATACCGCCCCCATGAAGATGAACAGCGGCATAGCCAAGAGGGTAAAAGAATTGAGCGATTCCCATGCCGACCAGGCTATTTGGATCAAAGGTTTGTCGAGAATCAGCAGACTCACACAAGCGATGATTCCCATGCCCACCGCAATTTCCACTCCGAGGCCCAAAAGAATCAGCAATCCCGCAATCAGTAGAAAGGTTATCCACTCAGGGCTCACTACGGTTTCTCCCTCATTATTATTTTATGCCCTTCCTTCTCCCTAAAAATCCTCACCGGACTCCTCTTCCACTCTCAACCCGGCTTTTACATCCTTGATGGTCTTGACCATCTGAACCAGGAGCACTAAAAAGAAGAGGGAACACCCAAGGGGGAGGGCCAGTTGGGGCCAATGCAAAGGAGTCATGAGCCAGGAATTGGATTTCATATGGCGCTGGATAGAAAGGACCCAAAAATCCCAGCTTACTTTGGCGGCAATGCCGATGTAGAGTAAGTTCAGAGTTAGAGTGATGATCCGGATCCTCCCGGACACCCTGGCCGGCAACCTTTCCATAATAAAGGTGATGCGGATGTGCCCCTTCTCCCTGGCGCAATAGGCCAGGCCAAGAAAGGTAATGGCGAAAAGACTGTAGCCGCCGAACTCATCGCAAAGGATCAAAGGCTGGTGCAGAATATACCGGGTTACCACCTCGGCCATGGTGAGGGTGATAATCCCGAGAAGAATATACCCGGTAAAATAACCGACCCCGTAGGAAATTTTTTCAATCCCCCGCCATATTTGATCCATGCCGATCATTCCCCCACCCTAAGGTTACCCGGAAGCCGGCCACACTGACCCGGCCCCAGGGAATTCCCCTTGAGCTTGCGACTAAATAAAAACCCCAACCGGAAGGGTCAGGCTCCTTTTCCCAAAACAGCCGAATCTTTTTTTATTTGGCCATCTCGGCGATAAAGGAGGCCGATGGGCCGTTGGCATAAGCTCCGGCAATGCGTAAAACATCTTTGCCGTAAGGCCCGGCCGTATCCAGCCATTCCTTGACCACCGGGCGCATCAGGTCCATCGCCTTTTTAACTTCGGGAGGTTCGGGTACGATTAACTGACATTTGCTGCTGCGAATCCAGAGCGTGTAGGAAACCTCCATCTGTTCCACAACCGGCGCCATTTCCCGGGTTACCTGCGCCCCTGCCCTTAAAAGGCCTTCCTGGGTAGCCGGGGGCAGCTTATCCCAAACCTTGGCGTTGACGGCGATAAACTGGGCGAAGACCGGGGTAACCGGCCACACGGAGGCAAATTTACAAAGGTCGAGCAAGCCCCGCTCGGCGCCAAAACTCTTGCTCGTGGTAATCGCATCGACCGTGCCGCGGTAGAGGGCATCTTCCACTTCGGCCATGGATAGGGTTATCGGGCTCCCGCCGAGGGCCTTCAGAGCCGAGGTCTGGGTCCGCCCCGATGCCCTGGCTTTGACGCCTTTGAAGTCGGGTAGGGTCTTGATCGCTTTGTTTCCATAGAGGGTGTTGTTGGCAAGGCTTATGGCTGCTCCGATTATTTTGAAGCCGGCCGGCTTGGAATATTTGTCCCAGACGGCCATCATTTTAGGATCAATAAAGGCTTCGGCCCATTGGTAGGCACCGTTGGGGGGGTCGGCAAAGAATCCCGGAATCCCGCCAAAATCCAGGAGGGGGTAAGTCCCGGTTGCCGCCGGTATGGATTGGGTCCCCGCTTGAATGCGTCCATCGCCGATGGCAAACGCAGATTCCATGATTCCGTAAAGCTTTTCTTTGATGTCCAGTTTGACCATCCCATTGGTGTGCTTCGTTACCAGTTGTTCAAAGCTCCCGCCGGGCCGGAAAGGCCAGACTAAACAGTTGGCCCGCCCGTAGGCGCCCTCCCAGTTGAAGGATAGAGTTGTAGGTTTGCCCTGGGCATAAGCCATTCCAAGGGACAGAGCGAAAAAAGCCAACAAACAAACCATCGTTCCGACCAACTTCTTCTGTTTCATATCTTCTCTCCTTTCAGGGTTTTTATTTTTTCCTCGGTACGACCGCCCACGCTTCAATCTCGACCCGCATATCCGGCAAATCGATCCCTACTCCCCGGCAAAGGGTAGCCGGTCGGGGATGCTTGAACAAATCCGGCTCAAACTCCTTGAAGAAGCGATACATTTCATCGCGCATGTCAAAGACATCTTCCCGGCGCGGTAAATAGTACCGGAAGAAAACGATATTCTTGAGGGTTCCACCCATGATTTCCACGGAATTCTTGATCTCCATCAAAGTGGCCCGGGTCTGCTCTTTTATGCCGCCCACTACCTTTCCTTTTCCGGCCCTTTCCTCCTCTGGAGTCCTGCAGGGGGAATCTAACAGCGGGTCCCTGCCGGTCGAACCTGCCAGGAAAAGAATATCCACATCTCCTTTGGTCCTGAATCCTTTGCCCCAGTTCATCTTCTCGCTGTGATACTGGGGGTAGAGCGTTCCCCATTCGTACTCTACCTTTTCCCTTTCCTTGCGCGCCCGCTCTCTTTTGGTGATGGCCATTTCTACTCCCTTCTTGTTGTTGCGTATTGTCAAAACTTAACCACAACGCGGCAAAGCCGCAACCGAAAACATATTCCTCGCAGAGCCCGCAAAGAACACAGAGAAAAATTTCCCTGACCCTTTTTTTTCTTTCACTGACACTGACACTGTTTTTATTGCATCGTCCTCCCGCCATCAACGCTCCAGACCTGACCCGTTACGTAGTTGGCGCGGTCGGAAGCTAAAAAGGCCACGGCCTCGCCGATCTCCTCCGGATCAGAATACCGGCCCACGGGAATGGTTGAGCGCATGTGGGCTTTGAATTCTTCGGAAAGCCGGTCCTGCATCGGGGTATTCACCGCTCCCGGGGCCACGCTATTCACGGTCACGCCGGTCTTGGCCAGCTCCCGCGCTAAGGCCTTGGTAAAGGCGATGATTGCTCCCTTAGCCGCAGAATAAGCGGCCAAGTTGGGGCTCCCCACCTTACCGGCCGAAGAAGAAATGCTGATAATCCTTCCGTAATTTTGGACTAAGAACTGATTGATTACGGCCCGGGTACAAATGAGGTATCCTTTCAAGCCAACCCCCAAGTCCTGGTCCCAATCCTGCTCCTTGGACTGGGCAAAAGGGACGTTAACACTCGGGGCTACGGCATTATTGACGAGAATATGAAGGCCGCCATAAGTTTTTAGAGTTGTCCCCACCATGGCCGTCACCTTTTCCATATTCAGCACGTCTACGGTCTGAGCCATAGCTTCTCCGCCTTTGGCTTTGATTAAATCCTCCGCCCTCTTGGCCCTTTCCCCATTCAGATCGGCGACTACAACCTTAGCCCCCTCCCGCGCCAGAACATTGGCAATTCCCTGCCCCACCCCCTGTCCGGCACCGGTCACAATCGCTACTTTGCCTTGAAGAAGCATTTAATCTTCCTTTCATTGATAATTGTCCATTGGTCATGGATCATTGATCTTTTCCTTCCAATCCAGGCGCATCAATTGCAAAGTATAAAGCCCCATCAGGATGGCGCATACGGGAATAATGGAGATGATTAAACCTAAGGGGATGTCGGTGATCGGTGTATGGTGAATCATCTGGAGGCGCGCCAGCCGAATCCCCTGGACCAACATGACGGCTAAATAAATCAGGATGCAGGTATAAATCCCCATCCACCAGAAACGCAAAAAGCGCTTCGGCCAATGACTCATCAGGATGTCAATTCCCAAATGTCGTCGTTCCCGCAGGGCGAGGGTCGCCCCGAAAAAGACCCACCAGATAAAGACGTACCGGGAAACCTCTTCGGTCCAGGAAAGGGGCAAATCGAAAATGACCCGCAGGAAAATTTGCGTGCCGGTCGTGAAGACCAATACTAAAGTTAAAAAGAAAAGACAGCCGTTGACGATCTTGTCAGCTATTTGAATGAGACGTCCCATTTCTCCTTTTCCCTTCTTCGCCCTTTTGTCCCTTGGCTATCGGAGCATCAGTCTGGGAATAAACGTGGAAAGCTCCGGAATGAAAATGATCAACCCCAGGACTGCCAGGCAGGCCAGCAGGAAGGGGAGCAGGCTCCGGGTTACTTCGGCAATGGAAACTTTGCCGATCGCGCAAGCCACAAAAAGGGTAATCCCCACCGGGGGGGTGGCCATGCCCACGGAAAGGTTCAATACCGTCATAAGGCCGAAGTGGATGGGGTCCATTTGCAGGGCCATGCCGATCGGATGCAGGATGGGGGCCAGGATGATAATGGCGGTAATGGTGTCGATGAGGCATCCCACGATCAAGAGAAAAATATTGATCAGGATTAGGATCAGCACCTTGTTCGTAGTCAGCGAGAAAAGGAGCTCGATGATCTTCTGCGGCAGCTTCTCAACAGATATGATCCAGCTGAAGACGGTGGCATTGGCCAAGAGGAAAAGCCCGATGGTGCTGGTAACCCCCGTAATCAAAAAAATGGAGTGGAGGTTCGCCAACTTGGCTTCCCGGTAAACGATAAAAGCCAAAGCAAAAGTATAGAAAGTAGCCGCCACCGCCGCTTCGGTCGGCGTCATGAGGCCGCTATAGATGCCGCCGACGATGACCACCACCGTTCCCAGGGGGAGGATATTCATTTTCATGGACTTCAGGGTATACGGGAAAGAAAATTTCCGGTGCCTTCCGTACCCCCGTTTATTGGCGATGATCCAAGCGACGCCCATCAGGGAGAAGCCCAGGAGGAGACCGGGAATAATTCCGGCCAGGAGTAATGCTCCGATGGAAACCTCCGTGCTGACTCCGTAGATGATCATGGGAATGGATGGCGGGATGATCACCCCGATGAAGGACGCACAGGTGACCACCGCCACGGCAAACCGGACGTCATAGCCCTCATCCACCATGCTCGGGATCATGAGCGAGCCGATGGCCGCGGCTTCCGCGGCCCCCGACCCCGTAATTCCGGCAAAGAACATGCTCGCCAGGATGGTAATGTGGGCCAGCCCTCCCCGCAGGTTCCCCACCAGCGCCTCGGATAACTGCACTAACCTCCGGGTAATTCCCCCAAAGGACATGAACTGGCCGGCCAGCATGAAAAAGGGGATGGCTAAAAGAGGAAACGAATCCAGACCGTTGAACATCCGGTGAAAGGCCATGACCATGGGGATGTCCGGGCGCAGCGCCAGCCAGGTGAGCGAAGCGATCCCCAGGGAAAAAGCAAGGGGAATGTTGGCCAGGAAAAAAATCGTTAGAGAGCCAAAAAGCACGCCCATGAATTTCTCCTCAGGTCCCCCTACTTCGTACTCTGAATCGCCGCCAGCGTTTCCCTACCGCCGGGGATCCTTTCGCTGTACTTTTTGTAGACCGGCTCCAGGACTTTTTGGAAGTCCTTCTCCGCTCCCGGATTGAGCTTCCCGATCAAGGACCCTCCCCCTTGAGCCTTCTTGGTTTTATCTTCAATCTCCTGGGCATAGATTTTGCGGGCCTGCAGGGCGGATTGGCTTCCGGCTTCGAGCACTAATTTCTGATGGGCCGGGGAAAGAGACTGGATGAAGGTTTCGCTCGCAATCATCAGCATGGGCAGGTATTTATGCTTGCTGTCCGTAAAATACTTGGCCACCTCGTGGTGTTTTTGCGTCTCATAGGTGACGACCGAGTTCTCTCCCCCATCGACGACCCCTTGCTGCATGGCGCTGTAAAACTCGGTCAAGGCCATGGCCACGGCTTTGGCTCCGTAGGCATTCATGGATTCCACCAGGACCGGACTCTCCATGGTGCGCATCTTCAAACCTTTCATGTCCTCCAGAAACCGGATCGGCCGCTTGGAGTTATATAATCCCTGGAACCCGGAGCTGGAATAGCCGATGATCCTGATTCCAAGTTTCTTGCGGAACCGCTCTTCGAACCCTTGCCCCACGGACCCGTCGAAGACCCGGTTGGCATGGTCAAAGTCGCTGAAGAGGAAGGGAAGGTCAAAAATTCCGCTCTCCGGGAAGGAAGAGGTGGTAAAACTGGAAGCCGTGGTGGTCACCTGTAGCCCTCCCAGTTTAACCGCCTCGAACAACTCCTTGTTCGACCCCAACTGCCCGCCGGGATAGATGTTGACCTCGATTGCTCCGTTTGAGCCTTTTTCGACAATTTCCTTGAACCGCTCACATTGTTTGTATTCCGTGTGCGCCTTGGAGACGGCCAGTCCGATTTTGATCAAGGTCTTGGCCGCAACCTGATCCGGGAGCGCGAGGAACAGTAACGCGGTAATCACAATGAAGATTTCAATCCCTGCTCTGCCTCTTTTCATTTTTGACCCCCCCTTTTTTTATTCTGAGTATTGTCAAAATCTAACCACAGAGAACACGGAGAAAATATTAGATATCAAAAGGAAATTCATTTGGAGTCCACAGAGAAACCCTTTGTGCCCTCTGTGGTTTCATATCCTATCCCCTTTTTTTGATAAAACTTTTGACATTACCGGGGAGGGTTTTCCTTGGTTTTCCGTATTCTCCAGAGTGGTTTTTTATAACTTTTTTTAAAAAAGGTTTTTTTAATCATCGGTGTGCAAAGCGACGGCACCGGGCACCGGGCAGACGCAGGTGCAAATTCCGCAACCGCGGCACTCAGGGCCGATGTTCACTTGCCCTTCTTTCATTTTAATCACGTTGTAAAAGCAAGACCGCATACAGCGCTGGCAGTCGGTGCAGAGCTCCCGGTTGATCACCGCCCGTTCTTTGGGGAGATTTTCCATCTCGGCATAGGTCAGAGCCGACTTGGCTGCCAGTCCTACGATCTCCTTCGCCGTTGTGTATCCTTTGCGATTCAAGAAATCATCCAGCCCCTTGATTACTTCCGCAAGGTAACTGTACCCTTTGAGCATGACCACCGAACAGAGCTGAACGACCGTCGCCCCCGACATCAGGAATTCCACAACGTCCTTCCAATCATAGGCGCCGTTGGTCCCGGAGATGGGAATATCCACGCCGGTGTAAACTTTGGATACCCAGCGCAGGGTCAAGGGTTTCACCCACGGCCCGCCGACTCCGGCCCAGCCGTTGATATAAGGCTTGCCGGTTTCGATATCCAGGGCAAAACCCACAAAGCGGTTGATGATGGTCACGGCGGAGGCACCCGCGGACTTCACCGCCTTGACCATCTCCACCACGTCGGCTACCTGGGGGGTAAGTTTGATGATGACGGGGACCTTCACGGTTTTGGCTACGGCATGGGTAATTTCCGCGGCCGCGTTCTTGTCCTGGCCCACCAGCATGCCGGTCTGCGCCCCTTTCATCTCTGAGGGGTGGGGACAGCCAAAGTTCAGCTCGATGATTTTGATTCCCGTGTCCTCAACCATCTTGGCCAGCTTGGCCCAGTTTTCGGGAGTGGTTCCACCCACGCTGCCGATGAGTACGCAGTCGTTCTTCTCCGCCGCGGCCAGGGCTCCCTTTAGTTCACCCATCCATTCTTCCGGCGGCTCTTCGGCCAGCCCGCTCCGGCCGTAGAAGGTAAAGAGTCTGGGGATCTTCCCCCGGCATACATTGTGCTGTTCATCTAAATAGCGCCATTTGGACATTTTAGTCAGCCGTCTCATGGCTTCGGAATCCGTAACGGTTTTGGCCACAAGTCCGCCCGCACCTGCTGCAATGACCCGTTTCATATTTTCGGCAGAGAGTGTCGGCTCGGCCGAGGCGGCCAGCACGGGGTTTTTAAACTTCACGCCTAAAAAATCTGTTCTTAAGTCTGCCATGCAAATTCCCCTTCTTTAAATAACTAACAGCATAGAGCAAGGCGTTAAATCTCTTTTTTTTCTCTAAACTCTATGCGCTATGTTCCTGCTCTTTGCTCTATACCCTTTACGCTATGCTCTATGCGCTATGCTTTTATATAGGCTCCTTCATGGGCGGAAGAGACGAGCTTGGCATAAAGGGACATAAATCCCTTTTTAGCCTTCGGCGGCGGCGGAGTCCAGCGCTGGCGGCGCTCTTCCAATTCTTTCTCCGGCACGAGCAAATCCAGCCTCCGCCCGGGGATGTCGATGCGAATGGGGTCTCCATCCTGCAAAAGGGCCATGGGACCTCCCTCGGCAGCCTCGGGAGAAACATGGCCGATGGCCGCACCCCGGATCGTCCCGGAAAGTCTCCCGTCGGTAATCAGGGCCACACTCCCTTCCAGCCCGCGGGCCTTGAGGAGCCAGAGGGATCCGTAAAGACAGGGCATGCCCGGCCCCCCTTTGGGGCCGGCAAAACGCACCACGATAATATCCCCGGGGAAGATTTTGCCCTCAAGGATGGCTGTCCCCGCTGCCTCTTCCGAATCATAGACCCTGGCCGGCCCCTGGTGCACCTGCATCTCCGGCAAGACCGCCACGTGTTTGACAACGGCGCTCTGCGGGGCCAGCGATCCCCGGAGAATAGCAACCCCTCCCTCGCCATACAGGGGCTGATGAAGAGACCGGATCACCCCCCGGTTCAAAACTTCCGCTCCGCTTATATTTTCCCCAAGGTTCCGGCCGGTAACCGTCAGCGGGTCGAGATGCAAAAGCGGGGCAAGCTCCTTCATCACCGCCGGAATTCCCCCCGCTTCGTCCAGGGCTTTTACCGGATAGGTCCCGCTGGGCTGGACGTTCCC
>Ga0299915_10003504_pt1 | contig 11350 bp, 8 predicted proteins | sample RVTome_13_FD_200263 | JGI IMG/M metagenome (GOLD analysis project Ga0299915, IMG submission 200263) | Soil microbial communities from uranium-contaminated site in the Upper Colorado River Basin, Wyoming, United States - RVT92D227 (version 2) ... | reverse complement strand
ACATGCGTATATTGAAACAGCGTTGCAAATGGTAGACGAGAATAAATTCCGTCCCGAGAATGTTGAGACGGTTACATTATTTGTTGGTTCCCTTGAAAAAGAAGCCCTTGGTCTTTGCGACCCATTGGAGGTTAGGCGTAATCCTACGAATACAAGCGAAGCTCAGTTGAGCCTACCATATACGGTAGCCACTGCTATGACTCAAGGAAAGCCGCGTATTAAACATTTCGTAGGTGGAGGTTTTAAAGACCCAGAAATACTTCGGCTCTCGAACAAAGTGGTTTGCCAAGCTGATTCAGAATACGGTCAAAAGGTTGGTAGAGGAATGACGCGGCCAGCGATAGAGATAAAATTGACAGACGGGCGAATGCTGCACTCAGACCGGAAAGTGTTCAGGTACGGTCACCCTCAAAATCCAATGAGCAAAGAAGAGCATATTGAAAAATTCAGGGATTGTGTTTCCTACTCAGTGAAACCTCTGTCCAAGGATAGCGTGGAAGCGGTAATCAAAATGCTCACCAAGCTGGAGGAAGTAGATGATGTAACCGAGATCATTAGGTTGGTTTCTTGAAGCTATAGACAGGAGTCTTGACAATTTGTAAAACGGAGGGTCATATAATGGAGTTTGCCAAATTGTTTCAGTCGGGCGTCATTGGAGGAGTGCGGATCAAGAACAGGATGATGATGGCGCCCATGGGCACTCACTTTCCTGAAGAGGACGGGTCCGTGGGAGACCACCTTATCAATTACTATGCCGAGCGAGCCCTTGGCGGCGTGGGCGCCATAATGGTGGAAGCCACCATGCCGACGTTTGGGAGACCTCATCGCCTCTGTGTTGCGGACGACCGATTCATTCCAGGATTGAAGAGGTTGACCGATGCTATTCATGCCGCCGGTGCTATGGCATTCATGCAGATCCACGCGGGCAGAGGGAGAATGGATACAGTAGAAGCAGTGTCCTGCTCGAAGGCTCCGGTTCCCCATACCGGGATGATGGCAAGAGCCTTGAGAACGGAAGAGGTGGAACAGAGGGTGGCTGAATTTGGGGAAGCTGCCTTGAGAGCAAGGCAGGCAGGGTTCGATGGCATTGAGGTCCACGGAGCGCATGGATATCTGGTCGCCGATTTCCTGTCGCCCCGCATAAACAAGAGGGTTGACAGGTACGGTGGCAGTTTACAAAACAGAGTGAGGTTTGCGTTAGAGCTCATAGAGGCTGCAAGAACCAGGGCCGGCAAGGATTATGTTATCCTTTTCAGGCTGTCCGTCGATCAGATTGCCAGGAATCTCCCCCTTAAGGATGCGATTGTTGTTTCTCAAATGGTGGAAAAAGCGGGAGTTGCTGCCATTGATATCACTTCGGGTTCGCTGGAGAGCAGCGAGCAGATAGCCCTTCCTTATTATTTTCCTCTCGGTTACAACGCACAGTTTTCAAGGCGAATAAAGAAAGCATTGAATATCCCCGTATCAGTTGCTGGCAGAATCAATGACCCGTATGTGGCCGAAAAGATCTTGAAGGAAAGTAAGGCTGATTTTGTGACTCTGGGCAGGGCATTGCTTACGGACCCAGAGTTTCCGAAGAAGGCAGTAGAGGGTAGGGTAGACGAAATTCGCAAATGTATCGCTTGTTGCCAGTGTACCAGTGTTACGATAGGGCTGGGTCTCAAGTGCAGCATAAATCCTTCTTTGGGGAGAGAAGGAGAGAAGATAAAACCAGCTTCTGTCCCTAAAAGAGTTTTGATCATTGGCGGAGGTCCTGGAGGAATGGAGGCGGCCAGAGTAGCTGCCCTCAGGGGGCATAAGGTGAGGCTTTGGGAGAAAACTGGAAAGCTAGGGGGGCAGGTGAATTTGGCTGCAGTACCTCCTTATAAGCAGGAACTGACCAGTGTGGTCCAATATTTGGGAAGTCAGCTTGAGAAACTCAACGTGGACGTGGAACTTGACAAGGAAGCCACCTTATCGTCGATCCTCGAGTACGGACCAGAAGTGGTGATTGCAGCCACCGGTGCTGAGCCAGCGGTTCCGGTACTTAAGGGACCAGCAATCGGCAAGGATAAAGTGGTTACTGCTCAAGATGTATTGGCCAACAAGGTAGATGTCGGACGGAAGGTTGTTGTGATAGGTGGGGGCACGGTCGGCTGCGAAACAGCAGATTTTTTAGTAGGTAAGGGTAAGCAGGTGGACATCGTTGAGATATTGGATGCATTTGCGTCGGATGCACCTTTAGCTACAAGACCGATCCTTCTGGACAGACTTGAAAAACAAGGAGTCCGGATGTTTGCAGGAATAAAAGATGAAGAGGTGATAGAGAAAGGCCTAAGGGTCGAGGATTGTGAAGGACGAACAATACTGTTGGAGGCCGACACAATAGTGAGTGCTATTAGTTCTACGCCTAATAACAGCCTAACCCAATCATTGAAGGGAAAAATACCCACAGTATTTGCAATTGGAGACTGTGTTCAGCCCAGAAAGATGATGGATGCAATCCATGAGGGGGCAGCTATTGCAACAGAAATATGACTGCTGGATGTTAGAAACAGACACTTCCTGTCATTAAAGGTAATCAAAGAGGAGGAAAGGGATATGATTACGGAGCGACTTGCCCATTTTGTATCTGAATCATCAGCAGCCAACATCCCGCAAGAGGCAATCAAATTTGCCCGGCTAGCCATTACAGATTTCCTCGGGGTTACCTTGGCTGGGTCAAAGGAGGAAGCCGGTGACATTCTAGCGGAGTGTGTCGGTAAGCTAGGTGGCGCAGCCCAATCCGGAGTTGTAGGGAAGGGTTTTAAAACGTCGCCATACCTGGCGGCTCTGGCCAATGGCACCTCCGGGCACGCTCTGGATTACGACGATATGAGCTTTGCCTTTGGAGGGCATCCCTCTGTATCTCTAGCACCGACTGTCCTCGGCGTAGGGGAGAGTCTGGGGGTTTCAGGAATAGATGTTCTCTCGGCTTATATTGTCGGTTTTGAAGTCGGCGCCTGCATAACCGGCTCATCCGTGGTACAGAGCCACTACCTGCAAGGCTGGCATTCTACGGGGACTGTAGGGAGTTTGGGAGCAGCAGCTGCAGCAGCATGGCTGCTGAGGCTCGATGCGCATCAGGTAAGGATGGCACTTGGTATTGCTGCGTCGTTGGCAGGCGGTCTAAGGCAGAATTTCGGTACAATGACAAAGCCCTTGCATGCGGGCAATTCGGCTGCCAATGGCGTATTGGCGGCATTGTTGGCTCAGCGGGGATTCACGGCTGATGAAAACATCATTGAAGCCCCTTTGGGGTTTGCCAGGGTATTTGGTTGCGCCGGGGACGTTGATTGGGAGAAGGCAGCTGCACATCTGGGGAAATCTTACCGCACTGCCACTGCAGGAATCACTTTCAAACCTTACCCGTCTTGCGGTGGAACTCTTGGTATTATTGAATCTGCTATCAACCTCAAGAATCAATATCAACCTGATCCAGGTAAGATAGATGAGATAGAATTGGGCATCAGCCCCTTTGAGGGGGGAGTGCTTATCCATCACCGTCCGACAAAGGGGTTGGAAGGCAAGTTCAGCGCCGAATATTGTGCAGCTAGGGCCCTTGTGAATGGCAAGGTTGGTCTAGCCAGCTTCACTGATGAGCAAGTCAGGCAACCCGTAGTACAACGGCTCATTCAACGAACCAAGTGCGTTGAACGTTACCCTATGGCGGTCATGGGGTCAGAGGGCGCAAAGGGAGAGAGCCCACAGTCGGTAACGATCAGGCTAGACGATGGCGCAGAGTATTCTGACGAGACCCTTGTGCGTAAAGGAGGACCTGAGAGACCGATGAGTCTTCAGGAATTCGAGGACAAATATAGAGACTGTTCTTCCTTGGTGCTGAACGAAGAAGCGGTAAAGAGATCTATTTCTCTACTCAGAGGATTAGAGACATTAGGGAACATCCGGGAGCTAATGGAAACAGTTACTGGAATGTAACTCTAAAGAAAATCTAGCCGGTAGATACCATGAGAGGCATAGTCACATCCGCGTTAGAGCCTTTATCAGTACAGATATATCGTTGAGTCTTTCTAAATCTCCAACTATCTGTATGATTTCCTTTATTCTACTTATAGGCAATATTTTGGAGGCTAACTTCCGGAACTTGGTTTCCAGTTCGCCGATCGTGAGGGGAACCTTTGGTGATCCTTTGGCATAGTCTCCGCTGCCCTGATACTCAGTTCCGTCTTTGAGTTTTACTATCACTCGAGCTGCTCCAAGGACCGCACCGTTTACTTCGGAATCTGATATTAGTTTAACCTTCTGTGCCAAGGCCGTCAATTCCGGGTCATCAATGGAACTTTCCGTATACACATCAAGGCTGTTATCCCTCTTGACACAGGTCAGGGCAAGGGAGAAAGGCATGCTGAACTGTGCTTCAAGCACGTCCTTAGGTATGTAGATGGTTCCAACATGACCAAGGGTGGAACGGTTTGTTTTGACTACCACTTCGGCAATATCTTGAGGTTTTATGTCGTGCTCCACTACCAGTCCTTGAAGACTGTCTATGGCAGCATGGATAGCAGCGCAGCAACCGTATATTTTGTAACTCGTACCCATCACTCCTATAAATTCCTTTCCTAACCCCTCGATTACATACTCTAGATGATATTCGTCGGCAAAAGCGTGACAGAACCCATGACATCCCTCGAGAATGGTGGGTGGACCGGTCAATCCTCTCTGAGCCAGCATGGCTGACCTCACGCCGCTATGAGCTGCTATTCCTGCGTGCACCCGTTTGACATCGCCACCGCTCTGGTCGAACTCTCTTAGGCTGCTGGCATGACTGGCAGCAACAGAAATTGCCATTGCCATCGTATGAGGATCAAACTGCAAGAGTTTGCCTGCGGCCACAGCCGCACCGAAGGGGCCTGTTATCATATGGAACCCCCTATCGCCTGCAGACGGACTCACAGCCTTCATTGTCCTGACCATCACTTCGTAGCCGGATACTACCGCCAGTATGAGGCCCTTGCCGTCCACAGATTGTCTCTCTGCTACTGTCAAGGCTGCCGGAATTACCACACATCCAGGGTGAGTTGGTGCTTCCGAGTGCAGGTCATCTATCTCGAGTGCATGTCCAAAACATGCATTGGCAAAGGCGGCGGTCTCTGCTTTGGTCCTAAACCCATAATTGACAACCGTGCTTTCTGGCCGTCCGCCGAAATCCTGAACATAATCGAAGATCATTCGGCTCCAGGGGTTGTTTGATGAAGCTAACTCTGCTCCTATTTGGTCCAGAATGAGTCCTTTACACTTGAAGATAACTTCTTGTGGAAGCTCATCATAGCGAAGGGCACAGATATATTTGGCTAACCGTTTTGTTTCATCCATCAGAATACCATGAGTCTTGTCAAGTTAGTAATGTCCTCAATCCTATCCAGATTCCAGACAGTGTCGAATATTTTTTGAATCTGTTCTTCGCCTATGTACTTCGTGGCCATCTGCCTGAACTTGTCTTCTAAGTCATTGTCAGAAAGGGGATCGTGAAAGAAACCATGTGGATTGTCAATACGTTTCTTGAAACAACGTCCATCTTTTGTAGCTATCTCTGATGTCCCAGCGAGGCTCCATTCAGGTAGATCGGGATCCGTCTCTACGGTTATCTTTTCTATGAGTTCAAGCACGACTGGGTTGGTAAATTTCTGAGGATTGAACGATTCTGGGCCGAAATTCCGTTCCTTGATAGCTATGGCATTCGCGAAAAAGGCGCTATGGTCTGCACTTTCAGCATTCCTCGGATACTTCTTTGCGAGCGTAGTAGTGTGGCGAGCTTCTCGTGGACTAGCCTTAATTCGTACAGACGAAATGTCCTCAGGTTTTAGATTGTGCTCCTTTACAAGATCGAGCGTGGCTAGTACATGGGCAATTCCACCGGCATTGTAACATAAAATTTTAAACCCTGTGTCCAGGATGCGCCAGCCACTGAAGTCTACCAAGCGTAGAAGGTCAAAGTCGCCTCGGAATATGACTTGGAGCAATCCTTTTTCACCTTCGACGATACGAACTGGCCCGGTGAACCCCTTCTTAGCCAGCATGCAAGATAAAATGGCATCGTGAGCGACAAACCCAAAGCGGAGGTTTTTGCTCATAACATTGCCTTCTCGGTCAGTGTCCAGGATTCCCAAGGGTAGGCTGCGACACGCACACGTTCCGATAGCATTTGCGATTTGGTCTTCGTTTAAGCCCATCAGCTTACCTAAAGCTGGAGGCATACTTAACGCACCCCTGATATCAGTCGGCCAACCTATGCTCTCAAAACCATTGTAGGCCCCTCCAGCCTCAAAGAATCTGGCTCCTAACTCATACGAAATTACCAAAGCGGTAAGCAAATCCCGTCCATTCTTCTTTTCCCTCTCACAAACGGCAAGGATAGCCGGTATTGCATCGCTATTATGACCACCGCCTCCCAAATCATTAGCATCCAGGAACCGCACCAGAAAGCTGTTGACTATAGTGGCGTTGGGTGCGCTGGTGCGCAGTCCAGAACCGAATACAATGGCCTCTTCAACACCACCTAGCTCCTTGATCATAGCCTCACAGATAGGGAGACCGGGCGCGTCATACGCCCCCACAGCGCAACCTAACGCATCCAGAACGCAGCGTTTCGCTTGGTGAACGACGGCAGGCGGCAGAGATTCATAGGACAGAGTTGTTGCATAGCGCGCAAGCTGGTACGAAGCGCTTGACCGGTCTAATAAATCGAGATACTTCCAAGCCAGATCATGGGTGAAAGTCATTTTCTTACCTCCATATCATTATGAGGGTGTCCAGTCACGAGAAGCCAGCCCCGTTGGCTTGATGTTCATCTAAGCGTTGTTCCTAGCGCCTGCCAGCACATTATGGAGTGCCCTACAGGCAAACTTGCGACTCAAAGACTTCTTTATCCAGATGAAAGCGGTTTTTGTTTGCCAAGGGTTACACCCCGATTGCCAGTTACAAGATATGATCGAAAACACATCTTGGCTGACGACCGCGGACCTCCATCAAGCATCCCTAGGCCGATCAAAGTTAAAAATACATCGTACCACAATCACTTTAGATAGTGATATAATTATAGATAATTGTACTGCGAGCATATTGAAATGTCAATTGCTCGTTCTTGCTTGTGTTAGGCAAAAGATAAAATTAGACTTTGCAAAAGATAAAACTGGACTAAATTCGCGTGGGTTAGCATTCCTTCTCCAACAGAAACCAGGCTGGAAAGGAGCAGGAGATGGCGAGACAGATTCACCGGAGGTTTACGGATGATCAAGTGAAATTGTTGCTGGAGTTGTATAGCAAGAAAGCAATTCCCTTGGAGCAGGTTCTACGTCAGTTGGAGTACAGCAGGAGTAGATTTTACCAGATTCTAAAGGCATACCGTCGTGGCCCTGGAGAGTTTACAGTCGCTTATAGTCGAGATTACCCCCAACATCCCTCTCGAAGAAGATAGAGTGGGCGATCCGTGAAGAGTTAGAGATCGACAGGCAACTGATCGGGGATAGAGAGACCCCTCTTGGGGGATATAACTATGCAGCGGTGAGGGATGAGATAGCGAGGCGTTTGGGTGTAGACTTTCTGCTCAAACGGTCCGTAGCATAGCAAAGGAATGGGGGTTTATTGGTTTCTAACGGCCTTCGTGTCCGGAGTATTGGATGAAACAGATGATCACTACCTTTCAGTGGAAAATGGTAGAGATCGCGTGCCGTATCGTGAAACACGCTGGAGAGATAGTTCTGAAGTTTATGATCGATCTGTAAAAGTTGGAATTGCTGAAAGGAATCAGGCACAAGTCCTTTGAGCTGAGTTTATGTCCAGATGGGTGAAAGGAGAGACGAATACAGCGGAAAAATGAAGGACAAGAGGGCAGTTTGCTCAAGAACTGAGAAATGGCCATGTCCCGTCGGGGCATTCTTTACTGATACGGGAAAAAGAGACGATCTAAAGAATCAGGAATTCTTAGTTCAAAAAAATCTTTCTAAATCCGTATGGTCAGTTACGTCCATTTTTTCTATATCGGGATTTAATTTTTTTCTGTTTAATTATTTTCTTGACAATTTATTTTTAGTATGTTTATATACTAAACGGTTGGTATATACAAAACATTTAGATTAGAAGAAGAATGAAAGGGTCTAATAACATTAAGAACCCCCAGTCTCAGGAAACAGCAAACAGAATTTTCAATCAGGCCCTGAGAATCTTTTTAAAGAAGGGTTATCATGGGACTTCAATTGATGACATCACCAAAGCGGCTCGATTAAGCAAAGGAGCCCTTTACTGGCATTTCAAAGGTAAAGAAGCTCTCCTGAGGAAGATTATCGAAGAGTTCGAGAAGAGTTTCTTGGATCAAATGATCCATACCGTGGGCAAAATAAAGGGAGGAGCTCTTGACAAGATTGAAAAGTATATTCGCTTTAATTCAGCATTTGCTTACTACAACCGAGAGCTTTGTGTTTCTTTTGAAACATTGGCAGGTGAGCTTATTGGTACCCATCATAGGATAGAGGCTAATTTTAAACGAATTTATAAAAAATATCAACAATTTCTTTCAGACTTAATAATACAAGGGAAAAAAGAGGGGGTTTTTAAAAAAGAGCTTAATACAGATCTTGCAGCATTGGCGATCATGGCATTTCACCATGGGGTATTGGTTCAATGGTCTATAAACAGAGACAATATTAATGGAGAAATCTTTGTCAAAACTTTCAAAGAAATTATGTTTAATGGGTTGTTAGCGTAGCACCTTAGAGAGAATAGCATTGTATGGGAAATATATAGGAAATAGACATGTTTAAAAAAGTAGGAGTCGTTGGATGTGGAACAATGGGAGCTGGAATCACCCAAGTCCTCCTTGAAACTGGTTATATGGTCGTGGTGAGAGAAATGAACTCCTCCTTCTTAGAGAAAGGGCTCATGGTGGTACAGAAAGGGCTCGAACGATCTGTAGCGAAAGGGATTCTTTCAAATATCATAAAAGAGGACGCTTTAGGTAAGCTTTCCAGTACTCTCCTTACCGAGGATCTTAAGGATTGTGACCTCATCATTGAAGCGGTTTTTGAAGAAATTGAGGTGAAAAGGGGTCTGCTTAAAAACTTGGACCAGATTTGCCCGAGGGAAACGATCTTTGCAAGCAATACTTCCTCCCTCTCTATCACTGAAATGGCAGCGGCAACATCGAGACCCGAAATGGTCATTGGCCTTCATTTCTTCAATCCCGCTCAATTGATGCCTCTTGTTGAAGTGGTTAAGACAATGACCACTCTCCCCGAAGTTTTATCAAAGGTTCTTGATTTTATAAGATCATTAAAAAAAGTCCCAATTGTGGCCAAGGATAACCCTGGTTTCATCGTCAACCTTCTCCTCACTCCCTACCTTATGGATGCAGCCCAGGCTGTGGCTAATGGAGTGGCCTCCATTCAGGATATAGATACGGGGATGAAACTCGGGTGCGGTCATCCTATGGGGCCACTCATGTTGGCAGACCTCATCGGCCTGGATGTTCTTTGTAAGGGTGGGCAAACCATGTTTGAGGCATACAAAGATGGGCGATACTCTCCTCCGCCTTTACTGATCCAACTGGTGAAAATGGGATATATTGGAAAGAAGGTCGGGAAGGGATTTTATGATTGGTCTGATCCAAAAAACCCGGTTCCCCAGTCCCTAAAGTTTTGAAAGATTGAAAAGTCCTATATATTGAATTGCTTGACGTAACACTTAGAAAGAAAGAAAAATGTCTGACAAGGATTTCTTTAGATGTTCGGTGATAGAAGGAGTGGCGCTCATTACCATTAACAGACCGCCACTGAACGTACTCAGCTTTTCCCATTATCACGAGCTCTGTACAAAAATTCTAAAGTTAGTTGAAAAGGAAGAAGCGAAAGTTGTCATTGTCACGGGAAGTAACAAGATTTTTATCTCAGGGCTTGATATAGGGGAAATTAATAGAATTAAGACTCCTCAAGAAAACGACGAAGTGACACTCAAGGTGAAAGCCCTTTTCCGACAGATCGAAAAGTTGTCCAGACCCGTCATTGCAGCTATTAACGGTAATTGTTTCGGGGGTGGATTGGAACTGGCGATGGCATGTCACCTTCGTCTTGCCAGCCGGGATGCAAGACTTGGCCTGCCAGAAATCAATATTGCGGGTATTCCTACCTTTGGTGGCACGCAGAGACTCCCTAAGATCGTAGGTAGGGCCAAGGCATTGGAGCTTATACTTACGGGAAGACATATCTCCGGAGACGAGGCAGCGAACATCGGGCTCGTGAACGAAGCTTGCTTACCAGAGGAGCTTCTTGACCGAGCTGTATCTCTGGCTCACCAGATTGCTAGCAAAAGTATCACGGCTGTCGAAGCTGCGACCAAGGCAACCACTGAGGCGCTGGAGTTAGACATAGAAAGAGGAGTAAGGCATGAATCCTACCTTTCTTCAGAGCTTGTGGGGACCCACAATATGAAAGAGGGGCTCGCCGCCTTCTTAGAGAAGAGAAGTCCGATTTTCAAAGATTAGTAGAGATGAGGAAACGATGAGAGAAGTAGTCATTGTAAGTGCAACAAGGACACCCATTGGAGATTTTGGAGGGTCATTAAAAGATGTCTCTGCAACCTCCTTGGCAATGACGGTCATTGACTCCTCCCTTCAACGAGCCGCTATCGAAAAGAAGGTCGTGGAACAGGTGATCATGGGGAACTGTTTTGAGCCTCTGGACCAGAATGTAGCGAGAATTGCTGCAGTCAAATGTGGTCTTCCCCTTGAAACGCCAGGCTTCACCATTGTTGTCAACTGCGCGTCCGGAATGCAGGCGATGATTTGTGGGACTCAGGCGATTCGGGATGGTGATGTGGATGTGGTCATCGCTGGAGGGGTCGAAAGCATGAGCAATGCTCCTTATATCTTAACGACTGCCCGTTGGGGCCAGCGTCTTCAACATGGGCAATTGATTGATATGCTGTGGAAGGCTATGCAGGAGTATCCTATCGGAGCAGGAATGGGATTAACAGCGGAGAACCTGGCAGAGAAGTTTGGGATTTCGAGGGAAGAACAGGATCGGTTTTCATTGCTAAGCCAGCAGAGAGCTTGTAAAGCCGTTCAAGAAGGAAGATTTAAGGACGAAATTACGACAGTTCTCATTTCACAGAAAAAAGGAGAGGCAAAGGCTGTTGATACTGATGAACATCCGAGGCCTGATGTGACTCTGGAAAAATTGGCCAAGCTGCCCCCTGCTTTTAAAAAAGACGGGACCGTGACGGCAGGAAATTCATCGGGGCTCAATGACGCAGCTGCAGTGACTGTTTTGATGTCAAGAGAAAAAGCCAAGGAGATGGGACTAAAGTCACTGGCCAAAATATT
>Ga0299915_10003503_pt1 | contig 11350 bp, 9 predicted proteins | sample RVTome_13_FD_200263 | JGI IMG/M metagenome (GOLD analysis project Ga0299915, IMG submission 200263) | Soil microbial communities from uranium-contaminated site in the Upper Colorado River Basin, Wyoming, United States - RVT92D227 (version 2) ... | reverse complement strand
GGGTACCCCACAATGCCAGTGCATAGTATATTAGTTAGATGGCCTGTACCGCCGGCTTAGATACATGTCCATAGACCTGAAGTTCTTCTATTTTGGCAATCAGTGCCCTCACAGCTGCTACCTACTGTCCAGGATCAAGACGATAGCTTGGCGCGAGAGGGTGAAACTACACCTTTTCGATGTGACCGATGACCCGGAGACTTGCCGGAAGTATCAGATCTTCTCTCCGAACATGCTCGTCGTCAACGACAAGCACAGGTTGCACGGACCCTTCACAAGAGAACGAGTGGAGGCCTTGCTTCAGGATGAGGGCACGGAGCCCAGAGGATATGCTGTGATGCAAAGCGACAACGTTGTCAGGGGCGAGTTGACCCCGATAACCTCAGAGTCAGTCTTGGGCACGAGCGCCACCTGCGCGGGCGCGGAAGACGAAGGCCTGTGCCGTGGGAAGTCTGAATGGGTCGAAGAGATGCTGAGGAAGTCGGGCCTCAAGCACGTCGGCTATATCCACAGCATGGCTGGCAAGTGCGTAGGCGGAGCTGAGTTCCTTCCCTCGCAGAATGTCCCCTATCCCATCCCAGACAAACGAGATGACAACGCCTTCCTGACCTGCTCGTACCTCTCCGATGCGGAATTCGACTTCAAGACCCATCCTCTGGAGAGGCTTGCCCTGGACCTCAAGGAATGGGGGTTCACAACACTCTCAGTCGTCGCTTCTAGCGACGTCGTATTTCCCAACGGGCGGTTGTCATGGTTCGAGAAGAGAGGGTTCGAAGACAATGGTGTGCTCCTCACAGAGAAATTGCACAAGGCGGAGCTCCACTTCATGCAGCTACCGCTGCAGACCCATCTGCCCCAACATCCGTCAAAAAGGTAATTGAGAGCGAACGTATTCTCGGCCCAGAGGGACGTCATGAGCTACTTTGATCCCAAGATACTGTTCGAAGCGATTGAGATCTCCAGCTACGATCTCCACCCAGATGGCAGGAAGGCCATATGCTCCGTTAGCTTCGGCAAGAACCGTGAACTCGCATTCCTCGACCTTCGCACGGGCGCTCTCAAGAGATTCCTGTCCGGTCCACAGTCCCTAATGAGTCCAAGATACTCCCCAGACGGCAGCGAGATCGCATATCAGATGGATTTCGAGGGAGACGAGGACCACGATGTGGTGTTGGTCTCGTCTCGACGTGGGAAGGCGAAGAAACTCACTGACGGGGTCGCGGACAACTACGCCCCCGAGTTCTCTCCTGACGGCTCGGTGATCGCATTCACATCGAACCGAGACAAGGACATCGACAATCTCTTTCTCATGCCAGCGGACGGTGGAAGGATACGGAAGCTGTCCCAAGAACCGCTCCCGGCAAGGAGCTTTTCGTGGTCTCCAGACGGGATCCATATAGCGTACGCGACGGGCGTGGGGGACGACGACTACGTCTCTCTAGCGAATGTTCGAACCGGGAAGACCAAGAAGGTGCTCTCCAAGAAGAACGTCGAATACAGCCTCGCAGGGGAATACGGAGACCCCCATCCCTGGTCGCCCGACGGCACTAGGCTCCTGTTTCTGTCCAATGAGCACGGATTCTTCGATGTCGGTGAGCTGGACATCCGTTCGGGCAAGACGAGATGGCTGGTCAGGTCAGAAGCTGAGAAGCACATGCCTCGCTGGTCGCCCGACGGCTCGAAACTCGCCTATCTGGAAAACTCAGACCCGAAGGTGGTAGTCAAGATCCTGGGCGGAAGGTCCACGCAGACTGTCTCCCCGCCCAAAGGGTCATCCAGGGCACTGGGGTGGCTAACGGACGGCTCCGGCGTGGTCTACGTGAACAGTCCCTCGACGAGGCCCGAAGAGGTGTTCATCTCGAAGCTCGGGACTGCGAAGAGATTGACCAGGTTCCAGTCAAAGCCCTTGCCGAAGAGGTTGCTCGTGAAACCGAGACTAATCAAGTTCAGGTCGTTCGATGGCCTGATGGTCCCCGCGCTCCTCTACTCGCCTAGGGGAACCTCGAGGCGTGCAGGCATAGTCTACCCGCACGGTGGGCCGGAGATGCAGGACACCGACTACTGGGACCAGCTCACTATCATGCTGCTAGAGAAGGGCTTCAACCTCATCAAGCCGAACTACAGAGGATCCACGGGCTATGGAAGAAAGTTCCTGCACTTGCACGATGGGGACCTCGGTGGAGGAGATTTCATGGACACAGTTTGGGCCGGCAAGTATCTGCTGGACTCCGGCCTTGTGGACCCTGACAGGCTTGGCTACTGGGGCGCGAGCTATAGCGGGTTCACATGCATGCTCTCGCTGACCAAGTACCCTGAGATGTGGGCCGCTGGAGTCTGCATCGTCGGATTCTTCGATTGGGAGACTGAGCACGAGAACGAGCGCGGGTACCTCAAGGCATACGATGAGAGTAAGATGGGAGATTTTCTCAAGAACCCCGAGCGATTCCGGGACCGGTCGCCTATCTACTTCTTGGACCGCTTGCGGGCACCGCTACTCATGACTGCATCCTCGAAGGACGTGCGATGCCCACCAACCGAATCAAGAGCCGTCGTTGCTGAACTCAAGAGGATGGGCAAGAAGTACGAGTATCACGAGTACCCCGACGAAGGGCATTGGCCGAGGAAGAGGAAGAACCTGATGGACCTCTACAAGCGTTCGACGACTTGGCTGGACGACAATATTCCAGGATAGTGTTCAGGTCCTCCTGTAATAAGGGTTCATCAAATCCTCGAAGCAAGAGAGCGCGGCAGCAGCACCCCCATGCACCGCGGCGACGATCTGACGTATCCCGCCCGAGACATCGCCCGCCGCATACACGAACGGTACGTTGGTCCTGAAGGCTCGGTCGACAGTGATGAACCCTCCTGGATCCATTTCTAGGCCCAGCTCTGCTGCTAGCTGGCTCGAAGGCAACTCGCCCACCGCTACGAAGACACCGTCCACAGGTTTCGTCTTTACGGCCCCGGTCTTCAGGTTCCTGATCCTAATGCCCGAAACCTGTTTTCCCTCAACTATCTCATCCACGACCGTGTCGAACATCACGGGGATCTTGTGCTGCTTCACGCTCTCCTGAAGGTGCCGGTCCGCCCTGAACCCGTCCCTCCTGTGGATGATTGTGACTCCGCATCCAATCGATATCAAATAGAGAGCGTCTGTTAGTGCGGTGTTCCCGCCACCGACCACCACGACTTCCTTGCCTTTGTAGAAGAAGCCGTCGCAGGTCGCGCAGTAACTGACGCCCTTCCCAGTCATACCCTCCTCACCTGGGACTCCGAGCTTCCTGTGGCTCGAGCCTGTCGCGATGATGATAGCTTTGCTCGTGTACTTGCCGGAGGTCGTGCTCAACTCGAACCTCTCGCCGCTCCTGACCCGGAGAACCTCCTCACCCTCTCTGATTTCAACGTATCTCTTCGCGTGCTCGGCCATCGTTTCCATGAGCTTCATGCCGGCCACTTCAGCGAATCCAGGATAGTTCTCGATCAACGGGCTCGTCAAGACCTGCCCTCCGGGGACTCCCTTCTCGAGGATCACGCATTCAAGACCAGCGCGAATGGCATATATCCCTGCGGATAGGCCAGCGGGGCCAGCGCCGACTATGATGACGTCGAAGTCGCCCAACGCCGCCTCAGTCTGGTCCGAGACAATCCCTTCCGAGGTCATTGGATTAGTGAATCGGCAGGGTTGGTATTAACCGTTGTCGGAGCGTGAGTGAGAACAGGCCCAATACAATAAATACTGGCCTGAGCCCTTTCTGTGCCGAGAGGGATGGAAGCTCAGACTATCACTGCTTTTCTCGCAATAGGCACAGTAATATTCGTGGGTTTTTTCGCCAACCTCATCTTCACAAAGTACCGAGTGCCTGACATCCTACTCCTGATCTTTCTGGGCATCCTTCTGGGGCCAGAGCTCATCGGGGGCGCTCTGCACCTATTCACGAGGGAGTCACTGGCAGATGTGAACCAATACCGAGACCTGTTCCTCAGCACGGCTCTGGTGCTGATACTTTTTGACGGAGGCTTGTGCCTGGATGTGCGCACGCTCATGAAATCTATGAAGCTCGCGACTTTCATCACGGTGCTCACATTGCTCTGCGAGATAATCCTAGTTGCAGCCGCGCTCTACGCGTTCTTAGACATGGATATCATGCTCGCACTCGTCGTCGGAACGATAGTCGGAGGCACAAGCGAGGCGGTTGTGATACCAATCGTCCGCAAGATGAGGATACGTGACGAGACCAAGGCAATGCTCGTCATGGAGAGCGTCATCACTGACGTGCTAGTGATCGTCATAGCTATCGCCCTGATGTCCGCGATTGTGATGGGTGATGTCAGCATGTTCTTCATCCCCGGGGAACTGGCTATCGACTTCGCCATCGGCGGAGCGATCGGGCTCGGTGCGGGGATTCTCTGGCTCTTCGTGCTACAGAAGCTGCAAAATCAACCGCTGTCGTACATGATCACGGTCGCCGCCCTATTCCTAGTCGCAGGAGTGGCTGAGATATCGCCAATCGAAAGCTCGTCAGCTGTCGCGGCACTCATGTTCGGACTGGCGATCGGCAACAGAAAACACTTGAAAAGATGGCTGACCTCCGTGACACTGCGCCTGTCGTCTGATGAGCACATCCAGGAATTCCACGCAGAGATATCCTTCTTCGTCAGGACCTTCTTCTACGTCTATCTCGGCCTCGTGTTCAGCTTCAGTGCTTTCGAGGTCAAGCACCTTATTATCGGCCTTGGGATCATCGCAATCATAATCGTGATCAGAAGGGGGACATCTCTTCTGGCCTGGAAGATTGGAGATCTCGAGAAGGCGGATGCAAATGCCCTGTTTGCCATGATGCCCAGGGGGTTGGCCGCGGCGGTTCTCGCGACGATGCCTGCCACACTTCTCGCATCGCAGGGGGAGCCGTTCTGGGAGCCATCGTATGCAGAACTGATTCTGAACGTGGTCTTGATAGTGATAGTCGGCACGACCGTGGTTGCTTCGATCCTAATCGTCTGGACCGAGAGGAACATTGACCGAGCCAACCACGAGAAATTCCGAGCAAAGATGTACCAGGAGGATTAGACCTCAGAGACTGGCGAGCACCTCGCGGGCAAATCCCGCAGTACCATATGGCCTTGTTCCTGTCAGTCTCGCCAGATCCTGAGTCATTATGCCGTCGGCGAGTGTCGCACCAATCGCTTCAGTAACGTGCGACGCCGCCTCATCGAGCCCCAAATACTCGAGCATCATAGCACCTGACAACATCAGCGAGCACGGGTTTGCGAGATCCTTTCCCGCGTATTTCGGGGCGGTCCCGTGAACAGCTTCGAACACCGCCGCGCTGTCACCGATATTCGCTCCAGGAGCTAGGCCCAGCCCCCCTATTTGCGCCGCGCACGCGTCCGCGAGGTAGTCTCCATTCAGGTTCGGGGTCGCGAGTATCGAATACTCGTCTGGCCTGGTCAACACCTGCTGGAACATGTTGTCCGCTATCCTGTCGTTCAAAACTATCTTGCCAGCAGGAGGCTTTGAGACTCCGGACGCCTTCATCTCTGCCTCGGTCACAACGACGTCCGCGAACTCCTCCTTTGCCAGCTCGTATCCCCAATCTCTGAAAGCGCCTTCGGTGAACTTCATTATGTTGCCCTTGTGAACGAGAGTGACCGAAGGCAGCTTCTTCTTGATCGCGTACTTCACGGACGCCCTGATCAGACGTTTCGACGCTCTCTCAGATATCGGCTTGATTCCTATTCCGCTATCCGGAGCGATTTCGACGGACATACGGGATCTCAGGAACTCGATTACTTCGGAGGCCTCCTTCGATCCGCACTTCCACTCGACTCCTTTGTAGACGTCCTCCGTATTCTCCCTGAAGATGACGATGTTCACCTTCTGGGGTTCCTTCACAGGGCTGGGGACACCTTCGAAGTACCTGACGGGCCTCACACTGGCGTATAGGTCGAGGGCCTGCCTTATCGCGACATTGAGGCTCCTGATGCCGCCTCCGACAGGTGTAGTTAGAGGACCTTTCAGGGCGACTCCGCGGTCCTGAATAACCGCGAGCGTCTCAGGAGGCAGCCATTGCCCAGTCGCTTTGAACGCGACCTCGCCCGCAAGTAGCTCTTCCCAACGCAGAGATATCTCGCCAGCGGTTGTGGATTTCACCGCTGCGTCTACAACCAGCTTGGTGGCCCTCATTATCTCGGGGCCGACCCCATCTCCAGGAATGAATGGTATCGCTATCTCTCTTGACAGGACAATCACCAACCTAGCGCAGAGCGAAATCCCCATGTCTCTTGAGGTGGGGTATAAGGCCACCGTCGTGAAGCAGTATTTGCATGGTTTTTGGAATGGGCTTGGCCTGGACCTTCATGCCTGTTTTCGGATCAGCTACTTCTCCCGTGTCCAAATCAACGGTGAGGACAACGCCATCTTTGATCCATTCCGTATCGCACTCAACCAGCGGCAATCCCACATTGAAGCAGCTTCTATAGAATATCCTCGCGTACGACCTCGCGATGACAGCTGATACTCCGGCGGCCTTCAACGCACGCGGGGCTTGTTCCCTGCTTGAACCGCAGCCGAAGTTCCTTCCTGCGACAATGAAATCTCCCTTATGCACCTTGGCTGCGAAATCCGGAGAAATATCCTCCATGACATGTTTCGCCAATTCGTTCATATCATCTATCTTGAACTTGTACCTTCCAGAGATGATATAGTCCGTGTTGATGTCGTCGTTCTGGGAGAACCTGTGCGCGGAACCGGTTAGCTTCACATTCATACCTCCCTTGGATCGGTTATCCTACCCGTGAGGGCGGATGCAGCGATAGTCTCCGGGGACCCCAGGTATATCCCGACATCCTTGTTGTTCCCCATTCTGCCCTTGAAGTTCCGGTTGGCAGTCGATATCACATTCTCGCCATCGCCTGGAATTCCTGCGTGAGTGCCGACGCATGGACCACAACCAGGCGCGACGATCACAGCTCCTGCCTTCAGCAGTGCCGAATAGACTCCGCCGTCAATCGCCTCAGCGAGGACCGCCCGTGATGCTGGGGCGACTATGAGTCGAACGCCGCTCTTCACGCGCTTGCCTTTGAGCAGCTTCGCTGCCGCCTCCAGATCACTTAGTCTACCATTCGTGCAGGTACCAAGAAAAGCCTGGTGTATCTCCGTGCCCGCTAGAACGGATGCGTCCACGACATTGTCAACCGCATGAGGTTTCGCCACCTTCGGGACCAAATCAGATGCATCGAAATCGAACCTCTTCTCGAAGGTCGCATCGTGATCGCTCATGACCTTCGCCCCACTTCCCAGTCCCCTTGAGGACAGCCATTCAGCTGTCTTGAAATCGAATTCGAAAGGACAGAACTTCGCGCCCATCTCAACGGCCATGTTCGCAATTGTGAATCTGCCGTCCATTGACATGGCGTCGATGGTCTCGCTTACGAATTCGGTGGACTTGTACGTGGCCCCGTCAGCGGTAAGGGACCCTATCACATCAAGAACCAGATCCTTGGCGCTGACCCTTCGAGGCATCTTGCCATTGACGACAATCGAGTATGTCTCGGGTACTTTGAACCAGAGCTTGCCAGTATATGCAGCTGCTGCTACATCGGCTGACCCCAAGCCCGTTGAACAAGCATTGAGTGCACCATACGTGCAGGTATGTGAATCGGCACCCACTACGAGATCTCCGGGGAGGACTTTTCCGCTCTCGGGCACAAGCTGATGACAGATGCCCTCGCCGACATCGTGGAGGGGTATGCCGTTGACCTTCGCGAAATCGCGAATCCTCGTGTGTATCTTTGCGACATCAACAGAGGGGCACGGCGAGTTGTGGTCGATGACTATGGTCATCCCGTTCTTGGTCTTGGGAACCTTGAACCCAAGGCTCTCCAGCTCCCTTATCATCATGGTCGAAGTGCCGTCCTGGGACATGCAGAAATCGACCGAGGCGACCACGATCTCGCCGGTTGAGCAGTCAAGCCCCGTGTGAGATGCGAGAACCTTCTCCGCAATCGTCTTGCCCATCGGTCATCTCCCAGGCATGCCGGCCAGAAGGTTCGCATCGGCTGCCGCAACCTTCCCAGCGGAGTGAACGAATGACTTCGAGACCACTTTGAATATCTCGATGAACTCATCGTCCGTGATGTTCCTCTTCTTGGCCTCACCGGCCCTACTGACCTCTTGCCTGATCAGCTCCATCGCTTCATGGGTCGCGGTCAGACCGAGCTGCTCAAGCTTGTGCTTGATCGAGGCTTTGCCTGAGTGCTTCCCAAGCGCGATCTTCCTCGTCATGCCGAGCTTCGCAGGGTCGAAGGCCTCGTAGAGTCTCGGATTCTTCAGGACGCCATCGACGTGTATACCCGACTTGTGCGTGAACATGTTCTCCCCCACGACGGGGTGGTTGAGCGGGATTGCGAGACCAGACGCCTTCTCAACATGCTTGCACAGAGGCAGTATGTGCTCTGTCTTGTACCTGTTAACACCGTAGTGGCTGTGAAGGTTCATCACGAAGACCTCGAGTGAGACGTTGCCCGCCCTCTCACCGAGCCCGTTCACTGTCGTGGAGACCCACAGCTTCCGGTCCTTGAATTCTGATGCTGCCTCGCTGGACGCGAGCGCGTTGGCCACGGCGAGGCCGAAATCGTTGTGAGCGTGGAACTCGACGTCGATCTTCACTTCCGACATGACTGCCTGTATCATCTTCTTCGATGATGCTGGAGTCAGGACTCCGATGGTATCGCAAATCCTGAACCTGTCCCCGCCCGCGCTCTTGCCCGCCGATGCGAACTCCACAAGGTAGTCGATGGAGGTGCGAGTTGCGTCTCCAGCGTTGAAACACACGTAGACACCTTTGCTCTTCGCGAAGCTGACGCAGTCGACAAGCTTCTCGAGCTGCTGTCTCTTAGTGATCTTGAGCTTCTGCTCAAGAGCCATATCAGAGGTGTCCGTTGATATGGAAACGGCGTCCACACCAACCGCAATGGAATCCGCGACATCTGCCTTCACCATTCGGTTCCAGCCCATTATCGACATCTTGTCGGCCCGGGCCATCAAGAGTTCGGCGCACTTCTTGTCGCTCTCGTTGTAGGTCGCGAACGTCTCCAGCTGCTCGACGCCCATCTCCTCGAGCTTGCGGGCGATCTCGAGCTTATCCTCCATTGAGAAAGATATCCCCGGCATCTGTTCGCCGTCCCGGCAGGTTGTGTCGCAGATGCATATCTCAGCGAGCTGCGGGTTGTGGACATCTAGATGGGTTGCGTAATTCGAGGAGCGCGTTCCCTGAACTGTGCATCCAACCGTCTTGCCCACATCAACACTCTTCGTGCTCACTAACACCACCACCAACGGCCTCGGAGACCCGGTCTGCCTAATCATCAGGCCGGGCTCTACCACTGACCCCTATGTCCATACCGCATTACGCGGCACGGACACGGATTTTGGAGAGAAGGCGTGGGGCTGCTGAGCGCGACTGAGGGGTTCATGCCAATCAATCTAGACAACAGTCCCACGTTTCTTCCCTGCCTTGGTTTCCTGAAAGGTGAAGAGGTATAATTATCATTGTGTCTATTTTTAGACTATGAAATGACTGTTTGTCCGCAATTGAACTTGGTGTATGGTCAAATGACCATTATAGTGTCAATGAAATGGCCAAACGGTCTTCACATGACATCCTTCTTCGAGCCTCATCGGTCGAACGTCTAACGTCCCGCATGTCAGAATAACACTGGCTGACCTGACAGGCCGGGGGCTCAGGCCCTATCGAATGCCGCCTTGCCGAGGTACCGCGCTTTCGACCCGAGCTCCTCCTCGATTCTCAGGAGCCGGTTGTACTTCGCCGTACGCTCGCCCCTCGAGGGAGCCCCAGCCTTGATCTGCCCCGCGTTGGTGGCCACACTGATGTCGCTCATGCTCGTGTCTTCTGTCTCGCCCGAGCGGTGGGAGACCACGCATTTGTAGTGCACCTTGGAGGCGTACTTCATTGTGCTGAGAGTCTCCGACAGCGTGCCTATCTGGTTGACCTTGATCAGAATCGCATTGGCCAGGCCCTGCCTGACGCCTTCCGCAAGAATCGCCTTGTTCGTGACGAACAGGTCGTCGCCCACGAGCTGGACTTTCTTCCCCAGTCGTGCGGTCACGCCTCTCCATCCGACCCAATCCTCCTCTGCCATAGCGTCCTCGATGGACAGGATCGGGTAGCTCTTGCACAAGCCAGTGTATAGATCGACCATCTCGTCCGGGTCCAGCGACTCGAGCGTGCTCTTCTTGAAGACGTAGTGGCCGTTCTTGTAGAATTCGCTCGATGCTGCGTCCATCGCCAGGAACACATCCTTGCCAGGTTTCAGGCCAGCGCTTTCGACAGCCTCCAGAATGAGGTCGAGGGCATGCTCGTGCGACCCCAGCTTCGGTGCGAATCCACCCTCATCTCCGACTGCGGTGCTAAGTCCCTTCTTCTTTAGGTTGGCCTTCAGCGAATGGAAGACCTCCGCTCCGACCCGCAGGGACTCCTTGAACGACTTGCCCGCAGGTATCACCATGAACTCCTGGAAGTCCAGGTTGTTATCTGCATGAGCGCCTCCATTGATGATGTTCATCATGGGCACCGGCAAGACCCTCGCCTTGTCGCCTCCGAGGTATCGGTACAATGGGCGTCCAGCATCGGCAGCGGCCGCGTGTGCAACCGCCAGGGAGACCCCGAGCATGGCGTTGGCTCCAAGCTTGCACTTGGTCTCCGTTCCGTCCAGTGCGATCATTGTCCGATCTATCGACTCCTGATCCCTGGGGTCGCACCCCACAACCTTCGGCCGGATCAATCTGTTGACATTGCCGACTGCGGTCTCGACCCCCTTCCCATGATAGCGGCTCTTCTTGGAGTCCCTGAGTTCGAGACACTCGCGCTTGCCCGTCGATGCGCCTGATGGAACCGATGCGCGGCCGAGCTTCCCGTTGGATAGAACCACGTCCACCTCCACAGTTGGGTTCCCCCTCGAGTCGAGTATCTCCCTCGCCCTGACGTCCTTGATCTTTGCCATCCTAACCGATTACCGAAACGGAATGCGAGTTAAAAGGGTTACAGAGGCATGGTCCTGGCCCGTTTCATATGTGCTCGGCCCAACGCAAGTATATATTCCGGGGGCAACTTCAGAAAGGATTGAATGAACGAATTCGCTCTCCTTGACCAGAGGCTCCAGGAGCTTCTCCTGAAGAGAGGGATCACAGAGCCTACCGAGCCGCAGACAAAAGCCATTCCTGCGATCCTATCCGGCAGTCACATTCTGCTGGTCGCGCCCACAGGGATCGGCAAGACTGAAGCGGCGATGCTGCCCATCCTGCACAAGCTTGCCCAGAGCAGGCGCGGTG
>Ga0299915_10003502_pt1 | contig 11351 bp, 8 predicted proteins | sample RVTome_13_FD_200263 | JGI IMG/M metagenome (GOLD analysis project Ga0299915, IMG submission 200263) | Soil microbial communities from uranium-contaminated site in the Upper Colorado River Basin, Wyoming, United States - RVT92D227 (version 2) ... | reverse complement strand
GGAATCACGGGTATCGTGTCCGCCGATGAATGCAACCGGAGAGTCAGTGACGACTATCAGTACTTTCGAAAGATCATGACTGTGGAGGCCAATGCCGCCGTAGAGGGCGCGCTGGCCGGGGGCGCCACGGAAATCGTGGTCCGGGATGCCCACGATACCGGCCGCAATATCCTTCCCGACCTTCTTCACAAGAGCGCCCGGCTCCTGCGGGATTGGTCCTTCGGCCCTAAGGAAATGATGGAGGGAATCGACGAGACCTTCGGTGCCGCTGTCTTTATCGGCTACCACGCCAGCGCCGGCAAGCCCAATGCCATCCTCGAACACACCTGGAGCGGCCGGATCACAGACGTCAAAATCAACGGTGTCTCCCTTCCGGAAGCCGGCCTCAACGCCCTGATTGCCGGCCACTTCAACGTCCCGGTCGTATTCGTCAGCGGAGACCAGGCCGTCTGTGATCAGGTCAGGGGCCTGCTCGGCGAAATCGAGTCGGTCGCAGTCAAGAAAGGCATCGGCGCGGCAACTCTCAGCCTCCACCCCGAGGTCTCCGGGCCATTGATCAAGGAGGGCGTCGAAAGAGCTCTGCGGAACCTCGGAAAATACAAGCCTTATCGATTGACACCTCCTTACAAGCTCGTCCTCACCCTCAAGGACGAGAAGATGGTTGACAACGGCCAATACTACCCGGGCGCCAAGAGGACGGGCGATTGGGAATTGACCTACGAGAGCAAAGACCTGATGGAGGTGTTGAAAGCCTTCAGCGGAATGCAGAAAGAGTGATTGGCAAGTCCAGCTTTAACAGCGGCATGTCCTTTGATGTCATCGTCATCGGTGCGGGGATCGGCGGCCTCGGCTGCGCCGCCAGGCTGGCCAGCCATGGTCGGCGGGTCATGGTCCTGGAAAAGAACAACCATATCGGGGGAACCTCCTATATATTCCGCCGGAACGGGTTCACGTTTCCGATGGGTCCGCTCTCCTTCAGCTTCCCGGGTCGCATCAAGAGCTTTCTCATCGCCGCCGGAGTCGAACCCGAGGTCAGATTCCGGAGAAACCATTTCCAGCTCATCAGCCCGGGGTTGGACATCATTTATTCGACACCGCTCCTCTCGGTCAAACGGGAATTGGCCAAGGCGTTTCCGCTCGAAAAACCGGGCCTGGAAGGCTTTTTTAGCTATCTCACTGAGATCATCCGGCAGACAAAGGATATCTATCTCTGGCATCCGGACTATTGGCCCAAGACGGCCCGGCTGAAGCTCGGCCGCGAAAAGCCCCGGCTCAGCGGCGATCTGGCCCGCATCCTGGAATACTCCCGCACTCCCTGCCGCCGGCTTCTCGACCGTCGTCTGAGCGACCCGACTCTCAAAAATTTCCTCGGGTCTCAAGGCACGTCCGAGCCGGAGATGTCGGTCCTGACACTGGCCTTTATGTGGAATGTGATGTCTGAAGTGGGGATATGGTTTCCCTCTTGCGGAATCCATGGCCTGAGCGACCTCCTGGCCGAAACGGTGCGGCGGAACCGGGGAGAAATCCGGCTCAATTCCGGAGTCAAGGATATTCGTGTCGAGAAGGGGAGGGTGACCGGCATGAGGACGGAATCCGGAGAGACCTTAGAAGCGCCCTGGGTGGTTTCCAACGTCGACCCGAAGAAAACTTTTCTTGAGCTATGCGACCCAGCGGACATCCCGCGCCCGTTCCTCGACAAGATCGCCGCCACACCCTACACGGGTTCGGAGCTTTGTGTTTATCTCGGCGTCGAGCCAAGGAGGGTTGACTGGAAGCGGATGCGGGCCACCCATCTCTTCTATCGGCATAGAAAGGATGATCTCGAGGCGCTCGAAGACTTCGAAAACCGGGAAGTCGAGATCTGCCGCTGGTCGGAAAATGCCCCCGACCATGTCCCTCCCGGCAAAGGATCACTTGTGCTGCGGGTCAGTTTCCCCTATGACCACTTCGCCGGCTACAGGACGGGCGAAAAAAAGCGGAAAGCGGAGTACAGGGCCTACAAATCGGCCCTGACTCAAAAGCTCATTGCGGCCGCAGAGAATGTCCTGCCCGGCCTTGGATCTGCGGTCGAGGTGGTCGAGTCAGCGACTCCGCTCACCTATGCCGACTGGGGCCGGCGCTATCAGGGATCGATCGCCGGCTGGACCTGGAGGGCCGAACACGGACGGTCTTTCGAGGGCAAGTTGCTGATCGAGACGCCGCTCCAGAATCTTCTCCAGGTCGGGATCTACGCGGCAACCGAACTCTTCCTCGGCGGCGTCCCTACGGCCATGCACACCGCCGACCTGGCCGCCCGGATCATCCTGGGAGATACAAACCGGGCCGAGCCCTGATCCTCCATCCGGCCCAGCGCCGTACTCTTGTCGCCCCAGTCGGCGCGGCTTGATTCGGTCCGGAGAGAAAGAATATGATGAATCATCCGATGAGGCGAGGCCAAGTGATAAGCCGTGCCGCTAGCCATAAGAAAAGAGGGCCCGGATGAATCCCGAAGTCTTGGATAAGGAAGCCAGGTACATCCGGCGGTTTTCTGTCCGGACATACGAGTCCGATCCCAACGGGCTGCTCCGGCCGGTGAGCCTGCTCAACTATTTTCAGGAGTCGGCCGGTGATCACGCCGAAAAACTGGGGGCCGGGGTCATCGAGCTGATGAGACGAAACCTGACCTGGGTGATCTCTCGATATCATATCAAGCTCTTCCGTTATCCAAGCCGGAAGGAGTCCGTTGAGCTCGCGACCTGGCCCTGCCTCAACCAGGGTTTGTTCGCCCTGCGCGAATTTGAAGTCAAAGATGAAAAGGGAGACATTTTGGCGGCGGCAACCAGTTCCTGGATGTTGATCGACCTCAAGACCAATCGCCCGGTCCTTCCGGCCGAGCGTCTCGGCTCGTACTCGCAGAGTCCACAACGGGCGATCGCCTCAAACTTTGAATCTCTGCCCACAGTCGGTCAAGCGGATCTCGAGCGATCATTCCTAGTCCGGATGAGCGACCTGGATTGGAACAGGCACGTCAACCATGTCGCATACATCGGCTGGGCGCTGGAGACGGCGTCGCCGGACTTCCTGGAGAGACACCGGCCGGCTGTGATCGAAGTCGATTTTCGCGGCCAGGCCTTTTACGGGGAGACTGCCCTCTGCCGGATGCAGTCGTCCTCTGCGGACCGGGAGCCGACGATCGTCTATCAGATTATAAAGAGTGAAAACCGGAGAGAGCTGGCCAGGCTGAGGGTGGTCTGGCGAGCCTGAGCTTCAACGAGGAGAGGGACCATGAAACCGACGGAGTCCACACGGCCGCAGTTCTCGAACGAGGATGCCCAAGCCCTAGTCCTTGGACTCTGGGACGTCAAGAGCATGGCCCGGGAACTTCCCAGTGAGAGGGACCAAAATTTCTATATCCGGGCTGAAGGCGGCGCGGAATACGTCCTTAAGATAGCGAATGTCCGGGAGAAAAGGGAGGTCCTGGAACTCTAGGTCCGGGCGATCCGCCATCTCGCCCGGTCTGTCCCCGAATACGCCTGGCCCGAAGTTCTGAGCACAAGCTTGGGGGAGGACATCGCGACAACGGAACACCGGAGCGGGACAAAGCACTTTGTGCGCCTGGTGGAGTATCTGCCGGGAAGGTTCCTGTCCCAGGTCCGGCCCCATTCGCCCGACCTCCTGCGCGGTCTGGGAGTTTTCCTCGGTTCAATGGACAAGGCGTTCGCGTCTTTTCATCATCCCGCCGCAGACAGGGAACTCAAATGGAACATGAAGTTTGCCCCCTCGACCGTCCGTGAATCCTTTCATCACCTCGCCGAGCCTAAAGGTCGGGCGCTCATCGACCATTTTCTGAAGCGGTATGAGGACCTGACTTTGCCTCTCTTAACGCAGCTCAGGACGAGTGTCATCCGCAACGACGCCAACGATAACAACGTCTTGGTGGGCCGGGCGTTGCCGGACCCGGGTGCGTTTGATCTCAGGGTCACCAGCATCATCGACTTCGGCGACATGGTTGCCGGCTTCCCGGTGCTCGAGTTGGCGGTCGGAGCGACCTACGCGGCACTGGAGAAGAACGACCCCCTGGCCGCGGCCGCTCCCATCGTCGCCGGGTATCATCAAATCTTTCCGTTGACCGAGCTCGAAATCGGCTGCCTCTATGACTTCATCGCCATGAGGCTGTGCTTGAGCGTCGTCATCTCAGCCGAGCAGAGGAAGGCCGAGCCCGCTAACGAATACCTCAGTATCAGCGAAAAACCGGCCTTGGCGTTGCTCGATCAGTGGCGGACAGTCCATCCCGATTTTGCCCATTATGTGTTCCGGAACGCCTGCGGACTTCCTCCTTGCCCTCAAACCGAGAAAGTCGTGAGCTGGCTGAGCGAATACAGGAACGATCTGGGCCCGGTCCTCGACATCGACCTCGAAAAAAAGCGCCCTCTCCTCTTCGACCTGAGCGTGGGAAGCCCCCAGCTCAGCCCTTGGAAGGACCCGGAGAACATGGAAGAGCTCAGCGCTTTGCTCCTCAGCCAAATGTCCGCCGCAAATACAGGGGTCGGGATCGGCCGCCACGACGAAGCCAGTCGTTTCTACACAAGCGACAACTTTAAGACCGCCGGCAATGATTCCCCGGAATGGCGGACCGTCCATCTGGGGATAGACCTGCACCTTGAGCCGGGGTCGGCCATGATCGCTCCCCTCGACGGAGTCGTTCACAGTTTTGCGAACAACAGCAGCCGTCTGGATTACGGCCCCACGATCATCCTCGAACACGAGATCGACGGCGGCCTGAAATTCTACACTTTATACGGCCATCTGACTGGGGACAGCCTGAACGGCCTGGTCAAGGGTCGGGCGTTCAAGAAGGGAGAGATGATCGGCCGCGTCGGCGCTATTGGGGAGAACGGCGGCTGGCCGCCGCATCTCCATTTCCAGATCGTCACCGAACTCCTCGGAAAGAGCGGAGATTTCCCCGGGGTGGCTCTTCCCAGTCAGCGGGACGTCTGGCTGAGTCTCAGTCCGGACCCCAATCTCATCCTGAAAATCCCAGAGAACGTCATGCGGCCGAAAACTCGGCCGCGGGAAAGAGCGATGATCCTTGACCTCCGGAGCCGTCATCTGGGGCCGAACCTGAGCCTCGCCTACCGGCGGCCGCTCAAGATCGTCCGCGGCTTCCGGCAACACCTCTATGACGAGAACGGGCAGGCCTACCTTGACGCGGTCAACAATGTCCCCCACGTCGGGCATTGTCATCCGAGGGTTGTCCGCGCCGCCACGGAACAGATGACCGTGCTCAACACCAACACCCGCTACCTCCATGACTATATAATTGAATATGCCCTCCGGCTCAAGGAGAAGCTGCCGGAGCCGCTGGGCGTTTTCTTTTTCGTCTGCAGCGGAAGCGAGGCCAACGACCTCGCGCTCCGTCTGGCCCGGACACATACCCGCCGGCGCGACACCATCGTCGTCGACGGCGCTTATCACGGAAACCTGACTTCACTCATCGAGATCAGTCCATACAAATTCGACGGCCCGGGCGGCCAAGGCGCTCCGCCCTATGTTCAAAAGGTTCCGACTCCGGACGGCTACCGGGGACTCTACAAAAGCAGTGATCCCGATGCCGGAGCCAAGTATGCCCATCACGTCGAGCGGGCGGTCGGGGCAATCCGGAAGGAGGGAAGGTCCCCGGCCGCGTTTATCGCCGAATCTCTGATGGGTTCGGCGGGTCAAATCGTCTACCCGCCCGGGTTTCTTGAGAGCTCTTTCACCTACGTGCGGCAGGCCGGCGGAGTCTGCATAGCCGACGAAGTCCAGGTCGGGTTCGGCCGCGTCGGCACGCATTTCTGGGGGTTCGAGACCCAGCGGGTTATCCCCGATATCGTCACCATGGGCAAGCCCATCGGCAACGGCCATCCCCTGGCGGCTGTCGCCACGACACCGGAGATTGCCGCCTCGTTCAAGACCGGGATGGAGTACTTCAATACATTCGGAGGAAACCCGGTGTCCTGCGCTATCGGCCTGGCTGTCCTCGATGTCATTCGGGAGGAGAACCTGCAGCAGAGGGCCCTCGAGGTCGGCTACTATCTCAAGGCGGGACTGGAAAATTTGAAGGACCGTCATCGTCTGATCGGCGATGTCCGCGGGCTCGGCCTCTTCCTTGGTGTCGAGTTCGTCCTCGACCGCGAGACCCTGGCCCCGGCGACAGCCCAGGCGGCTCAGGCCGCGGAAAGGATGAGAGACAAAGGCGTCCTGGTGAGCACGGACGGCCCTTATCGGAATGTTCTCAAGATCAAGCCTCCTCTCGTTTTCACCAAGGCCGACGCCGACCGACTCATCGAAGTACTTGACCAGGTTTTGAGCGAAGACGCCCTTCGACATTGATTGCGACTTTCTGAGGGATTCCCCCGAGCCTTTGCTTGCGCGACCAGCGCTTCTGGTATATCCTTTGACTTCAACAACCGGAGGATGGAGGTCACAACCATGGAATTCCGCTCGCTAGGCAGGTCGGGGCTGAAGATATCGGCGCTTTCCTTCGGCGCCTGGGTGACCTTCAGCGATCAAGTGGGAGAAGATGTCGCCTCCGCCTGCATGAAGGCGGCCTACGACTCCGGAGTTAACTTCTTCGACAACGCCGAGGCCTATGCCCGCGGTCGGGCCGAAATCATGATGGGGGACATTCTTAAGAAATCGGGCTGGCGGCGCTCGGACCTCATCATCTCTACTAAGATCTTCTGGGGCGGCCGGGGCGTCAACGACCGCGGACTTTCCCGCAAGCACATCAGCGAAGGCACGGATGCCGCTCTCTCGCGCCTTCAGATGGACTACGTCGACCTGATCTACTGCCACCGTCCCGACGTCGAGACACCGCTCGAGGAAACGGTCTGGGCGATGAACCAGGTTATCCGGCAGGGCAAGGCTTTTTACTGGGGGACCAGTGAATGGAGCGCCCGGCAGATCTCGGAAGCCTGCTATTTCGCCAGGCTGGAGCACCTCATCCCCCCGACGATGGAACAGCCCCAGTACAACATGTTCACCCGGGAGCGGGTGGAAAAGGAATACGCGCCGCTCTACCGCTATTTCGGACTGGGGGCCACTATCTGGAGCCCGCTCGCCGGAGGTCTTCTGACCGGAAAGTACGATGCTGGGACACCCCCGGGCACGAGGGTCTCGCTTCCCGGATATGAATGGCTGCGCGAGCGCTACGAGGGCCCGGAGGCGGAAATCAGGCTCGGGAAGGTCCGCCGTCTGCGCGCGGTTGCGGATGAGCTCGGGATGACCCCGGCCCAGCTTGCCTTGGCCTGGTGCCTGAAGAACCCGAATGTAAGCTCGGTCATCACCGGGGCCTCGCGGCCCGAGCAAGTGGTCGAGAACATGAAGGCGCTGGAGGCCGTCGACCGGCTTTCGCCCGAGGTCATGGAGCGCATCGAGACGATCCTGAGCAACAAGCCGGTCCCCGAGCCCAACTTCCATTGAGGAAGCCTTATTCCATTGCCTTATGGGAGTATAAAAAATATGATAAGGCCTATTGAACCATGGAGGGAATCCGAGATGCCGCACCACCGCCTGGCAAGGCTGACCTTTTTTGTTCTGGCCGTCCTCGTCATAGGAGGGCTTTCCGGCTGCGTCAAGAAACAGCCGGCTGACCTCATCCTGACCAACGGGAAGATCATCACTCTGGAAGACATTGCCCCTACCGCCGAGGCCCTGGCTGTCTCGGGCGACCGCATCATCGCTGTGGGAACCGCCAAGAAGATCAAACCGTACATCGGAAGCTCGACCCGGGTGATCGACCTCCAGGGTCAAACAGCCATCCCCGGTTTTATCGACAGCCACGCCCACTTCACCGGCGTGGGCGAGGCCCGGATGATCCTCGACCTGACACAGGCAAGGAACTGGGACGAGATCGTTGCCCTGGTCGCAGAGGCGGCCCGCAAGGCCAAGCCCGGGGAATGGGTCCGAGGGAGAGGATGGCACCAAGAAAAATGGGACAAAAGGCCGGAACCGAGTATAGACGGACTCCCCATTCATGATGCTCTGAGCGGGGTGACTCCCGACAACCCCGTTATGCTCGAGCACGCCAGCGGTCATTCCTGCCTGGCCAATGCCAAAGCCATGGAGCTTGGCGGCGTCACCGCGATGACTCCCGATCCGGCCGGAGGCGAGATCGTCCGCGACGCCCGGGGAAAACCGATCGGCGCGTTTCGGGAAACCGCCCAAGGCCTAATCGGGCGCCCGTTGTACGGCTCTGAGCTAAAGAAGACTGAGGCCGAAAGAGCCGACCAGGAACGGAAGGCCATCGACCTGGCTGTGCAGGAATGCCTGTCCAAGGGCATCACCAGCGTCCACGATGCCGGCGCCTCATTTGGGACCATCAACCTCTACAGGGCGCTGGCCGAGCAGGGGAAGCTCGGCGTCCGCATCTATGCCATGATCAGCGAGGAAAACTCCGGGCTCCAGCAGCGCCTCGCCCAGTACCGGATCATCGGCGCCGGTCAAAACCATCTGACCGTGCGGGCCATCAAACGCCTTCTGGACGGGGCCCTGGGCGCCCACGGCGCGTGGCTTCTGGAACCCTATGCCGACCTGCCGACATCCACCGGCCTCAACACGACCCCGATCGAAGAGCTGAAAGAGACTGCCCGCTTGGCCATCGAAAACGACTTCCAGCTTTGCACCCATGCGATCGGCGACCGGGCCAACCGCGAGGTCCTTAACATCTATGAACAAGCCTTCGCGGACCATTCGGAGAAAAAAGACCTGCGCTGGCGGGTGGAGCACGCCCAGCACCTCGGCCCGTCGGACATCCCCCGCTTCGGCCGTCTCGGCGTCATCGCGGCGATGCAGGGAGTCCACTGCACCTCGGACGGTCCGTGGGTTGTCAAAAAACTGGGCGAGGAGAGGGCCAAGGAGGGAGCTTATGTCTGGCGGTCGATCATGGACGGAGGGGCCGTCATCTGCAACGGCACGGATGCCCCGGTCGAGGACATCGACCCGATCCCGTCTTTCTACGCGACCGTGACCAGAAAAATGAAGGGAGGCACGGCCTTCTTTCCGGAACAGCGTCTGAGCCGGGAAGAAGCCCTGCGCACCTATACGCTTAACGGCGCCTACGCCGCTTTTCAAGAAAACCTGCTGGGATCGCTTAAACCCGGAAAGCTGGCCGACATCACCGTTCTTTCCAAGGACATCATTACGGTGGCCGAGGAAGAGATCCCTAAGACAGAGGTCCGTCTGACGATCGTCGGCGGCCAAGTTCTTTACCAGAAAAACTGAGGCCATCAGCGGAGGAAAGAGGATGGGCGGCTTTTTCGGCATTGCTTCCAAAGAGGACTGTATCGGCGATCTATTTTACGGGACGGACTACCATTCGCATCTCGGGACCAAAAGGGGAGGGCTGAGCGTGTGCGGGCCTGAGGGCTTCGTGCGGATTATCCACAGTATCGAGAACGACCAGTTCCGCTCCAAGTTCGGAGACGATGTCGCGGTTCTGAGGGGGAGAATGGGGATCGGCGTCATCAGCGACACCGACGACCAGCCGCTGCTCATCCGCTCCCATCTGGGGAATTATGCTATCGTGACCGTGGGCGTCATCAAGAACAAGGAGGACCTAGCCAAGCGCGCCTTCGAGATGCAGCGGCTCCATTTTTCCGAGATGAGCGGCGGTGAGATCAGCCCGACCGAGCTCATCGCCACCCTGATCAACCAGGAGGGGACATATGAGGCGGGGATCGCCGGCGCCCTGGATGCGATCCAAGGCTCCTGTTCTCTTCTCCTGCTCACCGAGCGGGGGATCTATGCGGCCCGGGACAAGTGGGGCCGGACGCCGGTCGTGGTCGCCCGCAAGGACGGAAGCACGGCCGTCACCCTGGAGACATGTGCCTTTCCCAACCTCGGCTTCAGGACCGAAAAGTACCTGGGGCCCGGAGAGGTGGTTTTCCTCACTGCCGAGGGCTACGAGCAGAAGACCCCGCCCCGTGATCGTCTGCAGATCTGCGCCTTCCTCTGGGTTTACTACGGCTATCCGGCCTCGAGCTACGAAGGCATCAACGTGGAGTGGGCCCGCAACCGCTGTGGCGCCTTCTTGGCCCGAAGGAACCCCCTGGCCATAGACTTCGTCGCCGGCATCCCCGACAGCGGGATCGGCCACGGCCTGGGCTATGCCGCCGAAGCCGGAGTCCCCTTCAAGAGACCGTTTGTCAAATACTCCCCGACCTGGGCGCGCAGCTTCATGCCCCAGAGCCAGGTCCTGAGAGACCTTGTGGCCCGGATGAAGCTCATCCCCATCCAGGAGCTCATCGAGGGCAAGAAGTTCCTCTTCTGCGAGGACTCGATTGTCCGCGGCACCCAACTCAAGGACACGATCCAACGGCTGTACGATGTCGGAGCCCTGGAGGTCCATATGCGGCCGGCCTGCCCACCGCTCGTCTATGCTTGCAAGTTCCTGAACTTCTCCATCTCCCGCTCGGAGTTCGACCTGGCCGCGCGCCGGGCCATCCGCGAGCTCGAAGGCGACCATCCCCGTGACCTGACCCCTTACGCGGTCCACGGCACGGAGCAGTACAACGCCATGGAGGAGAAGATCCGGCGGCGGCTTAACTTGACAACGCTCAGGTACCAGCGCCTGGAGGACCTCGTCGAGGCGGTCAGCCTCCCCAAGGAGAGGCTCTGCACATATTGTTGGGACGGCTCCGAGCCCGCCGAATAAATGAGCCGGCTGTTTTTTTGTTATAATGAATGGGGCTTCCATAAATAGACTCGAGGGAGGTGTAACATGTCATTGGCTTTTTTAATTGGCCGTCTCATCGTCGGCGCCTACTATCTCTACAACGGGATCAACCATTTCCTGAGGCTCTCGCAGCTGGCCGCCTACGCCAAGTCCAAGGGAGTCTCGGCCCCGGAAATCGCCGTCGCCGGCTCCGGTCTGCTGCTGCTCCTGGCCGGGATCACGCTTCTGCTCGGGTACAAACCCAAGATCGGAGTCGCGGCGCTCGTCCTTTTCTTCGTCCCCGTCACCTTCCTGATGCACAATTTCTGGGCTGTGCCGGCCGAGCAGAAGATGATGGAGACCGTCCAGTTCAGCAAGAACCTGGCCCTCCTGGGCTCTGCCCTGATGTTCCTGAAGATTCCGAGGCCCTGGCCGCTGAGCCTGGACCGTAAGAAAAAGTAGATGAAGCGACTGATTTTCTGCCCAGGGTCTCGAAGCTCTGCGATTGGCGCCTGTAACAGACTGACGATTTCCAAGAAAAAAGAAAAGACCCCGGATTGAGACCGAGCCCTCTTGTCCTCGCCCTTTTAATGATCTTAGTTCTTTGGCCATCATGCCGCCAGAGAACGGAAGCGGACAACGTCCTGGAAACCGTTAATTCTCTGGCTCGCCTGGC
>Ga0299915_10003501_pt1 | contig 11352 bp, 10 predicted proteins | sample RVTome_13_FD_200263 | JGI IMG/M metagenome (GOLD analysis project Ga0299915, IMG submission 200263) | Soil microbial communities from uranium-contaminated site in the Upper Colorado River Basin, Wyoming, United States - RVT92D227 (version 2) ... | reverse complement strand
TATCGCATGTTTTTGCGATCACACCGAGATCATGGGTTATCAGCAGCACAGAGGTATTGAATTCTTTTCGTAATTCATCGATCAATTTTAAAATCTGAGCTTGAATAGTCACATCCAAGGCAGTGGTAGGTTCATCAGCAATAAGAAGAGCAGGATTACATGATAAAGCCATTGCGATCATCACCCGCTGTCGCATCCCTCCAGATAATTCATGCGGGTAATCATCTATTCGTTTTTCTGGATCTGGAAACCTTACGGTGTATAAAGATTCAATCGCTTTTTTCCGAGCATCATCCTTCTTTAATCCGTGATGGAGTTTTAGTACTTCCATTATTTCAGAACCGATGGTAAACATTGGATCAAGTGAAGTCATTGGTTCCTGGAAAATCATTGATATCTTACATCCTCGGATGTTCCTCATTTCTTTTTCACTAAGCTCTAAAAGATTCGTTCCTTCGAAAAATATTTTTCCACCTACGATTTTTCCAGGAGGGCTTTGTACCAATCTCATGATGGATAATGCAGTAACGCTTTTCCCGCACCCCGATTCACCTACAAGGCCGAGGGTTTCTCCTTTGTTGATGGTAAAACTCACTCCATCGACCGCTTTGATGGTTCCTTCATGGGTGAAAAAGTATGTTTGGAGATCTTCAACTCTGAGTAGCTCTTCCATTTTTTCATCCTATTCTTTCAGTCTTGGATCCAAAATATCCCGTAACCCATCTCCTAACAGATTCAGTCCTAATACCGCTATGATAATTGCAATTCCAGGGAATGTTGCAGCCCACCATGAGCCACTGACGATGTAGAAACGACTTTCAGAGAGCATCGCACCCCATTCCGGGCTTGGTGGTTGTGCACCTAATCCTAAGAAACCAAGCGCCGCTGCGTCAAGAATAGCGCCTGCCATCATCAACGTCCCATAGACAATGACCGGTGAAAGACTATTCGGTAACACATGTCGAAAAATAATTCTTGTATTGCTCGACCCAATAGCTTTCTGGGCTTCTATATATTCCATCTCTTTAATGTATAGTACTGAACCTCGCATGACTCGTGCCATCTGAGGCGAGTATTCAATACCAATCGCAATCATGGCTTTGTCCAATCCCTGTCCAATCACCGCCACAATGACTATGGCGAGTAATAATGACGGGAAAGCAAACAGGATGTCAGTAATTCTCATAAGAATATTATCGATCCATCCCCCATAATACCCCGCAGCCACCCCAATTAAGATACCCAGTGCTGTAGCGATACCAACTGCGATAAAACCTACTGTTAAGCTAATTCTAGAACCATGAATAATTCTGCTTAAGATGTCTCTCCCCATCATATCTGTTCCGAGAGGGTACCCAGGTATGCTTTCATTGCTCCAAAACCCTGGTTTCAGACTATTTTCAAGTTTGGGGGGTGAGGGTGTTGGATCCTGGGGAGCAATGAAGGGTGCAAAGATGGCTAAAAAGATAAGAAAAAGGATAAGGATAAGACCAAAAACCGCTGATTTATTATATCGAAATCGTCTGATCAATTCATGGGTTTTTGTCTCTCTTTTCCTTGTCATTCCTCACCTAATCATAATGGATTCTTGGGTCGATATAGGTGTATAGGAGATCAGTTATCAAATTCACAATAACAAACACTAAAGCGAACACAAGAATGCAGCCGATAACCAAAGGATAGTCCCTAGCGTACACTGAATCAATTACAAGCCGACCAACACCAGGCCAGGAGAATACGGTTTCTGTCAATATCGCACCAGAGAGTAACAAGCCAAAATTTAATCCGATGACGGTCACGACTGGTACCATTGCATTTCGAATTGCATGTTTATAGATGACTTTGCGTTCTGATAATCCCTTTGCTCGTTCCGTTCGTATAAAATCCTGACGCAATATTTCAAGCATACTTGACCTGGTGGTCCTAGCAATAATCGCCATAGGGATGGTACCTAATGCAATCGCGGGGAGAATCAAATGACGCAGGACACTTATCAGCGCTGCACCATTTCCCGTGATGATGCTATCAAATACCATAAAACCGGTGATGCGATTGAATGGAAGTAACAGATCAATTCGCCCACCTATCGGAAGCCACCCGAGGAAGACTCCAAAGATCATCATAAGCATGATCCCAAGCCAAAATACCGGCATGGAAATCCCAAAGAGTGCGACTCCCATCACTGAATAATCCGCGACTGAGTATTGCTTCGTAGCAGAGATGATTCCAGCTACAACGCCGATAAGGATCGCAAAGATCATCGCTGCAATCGCCAGCTCAATAGTGTTTGGAAATCGTGCCCCAATCTCTATAGTAACCTGCTCGTGAGAGAGAATAGAACGACCCAAGTCGCCTTGTAAGACATCACCAAGCCAGATAAAATATTGAACAAACAGCGGTTGGTCCAAGCCATATTTCACGCGGATATCGTCGATTTCCTGCTGCGTGGCATGCTGCCCAAGCATGGTTCTAACAGGATCACCAGGAGCAAGATGAATCAATGCAAACGCGATAAGGGTAACTCCCAGGACAACTGGTATAATCTGCAATAATCTCTTAATAATATACCATTTCATTTCTGATCAACAGAATATCTTGAATCCCTCTCTTTTTTTTCTTTTGTGAATCAGAAAATCGGAGAATATCCTGTTGAGTTCTAGGTCAAATCAACAGGATAGAAGAAATACCGAGCTGTTGGGTTTAAGACAAATCCCTGTACGTTTTTAGTAAAGACCATGTTTTGATTCGAATGTGCCAGATACACAAACGGCGCGTCTTCATGGATAATCACCTGTGCTTCTTCGTAGAGTCGTGCACGCTCATTGGTATCATAGCTTTGTAATGCAGCGGATAATAAATTTTGTACTTCCGTGTTGTTGTAAAACGCTACGTTTCCTGCAGTTCCTAACGTGGCTTGATTTGCTCCATATAAGACGTTCATGAAGTTATCAGGGTCACCGTTATCTCCAGTCCAACCAAGCAGACACATCGAGTGCTCTCCTGCTTGCGTCTTTGCAAGATACGTCGACCAATCTATCTGGTAAATCGTTACATGAATATTCACATCTTCCAGATAGCTTTGGATTGCCTCTCCGATTTTTCCTGGATCAAACATATATGGTCGACTGACCGGCATCACCCAGAGTGTGGTGTTGAACCCGTTTGGATACCCTGCTTCTGTCAATAGTTCTCGTGCCTTGGTAGGATTATACGGATAATCCACAATATCGTCGTTATATCCGAGCATGAAGGGCGGCATTCCGTTCTTTGCAACGATTGCTGTTCCTTTGTAGAGATTCTCAACGATTGAAGTTTTATTGATTGCATAATTGACTGCCTGTCTTACGGACCTATTCGTGAATGGTGCGAAATATCCAGGAGTTTTCACCCATGGTTCATTTTGGTCATGCATACCGTTTCTATTGCTATCATTATAACCATATCCGTTGTTCATCGCTATATAGCCGACATTCATCCCCGGGTCCGTTAGCAGTTGTAGATCGCTATCAGCTTCAATTGAATCAAAACTTACAGGATCGGGATACTCCATTCCCTGAATTTCACCTGCCTGTATCGCGAGCAGTCTTGCGGAAGGATCCGTGATGACTCGGTAGATCACTTTATCTAATTTTGGAGCGCCACGCCAATAATCCTCGTATGCCTCTACAGTGATATGGTCATCTTTTACCCATTCCACAAACTTAAAAGGACCTGTTCCAACAGGGTGTTTGAACGCATCTTCCTTCCATGTTTCCGCGTTGGTTGGGCTGACAATAGCAACCGTGAACATTGCGAGGCTTGTCATTATCCCAGCGTTTGGTTTGCTTAAAACAATCTTCACTGTGTAATTATCGATTTTTTCAACTTTCGCTATGTCACTGAACATGTATCCCCAATACGCCCATTCACCATATTGATTATACGGATGACTTGTGTTGTACTGTCGTTCAAATGAAAAAACAACCGCATCAGCATTAAAGTCAGTTCCATCGTGAAACTTCACACCCTGTCTCAAATTAAAAGTGATATTCTTTCCATCTGTTGAAGTAACCCATGATGTCGCCAAGCAAGCCTGTATCTCTGCAGTACCTTCTTTGTATTCCACTAACCCTTCAAAGATGCTATCGGTTCTCGCTGTAGACTCCCCATCAGTGACATCTGCTGGGTCAAGCTTATCAGCATCCCCAGAACACGCAAAGATCAGCACTTTTTCTGTTACAGGCGGCGTGGTTTCCATACATCCGCTAAAAGATACCGCAATTAATATCGCACACACAACGATTGCGAGAACGCCAGCCTTCATATTGTTTGAATTATTTCTCCCCATGATTTTCTACCCTCGTTATCTGCCTTCTCTCAGAGAAGGTATAGATTTGTATCACGTATATCATTTAATTACTTTTTCTTTTAAATAGATATTATAAATAACATTTCTCGTAACAGGCACTTTATCGCAGCTTCTCTTCAAGTTTTTCTATTGTGTACCCGAAGGGAATCAGAAGGCTTTCCCCGCATTTCGCAAGCTGACGAAGATAATACGCAACATCGATGTCTTCGGTTCCTTGCATGTTCTCAGCGATGCAGACCCGTCGTTTGTAATTTCTTGATGTTTCATCGGTGACGAGATAGCGAACCGATTGACCCAGCTCGAGCTGGATTTTTTCGTCTTGGAGTTGCAACAACGCTGATTTTGGGAGGGTATGGACCTTGTACCGTTCGATTTCTTTTGAAACGGTCGTCGTCAACACCAAGTCCTGATGATCTACTGCATTGTCGCGTAGTGTTGCTGCGTATCTCTGGAGAACGTCAATGGATTTTGGTATCAATGCACGGAATTCTTCTGCATTCCCTGCTTGTTTGAAGACGTTGAGCATTTCCTGCTGAGCATCTTTTAAAAAAAGTGGCGTGTTATGCTGCCGCAGCTCGATACCACGTATTTTCACGGTTCCGTTTTCAAACAACCCATAGTACCTGGTTAATGCACCGACACCGGTTCCTTTGCTGGGGAGAAACACAATCCATTTGTAGCGGCCTTCCACGTCCATGCGGATACCAGTACGGGTACTGATTATCCTGGAGAGATGAAACGGGCGAACACACCCGGGGGAACCTTTCACCCACAATGAATCGATAATTCCATGCAGGACCTCATAACCTGCGCGCTCGGCAACCTCCACTGCGGAAAGCAAGATATCGCGACTATAGGCCGTGATGCTCTCATGACATTCGATGCGTCCATATCGGGCGTTCCGATACCCGGTGTACCCGAAACAGACCACAAGTACCCATTTCCATGCTTTCTGTAACTCCATGTATACTTCGCGGTCATACCGTTTGTTTTTTGCTCGTGCTTTGAAACAGAACCTCCGCAGTAAAATCGGTTCCAAGACCTCGGGGAGCAATCCTTTCTGCCGTCTACAAATATGATAGTCAAGCTGAGGGACACGATTGGTCGAATCAGGGCAGCAGGGGCATAGCATTGTTTCAGGACTGATGTTATGAAGAACCATGATATTGGGATACAACGAGGCATAATCCAACTCTATGACATCCTCATGAAGACCAGCCACTGGCTCAAGAACCAGCCCGCCCCGGTCCGCGATCAGCAACTCTTCTGCTGTCTTCCAATTTTCTGGCATATTTTTCTTCCATGGAATCAGATAGCCTTTTGCCATCGCGGCGTTGACTTCAATCTGACTGATAGCAGTTCCAGGGCCGAGTCTTGAGAGCATTTGTACAGGGATGTTGGAGCATCGTGCGATATCAAGAATACCGCGAAGCCCGCTTTCCCCGTAGAAGAACGACTGTGCGGTATCCAGATGAATCCGTCCCAGCAGCGTGTAGAACGCAGGTCGATACACGATCCGTCCGTAACTGAAGTACGATTTTGCTTTTTTGACTGGTCGCAGGTTGTTTTTTTTCTGATTCTTCTCCCTCCCAAGGTTCACTAGATGTTCAATCCCGCAGATCTTCGCACGATGATACAAAAACGGAAACAACAGGCTGTCTCCATTCACGGTTGCGATCACATCGGGGTTAATCTGCTGGACCCTGTCCACCGCGGAAAGAATCGTATCGGTTTCATTGTCCTCCTTGATCACCTCATCATCTAGTGCAATTGATGGTATTGGTTCATGAAATGATGGTACAGCTCCTGTTTTCTGTTTTATATCAAGATGTAGGATTTTCAATGAGGGGATTTCGTAATCAAGCGCCCATTGCTCATCCTCAAGACTAAATCGTTTGCCGTCCCATGTTATCCACGCATGGCAAAACACGCCGCGTTCCTGGAGGTACTTGGTTGGAAGGCGTACATCAACGTTGAACAACTGATGATCATGAAACCCTCCCCATAAGTCCACCAAGCTAGCAAGCGTATGGAGCGAGTTGAGGGTTTTTGGTACCACCTCTAAGACCATGGTATGTTTCGGTGAGCCAAGCATGAGTTTTGCAGCAGTAAGCTGCAGTCGTTTCACCTGAGGCACTACTTCTAAGGCCTTGGCGACCTTGGAGATATCTTTTGACGGCGTATGCACATAAAAACATGGTTCGTACGGTTCTTCAACCCTGGTTGCTCTCCCGTTCTGCAGCAGCCAGGTGACCATGACGTTTTTCTCATAGTCCGGGTACACGTCAAGGATGTTCCCGCTCAACATACTCTCGGAGCATCCGTAATGTTTTCTCATGTTCCACCAGAATGGACATCACGATTGGTTCAAACGGGTTGGGGTTGCTGCTGTTACTGCCTGCTGCCGCGTGTTTCCGGGCATGGTTGATGAGTTCATCAAACGCTTCCTGATCGATGTTTCGCAGCGCGCGTTTGAAATCATTCCATTCCCACCCAAATGATTCAATGACCATGCGGAACGTCGGAACAGTCCGCCCCATCATCTCACCATCCCAAACTCTTCAAGGCAGAGTTGTCCTTCTGCACCACGAACAATCGTAGTACTCTTCTGCTTCTTGACAAGCTCAAGAGATGTGCAATGCTCGAACTGTTTCATTCTCACGATTTCATTGACACTCTCGTAAAGTGTCTTCCCCAGACCCCGGGATGGTGAGAGCGGCATCACATCCAGATTGGTAAACACCGTGATCAGCTGATATCTGGCGGTGAGGTCTTGCATCTTCTGGAGATCCAATGAAAGTAATGTCTGTGCCTCCCGAACGGGGACCTCGGGGTCAAGGTAGAGTGCTGGCAGCATCCCGATGATAAGGGTCCGTGGACTGCGTTTCTGGATCATCGGCTCAAGCATTTCGTGTACAAGGGTTGAGAGTTGATAGACGGTGAACGCCCTGCTCATCACTACGTTCTCTAATACGTCCTGCTGTTCCAGTTCTAACATCCGTGCGTACCGAGCAATCCGATACGGGTTGGCACACATGCCACTGTCGATATAGATAGTCTCACTGTGGAACGTTCTATACGTATTGACGCAGAGTTGATTCGGTAGGTCTTCAATAAGGCTGCTGTTTCCATCGATCAGGGTTGTTTCTCCTGCCTTAAAACCACCTAGAAGATTGTCAAGCTCTGCTATTCCCGAGGCGACGATGATGTCAGGTTTCACGACTTGTACAAGAGATGAGGTCGCATTAGATGTCTGAATATCACGGGTTGGACGATTGTTTTCCATGGATGTTGCCTCCCTTAAAATAGGTGTAGGAAAGAATGCATAGGCGGTTTTGTTTTAAAAAGCTGAATCAGAGGTGAGTGAAAGTATTCGAAGAGATTCTTGTGTTGTTATCGGAGAAGTTGGCTCATTCGCATTGCATTATCCAGCATTGCATGATTGTTATTGAAAAAGACATACAATGTTTTCGGGTTGTTGGTAAGAATATGCTTTTTTATCTCTTGTAGTTCATGGTCTGAATAATTGTGGGAGTACCACCCGGTCCGGCCATGGATTCGTTCGTAGACAACTGTCTGGCTCATGATGGTCCTGGGGAGTTTTGGTGCATCGATGCTAACAAGGAGAATACCGTGCTTTTTTCCCCATTCGATAAGTTCGCTGGTAAACAGGGTGGGATGACGGAATTCGACCGCGAGTTTTTTCACTCCGATTTTATCGATGAACTGCTCTAGTGCATTGATATCGGTGAAGGATGGCGGCAGTTGGAAGAGATAGTAATGGATGAGGTCTTCCAGGGGAGTGAAGAGTTTTTTGAACCGCTGAAAACTCTCAACGGATGTCTTGCTGAGTTTTTGAAAATGGGTGATTGATCGATGGACTTTCACCACCCATGCAAGACTTTTTCCTTTTGTCGCCCAGGCTTTGACCATGTTTGGATAGGGAAATCTGTAGAAGCTCATGTTTAATTCAATGGCATTTAATCGAGAGTCTTTGATGTACCAGTCAAGGGAGTTTCCTACGTTCCAGTCGTACGACCATCCAGACGTCCCGACAAACATCTCAGTCATCGATTCTGAAAACGAATGATGTCTTCTTATCCTTTTTTCTGTTCCCTGAATACTTTCATTCATCTTGTATTGAATTATAAAAATAAAAATGTGTATTTCTGGTGTATGACTTCATTTGGGGAGCGTGTGAAAGAGGCCTGGAAGAATATCTATCCTCTTCAGGAATCAGCAGAATAGAAAAAGAAGAAAAGGAAGTAGCCCTATACGATATGTAGGAGAATCATATGTGTTATCGGTATTCAGTCCCAGGTCCTGATCTGCTGGTGAAGCGATTTTCTGCGTCATTTTCAGAGAAAACATCGTTTAAGCGGCAGTATCATGTCTCGAGTTTTGATCTCCCAAAACTCCCGGTGATTACGAACGAAAACCCCAAGCAAATCCAGTTGTTCACGTGGGGATTGATTCCTTTCTGGGTAAAAGATATGAAAACTGCTGAGGAAATGCGGTTAAAAACAATGAACGCCCGTGCTGAGAGCATCTATGAGAAACCATCATTTCGCCATGCTGCAGAACAAAAACATTGTCTTATATTAGCTGATGGTTTTTTTGAATGGCAGGAGTACCAGGGGAAAAACTATCCGTATTATATCCGGTTGAAGGATCATGAGCCGTTTGCGATGGCTGGCTTATGGGACACTTGGGGAAATAAGGCGACGTCGGAAGAACTACGAACATACACAGTTATTACGACGAAAGCAAATATCTTGATGGAAAAAATCCATAATAAGAAGAAACGTATGCCGGTTATTCTTCGAAGAGACAATGAGGAAGAATGGCTTCGTGCTTCTTTGAAAAAGGAAACAGCGCAATCTCTTTTATCTCCGTATGATGAGCAGGAGATGGAGGCGTTTACCATCTCACGGTTGATCACCTCGAAGCAAAGAAATCCAAATGTTCCTGAGGTTTTACTCCCTTTTATGTATCCGGAGCTTCAGACAAAGACTGGACAGAAAAATTTGTTCTGATAGTATGTATTCGTTGTTCTTGTTGTGGGAAAATCTTGCTTACCTGAAAATTATATAAGCACCATACTTGTTTTGGATTCGTCGTAAGAGTGTCCCTACGTATTTCACAAAAGGAAAAAATATGGAGTAGAAAGCATGGGCTTCATTGAACGATTAGAAAGGAATATCACAAAGCTGGAGACTAACATTGAAAAAGAACAGATGAAAATCGCGCAATTGGAAGCAAAATGTGATAGCAAAAAGATCACGAAAGCTGAGTTTTGTTTAAAGAAGAGGCCCCATGACGAACATATTCATGCGATGAGTTCGCGAATCCGTGTCCTGCAGGGTGGGATTGTCCGAGAGAAGCAACAGATCAAGGAAAAAGCTGAGGAAAAAGAGAAGAAAAAAGAAGAAAAAGAAAAGAAAAAAGAAAAAAAAGAGAAAAAAGAAGAGAAGAAAGAAGAACCTGAGTAAGGATCAATTTTTTGAAGATGAACGGGCGGGTTTCCCGGCCTGTCTTACTTTTTTCCGTTTTGTCTTAAAGTCTGTTGTTGTTATCTGCGTGTGATTTTAAAAGAACAGTATTGATTGTTCCATGTTAACACGTATTGAAATACATTTAAATAGTGGCATCTGATGTGCGCCAGATTGTGAGGAGAGGCGAGAGGTATCCCCTTATCTTTTTTTCATATTTTTCCTCTCTCTCCTCTTCTATACGACTCTTTTTGGTGCAGAAAACACAGATGAATGGAGCGAATAAAACAAACAATGATTCTTGGTAAAATAGTATCAAAAAAAAATATTAAAAAATAGGTTTAATCACGCAGCACGGCAAATCCTGCAAATTCACCACCAAACCGTTGACGTGTTACCTTCACATCAGTGACCTGCGCAAGCGGTGGCCCCTTCCGGCACCAGGCAATCATCTCGTTTACTGTTGATTCGTCTCCCTCAAAAACCGCCTCGACGTTTCCATGAGCCGTATTTTTTACCCAACCAGTAAGTCCCAGTTCCTCTGCTTTTTCTTTTGTACTCGCACGATACCACACCCCTTGCACCTGACCTGAAATGACTACATGTACCTGTGTTTTCATATCAACCACTGTTTATGGTCTGAATCGCAGGAGCGTCCGCGGGAACGGAATCGTATCCTTGATATTCTCCGCCTTACAAATCCAGGCAACGAGTCGCTCCACCCCAAGACCATACCCGGAATGAGGAACAGAACCAAAACGTCGCAAATCAAAATACCACTGATAATTCTCCACTTTCTCGCCCATCTGCTTCAACCGCTCGGTCATCGATGCAATATCCGTGCTTCGCTGGGACCCACCAATGATCTCTCCGTAACCTTCTGGTGCAAGCATATCAAAACACAACGCAGTGTTCGGATTCTTCTCATCCTTTGGTTTGTAGAACGCCATGATCTCAAGAGGATAATTGGTCACCACCACCGGGGTTTTGAAATGATTCATCAGCTTGTCTTCTTCTATGGTCCGCAAATCCTTCCCCCATTCAATACTCATGCCTTCCTTTTCTTTAAGGATCTGTAACGCGTCGGTATAGGTGATGGTGGGAAACTCTGACTTGGCGATGGCTTCGAGCTTCGCGATATCCTGCCCGAGTACCTCCAAATCTTTCTTGTTGTTCTGCAACACTTGTGTCAGTATGTATTTTACTTCATCTTTTGCGAGAGCGACCACATCGGAGAGATCCATCCAGGCTGCTTCCATCTCCGCCATCCAAAACTCAGACAAATGCCGCGACGTCTTCGATTTCTCCGCACGAAACGTCGGCCCCATGTTATAGATTTTTTCTAACGCGAAGATGCCTGCCTCTGCGTACAGCTGCCATGATTGCGACAGATACGTTTTATCCTCATAATATTTCACTTCAAACAAGGTCGAGCCGCCCTCACATTGGTTTGGCTGTAGGACTGGTGCATCATATTCATAGAAGCCTTGTTCCCTGAAAAACGAATGAATC
>Ga0299915_10003500_pt1 | contig 11352 bp, 2 predicted proteins | sample RVTome_13_FD_200263 | JGI IMG/M metagenome (GOLD analysis project Ga0299915, IMG submission 200263) | Soil microbial communities from uranium-contaminated site in the Upper Colorado River Basin, Wyoming, United States - RVT92D227 (version 2) ... | reverse complement strand
CGTAGTCGCTCTCCTTCTTTCCTGAGAGATTCTTCAACTGCTTCGGATCGGGATCATCGTTGTGGTACCCGCGCTTCTTCTCGAAGTGCAGCTTCGCCATCCCGCCCCCGAGAAGCAGGTTGTCCTTGCTCCAGTGGGTTGCCTTGTCCCAGTAGTTGGGTCCATAGATGTTCCACTTCGACAAGTCGACCGTGGGGCCATCGAAGTTCTCGTCGAGCGTTTTCACCCAGTCGCCCTCGACGGGCGGCCGCTTGCCGAGCCACTCGGGCAGTTCCGCCGCAGGCGCATCGGCCGTGATTGATTCGACCAGCAGCGTCGCCTCGCCGTCGTGCTTGGCCGTGATGGTGACCGCGCTGACCGCATCGCTGGCAAAGGTGGTCCCCGTGCCTTTCTGGGCGCCATAGAACCCCGCCTTCGTGACGGAGACGCCCCTGAACGGCACAGCGGGAGCGAAGGGAACCACGATCTCCTCGCTCCCCCCGGCAGCCACAGGAGCGGCCGTGACCCGGTCCGTGGTGCCCCCATTGCTGGCCACCTGGACGCTGGGCGTGGCCGGCGTCGTCCCTTCGTTCTTCATCTTGACGCGGACGTCAACGGCGTCGCGGAGGTCCCAGCGCCCCACGGGGGGCTTCAGGGCCACGGCCTGCTCGCCTGTCGCGGAGGGGAACTCGATCCGCATTATCGACCCGCCGCCCGCGGCGGGAGATACGACGGCCTTTGCGCCGCCCTTCGCGTCGATCTGGGTCGCCACGTCGATCGTGACCCCAGGACCGAGGATCGTCCCGTTCTTGGGCTTGATCCGGATGGAGGCGGGATCCACGGGCGGCTTCTCGCCTGCCGGGCCGCCCGCCACGAGCGATTCCACGCGGAAGGACGTCACGGCGTCCGCCTTGCCCGTGAACAACAGGATGTTCGCCACTTCCTTCGGTTTCAGCGCGTAGCCGGGCTTGTGGCCATAGTGATGCCCGAAGATCACCGTGACCGTGGCGCGTTCTCCGGGCTTGAGGTAGACCTGCTCGGTGTTCCAGGGACTGTCACGCCAATCTCCCGCGTTGTCCACGCGCAGGGCAAACAGGGCCGCCTTGGTGCCGGTGTTGACGGCCCGGGCCTCGACGTGGCCGAAGGCCGAGAGGTCCCAAGGCCCGGCCCCCTCGGGCTTGATGTTGATGCCGGGGTAGTCCGCCTTGCCGGGCTGGATGGTGACCACGAGTCCCGGGGTGGCCGGATCCTGGCTCCTGGCCGCGCTCACCTGGCCCTCGGCGCCGAACTGGGGCGTCAGGCGCTTCTCGACGTCACCCTTCAGGTCCAAGAGATCCTTCGTGGCGCCCGGCGCGGAGCCTTCGGCTCGGACCGTCGGAACAAGCTGAATGGCCAACGAAAGCAGAACAGCACCTGAGCACAAGCGGCAGGCGTTCATCAGACCTCCTTTCGGTGGGTTGGCAACGGGGATGTATACCCATTCGGCGTGTTGATGTCAAACAGAGCTTGACGTCGAGGACAGGAGGCGTCTATCGTCGGCGGACCGCCCTCGGTGCGCCGCTGTGAAGGAACACCTGTCCGACCGCCGGATTGGGTGTCGCCCGATCGAGGTGGTGCTCCGCGGTCAGGACCATCTTGCCGTAGAGGCCATGGCCCAGCTTGCGTGGCAGGACTATGGACTTCCCGTTGTCCTGCTCGACAGTGAGTTCGTTGGGCCCGCCGCATTACTCAATGAACACTGCGCAGGGTCAGGGTCAACTCCTTCGCCCGATCCGAGCGGCCAGTTGACGAGGAGCGTGTTGCCGAGCGATGCTCCGATCCCTCCTCCGGCATTCTCTAGCCGCTAACGCGCCGCCGAATTCGAGGGCGATTGTGGGAATCGCCCGAGATCCCCCCTGTGGAACGTGATCTCTGCGCGGCTCCCTGTCCCCGCGCGGCTGAAGTCCGGGACGGCCGGACCCGGGTGCCTCTCCACCGTTGTCAAGAGGTGGCGCTTCACCTGGCGCGTTGGATGACGAGCCGGTTCCTTCCCTTGGAGATGATGACCTTCTCGGCCGTCACCAGGCCCCCGGGGTCGGCCGCGGCGGCGCCGGTCTGGATGACCTTGCCGTCGGCCAGGCTGGTGTTGGTCCACGTGAACTTCTCATCGGGCCTGGCCTTGAAGCGCCGGCAGCGGCGGGGGGTCACGTCGGCTGTGCACTGGTCGAGAGGCGCCGCGCCGCGGCCCTGCTTGTCGCCGGCGCAGAGGTAGAGCGTCATTTCCCAGCGGTCCGGCTGGTCGGTCTGGGAGCGGGGCTCGAAGCACAGCCAGGCGTTCATCTGGCCGCCGGGGTCCCAGCCGAAGCCGATGCCGGGGTTGTCGTCGAGGGTGCAGTTGCCGAAGGCAGCGACGCTGTCGCTGCGGCGGAGGTCGAAGATCCATTCGGGCGCTCGGTGGCCGATGTTGGGGCCTTCGTCGAAGATGGCCGACCAGGCGCGCTTTGTGTCGAGCAGGGCGCGGTAGAGCGGCGGCTTGTCGAGGATGCCGAAGTCGCCGGTGTGCATCCGCGGCGCGTAGGTGACGAGCGGCAGCTCGACGGCGGGGTGGGTCCTGGTCCACTCGCCGGAATCCCAGTAGTCCCAGGCGCTCGTGCCCCATTCGGTCGGGGCGGGGCTCTTCGGGTCGCCCCAGTATCGCTTGCACTCATTGCCGGCGGGGCTGCGCCTGGGGTTCATTGTCGTGCACTCGAAGGTGGCGGCGAAGAGGTCCGGATAGTGCCACGCCCAGCCGCTGGAGATGGCGAACATGCGGTCGTCGTCGATGGTGTACCTGGCCTTGAGCCACGGCAGCAGGGCGCGGAACTGGCGGACGAAGTAGCCCTGGACCTTCCCCTGGCTCCAGGCCTTGAGGGTTCCGCAGCCGTCGTGGATGCCGCGGGTCTGCATGCAGTTCTGGTCGATGACGAAGCCGACGCAGTCCGAGGTCGGGTACTGGGCGGCGCGGTTCCATCCGCTGCCCCACCACCAGTTGTAGACGACGAGGGATCGGGGGCCGGGCGCCTCCTTCTCGGGGGGCGAGACGCCCAGGTGGATGAAGGCCGGGAGGTTCCACAGCGGCGGGTCCATCCACCAGACGTAGCAGTCCTGATCGCGCTTCTGGTACTGGAGCTTCTGCACGTGGAACAGGATCGGCTCGGTCGGCGCCACCTTCTCGCTCAGCGGCCCGGCGGTGTTGCCGCCGTTCAGGGCAACGGTGTTCTCCACGCCGTCCATCGTCGAGACGACCGCGTAGTAGAAGTCGGCGGCTTGGCGGCAGGTGGCCACGAAGACGCCGGTGCCCACGGGCAGCTCGGCCTTCTCCTCGACGGCGGCCCGGGGCACGAGGGCCTCGGCCACGCGGACGTTCTTGATCTGCTCACCTTTCCACTCGGTCTTGATCTCCCGCTCGTCGAAGGCCGAGTGCTGGCCGACCTCGTCCACGAGCTCCGCCTGGGCGAGCGTCTGCGGCGTGATGGGCTTGCGGTGCCGATAGATGCGATACGTGATGGCCGGCTCGCGGCCGTCGCGGATGCGGTCGAGGCCGGCCTTGAGATCCTGCCAGGCGACCTGCTCCTTGCCTTCGAAGGGGCTGTTGACCTCTTTCCACGTCAGGAAGACCTGGCCGGCGCGGTAGAACGCTCTGAGGCCGCTGGCTGGTGGGGGCGGGTCGATGAGCTTGCCTTGATAGGTGATCTCCAGGCAGGTTCGCGGCGGCTTGCCGGCAATCCGCCCGTCGAAGGCGGGGCCTCGGACCCACAGGCCGTGGTTCGCCCGACCCGTCGCCGGCTCCGGGTGCCCGCCCGAGACCCATTGGCGGACGATCTCGGTCGCGTCGAAGGAGGCGAAGCGCGGCCCTACCAGCTCCAGCGGCTGGCCGGCCGCGGCCGGCCCCGACTTCTCTTCCACGGCCGCCGACAGCGCCTGGATGACGACGGGCTCCGCGAGCGGCACGCCACCGATGCGGATGTGCGGGACGAACCTGGCTCGGATGACCCGGGTCTCCTTGGGCAGCGCCGAGAGGTCGAATCTCGCCACGGTCCCGCCGGCCGCCGGCGCCGAGAACGTCACCGTGCCAGCGTGCCGGCACCGCGACGAGGCCCCCCAGCGCTCGGTGACTACGTCGGCAAAGGCCGGGGCGGCCAGCAGCACGGGGGCCAGAAGGAGAAGGGTGACGGCCTTCATGATGGGCTCCTATTAGTCGCATAGGTCCCATAGGTCCGATAGGTCCCATGGGACATATGGGGCGGATGGGACTCATGGGACGCATGGGGCATTCTCGATCTTAGTCCTCTCTCCTGATCCGAACGACCAGCTTGTAGCCGGTGGCCACCTCCAGGCCCTTCAGCGTGATCAGCCCGTTGCCATCGGCGACGACGAGGCCCGACCTGGGCTTCGGCGCTTCCCGACGCGCCCAGTGCGGCACCTCGGCATAGGCCGCCTGCCACGAGAGCTTCTGGCCGGGCTGAATCCTGAGCCTGGAGAGGCGGCGCGGCGTCAGGTCGAAGGTGCTCGGCGGCCCCAGGATGCTCGCCTCGAACGCGTTGGCGTCCTCCTTCACATCGCGCCAGGTGTAGCCGACGCTGGCCTGGCCGGAGCCCTCACCCTCCCGGTCGCCCGAGGAGTTTGTGATGGCGAGGACGGGCGTCGTGTTCTGGATGTCCAGCCCCTCCCACAGCCCGGCGAACTTGTCGGGGGGCGTGAGCCGGCCGCCCCAGGCCCAGTGGGCGTGAAGGGCGTGCGAGGTGGCCTGAAGGGCGTAGTAGAAGCGGCCCCGGCCGTGGCCGTAGGCCGGGTCGCGGCCCCAACTGTAGCTGCGGCAAACGAAGAGCGGCAGCTCCATTCGGAACCCGGGAGCCGAGGGGTCAGCGACGGGGGCAGGCTCGTCCTTCTTGACCACGGCTGGAAGCCGCTTGCCACACAGGAGGAAATCCAACTCGCCCCAGGCCCATTCGCTCAGGCCGTTCTCGCTCCTGATCCGCGGGCTGGCCGGCCCCCAGGCCTCGACGTAGCGGCCGGCGGCCTTCGGGTCGAGCTGCTGGGCCTCGAAGCCTGTGATGAGCACGTAGGCGAAGAGCTCCGGGCGGTACAGGGCCATCAGCGCCGCGCCATCGCCGCCGACGGGCACGATCCGGCTGCGGTCGATGGGGAACTTGCCTTCGGCCCACTTCAGGAACGCCTCGATGCGGCGGATGGTGTAGGGCTGAACCACGCCGTCGGCAGGGCTTCTGAGCGTCCCGACCGCGCCGTTGTAGCCGTACCAGCCGCTGAAGGGGAAGTCGTGCGGGCAGATCTGGATGCTGTGCTCGAGGAACTTCACGGGCGGCCGCGCGTAGGAGTAGCCGGGCGCGTGGAAGTACAGCTCGACGGGGCACGGAGCGCCGGCGTCCTGCGGCACCAGGACCGACCAGTTGAAGTACATCGGGCGATGCGCCAGCGGCGGAGCCACCCAGGTGACGTAGAAGCGCCGCTTCCCTCGGAAGTCGAAGCCCAGTCCGCCGCCGGCGGGCTGCTCCACCGGCTCCCAGGCCGCGGGGGCCTCCGCCACAGGCTGCGAGAGGCTGTTGGCCGGTGAGAATTCCGACAGGTTCTCCACGCCGTCGGCGACCGCGGTCACGGCGTAGTAGGCATTTCCTTGCGCCGCCGCGGAATGCACGTGCAGCCCTGTGCCCTGCGGCAGCGCCTTGCCGTCCTCGATGGCGAAGCGAGGGATCACCAGCTTGCCGCCCTGGGGGCTGTCCATGCTCCAGCCCTTGAAGGGGCCATAGACGCCCAACTCTCCCTGGTCCTCGTGGCCGAAGACGGCCTGGTTGATCAGCCGCTCGAGGGACCAGGAGTTGGTGTTGAACCCCGATAGCGGCGCGACCTCCGCCAGGAGGACGGCGTCCTGGATATTGGTCGCGCGGATCGCCTCGCTGTGGCGGTAGATCCTGTAGCGCACCTGGCGTTGGGAGTCCGCAGTCCGCAGGGCGTCGCGAAGCTGGCCCCAGGTGACGGGCCCGTCGCCGAAGGCGTCGGCCGGGTCGTGCCAGGTAATGAAGGTCTGCCCCGCGCGGTGCAGCGCCTTGACGCCCGTCGCCTGCGGAGGCAAGCTGCCGGGCTTGCCCTCGTAGGCGACCTCCAGGCACGTGTTGGCGAGGCGCAGCGGCGGGGCCGCCTTGATGAAGAGGTCCGCATGCGGAGGGGGGGCGCCTCGCGCAGCCCCGGCGCGCACGGCCTCGGTGGCATCCAGTCGGTCGAACCAGGGCGCCCGCAGGGCGAGCGGCTTGCCCGAGGGCTTCGGGTCGACGCCCTCCTTGAAGCCGTCGGCCAGCGGATAGACCTCGATGGCGGCCAGCGCGTCGCCTTCGCCGACACCTCGGAACAGACAGAGATCGGCTCGGTGTACCTTGGCGCCCTCCGGCAGGGAAGACAGATCGAGCCGGACCACGGCCACGCCGGACGGCGCCGGCAGGACCTCCACCGGCTGGGCATGGGCCGCCGGCGGCTCGGCGTCGGGCCGGGCGGGTGGCTCGGCCAGGATCAGCTTGCCGAACCGCCCCGGCACGTGGCTGTCACCGCTCATCGTCGGGCTCCAGGCGAACTCCTCCACGGCGCCCGAAGCGTAGCGCGTGCGGTTGAAGTTGGCGATCCACTCCACAGGTGGCGGCTCCTTCCCCGCCAGCTTGTCCAGCGGCAGAGCCATCTCGGCCGTCCAGCAGTCCTTCTCGCGGGCGACGGCCGCCTTGAGCGGAAGGTTCCAGCCGCTGTCCTTCCCCCGCCCGTCGCAGGTCCCGCCCGCGGGGTTGACGCCGAAGTGGAAGTAGGTCCCGCCGGTGCCGAGGAAGACCTCGACCGAATCGCTCGTCCACAGGTCCACGTCGCTGCCGGCCTGTCCCGCGCGCAGCTTCGCCATCTGGGGTTCGGCGCAGCGGAAGCTCACGTAGAGGCTGGCGGCATCCCGCAGAAGGAGCACGGTTGTGGGCTGGGTGGCGGCGCCGCTGCCGTCCAGGGTTCGGCTCAGGGACAGCCTGGTCGCCCGCTGCCAGGCGTCCTCGTCGAGCGGCGGATTGCGTCGGATTGCCGGCAATCCGTCGGCAATCCGCCCGTCGGCGGCGATGGCGCCGCTCGCGCGGGCGACGTACGTCGTCTCCCGCCCCCAACTCCCCCCGTTCACGGGGGGACCGAGGGAGGGTGGAGCCGCCCGCACCCCATCCCTCCCCGTGAACGGGGAGGGAGCGACCGCGGCAGGCGGGGGGCCGCTGGGCGGAGCGCCCACGCGCAGCGTCGCCATCTCGGCCCACGCCACCTGCGCCAGTGCCGCGGCGGCCAACGCTGCCCAACGCACGCGAGTCGGTTTCTCTGGAGGCATCAGGACTTTCCTCGAGGCGAGCACCCTCCGCTGACCTGGCTCCCGCCACTGCGCCGCAGCCCTTCGGGCTGGCCGGGCGAGGCCGCTATCCCGGGCCATTGGACTCAGTCGGAACAGACACGCTCTCACGGGCCCTCCGCCCTGCCGATGATCAGGTCCGAGAAGAAAGAGCTGGTGGGGTTGGCCGGGGTGAAGTGCTGGGAGATGACGTTGTCCAGATGAGGCTTCTCGCCGGGGTGGCCGTTGCCCAACAGGAGGCACTGGGGCGGCCCGGCGTGTTTCGCGTCGCGCCTCATTTCCCAATCCTTCGCCCACTGCTTGCCGTCGGAGGAGCCGTAGAAGGCGATCTTGCCGGCCGACAGGGCGATCTTCACCCAGTTCGGGAAGCAGGGATAGCAGCCAGCGACGGCGCGGCGGCTGACGGGCGAACCCTTCCGCTGGCCAACCCCCGAGGCGACGTAGACGAACTTCCCCTCGCCCGTGCCCGGCGTGGCCTGCACGTACTCGCCGTTCGGCCAGCACAGGAAGAGGCTGGCGCCCGAGGTGTCCATGCACCCCGTGCCGGGCCGCAGGATGAGGCACTGGGCGGAGAGGTTGTCCACGCCCAGCTCTCGCCGCACGTGGGCGTAGCCGTAGTGGGCGCCCTGGATGCAGAGGCGGCCGTCGAGCATCCACGCCCCGGAATGGCCCTCGTGGAGGTCCTTCTGCCAGGCGGCGGGCAGATCGGCTCCCGCGAATGGCTCGCACAGCTCCCGGAGGACCTCCTTCGGCTGCGGCAGCTCGGAGCCGAGCTTCTCGACGTGAACGGGATAGGCACCCGGAGGGCTCAGGAGGACGAGGCGCACGTCGTGCCTCGGCACTTCGATCCGAAAGCGGCCTGCGTCGAGGTCTTCGGCCCGCTCGCCCGTCTCCGTGTTCGCGGCCTCCGCCTTCGAGGGGTCGAGGCCCAGGGCCTTCCAGTCGGGCCCAATGGCCGCTTGCGCCCCTTGCTCTCCCACATTGCCGAGGACGAGGAGGGCGGCCCCTGGCCGCTGGAAGAGGCTCGCCTTGACGTCGGCGGGGCTGACCCGGACGAGCCTGTCGCTCTCCCAGTAGCCGACGAAGCGCACGTCCTTCTCCCAGGGCCTGAAGAGGTTCCGCGCGTGGCGGAGCTTGCAGACGGTGCGGAGGTCGCGGGCGCCGAACGAGCCGACGTCCTGGTCGTTGAGCAGGGCGAGCATCATCATGCAGCGGGTGTCGGCCGCGAAGGCGGGGGCCTTCCACTGGGGCGAGGACATGCCGATCATGGCCATCTGGCCGAACTGCTTCGCGGGGGTGAAGGCGGCGTAGCGGTCGAGGGAGCCGTAGAAGCCGAGGTTATCGCGGTCGGGGAAGGGGTTGTAGTAGCCGTGCTCGCAGGGGGCGAAGATCCCGATGAACGCGTAGGCCGGCATCATGTGGCCCTGGCAGTGCTGCGAGTCGCGCAGGTAGTTCGGGCGGCCGCTGAGCGACTGCACGTGCGCGGCCCGCTTCCAGCGCTCGCGGTAGACCCAGAGGCCCGAGGAATAGACGATGGCGGCCAGTGGCTGGCCGCTCGCCGAAGGCCGAGCCTTCGGCCCAGGGGCTTGCAGCAAGCCCCCGCCGTCCTCGCGGACGAAGCCCAGCCCCAGCTCCTCGTCGAAGACGGGCTTGGGATAGCCCGTGTCGTCGTAGAAGCCCGCGATCGGCGTGTGCCGGAGCGCCTCGCTGTAGGCGTGGGTCAGGAAGGCCACATAGCTTGGCACGCAGTTGGCGTGCATTAGGATGTACTGGTCCTTGTTCTCGCCGTAGAACTTGCGCTGCCACTCCCACTGGCGGACCTCGGTGGCGGAGTCCCAGGCATACTTGTCGATGCCCCATTCGCCGCGGAAGACGCGGGCCTCGGGGCGGCCCTTCGGCACCGTGCCCCAGTATTCGTAACCGACGACGGCCTTTCGGCCTCCCTCGAGGACGCTCTCGAGGCGCTCGCGGGATTTCTGCTGGAGCTCCGGCGTGTCGCCGGGGTGCATGAGATGGGTGCCGCCGCACATGGAGTCGCCGCCGCCACCGACCTGGACGATGGTGAGCGGCGCGTCGCCGGGGATGCCGCCGTCCTGAATCCCGCGCCAGCCTTCGGGCAGGGGCTTGGTCGGCCCCGCCTGGAGCGCGAACTCGAGGGTTCGCGGCCCCGTGAGCGTGCTCTCCCTGTCCACCAGGTTGAGCCAGAGGACGAGGGTGTCCCCCTCGCGATAGGCTTCGACGGCGGGGGCGTCGTCGCGGAGGATCCAGCCCTGGTCGTTGTCGGCGGCGTAGCAGAAGCAGGTCTCGTGGTCGCCGACCCAGAAGAGGGTCGCGAACGAAGGGGAGCAGCCGACCGACCGCGTCGTGTCAAGGCTGTCGTAGACCTTGCCCTGCCGGGTGGGAAGGAGGTCGCCGAGCAGGCTCGTCCCTTGCGTGTCGCCCGAGGCGGAGTAGAACTTGCAGTGCTTCGCGTCCAGCGGGATTCTCAGCCGCAGTCGGCCGATGCTCGCCCGACCGCTCGCCGGCTCGCGGTACCCGGCCGCCGGGCCATAGGTCAGGCGGAAGAGGGTGAAGCCGTCAACCTCGGTGGTCGAGGTGATCTCGATCTTCAGCTCGCCCGCGCGGAGGGAGGACGTGGCCGTTACCTGCGCTGGCCGAACCGCGGTGAACCGCAACGGGCTTCCCACGCTGAGCGGCGCCGCCTTCCCGCCGAGCTCTGCGATCAGCTCCGCTGGGCCGCGGAGCAGTTCCTTGCCTTGCGAGACGATGCTGGCCGGCAGGCCCGTCGGGGCGAACCTGTAGCTCCGTCCCCAGGGCTTGACCGTATTGCCCTCGACGGCGAGGGGGGTGTAGGGCTCAGGAACGGCCTCGCCCACGCCGCGGGGGTTCTTCATCCACTCGAAGACCCGCTTCTCGAACCAGTCGTCGTGCTCGGCGATGGCTTCGCCCTTCGCACTCGTCACCTTGACCTTGACGGAGTAGTTGCCCTCGGGCAGGTCGGCGGTCGAGTGGCGCCAGGTGCCCTTGTTGTCCTTGAACTCCTTGAGGACTCCCTCCAGCACCGGCTTGCCGGCCTCTCCGCCCTGGCGGAAGACCTTGATCTCGGCGGTTGGGGCCTCGGTGGCTTGGCCGCTCTTCTTCGCCCAGGCGGTGTAGTCAACGACGACGGCGAGCCGCTCGAGCGATGGCAGGAAGCGGGGGAAGACGTAGACCAGCGGCACCTTGGGGGCAGGGCGCTTCACGAATCGAGGAGCCGGCACGTGCACGTCGCGTTCCAGGAAGAACAGCCGCTTCCCCGCCGGACCGCTCGCTAGCTCGCGGTACCCCGCCGCCTCGACGACGAGCCGGTTGAACCGCAGGAGCCGCTCGCCGCGGCCGAGCACGACTTCCTCGACCTTTCCCGGCTCGACCGTCACGTCCTTCTGGTCGGAGCCGACGGGTGCGGCGTCGTTCCCCAGTTCGTTCTGGCCCGTGCACTTCAGGCTTAGCGTGACCTTCTGCGGCCTATCGGTCGGGTTGGCCACCTCCATCTGGAGCTTGAGGAGGCCGTCCGCGACGGCCTCGCACGAGAGCAGCCGCACGGCGGCCGACTGGGTGCCGAAGGCCACGTTGCCGCCGACGCGGGCGTCGTTGAGCCCGCCGCCGGCGCTCCAGGCCGACCAGTGGTAGCCGGAGTAGGTGCGGTCGAAGTTCATCCGCCACACCTGGCCTTCCCTCGGCGGCTCCTTGGCGATGGCCTTCAGCGGGATGGCCACTTCGGCGACCCAGTGGGTTCCGTCCACGGAGCTGGCGATCTTCGGGTGGCTCTCCCACGAGTTGTGGGCTTCGGCCAGGAGCGGCACGAACCTGGCGTCCCAGAGCGTGCCGATGGCGTTGAACGCGAAGTAGTAGGTGGGAAAGTCGAACTGCTTGAGGTCGTCCTTCGTGCCGGGCGCGAGCATCATCTCGACGCAGTCGTCGCCGATGATGCGGATGTTGTCGTGCAGCGC